>OHDE01000056.1_pt1 | contig 64028 bp, 49 predicted proteins | sample 1566931 | NCBI WGS metagenome assembly OHDE01 (sample SAMEA3879591, study PRJEB24766) | human gut metagenome | biome: human-associated habitat; feature: feces | place: USA | collected 1985/1987 | reverse complement strand
AAGAATATCTTTGACGTTTTCAACGAATACTTTGTCTGCGTAACTCATATGCAACCTCTTGTTTTCCATATAATATTATCATAACGCGGCGCGAAAGGCAAGAAATTGCCCGCCGATTATGCCATACAATATAAATACTGTATAATAAAAATATATTGTATATCAAAAAACATTTGACACACGTTTGCTGCGCTTGTTATTATGGTTTTACGGGCAACCGATTTTCAGGGTAAGGAGAAATTATGAAAAATCTTTCGTCAAACGACAAAAAATGCGTTTACGGTATTATTTTATCGTGCGTCATTATGGTGTTCGGCATACTGTTCCTTGTCAACGCGATGGGCGTTGCAAACTTTTACAAAAGTTATGCCGCAATCAAAAACCCCCTTGCAAAATATCTTGTCGTCATTTTAGTAATGGCAACGGGCATTATGCTGTTTTCAAACGTCGCGCTGCGCTTTGAAGACGATAAACTGAGAAAACGTCTGACGATTTTCATCACGGCGTTTGCGTTCATTCTGACAATTCCTTTGACTTACGTACTCATCGCAATGCTTCCCTTCCACGCAAAGTACAATATGGCGGACGTCGAAAATGCAATCGACGCGGCGCGCCTTGCTCATCCCGAGTACACGACCGCGCAGGTCAACGAAGCCGCCGGAAAAGCGTTGGGACTTTCGGGCTTCGGCAACATTATGGGCGTACATACCATTTACGAAGGCTTTGAAATGTGGTTCAAGGACGGCGCGTTTATCTGGGTAGTATTCGTGTTTATGGCAATCCTTGGCGTCGTATTCCTGATTGAGCCGCTTGCCGCAGGCATCTGCGTCGTGAAAGGCAAAATCCTTTTATTGTTCTCAAAGGACGAAAACGGAAAATTCCACCTTTTCCGCGTTGCGGAACTTCCCGTCCTTAAAAAACGTCGCGAAAACGAAATTTACGAACGCGCGGCATAAAAATTTAATCCACCAACAAACGAAAAGCCTTGCAAGAACGCAAGGCTTTTATTTTTTGTTCGTATTTTGTTTTTCTTATTCCGAGAAAAGATTTCTGGCGGTGAGCACGCCCATAAGCGACGCCTGCATAAGTCCGCGCGTCCAGCCCGAGCCGTCGCCGAGAGTATAAAGGTTTCTGACGCTCGTTTCAAAACGCTCGTCAATTTCCACCTTATTACTGTAAAACTTGATTTCGGGGCTGTATAACAGGGTTTCCTTGCCCGCAAAGCCCGGCACGACTTTATCGACCGCTTTTATGAAGTTGATGATATTCGACATCGGACGATAAGGCATTGCCGCCGTAATATCGCCTGCAACCGCGTCGGGAAGCGTGGGGCGCACGTTGCTTCTTGCAAGTTCTTTTTCCCAGGTGCGTTTGCCGTCAAGGATATCGCCGAAACGTTGCACGAGGATTTGTCCGTTGCCAAGCATATTCGTGAGTTCCCCGACCTTTCTTGCGTATTCGATCGGCTGATCGAAAGGTACGCGGAAGTGGTGCGACGACAAAATCGCGACGTTGGTGTTTTTGGATTTTTTATCTTTGAAACTGTGTCCGTTTACGACGGCAAGCCCGCCTTCGTAATTTTCCTGCGATACGAATCCGCCGGGGTTCTGGCAGAACGTGCGGACTTTATCGTTGTACGGCGGGACGTAACCGATAAGTTTGCTTTCGTACAACACGTCGTTGACTTCTTCCATAACTTCGTTGCGGCACTCAACCCTGACGCCGATATCGACGACGCCCGCACGGCGTTTTATGCCGTACTTTCTGCACAGATCGTCAAGCCAGTCCGCGCCGACGCGACCGACTGCCACAACCACTCTTTCCGCCTTTATGACGAATTCCTGCTTTGTAACATTGTTGATGAAATGCGCGCCTTCGCACACTCCGTCGTTTATGATAAGGTCGCCCGCCGACGTGTCGAAAAGAATGTTCACGCCGTTGTCGATAAGGAATTTTTCAATGCGGGAATACACCTCGTGCGCCTTTTCCGTGCCAAGATGGCGAATGGGACAATCAACGAGTTTCAGTCCTGCGGCGATTGCGCGACGACGAATTTCTTTGACCTTAACGTCTTCGCTGTTTGCGCCCTCGATTTTCTTATCCGCGCCGAAATCGAGATAAATCCCGTCGGTGTAGTCGATAAGTTCCTGCACGGTGTCGTAGCCGATAAGCTCGGGAAGGTCGCCGCCGACTTCAGGCGATAGCGAAAGTTTCCCGTCGGAAAACGCGCCCGCGCCCGAAAAGCCCGTGGTGATGTTGCAGTAAGGCTTGCAATTTACGCACTTGCCCGTTTTGTTTTTCGGGCAGTGTCGTCTGTCGATGTTTCTTCCCTGTTCGACGATGGTGATGGTTTTGTTGCTGTTCTTACGGATAAGTTCCAGCGCCGTGAAAATACCCGACGGTCCCGCACCTATAATCAGGACGTCGCTTTTGATTTCAGACATATTATATCTCCAAAAATGTTATTTGTTGTTTGTATAAATTTCAACGGGCACGTTGCTTCCGTTGTCTTTGACCGCGCGACGGAAAAGTCTGAGCGGATTGAGATAAGGTCGCGTTGCGTGTTCGCGCGTGGTGCACACGATAATCTTATCGGGGTGGAATTTAAGCGCCATCGGCACGGCATATTTCGCGTTTTCTTTGGTCGATAGGGATTTCCCTTCCAGCAAGATTACGCTTTCGTCGATATTGCCGCGGCGTTTCAGTTCTTTGAGCATGGCGTCGGCTTCGGTGACGTCCACTTTGGGATTGGCGCGTCCGCCCGACAGAATAATTTCTTCGGGCGAATACTCCTTATAAAGTTTTTCGGCAAGGTCCAGACGCTTCCTTGCAAGCGCGGATAACGTACCGTTATCGTTCATTCTGTTTCCGAGAATAACCGCAACTATCATTGACTATTTTTCAACCTCGTCCGGGGCTTCCGATATTTTGTCCGCCGCCGTTTCCTGTTCAAAAATTTCATCCGGTGTTTCCGCATCGGAAGATGCTAAATCGTTTTCGAGTTCGTTTACGTCCGCGCCGTCAAGCACGACTTCCGCGTTGCCTTCCGCCGCAAGTTTGCGCCTTGCGATTTCGGCGCAGATTTCGTCGTAACGTTCCTCGTTTATGTTGTACTTCTTAAAGTATATCGCAAAACTTCCAAGGAGAATCACAAGGGGCAGCAACGTCATGAACGCAAACATTGTCTGATATTGCCATTTTGCGACCTTCGTTTTTTCGTTTGTGTGAATGATGTCTTCGATTTTTGCGACGTTTTCGGTTTCGATGGACTTTTTCTTTGCCTCGATAAGTTTCGTCTGCTCTGCCTTTGAAAGGGAATCGAAATTCGGGGTTTCGTCTTTCACGAGTTGTTCCACCTGAATCGCAAGTTGTCCCGCCTCGTAGTCGGCGTTGGAAATCGCCTTGTTGGTGGGGTTAAGACCAAGTGCGAGAACGACAAGCGTCGTAATGCCGACGACCGCCGCGCTGCCGAGTTTCGTCGTGAAAGGACGGCACGCAAATATAACGCCTTCGTCGCGCGTTCCCGTCGTATATTCGTTGTACTCGACCGTGTTTGCGACCGAGATTGTAAGCACCTGATAAAACAGCGTCTGTCCGAAGAAAGCGCACGCTCCCGAAAGCCCCGTGAAAATGAACGTTACGGGGATAAAGACTTCGCCGACATTAAAACCGACTTTGTCCGCTTTTGGATCTGCGCCCGTCGCAAGGCTTATTATGAACATCAGAAGATATCCGACTATAATCATAATCATCGAAAGTTTCGAAATCCAGCGCCTTGAATGTTTTTTGCACAGAATCGGGAAGAATACGATGACAACCGTCGAAATACCCGAAATAACCGTGAACAGCGTGACGAGAAGTCCCTGATATGCAAAGCGATAATAAATCCAGTAACTCGCAAGAGCCATCGTGATACCGCTGCCTATACTGTAAAGGAGCATCGCCGCCATAACGGGTTTTAACTGGTCGTTTTTGAAGATAACCCTGAACATTTCCTTTAAGGAACGTTTTTCGCCGTCGTCCACGCGGACTTTGGGCAAAGGTTTTTCTTTTACGACAAAAACCGTCATAATCTGGCATACAAAGAAAACTATGCAGACGATAATCGACACGATTGCGTAGGATTTGCTTGCGTTGGACGCGATTGCCAGGTTGCCCTGCGTAAGCGACGGGATTGCAAGGACAGAAAGCCCCGCGCCGATACCCGCACCGATGTTTGCAAGCGTCGTAAGGTTGTTGCGGTCGCCGGGATTCGAGGTCAGCGAAGGCATCATTCCCCAATACGAAATATCGTTCATCGTATAGGTCATGCCCCACAGAAGGTATCCGAACGCAAAGAAAATGAGATAACTCGTCCCGCGGAGCGGCACGCAGAACAGCGCGATAATAACCGCAACGTTCGTAAATACGCCCGCAAGAATCCACGGCTTGAACTTGCCGATTTTCGTCCTTGTGATTTCGATAAGGCTGCCCATGAACGGGTCGTTGCAGCCGTCGAAAATACGGCAGATAACCATAATGACGCCAACCATTGCGAACTCGGTGTTCGAAAGTCCTTTCGTAAAGGTGATGAACGTCAGAAGGTACGTGTTGACCAACTGATAAGCCATATCTCTGCCGATACCGCCCATTGAGTAGCCCCACAGATTACGTTTGCTTAACCTTTCGTTTGAGATAGATTCAGACATAATTTTTCTCCCTGTTTTTATGACATAATATATATTACACTAAGTGCGTTTCAAAGTCAATATATGTGCCGTCGAAAAGGTTTACGTTTTTTATATACGGCGGCGGACAAGGCTGTCTTTTTTGCCGAAAAACCGGCAGTTCTTTGGCGCAAACCGAACGATTATTCTTTTTTTCGTGAAAATCGTTTTCTTTTTTGCATTTAGATGGTATAATTTTCGTATAATCTTAATCAGGAGGAATAAAATGAACGGATTAACTAAATTCGGTTACAGAGTATTCCAGAAATCCATGTGGGTTGCAATGTGGTTCTTGCCGTGGCATCAGAACAAAGGCACACTTTCGGGCGCAGGTTCAATCAAACAACTTCCCAAATGGATCAAGGAAAAAGAAGGTTGCACCAGCGCGCTTATCGTTACCGACGGCGGCTTGTACAAACTCGGTATTGCCGACCCCATTAAAGAAGCTTTTGAAAAAGAAGGAATGAAGGCTGTCATTTACCATGACGTAGTGCCCAATCCCACCATCACCAACATCGAAGACGGTCTTCGCATTTACAAGGAAAACAATTGCGACGTCATCATCGCTCTCGGCGGCGGTTCTCCCATGGACTGTGCAAAAGGCATCGGCGCGCGCGTCATGCTTCCTAAAAAATCGGTACCCCAGCTTAAAGGTGTGCTGAAAGTTACTTTGGGCAAACCTTTCGGAAAACTTCCCCCGCTCGTCGCGATTCCCACGACGTCCGGCACAGGTTCGGAAGCAACTCTTGCCGCTGTTATCAGCAATCCCGATACGCACGAAAAATACCCCATTAACGACCCGAAGATTATACCGCGGTATATCGTGATGGATCCCGAACTCACAATCGGTCTGCCCCCTCACATTACTTCCACCACCGGTATGGACGCTTTGACTCACGCAGTCGAAGGTTACATCGGCGGCGAAAACACCGCACAAACCAAAAAGGACAGCGTCGAGGCAGTTCAACTTATCCATAAGTATCTGAAAGAGGCTTACGAGCACGGCGACAACCTTGAAGCAAGAAACAAAATGCAATACGCTTCGTTCATCGCAGGTCGCGCGTTCACCCGTTCCTACGTCGGATACGTACACGCAATCGCACATACGCTCGGCGGACACTACGGCGTGCCTCACGGTCTTGCAAACGCGGTTATCCTTCCCTACGTTCTCGAAGCGTACGGAAAGAGCGCGCATAAGAAACTTGCCCGCCTTGCAGACTGCATCGGTATCCAAGGCAAAGACGACGCCGAAAAAGCAAACGCTTTCATTCAGTGGATCAGGGATATGAACTCTTCCATGAACATTCCCGACAAAATCCGCGCGAAAGACGGCAGCCAACTCATTAAGGAAGAAGACCTTGACGACTGCATCACGAAAGCCCTGCACGAAGCCAACCCCTTGTATCCCTGCCCGCAAATCTGGGACAGAAAGGAAGTCGAGGCGATTTTCAGAAAAATTATGTAATCTTCAAAAAAACAACCACCGCGGAAAAAATCCCGGTGGTTTTTTTATGCCTTTTTTGATTATTTTCGTTTGAGAGTGTTGAGATAATCCTTTTGCGACTTATCGATTCTGAAACTTTCGCGCGCCTTTTGCAAAGCCTTGTTGTGCGTCCATACGTCCAAGACGTTACTTTTTATCACGTCAAGAGCTTTGTCGGGAAATTTACAAAGCGCAGTCGCCATAAGCCAGGCAACCGCCATCTTTACGTAATACTTGTCGCTTTTCACTTTTGACGAAAGCGCAAGCACTCGGTCGATATATTCGTCGGTGAGATAATACGTCATCATTGCGACGATTGCAAAGCGCAGGTCGTATTCCTTATCGCTTTTAAGATATTCCGTCAGATAATCAAACCATTTTTCGCGGTCTTTCCCGATGAACTTGCACCTTGCGACGAACATATCGCAATTCGCCCAGTTGTCAATTGCGGCAACGATGTTTCTTACGTCCGCCCTTTTCGTTTCGTCGTCGGTTTTAAGCTTTGCAACGACGAAACTTTTTAGCAAAAGTTCTTCGTACACGTCATCGGAAAGCGAACCGACGACGATGCGTACATCGCCGTATTTTCCCGCCGCGATATCTTTTGCGACGCTTTCGACAAAAGGCGTTTTAAGCCCAATTATCGCCTTTTTCGTCGGTATAAGTTTTGCGCTGAACGCTCTTGTTTTTTCGTCCGCGCCGTTATAAATCGTATCTTTCGGCGTCATATCAGATTGTCTTGTCAGTGTCGGTTTTTATGAAGTCCGATTCGTTGTCGTCGGTACTATATAACTTTACTTTTGCATTGGGATTTATCGGCGGAAGTTTGCCGCCGTTTTCTTCCTTCTTATAAGACAGCCTCAAAAGTAGCGGCGTGACAAGCGACGTCACGAGAATAAGTATGAGTACGAACGGCATAATGCCGGGGTTGACCATATCGTAGTCGATGCCCTTTTGCGTGCAGACAAGCACGACTTCCGCGCGCACCATCATACCGATACCCACGCGGTAACTGTCTTTTATTCCGTATCCGCAAATCAACCCGCCAAGACCGCAACCGACAACTTTCCCGAGTATTCCTGCCGCAACGAATGCAAAGCCAAATCCCACAAAAGCGGGGTTAAAGTGGTCAAAATTAAGGTTTATCCCTATGTTTGCGAAAAATGCGGGCGCGAAAATCATATAATTGCTGATTTCGATACGGCGGTCGACGTACGTCCTGTCGGCAATGCCCGAAAGCATAAGTCCCGCAACGTAAGCACCCGTGATATCGGCAATTCCAAAGAGTTTTTCCGCGGAGTAAGCGAACACGAAACACACCACGACGCAAAGAATCGGGATACGTCTTGTGTGCGGATATCTTAAATCTATGCGGCGGATTATGAACAACGCGACGTAGCCCATCGGTATCGCCATTGCAAAGAATGCGATAAGTTTTGCGACGACAACCCAGACGTCCGCGGTGTTCCCGCTTTTGTCAAGGCTGATCATAAGCGACAGCAAAACAATGCCGATTATATCGTCCAGAATCGCCGCGCTGACAATCGACGTGCCGACGCGCGTTTGCAGTTTTCCCAGCTCTTTAAGCGCGGCAACGGTAATGCTGACCGACGTCGCCGCAAGTATCGTGCCGTAAAACAGGTTGGAAAGAATCTGTGAGCGCGACACGTGAAATCCGCCGTTGAACGCGCTTGCAACCAGAAATCCGAACAGCAAAGGAAACGCCACGCCGAGAGTCGTGATGACAACCGACGCTGCCCCCGTGGATTTGAATTGTTTCAGGTCGGTTTCTATCCCCGCCGAAAACATTATGAAAATTACGCCGATTTTTGCAAGGAAAGAAATGCCTTCCATTGCGGTGGCGTTGAATATCGTTTGTCCCGGGATAAACTTGATAAGCCCGAGGAGTATGCCCGCAAGCAACATCCCTACAACCTGCGGCAGCCCGAGTTTTTTGAACAGAATCGACATAAACTTGGACAAAAGCAGTATGAGCGCAAGCGGCAATAAGATTTCGTAATAGTTCATAAAACGGCCCTTTTAAATGGTAATCCTAAATATTACTATACTATATAACTAAATATACTTAAAGTCAATGTTTTTTGACATTTTGGACAATAAAAAACTGCCGCATATCGCGACAGTTTTCAAGCGGTTGATTATTCCGATCTCAGACACTCGACTGGATCTTTGTTTGCCGCAATCGCCGCGGGGATAATGCCCGCAATCATCGACAAGAAGAAACTTATCACGAAAAGCGAAATGGCGTAATACCAGTCAAGGTGCAACAGGTTGGGAATTTCGATGACTTTCTTAATGATCACGTTTGCGATGTAAATCAAAAGATAGCCGAAGCCGATACCCAGCGCGCCCGAAATCATACCGATTATCGAAGTTTCGGAAATGAACAGGTTGCTTACGTCGAGTTTCCTTGCGCCGATACTTCTCAGAATGCCGATTTCCTTGCGCCTTTCAAGGACGGACGTATAAGTGATGATTGAAATCATTATCGACGAAACGATAAGCGACACCGCCGAAAACGCGATAAGCGCGGTGATCATGGCGTTGGTCATTTTTTCGACGTAGCCCATAATCGTTTGCAGCATGTCGGTGTATTTGATGGAGTGGTTTTCGTCCTTTTCGCCGGTGTTCACCCATGTGTACGTGCCGTCGTCGTTGCTTTCTCTGACGTAATATTGATAATCGTCAAGGACTTTTAAGATATTCTTTTTACCTTCGAAATTCGCCGCGTAAATCTGAATACTGTCGGGGTTATCGAGTTCGGCATATCCGAAAGTGGTTTTCATATAAGAAAGAACCTTGCTTTCAAGTTCGGCTTTTCCGTCATACTTACCGACCGCAACCAAATTGGATTTATCGATTACTTCGCCATCTTTGATTTCCTTCCCGATCGTGTCAAGCACGCTTACGAAAGCGATTAACCCGCTGTTCACGCTGTAAACTAGGTTGCCGTCCTCGTCGATTGTTGCAACCGTTTTGTCGCCCACAACCTTATAATCGCTGCCATAAGGTACGACCTGATAACAATTCGTGAATTGCGAACCGATGATACCGAGGCTTTGGCAACGCTCGACAAGCGCCTCGACAACGGCGTGGGGATATCCGACAATGCCCTGAATTGCCGAAGCAGACGCGTTTTTGTTGGGACGTACGATGCCCGACACTTTCATTTTTATGCCGCAGTGTCCGTCAACGAACGTGCCGCTGTCTTCAATGCGTTTTCCGTTTTTAAGGTACGATTTCGTAATTTTTCCGTCCGCAGCGTCGAAATAATCGCTGTCGCAAAGAACGGCATATTCGATGTCAAGCAGTTCCCCTTCCGTGAAATATCTGTCGTAGAATCCATAGCCGTTGCCGCTGTTCGTCCCGCCGAACATATCGGTAACTTCGTTGGGGTGTACAAGACCTGCCGCAAACAGCATGAAGTCCTGAATCTTGTTGTATTCGTCGACTTTCAACACGCAGTCGAAAACTTTGTATTCTTTGCCGTCTTCGCCGACTTCGATACGTCCTTGTTTTGCGTCTTCGGGCCATGCGCCCGCGATGACGTCGTATTGCTGTTCAAGGATTTTTTGGTTGGAAATAAGTTCCGAAAACACGCTGAACGCGTCAAGATATCCGCTGAATTCGCCCAGCATATCTCTGAATGTGTTTGTAAAGCCCATGGATTCCATCATCGGCTCCATAGAGTCTGCAAACGGATTGATTTTCGTATAAGGGACTTGTGACCAGTCGATGTTTCCGTCGGCGTCCGCCGCGTTATCGAGCACGCCGTCCGTTTTGTGTCCCGTCGTATAATACGTTCCGCCGTTCACGGAATCTCTGACGGGGATACGCCTGTAAACGTTAAGATTTGACGAATAAACGTATTTTACGTAGCCGTCGGTGTCTTTAAGCCCGATGTCGGGATCGTCAAGATAGGCTTTGATTTCTTTAAGGTCATTGTTGAAAAACAGTGTGCTGGAATTCAAAAATTCCGAAAGGCTTCCGATATCTTTCACAAGAAGCCCGGCGACGGGGTTTATGCCCACCGTTGCGCCCGAAGGATACTTTTGCCCTTCGCTCTTTGACATAAGCATGTTGGCAAGCTCCATAAGATCAGCGCCGCTCTGGCTGATTTCAAGTGGGTAAAGAGAAAGCGCGCTTTCTTCGGTATGACGGATATACTTATTCACGCCCGAAGACAACGCCAGAACAAGCGCAATACCGATAATGCCGATACTGCCCGCAAACGAAGTAAGAAAAGTGCGCCATTTTTTGCTGTAAAGGTTTTTGGCGGATATGCTTATCGTCATCGCGCTGCCCATGGAAACCTTGCGTTCTTCCCGTCTTTCGTGTCTTATCTGCTGATATGTTTTTTTGATGCGCTGACGGATTGTTTTCTTTTTGGGCAGAGGTTCGCCTGATTCGTCAAGGACGACTTCTTCTTCCTCGACGTCGTCGGGATCGATAAGCGGATCGGTGTCGTCAACGACTTTTCCGTCGACGATTCTGACCGTTCTCGTGCTGTATTCCGCCGCAAGATCGGCGTTGTGCGACACCATGATGACAAGACGGTCTTTGGCAACTTCCTTCAACAGGTTCATTACCATTTTGCCGCTTTCCGTGTCAAGCGCGCCTGTGGGTTCGTCCGCGAGAATTATCGCGGGATTGTTGACAAGCGCCCTTGCGATCGCAACCCTTTGCATTTGTCCGCCTGACAGCTGGTTGGGTTTTTTATACGCCTGATCTTCCAGCCCGACTTTCTTTAACGCTTCGAGAGCAATTGCCTCGCATTCTTCCTTTTTGCGCCCCGCAAGCGTCAAAGCAAGCTCGACGTTGGAAAGCACGCTAAGGTGCGGGATAAGGTTGTAACTTTGGAAAACAAAGCCGATTTGTTTATTGCGATATCTGTCCCAATCTCTGTCGTCGAAGTCCTTCGTCGACTTTCCGTTGATAATGATGTCGCCGTCGGTGTATCTGTCAAGACCGCCGATAATGTTCAGTAACGTGGTTTTGCCGCAGCCGCTTTGTCCCAGAATCGTGACAAATTCGCACTCGCGGAAGTTCAAGGTGATGCCTTTCAAAACGTGAACCGTGTTCTGTTTTGTGACGTAATCCTTGGTAATGTGTTTTAATTTAAGCATTAAACGCTCCTTTTGTAGATAAAGTATTAAAAAAATACATATCTATTTTATCAAATATGGCGTATCGTGTCAAGAAATTACATATAAGCGATGTTTTTGGACAAACGTATGGTTTACGCAGCCGTAACTGCTTGAAAAATACATTCCCATTATGTTATAATCATACGGTAAGAAGTCAAACGTATGGTTTACACAGCCATAATTGCTTGAAAAATACATTCCCATTATGTTATAATCATACGGTAAGAGGTTAAATTATGCTTAAAAATTCAAAAGAACGTTCGGGCTTTGCCCTTGTATGGTTTTTGTTTTCAATCGCGTACACCGTCGTGCTGCTCGGCACGGGATACAATTTTCTTGCCCCGTTTGCGGCGGCGATTGCGGCGGTTACCGCGCTTATCGTGTTTATCCGCGCGCTGTTCAACAAAAAGTTCGAGCCGCTTTTCGTCGTCTCGTACGCTTATATGATTCTTGAATTGTTCGTGTTTTTCCTTTTCTGGGGCGCGGACGAGTTCGGCAAAATCGTGTGGTATAATCTTATTTTGTCCGCGTTGCCGCTTTTCTCGGGACTTATGCTTTACGCGCTTGACAAAAAACTTCCCGACGGCACTCTGAAACGCTTTGCGACGGCGGCGTTGTCCCTTGCGATGACGGCGACTTCTTTGTGCTACGTCTTTTATATGTCTTTGAGAATCCGTCCGACCGTCGAAAGTTTGCAGGCGGGACACGACGCATACCTTAAAGAACTGTCGAAAACACAAGCCGACGCCGATGCGCCCAACATTCTTATCATACTTATGGACGATATGGCGTACTCGGACATTTCGGCGTACAGCTATCTCGGAAAAGCAAACGCCACCATTCAGACGCCCAACATCGACTCCCTTGCAGAAGGCGGAAAGTATGCGGCGGAAAGCGGGATTTTTATGGAAAACTTTTACGCTTCCGCTCCCGTCTGCACCCCGTCAAGGTTCAGTCTTCTTACCGGTCGTTACGCCACGCGCGGCTATATCGACAACGTTATTTTCCCGACGCCTTGCAACAGCGATCCATACTCAATCACCCACTTTATCAATCCATATCAGTTCTTAAACAACGTGGACGGTATTTTGGGCGACGAAATCACCATTGCCGAAGCGTTGAAAGCGGTCGGCTACGACACGTCGTGCATCGGAAAGTGGAATCTTGGCGACTATGGCGAATATCTTCCCACGAATCAGGGCTTCGATTACTTCTACGGCAGCTATTACGTCAACGATATGACGCCCTATAACTGGGTGCGCGAGGTCGGAGGGAAGGCCGAAGAAGTACGCACTCACGCCGAAAATCTTGACCAGTCCGAATCCACGAGGCTTTTCACCGACGAATTGAAATCCACGCTCGAAAAATCAATCGACAACGGCAATAAGTTCTTCTCGTTTTACGCGACGCCGTGGCCGCATTACCCCATTTTCTCGGATAACAACGGCAACGGAAAAGGCGACACCACCGACGACAGTTACGTCGACTGCATTGAAGAATTCGACAAGTCGCTTGGCGAAATTTTCGATATGCTTGAAGACAAAGGCGTCTTTGACGACACGATGATCATCTTTACGTCCGACAACGGTCCGGGGCGTGAAGGCGTGACGGGAAGTCTCCGCGGAAGGAAAAACACCACTTTCGACGGCGGCATGAAAGTCCCGATGATCGTAAGTTACCCGAAGGGCGTAAGAAACGGCACGATTAAAAATACGACCGGCGGATATAAAATCGAATCGAGCGCAATGCTCACCGACCTGTTTCCGACGATATTGTCGTACGCGGGCGTGGACGTTCTCCCCTCGGATCGTATTATCGACGGCGTGAATCTGAAATCACTTTGGAGCGGCGAGATCGCCCCGGATTCCCGAGTGCACGACGCCCTTTTCTATATGAAAAAAGGCACGGTTCAGGCCGTTCAGATGCCCGTTGAAGTCGGCGGCGTAACGTACGATTTCAAGTATTATCAGAAAGTACGCACCGAAAACTCGGCGTTCATCGACCAGCAATACAAAAACTATCTTTTCAATCTCGATAAAGATCCGGCGGAAGGCTACAATATCTCGATGACCTATCCCGACGTCGCCGACACCCTTTTAGAAGCGCTTAAAGATTTCAGAAAATCGTTGAAAGAAAACCGCAGGGGGATTAAGTAATGCCGCCGATTTCGATAATGATTAAGCCCGCGTCGTCAACGTGCAATATGCGGTGTAAATACTGCTTTTACAACGACGTCGCGAAAAACCGCGAAACGCCGTCGCACGGCGCAATGAGCCTTCAAACGGCGGAAACCGTCATCAAAAAGGCGTTTGCCTATGCCGACGGAAATCCCGTCTGGTTCAACTTTCAGGGCGGCGAACCGCTGATTGCCGGGAAAGCGTTTTTCAGGGCGACGCTTAATCTCATCTCCCGCGCAAATATCAAAAACTCGCCCGTGTTTTTGGGAATCCAGACAAACGGCACACTCATCGACGACGAATGGTGCGAGATTTTCAAAACCGGCGACTTCCTTGTCGGGCTTTCTCTTGACGGCGACGAAACCGCAAACGTAAACCGCGTGGACAAGGACGGCAACCCAACTTTTCAAAAGGTTGTCGCGGCGGCAAAACTTCTTCAAAAACACGACGTAAATTTCAATATCCTTACCGTTCTGACAAAGGACGTCGCGATGAGAATCGGCAAGATTTATCCGTTTTTCACGTCGCAAGGCTTCAAACGGTTGCAGTTTATCCCCTGTCTGAAACCTCTTTCCGGCGAGGTTGAAAACCCCGATTTTTACCTTGACGAAAAAAGCTACGCCCTGTTTTTATTGTCGGCGTTCGCGTTGTACCAGAAAGATATGGCAAACGGCGATTACACGTCGATACGCCAGTTTGACAACTTCGTCCGACTTGCTCACTTCGAGCGCGCCGAACAGTGCGGTATGAACGGGCATTGCACGCACCAGTTCGTGATCGAATCGGACGGCAGCGTGTATCCGTGCGATTTTTATTGCACCGACGAATATCTTCTTGGCAATATTTCGGACAAAGATTTTTTCACGCTCGAACACACGAACAAAGCCGTCGAATTCATAAAAGAAAGCCTCTTCGTGGACGAGACTTGTAAATCGTGCGAATATTATATGCTTTGCAAAGGCGGCTGCAAGCGCGAAAGGCGCGACGTTGAAAAATGCAAGGCGTACAAAACCTTTTTCAGATTCGCCCTGCCTTATCTCAAAAACATGTCATAACGGCTTGCGTTTCATCACGCACAAGGTTTCGAGTTCCGCCGTTTTCGGAAACATGTTGTAAGGCGTTACCGACGCGACTTCAAAAGTATCACCAACGTACCTGACGTCGCGTTGCAAGGTTTTCGGATTGCAGGAAACGTACACGAACTTTTCGGCGCCCGACCTTATCACGGCGTCCAGCACTTCTTCGGTCGCGCCCTTTCTCGGCGGATCGATAACCACGCATATTTCGGGCTTTATGCCCGATTTTTCATTGCTTAAAATATTGTTTATGAGTTTTGGCAACACTTTCGTTGCGTCGCCGCAAATGTTTTCGACGCGCCCCGACAGCCCGTTTTTCTTCATCAAATCGTTTGCGTTTTCAACCGCTTCTTTCACGATTTCCACGCCGTAAACTTTGGCGTTTTTATTGGCTTTTGCAAGCATCGACGTAAGGATTCCTATGCCCGAATAAACGTCGATGATTACGTCCGCGTTTTTCACCGCGGCGTTTACCCCGTCGTAAAGTTTTTGTCTGACCCCGTCGTTGACCTGCAAAAACGACTTTGGCGAAAGCGTGGTTTTTATGCCGTCGATATCGACGTCTCTTTCCGCGCCATATAGTTTTTTCACGTCGTCGCCCATAATGACGTTCGTGCGTTTTTCGTTGACTGACGAATACAAAACGCATTCAAAATCTTTCGATAAAATTTCAAAAAGTTCACGCCCGTACGGCAGTTCTTTTCCGTTTATCACAACCGTCGCGAACAGCAGCCCGTCGACGTACCTTGCGACAAAGTGCCGAAGCAACCCTTTGCCCGTCGCCTCATCGTAAACGGAAAGTTTTTGTTTCCTTTTTTCGTCGTTTGCCCAAATTTTCACGGCGTTTATTATTTTCGTCGCGAAATCGCCGTGCAGCATACACCCGGACAGCGCGACCACGTCATGCGTGTTCCGCCTGAAAAAGCCCAGCGTGATTTCGCCGCCGTCGACGGTGAAAGGCATTTGCAGTTTGTTGCGGTATTCATACTCCTTGTCAAAAACCGTGTCCGAAACCCGAACGTTTATTCCCGCCTTGTTCAGCGTGGTTTGAAGGAGTTTTCGTTTCAGCTCGTTTTCGGTCGGAAAATCGACGTGCTGCAACACGCAGCCGCCGCACTCCCCGTACGTTTTGCACGGCGGAACGACGCGGCAATTTGCGGGGCGCACGATTTTCACGGCGTCCGCCTCGGCAACTCCTTTGTAAACCTTTTTGATTTTGATTTTCGCAAGGTCGCCCGCCGCCGTGTACGGCGTAAACACCGCAATATCTTCGATTTTTGAAAACCCTTTGCCGTCAAGTCCGAAGTCGGTAATTTCGGCAAGGTAAGTATCCGTAACTTTCATATCGTCAATTTTATCATACTTTTTCAAAAACGCCAACCGTTACGCGCTGCTTTAAGCGTTTTGCATTCTCGTTTCAACGCCTTTTAGTATCGTTTTGAATTCTAAATTGATGCTTATATTTGTTTTGAATTCTTTACAATATTCTATACGAGGTGTATAATATGAACATATCGGCTTTTTCTGAAAGATTAAAGGATCTGCGCATCGACGCAGGCATGACGAGCGACCAGCTCGCAAAAAGAATCGGTGTTACGAAAAGCACAATTTCGTTCTGGGAAAACGGCGTAAACGAGCCTAAGGCAAGTTACATCGTCGCGGTTGCGAAAGTGTTCAGCGTATCTTCCGACTATCTTTTGGGGCTCAAAGACACGATTTAAGAGACAGGTATGAACAAAATCGATATAAAAACAAGAAGGACTCTTTTATGGGCGATTTTCCTTTCGGTTGTTTTCCCTTTGGGAATCGTGATGACCGTCATCGGTTTTACGAAAGGTCAGTCTTTCCGCGCGATGGGCATCGTCGGCATTATCCTTATCGTTATGGGCTTTTACGGCGCGCCGTTGGTATGGATTCATTTCGGTCAGCTTAAATATTTCTCGCGTCTCAAAGCGCAGATTGTCGGCGACGGCATCAAAAGCGTGAAAATGCTTGCGGAAGTGCACAACAAAAACCCCGAAGTCGTGGCAAACGACGTCAAAACGATGGTGCAAAAAGGTTATCTTGACGGTTATCTCGTCCTCGACAACGAAAGAATCATCGACAAAACCACAATGCGCGACAAGGATTACGAAATGATGGAGGCGGAACGCGCGGGGACGCTCAACCTCGTCCACTGCCCTTTCTGCAACGCGAAGTTCGCGCTTATCAACGACGTCGGCGTTTGTCCGTACTGCAACTCGAAAATTACCAAAGAGATGCTGGACAAATCCGTGAAGGCATACAATAAATCCGATAAATAATTTCGGGATGGGAGGATTTTGTGGAAACTACAAATCAACGCAAATATTTCAAAGGGCTTCGCGCGCTTGCGCTAACGGCCCTTTTTTGTACGATTGCGCTCACCATTTTTATCTGGGGCGAGGCGTTGACGCCCGGCGATAAAAGCGCGATTCAGTCGATGAAGGTGTCCGACAACATTCAGTCGGCAATGAAATCCGATGAGCCCGCGCCCCCTGTTTCCGCCGTTACGGGCTATGTTGTCAAAAGCGTCAGGCGTGACGGCAAAGTCCTGACCGACGTCGATCATTATTATACGGGCGACGTTCTGGAACTTGGCGTCAAGTGTCTTCCTGAAAACGCCGACACTTCCGGACTATACTTCGAGCGCGGTTTTGACGAGTCCGAAGATTACATAAACGTCGAAGAAAACGGTAAAGTCACACTTTCCAAATGGGGCTATCACAGGGTGGTCGTCAAGTCGAAAGACAACCCCGACAACGTGTTGTACGATTTAAAAATATACAACGAAGGCGTCAACCCCGACAAAGTCAAAGGAATAAAAGCAGAAATCCATCTTGGCAGCGAATTAGTAGAGGCTGTCGACGGGATAATCCCGCTTGAAACCTGCGAAGAATACAGACTGTCGGTGCTGGCTGTCACCGACGACGAATACAACGGTTACGGCGTCTCTACTATCGAAACAGAAATTCTGATTGACGGGGAAAAGCATAATGCCAACGACAAAATCTTCTTCCTTCCCGCAAAGCAGTGGTTTTATCCGTTAAAAACAACGGACGGTGATTATTTAACTCTTGAAATAAAACTGGGCGATAAAACCGTTTCTCAAAGAATCAGAATCTTGGAAGGCTCGAAACCGGAAGCCACCGGATTCACTTTTGGTAATAAACAACGCGTCACAAAAAACGACGACGGCTCGTTCAGCCTTGCAATGAAAAAAGACGAACACCTGGTCATCACAAGCCAACTCGGCTTCCGGGCAGAAAACGCAAGCAAAGGCGCGCCGTCAAACATAATCAGCAAATCGTCCGATACAAACGTCGTCAACGCCTCCACAACGCACCTGCACGCATATAAACCGGGCACCGCCACGATTACGTACTTTTCAATTTACGACAATACAATAACGGCAACGCTGCACGTCACCGTGCCCGACGTCGTGGACGGGCTTACCGTCGTCGCACCCGACAGATGCGTCAAAGGCGGCAAAATCGATCTCACCGCTTATACGGGCGGCAACGTCACGAAAAACGTGAAATGGGAAGTCGTCAAAGGCGAAGGCTCAATCGACGAAAACGGTGTGTTTACGTCCGACAAATCGGGCAAAGTTACCGTGCGCGCAACGTACGTCGGCCACCCCGACCTTACCGTCGAAAAGACGATTACAGTGTCCGTCTTCGACACCTTCCACACGCTTATACGAAAAGGGCTCGGGCACTTCTCGCTTTTCCTTGTGCTGGGGTTCGGATTGTTCGGCACGTTCTTCCTGCTTATTAAGCCGAGATGGGCGTCGCTGCCCCTTTCCTTGCTTTCGGCGTTTGTCGTCGCAGGCATTTCGGAAATGTTCCAACTGCCCGTTTTCACAAGCGGACGATACGCAACCTGGCAGGACGTCGCAATCGATTTTCTGGGCGCGCTGTCGGGCATCGGCATCGCCGTTATCGCGGTATCGATCGTCGGGCTTGTCTGGTTTAAGGCAAAACCCGAAAGTTTCAAAAATATGAAAAACGAGTTCTCGTTCCTTACGTTCAAAACCTCTTTCAAAAAGCAGGAAAAGATTTTCACCGACGAAAATTAATCACATTCCCTCAAACCGCAAAAACAAAAGACCGACGTTTTATCGGTCTTTTTTTGAACGTTAAACCTTACTTTTTGACGGGAATTTGAATTTCGACAAGATAATCTTTTTCATCGGTTCTGTCCCAACAGCCGTGTATATACACTTCGCGAATCTTGCCGCAAACGGTATAACCGTTCTCTTTCGCAAACCCCAGCGCAAACGCATAGGCGTCGCCGAGATTTGCATACGCGCCTTTGTGCTCGACGCAAAGCGCGGTGATTTCGGGTATCGTTTTGAATTTAACGTTTTCGCTTTCTTTGCCGGGTTTATCGACCGCCTCGATGTATTCGAGTTCCACGTTGTTTTCCTGATATTCGTCCGCCTCGTACGTCACATAGCAATAGTTTTCGCATTTGATATCGGGATTGTTCTTCTTCGCTTCCGCGCCCGCACCTAGGATAAAATCGAGAATGTCCGTCATCGACGCGATTACGCCGTGACGATAATAAACGTTAAATGACGGGATTGTTTTTTCGACTGCTTCGTATTTGTTCATAGACTCTCCTTTTTTCAGCCCGGCAATTATGCCGCCGATTGTTTTAAGGTCGGAACGTTTTTTTTCGATTTCGCTTTCGATATCGTCGTACCTTTTAATCAATATGCCGGCAAGGTCGCCGCCCGAAAGCACTTTCTTGACGTCGTCGATTGACACGCCGAAACTTCTCAATTCTCTGATTGTCGATATCGTGTTCAAGTCTTCGACGGAATACATTCTGTACCCGTTTTCTTCAACTTTCGACGGCTTGAATAAACCGATTTCGTCATAGAACCGAAGCGTCTTTATCGTCGTCTTCGACAGTTTTGAAAATTCACCGATTTTATACATTTTTCCTACCTTTTGAACAAATCTTAATCACTCCACCAACGGGAGAGTCAAGCGTTTTCACAAAGTTTTTCCCATTTTTTATTTCGTTTCAAGAATATCCGCGTCCTTTTCTAATTTCCATCCGCAGTTTTCGCACTCGCCGTTTCTTGCGTCCGCATAGCAAAGAAGTTGTATTTTTTCAACGTCGATATCCTGCTTTATGATAAGCGGCATATCGTATGCGCCGACGCTTTCCCCGTTATACAAAAACTCGTTCCTGACAAGTCGCTGCTTTCTTTTTTGTTTATCGATTTCGTATTCGCTCTCGATTTTTTTCATTTGTCACCTTCCCCGTTTTCATACACAACATATTATAACGCTTTTTATTATATCATTTCTTTCTCATTTTGTATATTTTTGTTTTTTTGTAAAACAACTTATTATTTTATTGTTTTTAAGATACATGCTCGCACAACAAAGCAGCTCCTTTTCATAACAAATACTCACATGTGCAAAAGATTATTCTATAATCCATTACTCGTTGTGCAAAACCTTGAAATTATTTGACATTAGTGGTAAAATGTATATGTAATATGCTTTATGACGAGGGGATAAGATGAAAAAATCAAAATTACTCTTTCCGTTAATGATTATTTTAACACTTTTTGTTGTTACATTATCTGCGTGCAATAAAACTTATGATAATGAAAAAGAATGGCGCTATAATCTTTCTTCCACCATTGATGTCTCATACGATGCAGGTAATAATAAAAGCAATGTAGTTATACATTTCTTTGTCTATAATATCGGCAGCGCAACACTTAAAAACATTACTATCGATTGTGCTTTTTTAGATAATTCAAATGTGCAACTTGATAGACAAAAAAACACCTATACATTGGATCTAAAAGGATATAGTACCGGCAATTACTTCCTATCATTTGAAAATGTTTCAGGATACCCTTCTAAAGCTTCCGTTTTGAATACAGGTAGCACATGGGGACTTACAGAACAAGAACAGCACGACGCGGATATACAAGCACGAAAAGATAAGTTAGCTAATAATTGGTGGATATGGGTTGTCATTTCATATGTAATAATTGGAATTATTATTGGGTTTTTGTGTGCCAGCTTTACCTGTGCAGATTTTGACATAAGTGACGAGGATATGTGGATATCCATCGTCTGCGGCATTTTTTGGCCAATAGGTGGCATAATGCTTTTAATAATGTTTTTGTCTGAAGAGGGTCTATTGCTCAAAACGCCGCCGATAAAAATCAAATTTTGGTACATTGTAGACGGCAAAAGAATTACGCTTAAAGGAAAGGGCTTTTCTTATCACGAAGCATATGACCAATTGTCATTAAAAGAGTTGCAATTAATCTGTAATGAAGAAGGTATTACAAATTATCAAAACTGTAATAAAGAAGAAACCATAAGCCTAATTATGGAATATATGCAGGAGACAGACGATGAAGAATTCGGCGACGAAAAGTATCAAGAATTAATAGATGATGAATTCAATGAAATTAACGAAAAAAATATTGAACCCAAGACAAAATCAATACGCAATAATAACTCCAATAATAAATCAATTCCGAAAATTTTTATGAAAGATATAGCGGGACTTAAAGAAGCGAAGGAAGCATTCAATGACCGTGTTATTTTACCAATCAAGCATAGAGACTTGTTTGAGAAATATGGCAAAACCGTTGGCGGTGGTATTTTATTATATGGCTTGCCGGGTACTGGAAAGACAATGTTTGCACAAGCTGTAGCTAATGAGTTAAACGCAAAATTCTTTAGCATTAAATGCTCCGATATTATGTCAAAATGGTATGGTGAAAGCGAAAGCAATATTAAGCAACTTTTTACAAAGGCAAAAAACGCACCTATTGCTGTAATCTTTTTCGACGAGTTTGAGGCAATAGGTCGAAAAAGAACCTCGTATGACACAGAAAACGGAATTAATACTGTTCAAGAGATATTGGCACAAATGCAAGGTATTGAGAAGAATAACAACATTCTGTTGGTACTTGCCGCTACAAATTGCCCCTGGGATATAGACAGCGCATTGTTGCGACCAGGACGATTTAATGATAAAATATATATTCCTCTCCCTGATTTGGATGCAAGATTGTTTATTATTAAAAAAGTTCTTCAAAATGTTACTCTGTCTGATGAAGTTTCGATTACTTCTTTGGCAGAAAGTTTAGAAGGATATAATTGTGCCGATGTCGTCGAATTTTGTGAACAAATAAAATTGATAGCAATTAAAACTGAAATTGCAAATAAAACTGCTGTTATTAACGCTAACGATATTGCAAATGTAAAAGAAAAAGTACATACTTCAATATTACAATCAGATATTGAAAGGATGGAAGCATTCAAAAATAGCAATTAAAATTATTAATAAGTTTTGGTGCGGACAACAGGACTTGTAGAGAGCGGAGCGAGCGTAATAGCATAAGCGAGCAAGTTTACTTGCAAAGCGTTGCGCCAGCTGCACAGCGTGCAGGGGCAAACAAACGCAGTGCCGTTTGCCGACAAAACGTAGTTTTGTTTCAAGTCCGCTGCCGCATGAAAAAAGACAACCCTTTCGGATTGTCTTTTTTTGGTGCGGACAACAGGACTTGAACCTGCACAGCCTTGCGACCATAAGAACCTGAATCTTACGCGTCTGCCAATTCCGCCATGTCCGCACAACGGATAAAATAATATCTTAAAAACCGCATAAAGTCAAGTATTTGAAACCATTTATGTTTAAGCGGCGAGAAGAGCGCGCGCAATGCGGTTTACGTCGGTGTTGTCGATTTTCTCGGGAACAATCGCTTTCAGCTCGTCCGCGGACAATCCTTTCACGAAAATGAAGTATTTCACGTTGGTGCCCGTATGCGTTTTCGTGGTATAAAGGCTGTTTTTGATATCGTCTTTGGTTTCGCCGTCCTTGTATTTCAGCCCGCCCGTTTCGTGGTCGGCGGTGACTATAATCGCGCTGTCGAGGTCTTTTAGCCTGTCGTATGCGATTTTAATGGAGTTGTCGAAGCTTTTAAGGTACTTTGTCATCGGGATAATATCGTTTTTGTGACTTTTTTTGTCGATATGCGCGCCCTCGATCATCAGAAAATATCCGCCCGGGAAGCGGGCTTCCATAAATTTCAGTGCGAACTCGGTGCACATTTCGAGCGTAGGCGTATCGGCGGTGCCGTCTTCCGACGGAAGCGACGAAAACGGCATAATCAATTTATTGCTCAAAACGCTTCCGCCGATGTCGTTGACGTCGTTAAAGCTTGTTGCGAACGTAAAGCCCTTGCTTTCAAACTGCGATTTATATTTCGTGTATTCGTCTTTTCCCGCGCCGAGATACAAGTCCACGACGTCGTTAATCTGCCCTTTAATTATTTCGGAAGTGTCGCCCCTGTTGTTTGCGTTCGACGAAAACGACGCCGGCGTCGCGCCGTAAAGATTGTCCGTCGTCACGATACCCACGCCGAGCCCTTTCTCTTTGGCGTACTCTGCGACGCTTTTGACGTTATTTCCGCCGTGGCGTGCGACTTCGCCGTTATTGAATTTTTGTCCGGTTGCAAGCGCGCTTCCGGCTGCCGCACTGTCCGTGGGAATCCCGACGTTGTTTGAAAACGTCGTTACGAACCCGTCTGCCCCGAGCGAGCGCATGAACGCCCTTTCGCTGTAATACGTTTCCGTCGTTTTAATATGGTTTTCGCCCATACCGTCGCCGATGAACAACACGGTTTTGCTTGCGAGCCCGGTAAGGTCTGAAAAATCGGTTTTATAAAGGTTTTTCGTGCGGTTGAGCGCAACGCCCATAAAGGCAAGCGACACCGACAGTATCGCGACGAGCGCCGCCGACACAACCCACAACAGAATTTTACTTGTCCTGACTTTTGTTTTTTTCATAATATATTATCCCCGTAAAAATTAAAACGTTTTTTGAAGCGACGAAAGAATGTTTTCAGACGTTTTCGCGACTTCTTTAAGCGCGCCTTCTTCAAACGGAGATTTCAGCCCCGCAAGGCGAACAAGATCGGTGAAGACGTACGAGCCGCCGCGCGTCGCATGTGCAAGATACGCTTTGAACGCCTTGTCGTAATCCTTTTGCGATTCTTCCAGAAACTCGATCGCGACGGTCTGAGCAAGGCAGTAATCGATGTAATAAAACGGGCTTTCAAAAATGTGATTCTGGTATTGCCATCTTGTACCTTTTGAAAGATACGGCACGTCGTCGGCGTCCATCCACGGGCGGAATTCTTTTTCAAGTTTCAGCCAGACGTCGTTGCGTGCCTTAGGCGTCATATCGGGATTTTCATATACGATATGTTGGAAGTAATCCACTATCGTTCCGTACGGAATGAAGGTTAAAGCATCGAAAAGGTGCTTATAACGGTACTTATTTGCATCTTTGCCGAAAAACTTATCCATATATTTCCAGGCGAAAAACTCCATTGACATGCTGTGTGTTTCCGCCGTTTCCATTGCGCCGAGACCAAGTTCGTACGGCACGACGGGTTCCGACATATAATACGCAAAAGCGTGTCCAGCCTCGTGCGTTACGACGTCGACGTCGGCGGTCGTTCCGTTGAAGTTTGCGAAGATGAATGGCTGGTGATATTTATCGAAACTCGTCATATATCCGCCCGTCCATTTGCCTTCGCGCGTGAACACGTCGAACGCGTCGGTATCCATCATCATATCCATAAACGCGCCGGTTTCGGGACTCATATCCTTGTACATTTCCTGCCCTGCTTTCAGAATGCCGCGCTCGTCGAGAGCGGGTTTCGGATCTTCCTGAAAATACGTGTCGTTGTCGTATAAACGCATGTGGTCGATGCCGAGTTTTTCCGCAACCTGCTTTTTAAGACGCGTCACGACGGGCACGATGTCATTTAAGACGTTTTCACGGAAAACCTTTACCATTTTTTCGTCATAGCAAAGCCTGCCCATGTTGTAGTAGCCCAACTCGACGTAGTTCTTGTATCCCATTTTCTTTGCCATAAGGTCTCGGTTTTTGACCATTCTGTCAAAGACGTCGTCCAGAAAATCGCTGTGTTTTTCCAGCGTTTTTCCAAGCGCGACGTACGCTTCTTTTCTGGTTGCGCGGTCGCTGTCCTGTGCGAATTTGCGAAGTTCGCCAAGCGTAATATCCTTGCCGCGGAAGTTATAAGTGCATTCCGACACGAACTTTGAATATTTCGTAACAAGCGCGTTGTCTTTTTGCATTTCGGGAACGATCGCGTCGCTCACCGCTTTTTTCTGCAACTCGAATTGTTTAATGATGACGGGATTTATTTTTGTTTTGAGTTCGTCCAAGAACTTACTTCTTAAAATCGCGTCGGCGTATTTCAAATAACTCACCTGCACCACGGGCATTTTCTCGTCGTAATAGTCCTTTTCGGCGCTGTAAAACTCGTCCTTGGTATTAAGCGTGAAACGGGCGTTCGCAAGCGACGACTCCGTATAAAAATCGCGCAAAGCGTCGTTCACGAGTTCTCTTGCTTCCAGCACGTCGTCGACGGACTTCGCCGCGTTGATTTTTTCAACCACTTTATCAATGACGCCGCATACCTTTTCGGCGTCCGCTCTTTCATAAGGAATTTCCGAAACTTTCATTCTTTGCATAAATACTCCTTTGCGCGAAAACGCGCGCTACCGTTAAATTGTAGCACGCGCCTTTGAAAATTTCAATAATAAACGCCGTTTAGTTATTAAAACGTAACGGTTACTTCATATTCGAACGTCTTTCCCGCGGGGAGAGTGTTAATAAGGAATTTGTTTTTCAATTCCCTATCGCAATCGACGGTGTCGGGAAGTCCCCACCACGCTTCGATGCAGGCATATTTGCCCATTTTGTTGTTGGACCATATCGCAAGCACGGGAACGTTGCCGATGTCGAACGTGATTTTCTTGCCGTCGCGGCGCAGAAGGGTTACTTTTTTCGCGTTGTTCTTCGTGACGACCGCGTCGTGGATAAAGGTCGATTTCACCAGGGGGATTTTGTTGGTAAACTCCGACTTCTTCTCGCCCTTGACAAGGTGCAGATCGTCGTCGAATTCATATTCTTCGATGGGTTTATCGGTGTCGATAATCGCAAAGTTGCCGGATACGTCGCAGGTATCGTCGGTTTCGTCGCCGACAAGCGCCCAGCCGAAGTGCGTGCCGAGCCCGAAAGGCATATCGACGTCGCCGGTGTTTACGACGGTGTACGTGATTTTCATACTGTTTCCGACAAGCGCGTATTTCACCTTGAAATCGAAATCGAACGGATATTGTTTTTTGGTTTCTTCCGAAGACTTAAAGTCCATAACGAGCGTGTCGCCGGTATTGCTTTCCGCCGTGAAGACGTTGTAGCGGGCAAGCCCGTGGTTTTTCATTTCGTAGCGTTTTCCGTCGACGGTATACCAGCCGTCTTTAAGGCGCGCGACGAAGGGGAAGATGACGATGTCTTTCGACTTCCACGATTTCTCGCTGCCCTGCCAAAGATATTCCTCGCCGCGATATTTCACGCTGTCGAGAAGGCTGCCGTTTTCGTTGACCGTTACGTCCAGAATGCCGTTTGTGATGTTTTGCATAATTTTACCTCTTATCTTTTTTATTTTCAAAAATTGAAATTTGCCGTGTTGTAAATCGTCGCGACCGACGTTTCTTCCGATTTTTTCCTGCCGCGCTCGCTTTCGATTGTCCAGGATATGAACGGCGGATATTTCGCGCGTTTTTTCTTGCTGCGCGGAATCCCCAGAATATTGCAAAGCAGAAAATCGGGTTTGAAATCGAGTTTCGGCGTCTTCGGCTTAAAGCACGAGAGCGCGATCGTATATCCCTTATCCTTAAAATACTTTGCCGCTTTTTCGTTGAAGCCTATGTACATATATTTGCCGTTATAGGACTTTAACTCATCAATCAGTGCGTCACAAAGTTCGATTTCGTTGTTTCGGCACTTCAACTCAATCAATATCGGGGTGCGCCCGTCAACCGCCGCAAGCACGTCTTTCAGCGTCGGAATCGTGTGCGAAGTGTTTTTGAGTTTAAGCGCGGTCAGCTGACTTTCCGTCATTTCTTCGACAATGCCGCTTACGCCGCACATACGCTTTAACGTGTGGTCGTGAAACACGACGAGTTTGTTGTCTTTTGTCAGATGCACGTCGATTTCAAGCCCCAGCCCTTTGTCCGCCGCAATGCGGATTGCAGTGAGCGAGTTTTCGGGCAAAGTCTTGTCGAAACAGCCGCGATGGGCGTAGTCTTTCACGCCGCCGAGAATGTCAAGAACGTTTTCCATATTATTCAAAAATCCTTTTTATAATGTTTTTCGCTTGTTCGTATAAATCTTTTCGGGTGCCGTCGTTTATCGCGACGTAGTCCGCCCGCTTTAGTCTTTCGTCGTCCGTGGTTTGATTTTTAATTATGTTTTTCGCAAGATCTTTTGATATGTTCCTTGTCGAAACGATGCGGTTTATTCTCACGTCTTCACCGGCGGTCACGACGATTACTCTGTCAAACAAATCCGTCATTCCGCTTTCAAACAAAAGCGGCACTTCAATGACGGCGTCGCCCGTGATTTCTTCGATTTGCCGCCGTATTTCGGGGTGCGCGAGCGCGTTGAGCGTTTTGCGCTTCTTCTCGTCCGAAAACACTTCTTCGCGAAGAACCGACTTGTCGACCTTTCCGTCTTTTACGGCAAGCGGAAAAGCCTCCGAAAGTTTTTCGATATATCTTTTGTCGCGCAAAAGTTCCGCATTGATTTCGTCGGCGGAATACGTCCTTATCCCAAGTTCTTTCACGGCGCGCATAAATTCGCTTTTGCCCGCGCCTATGCCGCCCGTTACCGCAACTTTCATATTACGCCTCGTACCAGCTTTTGCCGCTTGCGACGCCGACCGTAAGGGGGACGCTGAGTTTTACCGCGGTTTCCATGCTTTCTCTCAGGATTTTTTCAACCTTGTCCTTTTCGTTTTCGTCGGCTTCCGCGATAAGTTCGTCGTGAACCTGCAAAAGAAGTTTCGCACTTGTTTCTTCAAGGTTTTTCGCCGTTTTCAGCATTGCGATTTTTATAATGTCGGCGGCGGTACCTTGCAGCGGGAAGTTCATTGCGGCGCGCTTGCCGAACTCTCTCACGGCATAGTTACTTGACGAAAGTTCCGGCATAAGACGTATGCGGTTGAAAAGTGTTCTTACAAAGCCATGCTCTTTTGCGAATTCGACCTGCCCGTCCATAAACTCTTTGACCTTCGGATAAGTCCTGAAATACCGTTCGATATACTTTTTCGCATCGGCAACCCTGATCGACAGGTTTTGCGCGAGCCCGAAGTCGCTTATTCCGTAAATTATGCCAAAGTTGACCGCTTTTGCGTTGCGGCGCATTTCGTCCGTTACGTCGGCAATATCGACGCCGTAAATCTCCGCAGCGGTCGAGGCGTGAATGTCGCGGCTTTCGTTGTACGCCCGTATGAGGTTTTCGTCGCCGCTCATGTGCGCCATAAGACGAAGTTCGATTTGCGAATAGTCGGCGGAAATCAGCACTTTGCCCTTTTCCGCGACGAACGCACGGCGGATTTCCTTGCCCTCGACGGTGCGAGTCGGGATATTTTGAAGGTTCGGCTCGGTCGAAGACAGCCTGCCCGTATTCGTCAGAGTCTGCTTGTATTCGGTATGCACGCGCCCGTCGGACGACACCGCCTTTTCAAGCCCCAGCACGTACGTCGATAACAGTTTGGAAATCTGACGGTATCTTAAAATAAGCGGGATAATCGGGTGTTCTTCGTAAAGTTTTTCAAGTACGTCCACGTTGACTGAAAGCCCCGTCTTGTTCTTTTTGGACGGTTTCAGCCCGAGTTTGTCAAACAATATCACCGTGAGTTGTTTCGGCGAATTTATATTGAAAGTTTCACCGGCGTACGAATAAATCTTTGCGGTGAGCGTTTCGATTTCGTCCTCGTATTTTTTCCGAAGTTCTTCCAGAACCCCGACGTCGACTTTCACACCCGCACATTCCATATCGAACAAAACCCGTTCAAGCGGCAGTTCGATATCGTGATACAGCGACGAAAGATCCTTGCTTTCAAGTTCCTTTTCGAGGTAGTCGCAGATTGCGAAAAACGCCGTAACCGAGTCTCCCGAAACGTTTGCGGCGGCGGCAAGAGTAACGATATCCTTGAAACTTCTTCCGCCGAAAACAAGATATGCAAGAAGTCCCACGTCCTTTGGCGTTACCGACGTTTCGACGCCGGCGTCCTTGAAAAGATGCAAAAGTTTTTTCAGGTCGGATACGACGCACTCGCTTGTCAAATGCGGCGCGATTTCTTTCAGTACGTCGTCCATCGTCATACCGCCGAAAAGGTCGTAGTTTTGTTTAATCACATAAAGTCTGTCGGCAGAAAACGCAACGTCGACGTCCGCCCCTGCGTTAAGCGCAAACGGCTTTCCTTTGTTATCGTCAAACAACTTCTTCAAATTGTCGATATTGTCAATTTCAACTGTTGTATATTCGATTTTGACCTGTGAAGTATCGTTTTCTTCGGGTTTTACTTCTTCGCCAGTAAACGCGAAACGCTTTGTAAGCGACGTGAATTCCAGCGCGATAAGTGCGTTTTTCGCACTTTTTGAAAGCGGATACGAAAACGTAATATCCGACATTCCGATATTTATCGGCACGGCGGTATTTATTGTCGCAAGCGTGTAAGAAAGCCGCGCCATATCCTTTCCGTCCCTGATTTTTTCACCGAGTTTCCCTTTGATTTCGTCGGCGTTAGCAAGGACGTTTTCCATTGTGCCGTAGGTTTTGAGAAGTTCCATCGCGGTCTTTTCGCCGATGCCAGGAATCCCGGGGATATTGTCGGACGCGTCGCCGCGAAGAGCCTTGTAATCGATAATCGCCGACGGCGTTTCGAAGCCGTCTTCAAAAAGCCTTTTCTTGTCGTATCTCACGACTTCGGTGATTCCCCTTTTCGTGAAAAGCACGTTGGTGGTGTCGTCGATAAGTTGCAGGCTGTCGCGGTCGCCCGTGACGATATCCGTAGGACACGAAAACCTTTTTGCAAGCGTGCCGATAATATCGTCCGCCTCGTACCCTTCAAGTTCCACGATTTTGATCCCAAGGTCGCCGATGAGTTTTTTAAGGACGGGCACTTGTTTCACAAGTTCTTCGGGCATGGGTTTTCTGGTCGCCTTGTAGCCCGCATACATATTATGCCTGAACGTCGGCGCTTTCAGGTCAAACGCAGCCGCGATATGCGTCGGTTTTTCTTCCTTGATAAGCCGCGCGAGCATGGACACGAATCCGAAGATCGCGCCCGTGGGGTTTCCTTTGCTGTCGGTAAGACCGGGGAGCGCGTAATACGCGCGGTGCAAAAGGCTGTTGCTGTCGAGAAGTAAAAGTTTTTCCATTATTAATTAAGGCGTTTTGGCGAGTGATAGCACTTATAAAACGCTATGAATATTTCCTTTAATTCGTTTTTGATACCCCTGTCGTTTTTGATGACCTCGTCTATGCCGCCTTTAATGCCCTTTGCGGCTTTTTTCGCGGCGGAGAAAACGGCTTCGTAAAACTCGTCGATATCGTAAAAGCGGAAGCGGTCGACGTTAAAATACACGGCGAAAACTTCCAGAAAGTTCTCAAACACCTGCAAGTCCGAAGACTTCGACGACAGTTTAAGTATATCTCGCAGCGTGTCGATGACGTCCTCGATATTCGCGTCCTGCGACTTATGCACTTTAAGTTTCGCAAGGGTGACGATTTCTTCGATGGCTTTTCTGTCGATGCCGTGCATGAAGTCGGAAAACGCCTGATCGTCGACGGCGCGCACGCAGAATCTGAAACTCGGCAAGCCCAGAATTGTGCGCTTTGCCTCGTAATAGCCCATTTCCTTGAATCTGTCGATATTTTCTTTCGTGAAGTTTACGGCGTAATCGAGCTTTTCGCTGGGGGTAAACACCAGAAGTTTCGCGCCCTTTAAGTCGACGTCGCGGTACGCGCGGTATTTTTTGATATTCGTGCGGATTGCGACGATTTCGTCGTAGCCTTTGTCGACCAGCATTTTCACGGGCATATTGTCGTAAACGCCGCCGTCGATGAACCACTTGTTTTCATTGCCTTCGATTTTTTGCCATTTGAACGCGGGGTACGCCGACGACGCCATTACGTAATCGTAAATCTGCCCTTTGGGGATATCTTCTTTCATCATGTAATGCGGCGCGAAATCGGGGACGGAATAGGTCACAAGTCCGAAGTCTTTATTACTTTTTCTGATTGCCTTTTCGTCGATATATTGTTTCAGAAAGGCGCGCATTTTGTCCGCCGTCGTATCGACGAACACGCCAAGGTTTCTTAAAAGTTTTCCGACGTTGCCGATAAGCTGCGCGTTGAATTGTCCCTGCGTCAGTTCCTTTACCGACAGTTCGTCCATATCAAGGACGTTCTGCATATTGATATTGTCCCAAAGTTCCAGGGTTTTTTCCCAGTCGCCGGCGCAGAACATAGCAGCGTTGATCGCGCCGATACTCGTGCCGACGTAGCCGTCAAAATCGGCAAGCCCCATTTCGCGCAGAGCCGTCATAACGCCGATGTGATACGCGCCTTTTACGCCGCCGCCTTCCAGTGCAAGACCTTTCATAAAACACCTCTGATAGTTCTTATACACATTATTATAACTATCATAAAGCGCGCTTGTCAAGAACGAAAAAGAAAACCGCCGTAAATACGGCGGTTGCAAAGTTTAATCGTTGTTTATTCTCCGCGAAGCAGTTTGTACAACTCCTGCGAGTGAACGAGATTTGAATTGTGTTTTACGGGCGTTTTGCTTTCGTCGGTGTATCCGTAAAACGTCACGGGTTTCAAATTACCCACAATAATTGCCGCGCCGGGACTGATTTCCGCAACAAGTTCGTTGAGTTTGATTTCTACGTGGTCGAATCCGTTTTCTTCAAGCGCGCCCGTTACGGTTACGCGGTTTTCCTGACTCAGCCCGCTGAACAACATTCCGCAGTGCATATATCTTACGCCGGAGTCTTTGACAAAAAGATGTTCATAGCGTTTCCCGCTCAATCCTTTTTGGATAACGTCTTTCAAAATATTGTCGATTGCGTCGTTGTTGGTGATTCCGCCGACAAGGTCAAGGTCGACGTCCTGTTTCCAGTTGTAAATTCTCAGTATTCCCTGAATGTCGAGATTGCAGGTATGCTCTTCGTTGTCGTCGCCGCTGGAAAATCCGACGGACGGGGATGCCGCCTGACCGTATACGCAGTTTTTCATAACGACTCTCTGGTTCTTGTAAGTGCACCAGGAGAAGCAGGTGAATTTGCTGCTGTTGCTCATAATCGTGCCTTCGATAAGCGTTTCGGCAAAATCGCCTTTCTTTATCGCCTCTTCCTCGTTGTCGTAGCTGCCGACGCGCATACAGTACATTGCGTTTTCGATGACGCAGTATTGCACGTGCACGTTGCCCTTTGTTTCGACGCCGATACCGACGAAATCTTTGCTTGCAAACGTGTTGCTTTTCGGAAGTTCGGACGACTTAATCTTCACGTTCCTTAAAAGTACGCGCGGCGCGTCTTTTCCCTGGGGACCATCCATCACGAGTATGTTCGAGCCCATGATGTTCGGCTTGGCGGTCGGATCGTCGTAGTCACGATGTTTCCAGTCAATCGTATGCCCGTTGCCGTAAAGACTTGTCGAAAGTCTGAGCGGCGCGTTGCACCATGTCCTGGTTTCTTCGCCCTTTTCGCCCGAAATGCCACTTGTGTCGGCTTCGGTATATCTGATGGAGCGAATGGTAATATCGTTTCTCAGGAACACTTCGTACTTCTTTCCGTCGATTTCTTCGTTGACGGCTTTCGTGAGTTCATCGGCGGTTTCGACGTTGACGCCGTACATCACGGTGAAGTTATATTCCCTTTTGATGCTGTCGCCGGCATACGGGCTGTCCTTTGCCTCGGCAGTGACTTTCACGTTTTTGCGCACGCCTTTTTCAAATTCCGAAAAAGTGATCACACCGTTTTCGTCAATCGTCGCGATATCGCCGTCGCTTACTACCGACCATTTGAAACGACTCAGGTTTTCACTGCCCGTAAGGTCTTCGGGCGCAACGACTTTGATTTGTCTGACCGGCACAAGCCGACCTGTCATTTCTTCGCCCGAATATTCAAAATACATGTTGCCGTAAATGCACTCGTCCGCGATACCTTGCGGGGCGTCTTTTTCCAGCATAAAGTATATGACGGGTTTTCTCACGCGAAGATCGATTGAAATTCTTTCTTCACCAAATTCTGCGGTAAACGTGACTTCACCGCTTGAAATCGCAGTGATTAACCCCGTTTTTTCGTCGATTGTCGCAACGTCGGTGTTTGACGAATAATAACGCGCGCCGCTTGCTTTTTCGCCGCTTGCGGCAAATATCGCGTTGAGTTTATACGGGACTTTCCCGACGATAACGGTGCTGTTTTCAATAACGTCGGCGTTTTCAAAAACAATCGAATTTTCGCTTTCGACCTTGCGTAACGTCATCGTTTTTCCGCCCTTTTCAAGGACGGCGTAACCCGTTTTTCCGCTGAACACGATTGCGCCGGATTCAAGCGTCGCGTTTTGAGATTTAACGAGAGTGCTTCCTTCCGCGCCTATCGACGAAAGCGAAATGCTGTCGGTATGAACGTATTTCAAAGCCGTCGGGAACACTCCGCCGCGCACCGTAATCTGAACCGTGCGGACGATTTCGGGCGCAACGCGCTTCTCGCTTCCCGACACGAAATCTTTGGATTTAAGTTTCATGGTGACGGTTGCCGTTCCCGCGCCCTGCGGCACGACAACGCCGTTTGCGTCAACCGAAAGAACGTTTTTGTCGCTCGACTCCCAAGTGACGTATTCAAGATCCACGTCGATGGGGTGGGCACACGCTTCAAGGCGGATTATTTCGTCCGTCGTGATGTCGATGTCAGGCGTTTCGCCGAGTTTCACGTCTTTATAAACTATGTAAGCCGACCTTGCGACGTCGCTTTTAATTTCAAAGCGGCACCTGTCGGTTTTGCCGCCGTCGTCGGTTTTTGCGACAATGTCGAACGTGCCCGTCCAGTTTATGGTAACGTTGCCGTTATCGTCGACGGTTGCAATATCGCCTTCGTACTCGGGATCGTACGATACCGAGTTTTCAATGCTCCAATGGACTTTTTTATTCGTTGCTTTTTTGGGAAGGACCAGCGCGGCAAGCTGATATTGCATGCCGGGGCGGTCAAAATACAGCGAAACGTTGTCAACGTCCTGATAAAAATCGGGGTCAACGATTGCAACGCTCGCAACCGTAATGTCGGGCGTGATCAGAACCACGTTTGTAACAAGAACAACAGCCGCAACGATTGCCATAGGAATTATCAGTAATAATCCTATCAGTACTTTTTTCATCGGCGTCTCCTACTTTTTTTCAGCGGCAAAGAACCTTTCGTCTGCCGCAAGGAATATACGAAACTTACAATATTTCGTTTTGTTATTATAATTATTGATAAAGTTTATTATAGCGTTTGTTAAGTTTTACGAAAAGGAGTACAAGCCCAAGTGCCGCCGCAACGCCCGACACGATGAGCAAAAGCCCCATAATCGACTTTGCGCCGTGTTTGATGGGTATTCCCGCAAACGTGGGCAGGAACCCGCCGATCATCGTAAACAAACCGTACAACACCGCAAACACAAGCCCGAGAGCAAGCGCGATGGCAACGTTTTTGTTTGCCGAGACAAGCTCGCCGTCGCCCATGAAGTTGAACGTGGGCGATTTGGTATCGAACCACATGCAAAGACTTGTCAGCGCAATGTTTGAAAACTCCGCGATAAAGAATATCATAACCGCGTCGACTGGCGATACGAACTTCGCGCCGCTTACGGCGATGCAGCAAAGGATAATCGAAAGCGTTGCTACGCCCGAATACAAAAGGAATTTTGCAAGCACCTGCTTCCAGTACGGCAACGGAATAATCTTCGTATGATAAAAGCATCCTCCTTCCCTGCTTATCGCCGTTGACGAGAACGACACGATGACCGTTACGAAAATCGTAATGACCATAAGCGATATGCCGGGCAGAATGTTGTTGCCGACGCTGTTGCTGCCGACAGAACCCGCAAGCGCATTGCAGTAATATACCATAACGGGTGCTGCCGCCGCCATGACGAGATATTGGAAGCTGTAATTGAAACTTCTTAAAATCCCGTAAAAATCACGGCGCATATACGACAGGAACGGCGGAAGGGGATTGTCTGAGGTGCGTTTCGTGAACGAGGCGCGCTGATTTTCGATGCCGTCCAGAATCGTGCTGAAATACCACTTTTTGACGATGAGCATTGCAATAAGTCCGACGCCCGTCGTAAGCAGCAGGACGTAAATAAGGTTAATATACGGGTGACGTCCCAAAAGCATGTTCGCGTAAAGGTTGAACGGGAACGCGCCTGCCGCAAACTTCCCGATTCTGCCCATGACTTCCGGGCTGAACAACGCCATATCCTTTTCGATGTAAAAACCGACAAGCGATTTCAACAGTTGCATGTACGCGACGAATATGCCCACGACCACAAGGATCGTAACGCACAATACGATGCCGTATTTGTTTTTGATAAGGTTGATTAACTTCATCACGGGGATTGCCACGATGTTCGCCAGGAAGAACGGCAGGAAACTGCTTAAAAACGTCGTGAGTATCGCCACGGGATAGAAAACCTCAGGCGGCCTTCCGAGTGCGCCCGCCTTTTGCAGAATAACGCCGTAACATATGTAAAACGGCAGAAGAATCCCCATCGTAATCAAAAAGTTGCTGATGAATACGAATATCGACTTCGCAATGAAAATCTGCGTGCCGTTCACGGGGAATCGCAACAATATTTCGTTGTCGCCGCTGTAATAAAGCGCCTTGATGAGCGTTGCGGTGCAAATGAAAAATTGCAGGATTATCGACGCCATCGACACGATGACGATGTAACTGTCGCGAAGTCCTGGACGCGCGACGAACATTTGCGTGAAAAGCAAAATCAAAAATACGATTATTGCATACATCAGGCCGGACATAATTAAATTGAATATCCATTTCCCGACGTTGCCCGCGCCGATACGCGTGCCGTACCCGAAGCGGGATTTCATATCTATTTTCAAAAGCGCGCGTATGGTAAACCAATCGTCGCGCACCTTCTTCCGATGCGCGGCAAGCGCTTCCTTATTGATTTTATCAGACATTCCACGCCCTCCTTTCTTCCTCGGTGGACGAGATTTCAAAGAATCGTTTTTCAAGGGTTTCGCGGTTTGCGGGATCGGACAAGTCGATGACGCAGTGCAAAATGCCGTCGTTGATTATCGCGACTCTGTTGCAGACCTTCGCAACCATATCGAGGTTGTGGCTGCTGAAAAATACCGTGTTGCCCTTGCGGACGTGTTCACGCATATAACTTAAAATTTCCGCCGTGGATTGCGGATCGAGGCCCATCATCGGCTCGTCCAAAACCCAGAGTTTCGGCTCGTAAATAAGTGCGGCAATGATACAAATCTTCTGCTTCATGCCGTGGCTGTATGACTTGATCTGACGGTCGACGGCAAAACGAAGTCTGAATAAGTCCAAAAACATGTTGAGCCTTTCTTCGCGGTCAGCTTTCGGCACGCGGTAAAGGTCGGCGACGTAGTTTACGTATTCCCTGCCCGTCAGACGTTCGTAAACGCTGTGGTTGTCGGGGACGTAACCCATGCTCATTTTCGCCTGCATAGGCTCTTTCACGATATCGTATCCGCAAATCGTGATTTTGCCTTCTTCAAACGGAAGGATGCCGGTCAGACATTTTATGGTCGTGGACTTGCCCGCGCCGTTCTTGCCCAGAAATCCGAATACTTCGCCGGGTTTCAGTTCCAGCGACAAATCCTTTACGGAATAGACCTCGCTGTTGGCGTACCTTTTTTTAAGGTGGTCGATTTTAAGCATCGGGGGCGCGCCTTCGATGACGGTGTTTTCGTTTGAAAAATCGCCAAGTCTTCCGTGGATTTCCGTGTCGTCGGACGCGCTTACATCGTCAAGGATTTCGGGTTCGCGCTCGTCAAGAGTTTCAAGTTCTTCCGCCGCGGTGTCTTCCATAATCTGGTCGGGCGTTTCCGCGACTTCATGTTCGTGTTTATTCTTTTTGAATTTCATTTTCATTTTGCACCTTTCTTATTTATTATATAATGTGCGTAAAGCAACGATATAATCCTTTTCAAAATTATATCGCTTGCATTTTACCATACGCGTTCGGTTTTGACAAACGTTTTCGGTCGTTTATCACATTACAAAAGTATTACAATCAATTAAAAAATACCTTAAAAATTAAAACCCCCGACTGAGCGAGGGTTTTTTGACGATTAAGATTTCAATGACTTTTTACTTCTTGAAAGAGAGCTGTACGCTGAACGAATGCTTCACGACGGGATAGATTTTGTATCTCGGTTTAGTGCATGCAACGGCAGGTACGTCGCCGCCTACGCCGCGTTGTTTTCCGTCAAAAGTGACAGTTAAACGTCCCGTTTTTTGCAATAAATGCCTGTGTGTGGTATTTTCCAACTGTTCAATGCTATACTCGTTGACGCTTGCTTCAAAGGGTTTTCCGACATATTTGATTTGCAGCGTCGGCTTGTCTTCGCCGCACACTTCAAGCCATCTCATTTCGGTGTGGTTGCTGCATTCCTGCGGGGTGAGATAGCTGTGTTCGAACTCTCCGACTTCGCCTTCGTACACGCCGAGAATCGCTGCGTCGCCACGGTCGCAATAGTTTTCAAACGGACCTTTTCCGTAAAAACGCATCTTGTCGTAGCCTTCGTTGAGTTCGGTCACGAAACCGTATCTCGGCAATCCGTAAGCGCGTCCGCGCACCGACATCTGGACGATAACGTTGCCCACGCCGTCGAATTTATAGGTCGTTTTCAGCCCCAGTCTTGTACTTATCCAATGCACTTCGACCTTGATCGAACCGTTTTGTTCCTTGACCTTAATCCTGCCGACTTTCAGGCGTTTCGTGGCTTTTTTGTAATACCACTTGCCCATGATCGCCCTTACGAACGCGGGGACTTGCGGCAAGTAATCGTTGTCGGTTATCGCGCGCCAGAAGTTGGGTTTGATCGGCTCGTGCAAAAGCGGCGCGTTGTCTTTCGTGAAGAAGTTGAGTCCGCCCGTTTTCTTGTCGATTGCGGCGTCGAATTCTTCGGTATAAACGCGCACTTCGTCCTTGTTGTTTTCGTAAACGGGTTTGACGGTCATATCGACTGCTTTGCCCTTTTTCGGATTATACAAAATCTGCTCGTACGCGACAATATGCCCCGCCGGCGCAAAGAACGTATCTTCCGCAAGACTGAGTTCCACCACGATCGAAAGTTCGTTTTCGCGGTTTTTGATATATTTTTTAATATTGATTTCGCCCGTGCTGAGCGGCTTGATTTCGGGCAGGTCGAGCTTGACCTTTTCCACGAATTTGCCTTCTCTCAGAATTCTCATCGACAGCTTGAATCTGTTGTCGAGCGGGGTTATTCTGTGGCGGTTTTTAATAATAAGGTTGTCGCCCTTCGTCGAAAAATCGACAAGTTGATATACCTTTTTCACTTCAAACAGCGCGGGTTGCGGGGTTCTGTCGGGCTGAACGATACCGTTGAAGACAAAGTTGCCGTCGTTGGGTACGTCGCCGAAGTCGCCGCCCTGCGTCCATTTGACCGTGCCGTCGTTTTCAACCTTTTTGATGCTCTGATCCGCAAAGTCCCAGATAAACCCGCCTGCGAGTCTGTCGTATCTCAAAAATTCTTTCCAGTAATCGTTGAAGTTTCCGAGACTGTTGTTCATCGCGTGTGCGTATTCGCAAAGTACGAAAGGTTTGTCGCGGTAATCCTTGGGCTTAAAGACCTTGCCTGACGGCGACCACAACGCCACGCAGTGAGTATAAGGTTTTTTACATTCGCCGATGCGTTTCATTTTTTCCTGACGGATGTACATATCGCTCAGAACGTCGGACGAGCGGAAGTCGGTATCGGGATTGTAATGAATGGGGCGCGTTTTGTCGATTTCAAGCGCGGCTTCGCGCATTTTTACGAAATTTTGGCCGTAGCCCGCCTCGTTTCCGAGCGACCAGAAGATGACCGAGGGATGGTTTTTGTAAGAGTCTACCATGTTACGCATACGGTAAACGACGTGCCCTTCCCAGCGTTTGTCAGAGCCCGGGATTCTGGACGCAAGACCGTGCGTTTCAAGGTTGCATTCGCTCATTACGATGATGCCGTATTTGTCGCAAAGTTCGTAAAAGTCGCGGCTGTCGGGATAGTGGCTCGTGCGGATTGCCGTGATGTTGTTTTTGCGGCAAAGGATGATGTCGTTTTCATTGAACTCGCGCGAGACGTATCTGCCGTGTTCGGGATCGAATTCGTGACGGTTTACGCCGCGGATTTTCAAAGGTTTGCCGTTAAGCATAATGAACGGACCGCGGTTTGTTTCGGGATTATAGCCCGTGATTTCCACCGTTCTGAAACCGAACATAAGTTTTCTTCTGTCCGCCATCACGGTGTCTTCGCCGTCTTCGTAAAGGATATAATCCACTTCGTAAAGATAAGGATTTTCCATTTCCCAAAGCGTTACGTCGCGGACTTCTTTCAAAAAGTCAACCTTATAACTTTCGCCGTTTTTGATTTCGGGAATGACGACAATGTCCTTAAAAACTTCCTGTCTATCGGCGTCGCGAAGCATCACGACAAGCCTGCCGCCGCTGAAATCGGCGCGTTCGGCGCGCATCGAGATTTCCGCGCGAAAGAACATAACGCCGTCTTTATTGGTGAATTCCGAATAGTTAAAGATGTCGGAAATGAATTTCTTCGGACGATATACAAGGAAAACGTCGCGGAAAATACCGCTCATTCTCCACATGTCCTGATCTTCAAGGTAACTGCCCGTCGAGAACTGATAAACCGTCACCGCAAGGCGGTTTACGCCGTCTTTTACGAAGTCGGTAATGTCGTATTCCTGATAGTCGAACGAGTCTTCGCTGTACCCGACGAAGTTGCCGTTGACGTAAACTTCGCCTGCGCTTTCGATACCGCCGAAATTGATAAGAACGTTATCGTCGTCGTTTTTATGGCACTCGAAATCAAGGACGTATAACCCTGCCGGAGCCTCGTCTTCCTTTACGTGCGGAATCTTGCTTTTGATTTTCGTTTCAAGCGCGTGCGGGTAACGGATATTGAGATATTGCGGTCTGCCGTACCCTTCGATCTGCCAGTTGGACGGCACGGTTATTTCGTCGAAATTCGACACGTCGTAGTCCGCCGCATAGTAGTTTTCGGGGATATCCGCGATTTTTTTCGCGTACTTGAATTTCCATTTGCCGTTAAGCGATACTATTTTTTTGTTGCCTTCGTCGTCGTACGGAAAACCCGCGCCGTTGCGCTTTTCGGCATTCACGTTATAAACGTTTATATCGTTGAACAACTTTTTTTCCATGGTCTTTCTCCTGTAAGTTATATGTCGGTTTTTTATTTATTAAGGATTACGATGCGGCCGCAGTTCGGGCATTCAACAAAGTCGCCGTCTTCTTTCAGTTTTCCGATACAGTCGTTGGGAAGGTTCATTCCGCAGTAGCAACTTCCGTCGCCGGCGTATTCCACGAATGCCGGGAGTTTTCTTGCCGCCCTGCACCGCTTGTACATCAGAATGAATTTGGGATCTATATTTTTCTCAACCGCTTTCAGTTTTTCCATCACGGGGCGACCTTCGTTTTGCAGTTTGAGTTTCAAGCCTTGATAACTTTGCAGCGCGACTTTGTATTGCTCGTTGAGTTGCACCGCCTGACGGGTAAGATTGTCGCTGTTATCTTTCACCTGATCGATACGGGCGGACACTCTTTGCAGTTCCCTCAGCAGTTTGTTGACGTCTTCGGAAAGCCCCGCAAGAACCTTTTCGTAATATTCTATTTCCTGTTCGTCCTGAACGTCGGAGATGGAGTCCGCGATTTCTTTCACTTCGGATTCGTACTTACCGACGTTTGCCGCAAGTTTTTCGGCGTTCAGATTAAGTTCGTCCGCTTCGCTCTGGAATTTTGCCATATTGTCGCCCGCGGTCTTGATTTTTGCGTTCAGGGCGCTTGCCTTTTCTTTTTCGGTACTGTTGTTGAGTTCTCTTTCAATTTTCACAAGTTCCGAATCGATTTTCTGGTATTCGAGCATACTGTCAAATTTCATATATACACCTCGCGGAAATCAGCCGTTAAAGGGATTTCCTTCATAATATTTTACAATTTTGATTGTGTCAAAGTGACACTGTAATATGTCATTAAGAACGTCATTAAAACACATTTCGCTTGCATAATGTCCTACGGACATTAAAGCGTAATTCGTTTCCTTTGCTTCCAGCAGGATATGATGCTTAAACTCGCCGGAAATATACAAATCCGCGCCGACTTCTCTTGCACGGGAGAAACATTCGTCGTCGCCGCCCGCGCCGTTTATCATCGCGACTTTTTTAATCTTCTTGTTTTCGTCGCCGACCGTGAAAATCGTGTCGTCGCACAAAAGTTTTTTGACTTTTTCCTTAATTTCCGAAAATTTCATATCGACGTCGCCTTGCGCGCCGAATCCGTTATCGAACAGCGTCGTTACGTTTTTCGCGCCGATTGCTTTCAGCGTGCGCACCGCCATATTGTCGTGAAAACCGTCGATATTCGTGTGAGCGGCGTAAATCGCCGTGCCCGACACGTATGCCGAAGCAATTACGTCGCATTTATAATCTTTCGTCAAAAAACTCTTCCTCGGAGTAAAGATTATCGGGTGATGCGAAATAATAAGGTTGCAGCCATTGCTTTCGGCTTCTTTAAGCGCGCCGTACGTCGCGTCAACCGTCAGAAGCACGCCCGTGCATTCTTTCTCGTCGTCTCCGACAATAAGCCCGGGATTATCGTACGGCAACGCCGTGTCAAGCGGCGCGACTCTTTCGATTTCAGCGATTATTTCTTTGATTTTCATATTCTTCGATCTCTCTCGTTTCGGCAAGGATTTTTCTAAGCGATTCGCCTTTCGCGCGGGACGCAAGCATTTTCAAGACTTTTTTACGCATACCGATAAATTCCGCAAGGTCTTCCGTTTCGTCCTTTCCAAAATAGGTTTCAAACGGCGTGTAGCGCGTATATCCGATTCCTTCCGCGACGATGACGGGATAAAACTTGTTGCCGCTTTTCACGACGCCGTCCTTTTTCACGAAAAAGCCGTTTTCCTGCAAAAAGGCTCTCAGAACGTCAGCGTGCTGATGCGGGACGAGAATATACTTCTCGTATCGCTTGTCCGAGTCGCTTAAAATTTTCACGATTTCGTGCGCGCCCATACCGGCAATAACGATGGTATCGACGTCTTTGTCTTTCACGGGATTAAGCCCGTCGCCGACAAGGCAAATCACGTCGTCTTCCTGCAAAAGTTCCTTTGAAAGCGTCCGCGCCTTCATCAGACATTCCGCGCTGATATCGACGGCATAAACTGGGTTTTTTGTAATTTGCACGGCGGAATTTGCGATTTTGCCGTGGTCGCAGCCGATGTCCGCAACCTTATCGCCAAGTTCCAGCTCCTTCACGACGGCACTTAATCTTTCGTCAAGCGTCAACATTTTTAGGTATAATCTTTCAGCTTTTTGATGCGGTTCGGGTGGCGCAGTTTTCTTAAAGCCTTCGCTTCGATCTGGCGTATACGTTCACGCGTTACGTTGAACTCTTTTCCGACTTCTTCAAGCGTTCTCGGGTGGCTGTCGTCGATGCCGTAACGAAGTCTTAACACCTTTTCTTCGCGCGGGGTAAGCGTGCTTAAAACGCTTATAAGCTGTTCGCGCAGCATGTTCGCTTCCGCGACTTCCGCGGGGGCTGCGGCGTTGCTGTCCTCGATAAAATCGCCGAGATGGCTGTCTTCTTCCTCACCGATAGGCGTTTCGAGCGACACGGGATCCTGTGCTATTTTTTGGATTTCGCGCACGCGCTCGGGCGTGGAGCCGATAAACTCCGCAATTTCTTCGGGGCTGGGTTCACGGCCGAGTTTTTGCAAAAGCTGACGCGTCGCGCGCACCTGCTTGTTTATGGTTTCGACCATATGCACGGGGATACGAATCGTCCTTGCCTGGTCGGCGATCGCGCGGGTAATGGATTGTCTTATCCACCACGTCGCGTAGGTCGAGAATTTGAACCCCTTTCTGTAATCGAATTTTTCGACGGCTTTCATAAGCCCGAGGTTGCCTTCCTGAATAAGGTCAAGGAACTGCATACCTCTGCCGACGTAACGCTTTGCAATCGACACGACAAGACGAAGGTTGGCTTCGCTTAATATGCGTTTTGCTTCCTCGTCGCCTTCTTCCATGCGTTTTGCAAGTTCGACCTCGCGTTCGGCGGACAAAAGCGGCACGCGGCCGATGTCTTTCAGATACATTTTGACGGAGTCGTCAAGACTGCCTTCCGCCATAATCTTGTCAAAGTTATCTTCGGTTTCCCCAACCTGAACGACGGCCTCGATTGCCTTAAAGACGTCCTCCATTTCGTCTGCGGTTGCGTCAATCTTTTCAAGCCTTGACATTATTTCTTCCTGAGTTAAAGAGCCTTTCTTTTTGCCTTCTTCAATCAGTTTGTCGGTTTCGGCCTTTAATAAGGCTTCCCTGTTTTCCATTAAGACCTCCTTATGTATGCAAGTTCTTTTACGGTAAAAATATTTATCGCAAGCGAGTTGCGTTTTTTCTTATTTAAGTGATTTCAGCATGTTCTGATAAACCGAAAGGTCGGTGAAAATCCGACGTCTTTCGGACGCGTCGGGGCATGCGTCGAAACTTTGCGAAAGCGTTTTGATGCGGTAGTTGACGTAGTTTAAGTTTAAGAGTTTCACGCTGTCGCGGTAATACTTTATGAGTTTGGTTTCGTCGTGGAATTCCTTCACGGAATTTAACACGTTTGCGACTTCCTCGTCCTGCGACAAAGAATACAGCATGTGCGCCTGCGGTTTTTCGCCGGCTTCCGTTTTTTCTTTGACGTAGTCGTACACGAGTTTATGCACTTCGTTGTCACCGAACACGTCGCGGGATACGACGTCCATGGGCTTTGCGTATTCTTCGCCCGACGCCATTTTGTTCAGGACGAACCGCGCCGCTTCCAGACTTACCGGCAGTTCGCTCTTTTGGATTTGCGGCTCCGAAAACACGACTTCGGAAATTTCGTTCACAAGTCCGTCGCGCAATATATTCATCGCAACACGGCTTTTATCGTGCACAATTTCAAGGTAAACATCGCGTCCTGTCGTTTCGGGCAATGTCTTTATGAAAGCAAGAGCCTCGTTGACGTACTTTGCGCGCCCCGTATTCGTTGACAGATCGTTGTCCTTTTCAATGACGGAAAGCACGAACTCAACGTAAGGAACGGCGTTGTCCAGAAGTTTTTCAAAACCGGCGTGACCGTACTTTTTGACGTAATCGTCGGGGTCCATTCCGTTTTCGGGGATTGACACGACTTTAAGATTCAGCCCTTCCTTATTAAGGATTTCAAGGTTTCTGACGGTTGCGTGCTGTCCCGCCGCGTCCCCGTCGTAACACACGCATACGTTTTCTGACAACGTGCGAAGTGCGCGCGCCTGTTCGGGAGTGAACGCCGTACCCATTCCCGCAACCACGTTGTTGAAGCCGTACTTTGCAAGGGAGATGACGTCCATATAACCTTCGACGACGATTACTCTGTCGATGGCAACCTTTTGTTTTTCCTTTTTCACAAAGTTCGCGGCGTACAGAACCTTTCCTTTTTCAAAGACTTTCGTGTTGCGGTAATTCACGTACTTCCCGCCCGAAAACTCTTTCGTGACGGCTCGTCCGCTGAATGCGACGACTCTGCCGCGCATATCGAAAATCGGCACGATCATTCTGCCTTGCAGCGCGTCGAAAACTCTTCTCGATTTGTCGCTTTGCCACGCTACGCCGCAGTCGAGCATTTCGGCTTCGGAAAACCCCTGCTCTTTCAGGTACTTTATTACGCCGTCGTAACTTGGCGAAAAGCCGAGCCCGAACCTTGTCATAAGATTTTTATCGACGCCGCGTTTTTCAAGGTACGTCCGCGCGTCTTTCCCCTCGTCGCTCATAAGGGATTTGTAATAAAATTTGGCGGTGAGAGTCAGGATTTCATACAATCTGTCGCGTTTTTGTTTGGATTCCGCATTACTTTGAAAGCCGACGGGCGTGGGGACTTGCATACCCGCGCGCTCCGCAAGAAAGGCAACCGCTTCCGGGAAAGTCATGCCTTCCATCTTCATTATAAAGGTGATGACGTCGCCCGATTCTCCGCAGCCAAAGCAATGATAAAACTGTCCGTCTTCGTTGACGCACATCGACGCGGTTTTTTCATGGTGAAACGGACAGCAACACCAGAATTTGCCGCCCTTTTGCTGCAACTGCACGTACCGCGAGATAACTTCGACTATGTTGTTTTTTTCCTTTAATTCCTGTAACCAGTCCAAAGGATAGCCTTCTTTCTGAAACATATAACCTCAAACGCTCAAAACGTTTACAATTTATTATTCGTCAAAAAATCGATAATTCCTAAAACTCGCGCGATTTTTCTTGCCAGCCTTTCGGAATATAGATGTCCGAGAAAACTTTGACGGCGTAGCGGTCGCTCATTGCGGCGATATAATCGCACACGACGGTCTGCACGCCGTATTCCGACAACAGATTTTTGTAAAGGTCGGGAAGTTCGTCGGGGTTTTTTACGAAATAATCGAAAAGGCTTTCGATAAGTCGTTTTGCTTTCACTTCTTCATACTTCGCTTCCGACTGAGTATAAAGGTTTGCGAACATATAAGAGCGCAGCCCGTCAAGCGCACGCTCGAACTCGTCCGACAGCGTGATATACGGTTTGCCCGCGCTGTTCTCGACGAGATTATATACAAGATTATTGATTCTGTCGCGGTGGGTGCGTCCGAGAACGCTTATACATTCTTCGGGCAAACTTTCTTCCGCGATAAGCCCGGCGCGTATGCCGTCGTCGATATCGTGATTGACGTAGGCGATGCGGTCGGCGTATCCCACGACTTTCCCTTCCAGCGTTTTCGGATTGCCGTCGATGCGGTGTTCCCTGATTCCGTCCAGCACTTCCGCCGTGAGATTGAGTTTTTCCAATACTTCGCAGACGCGTACGCTTTGTTCGTTGTGCGAAAAACGACCGTTCGTCAATTCGTTCAGGGTGCGCTCCCCGGCGTGTCCGAACGGGGTATGCCCGAGGTCGTGTCCCATTGCGATCGCTTCGATAAGGTCTTCGTTGAGCCTTATCGCGCGCCCGACCGTCCTTGCGATTTGCGACACTTCGAGGGTGTGCGTAAGGCGCGTTCTGTAATGATCGCCCTCGGGCGACAGGAAAACCTGCGTCTTGTGTTTCAGCCGCCTGAACGCTTTGCAGTGAATAATTCTGTCGCGGTCGCGCTGGAACTCCGTGCGGATTTTGCACTCTTCGACAGGAATAACCCTGCCCGCCGTGTCGCGACTTTTGAACGCGTAGGGGCTAAGGTATTTGTCCTCGATTTCGTACGTTACGTCCTTAATGCCGTTGCTCATTGTTTTTTCTTTGGTTGAACTTTGTGTTTTTCGCCGTTTTCGTCAACGATATAGGTGTTGTCGAGTTGCGCTTTCAACGACGCCTTTACGCTGTCGATATACTCGCGGCGAATTGCGGCTTGCTCGGCTTTTTCTTCGTCGGTAAGCCCTTCGATTTTGGATTTTTTTGCCAGATAATTCAGCCTTTCGATATCAATCATTTGTTGTACCTTTCAATGATTTCTGCATTTTGTTTAAGGAGTTTCGCCTTTTCCGCGACGCTTTCGGCGGCGTCGACGATAAACAGAAATTCCTTGTCGTACTCTTCCTTGTCTTCCTTGACTCTTTCAAGCGCAAGAAGTTTTGCGTTGATGTCGGACAAGCCTTCGTACAGTTCGTAATAACCTTGTATTTGCTTTTCGGTGTACGTCGTCAGCGCGTGGTCGGCAACCGCCGTAACCTTAATCGAAAACTTCAAAACTTCTCTTTTCGACTTTTCCTTATCGCGACTTTCGTAAAGCACGCGCACCTGTTTTGCGACGTACTCGGTTTCTTCCGCAAGGCTGTTGACGTAGCCTTGTTTCTTTCTTCTATTGACGGTTTTGATAAGCGGAATTCCGACGATAATCGACAGACCGAACGCGCAGTACGTTGCGATAAGTTTGATTAAATCGTCGTCAGAAAACTTGACTTCCGTGTTCGTTTCGTTCGCCGCGCCGTCCGCCGCATACGCAACGCCCGACGTCGAAAACGCAATAAGCAACGTTAACAGTAAAAATATGATAATTAAAGTGCGTTTTTTCATTGTTTGTTATCTCCGACAACCTTTACGGCAAGTTTATTCGTCGTGACGGCAACGCCGTTTTCTTTCAAAGACTTGACAATTTCTTCGTTCAGAATGTAAAGCGCGTCCCAGTAATACTCGGTAGGCACCCAGCAGCGAAGAGTGATTAATATCGCGCTGTCGGTGTAGTCTTCAACGACCACGCTCGGCCCGGGCGACGACAAAATCTCATTCCTGCCGCGAGCGACGTCAAGCATAATCTTTCTGACCTTTTCGACGTCCTCGTCGTATGAAAAGCGCAGTCTACAAACAACCCTTCTCGTCGGATTCGTGCTGTAATTCACCACGCCGCTGCCGATAAGCGAGGAGTTGGGCAAAGTGATTATCTGATTGTCGTAGGTCACAAGTTTCGTGTTGAAAAACCCGATTGATTTCACCGTGCCTTCAACGCCGTTTACCGCAACGTAATCGCCCACGACGAAAGGCTTGCTTCCGAGAATAATAAATCCGTTTGCAAGGTTGCTTAAACTGTCTTTGAGCGCAAGGGATATCGCAAGCCCGGCAGCCGAAATAAGCGCGACGAAACTCGCCGTCGAAATCCCCGCCGATTTGCCCGTCAGCAGCAATAAGCCGAAATAAAGCAAAACGCCCACAACCGACAATACGAAACTTGAGATGGTTTTGTCGATGTGCGCGCGCACCGAAAGTTTGTTCACGATAAGCAGTATGAGCTTCACCGCAAGCAACCCGAAAATAAACACGGCGACGGTACGCGCAATCGTCATACCGTCCCCCGTAAAGAATTCGATTAAGATTTTTTCAAATTCAGCCATAGTACCTTCTCGTTACTTCCACATTTTCTGGAAAATGCCGAAGATAAGTTTATCCGTTTTCTTTTGCGTCAAGTTACTTTGTCCCGTAACCGCCGCGTGTATCGACTTTTCGGTAAGTTGCGGCACAAGCGCGGTAAGGATATTGAACTCGATACTTTTTTCGTTTGAGGCAAGCGCGAAATATGCGTCGCCGTCAAAGTTCGTATGCGAGGGGGAAATTGCCCGCGCAAGCCCGTCGTGTGCAAGGTCGGCAAGGCGGTTTGCCTGAACTTTCGTGATTTTCGCATTAGTCAAGACGCACCCTATCGTTGTGTTTGCGCCGTGTTGTCCGACCGCGCCCGCCGTGAAAACTTTCAGGCTGTCCAGGAAACTTCCGTCGGGGGATTTAATGCCCGCAATGATTTTGCCGTTGTCCACGACGTCGCCCAATGCGTTCACGACCGATATAACCGCGACTTCCACGCCGTTGATCGTCACGCTTGCAACGCCGAGCCCCGCCTTTGCGGCACATTCCATTCCGAGGAGTTTGCCGACGGTCGCACCCGTTCCCGCACCGATATTGCCGGAAGAAAAATCGTTTTCTTTGGCGTTTTTCGCGGCACTGTATCCCGCCGCCTTATCGGGAAACGCAAAGTTCTTGTATTCAAGGTCAAAAATCGACGCACCGACGACAATAGGCACGACTTGTTTCCCGACCTTAAAGCCTTTGCCCTGTTCCGAAAGATACTGCATAACGCCGCATGACGCTTCCAGCCCGAACGCACTGCCGCCAGACAGCACGACCGCGTTTACCTTTTCGACGGTTTTTTCGGGCGAAAGCAGGTCGGTTTCGCGTGTTGCGGGCGCTGCGCCGCGGACGCTGACGCCGCCGACTGCGCCGTCTTCGCAAATAATCGCGGTAACTCCCGTTCCGTTTGTTTCGTCGGTGAAATGACCGATTTTGAACTTATCAAGCATACTTCTTATTTGATTTTCAAAGCGGTTTCAAACGCTTCCTTCGTTGCGCTTGCGATACGTCCCGTCTTATCGGCGTCGCCGATGACGTAAATCCTTTCAAACATATCTTTCGCGTCTTTGTAAAGTTTGTTGTCGCTTCTTACGCCCAGACTGATAACGACGTTGTCGCAAGGAATTTCGCTTCTGTTTTTGGTTTTCGTATCTTCGACGACCACGCCTTTTTCGTTGATTTCGACAAGCATCTTGCCGGTAACGAATCTGGTGTCGTACTTTGAAAGTTTTTGCATTGCGTCGTCAACGTGCTGGAACCACATACCGGGCGCGATTTGGTTTTTGCCCTCGACCACGGTAACGTGATTGCCGTCTTTGCACAGATATTCCGACGTTTCGAGCCCCGTCATACCGCTGCCGGCGACGACGACCTGTTTGTTTTCAAGCTTGACCGCGCCCGACAAAATCTCGGTTGACGTGCAAACGTTATTGTTGTCGATGCCTTTTATGGACTTCGGCTTAATCGCCACGCCGCCCGTTGCGATAACGACCGCGTAAGGATTCATCTCTTTCAGCATTTCGACGGTCGCTTCCGTATTGAATTTAATATTCACGCCGAGTTTTGTTACCGACGTCATAAGGTCTTCCGTTGCCCACGCGATTTTGTCTTTGCCGGGACCTTTGTCCGCAAGGTTGAGCTGTCCGCCCGCAACCGCTTCTTTTTCGATAATCGTGACGTTAAAGCCGCGCCTTAACAAAACTTCCGCGCACATAAGCCCCGCTACGCCCGCGCCGACTATTACGACCAGTCTGCCGTTTCCGACCTTTTCGGTGATTTTGTCCATTTCGCCCTCGTGCCCGAGATACGGATTGAGCGAACACAACGTATGACTGCCGTGGAATGCCTGTTCTTCCATGCTCTGAATACAGTATAAGCAGCAGATGCAACGGCGGATATCTTCGGGATGTCCCGACGCGCACTTGTTGACGAAATACGGATCGGCAATATGCGGACGACCGAGACTGATTAAGTCCTGCGTGCCTTCTTCAAGTTGCTGCTCCGCCTGTTCGGGAGTGCGGATAAGGTTTGCGGCAAGCACGGGAATCTTGACGTTCTTCTTGACTTCCGCCGCCATATATTTTCTCCAACCGACGGGGAAAGACGTGGGTTCAAGCCAGTAGTTGAAAGTGTCGTAACTCGCCGACGATACGTCGATTGCGTCGACACCCGCCGCTTCGAGGCGTTTTGCCATTTCGACGCCTTCTTTCAGGTCGTATCCGACGCCGGGCTTTCCGATATAGGAATAGCACTCGTCCACGGTGAGCCTGACAAGAACGGGATAACCCGGGCAACGCTCCTTGATGCCCTTAATAATGTTCAGCAAAAAGCGCATGCGGTTTTCAAGGCTTCCGCCGTATTCGTCGGTGCGACGGTTGGTGTACGGGCTTAAAAATTGCTGGATAAGATAGCCGTGCGACGCATGCAGTTCAACGGCGTCGACGCCCGCTTTTTGCAACCTTTCGGCAGCGTCGATAAAGTCCTTTTCAAGGTTGACGATTTGTTTATGCGAAAAAGCTTTCATCTTGCTGTCGGCAAACTTCGCGCGCTCCGTAACGGACGGGGCATAAACCTTCGGACACCAGTGCTTTTCCAGAAGTTTCGGCCCGACTTTCGGCACGACTTTGAAAATAAGCTTTTTGACGCATTTGATATTCTGGAACGGGATAAGAAGAGGAATCGTGCCGATGCAAAGCCCGAGATTCTGACGTCCGGGGTGATGAAGTTGCACCGCAAGTTTTCCGCCCGCCTCGTGTATGCGATCGGCGAATTTACGCATAGGTTCGATATGCGAATCCTTGCTCATCGAAAGTTGCGCGAACGCCGCCGCGCCGTGAAAATCGTTGACGCGCGTGATTTCCGTGATGATAAGAGCGGTGCCGCCCTTTGCGCGTTCAACGTAATAGTTCATAAGTTGCTCCGTGGGTTTACCGTCGAAGTCGCCCATACCGATAAGCATCGGTGCCATGACCACGCGGTTTTTGAGCTGCATGTTGCCGATTTTAATGGGGCTTAACAACATTTCGTATGCCATAATCTCTCCTTAATGTTTGAATAAATTTCAAAGTGAATAATATTATAGCACATATTAAGTAATATTACAAGGAAATTTTATCCGCATTTGTTTTTTTGCGCCGTCTTCTTCTTAAATGCTTTTCCCGCATTTGACAAAACGGCGGCAAAGTTGTATAATATATTTGATTTGATAATCGCAAAAACCCGCATTTATCATGTCATTTTCAAAACTAAACTTCTTTTTCGGTGATATTATGACAAAACGCGAACAAGCAATGCAAAACTTCAAAAACGGATACAACTGTGCGCAAGCGGTTCTTCTTGCGTTTTCCGACGAACTTGAAATCGACGAAAAAACGCTTGCTCTCATATCGTCGTCGTTCGGCGGCGGCATGGGAAGAATGCGCGAAGTCTGCGGCGCGGTCAGCGGTATGTTTATGGTCGCGGGGCTTAAATACGGTTACTCCGATCCTTCGGCAAAACAGGAAAAGGCGGAACTTTACGCGCTTGTCCAGAATCTTGCGGCAGGTTTCAAGGAAAAAAACGGAAGCATTATCTGCAAGGAACTTCTGGGCGTTTCGGACACTTCCCCCACGCCCGAACCGCGCACCGCCGCTTATTATAAAAAGCGCCCTTGTGTCGAACTTGTCGGCGACGCGGCGGAACTTCTTGAAAATTTGTCCGGAAAATAAATAATTTTTCCCCTTAAAACTGTTTACAAAATCAAAATTGTGTGGTAATATAATCTTCGCTATGGACGTTTAACTCAGCTGGTAGAGTGTCTTCTTGACGTGGAGAAAGTCAGCGGTTCGAGTCCGTTAACGTCCACCAGAACCAAACTAAAAAGAACATAAACTTTTTAGAAAAGAGAGAAAGTCCAATAACGGACTTTTTCTTTTTATATCGGAAATGTGATTGTTATTTGATAAACATAAAAATGGTAATCGCATAATATCTATATCATTGCTTTTACAATGATCGGAATTCTCTCGGTTTTTGCGTATCTATACTTTTTTGAGTCTATATGATGTTTTTTCTCGTAAAATAAAAAGCCCTGACATTCGTCAAGGCCGGTGTTTATCGGGCTATTAAAGAATATCGTTACACTATCGTCGTATAAAATGACTTTGTGCACTACGTTGTCTATCAGTATTTGCGGATCGTTTTTCAAATTGTCTATATAAAACGCTTTCAACTCTTCTTTCGAGAAAGTTATTTGTTGTTTGCTTTTTTCTATCGCTATTTTTTCTTCCAATTCCTGTTGCAACTGTTCAAGCTCACGCAATCGCTTGTTTGTCGTATTCGACATCAGTCCGTTTTCAACTGCGGTCACGAGATTGTCCAACGCTTTATCCGTTTTGGCTTTTTCTGCAAGCAGTGATGTCAAAACGGGACTGGATTCAATTTGCTTTGATTGCAATTCAAACAGCCTGTCAACCATTGTATTTAGAGTTTTGGAATCATTTATCGCGTCTATAATGCTGTTTAATACGATTTCTTCCAAGCGATCTTTCCGTATTTGTTGTTTTTGGCAACCGTTGTGAAGTTTCTTTTTGCCATAGCATTTATAGTAGAATTCCCGATTGCCTTTTGCGTTTGTTCCGCTTTCGCCTGCCATAGGGCATCCACAGTTGCCGCAAAACAGTTTGAATCGCAACAAATACGGAGCCGTTTTATTTCCTCTCCCCGCTTTGTTGCGAGCAAGACGAATTTGAACATTGTCAATGATTTCTTTCGATATAATTCTCGGATATATATTGTCGTAAACAACTCCGTGTATTTCGCATATTCCGGAATAGCGTTTGTTTTTCAATATGCCGTAAATGCAGTTTTGCGTAAACGGTTTGCCGTCGTGCATTAGACCTAGATTGTTCAATTTCGTAATGATTTCAGGGACAATCAATCCCATTGCATATTGTTCAAATATAAATCTCACAATTTTTGCTTTATCTTCGACAATCGTCAGTTTCTTGTCGATCACCGTATATCCGTATGGGATGCTTCCACCGCAAAACAATCCTTTCTTGCGGTTTTCGTTTAGACCTCGAAGCACTTTCTGAGATAACTCGGCAGAATAGTATTCGGCGATGCCTATGTACACGTTTTCAAGGATAATGCCGTCCAAGTTCTTTGTGCCGTCCAGATTGTCCGACGTACGCTGTGTTGCAGATACGAGAATTTTGCCCGTCTTTTTGAGTTTTTGTTTGTTGACTGCAACTTCAACGGCGTTGCGCCCGAATCTATCCAAGGCATACACGAGCACCGCATCCCAACTTGATTTTTCACTATCTTTCAACATCCGCTGAAAGTCCGGGCGGTTATCGTTCGTGCCTGTCATGGCTCTGTCTATATAGGTGGCAACCACTTGCAAATCATTGTCTTTGGCGTATTTGTTGCATACGTCAAGTTGACCTTCAATGGATTGCTCCGTTTGGCTGTTGCTAGAGTATCTAGCGTATATTGCTACTGTTTTCATATTGTTTTCTTTCTCCTTTTTTTGTGGTTATTTCGTCTTGCGACGGGAACGAAAATAAACGGAAACGATATTGTCTATATCATAGTGGTTTTATAGGTTTGTCAAGGGTGCTTCAAGCATACATTTTACCCTTGACAAACCGCAGTTTTCGTTTACGCTCCCGATGCGAAAGACGATAAGAAATCGTCAGTTTGCCTTTGGCATTTGACTTATTGTTTGCGAACTCACTTCGCCTATAATTTCACCGTCCGCAACGCAAGTGAAATTGTCGAAAAGAAGTAGTTTTCTGTCTTCTACGCCTATCCTGCACGCAACGTCGTCGTCCATAATATCGGACTTGAAATACGTCGCTAATCCGCGAGAATATACCAGCTTTTCACCGGACTTTTCTAGGTATTTCACGATGTATCCAACGGACAAATATACGTCTTGTTTCGTGTCAAGCGGCTTGAAGTCATTTCTGCCGAACAAAGACTTAAAGTGCGAGTTTATATAACTAAACTGCATCTTTTTGTTCTTTGTGCTAAAATCTCTTACTTCTTCGAGAGAGCCTATCATTGCGTTTTGGGGTATGTAGAATATGCCGTGAAAGTGTAAGCGTTGTTTTGTTGGCGAACGCTCCCAAACGCCTATATACTTCCAACCTTTACGAGATGATAAATGCTTGAAACAATTGCTTAATTTCTTGCGAAAAGTTTCTTCCGTATGCAAAGCCGAATCGTATGTGAACGTGCAAAAATAGTTCCAATCTTGCAGGTTTACTTTGCGTATGAGCCTTACTTTTCTGGCTATGGAATTTGTCCTTTTTCGCTCTATATTGACATCCACAAAATCTTGTGCGGATTGAGGATTTTCAAAATACGGTTCTAATTGATTTTGTATAAATTTTTTGCGCTGCTTTTTAGGTAGTTTCGCGCTCTCTTTGTATGCTTCTTCAAATAAATCTTTGGGGCTTTGAGATTGCTTTGTTTGGGCGATATTTTCTTCTACATTTTCCGTATTACATCCGCTTATGTTTTCGAGCGATTTCGCTTTTCGTTTAGGTCTTGTCGTATGCGGTATTGCGATAAAGTGGCTCCCGTCCGAATAGACTTTACACTCGGGGAACGGCATTATCTTTTTGCGCATTGACGGAAGATTGCTCTTCCAACTGCTGACGGCGTTTATCCAAAATCCGCATGAGCATTGAAACGTAGAACGCTTTTTGTTCGCTTTCGCTCATCGCTTCGAGATTAGGCTCGCCGACGATTGTTACTTTGAGTTGGACTTGTTTTCTCTTCAATGGCATTACCTCCTTTTTTAGTATTCTTTGCAAGGACGGAAAAGGAAGTAACGACGAAGATTTAACTTTCACGGACTTGGTTGCTACACAGGCTTTACCTCTTTTCTCGGTCTTGCGGTTTTATTCATAACACAGTTTAATTGGCGTTGTACACAGACTAAACCGGTCTTCTTCTTAGACAATGCCGCCCAATTTCAATACTCAGCCGTACTTTACCAAGACTTGCCCATACTCTATCAAGACTCAGTTGTACTCGCTACACCTTTACGTGTTATGAACAATACACATCGTAAACATAGACGAATGAACAAACAAGAACACTGTTGTGTGTGATTTGGACAAATTTGAAACAATAACGGAACGTGATTTGAACACAATTTTAATAATGAAAATATGATTGCGGAACAATAGTGCAACGCCTACGCAACACAAAAGAACGAAACGGCAAACGAGATTTTGCAATACAAAAACACCAATGATTTTCGCAAGAAAAAGCGACGGCAACGGCATGGCGGATAAGCGAGGATTTCGCCAAGCGGGTTAGCGCGAAACCTCGCTCCGCTCCGTGCCGCCTTTTGCGGAATTGGGTTTGTTTTTATGCAAAGACGTGCCGTAGTCTTGCGCGCGCGTACGCGTGCGCACTTGTATCAAAGACTACGGCACGTCTAATCGCCAAATTGAAAAAATATGGGGTAAAAAATGTAGTTGTTACCCCTAGTTTTCCAGTGCTTTTGAAACAGTTTTGTTGTGAATTTTGATGTGTTTTTCTAAATTATGTTGAACTGATTTTGTATTATTTTTTGTTAAAAGGCGTATGCTTGTCTCGGCGAGGCGAAGCCGAGCCGACTTGTTCAAGACAAGCATACGCCAAAGTGCCAAATTTAGTTTTTATGTATAAAATATTTAGAAACGCTGACAACATATTGCATTTAAATGATATGTGTGTTATAATAAATAAAATCTTTATAAGAGGTTTCAAAATGGCGATTAGCTATAATAAATTATGGAAGTTACTTATTGATAAGAAGATGACAAAAACGGAATTGCGTATTGCAGCGGATATATCAACGACTACGTTAGCAAAATTAGGCAAGAACGAAACCGTCTCTATGGACGTAATGCTCCGCATTTGCAAGGTATTACAATGCAATATCGGCGATATAATGGACGCTACTGAGGAAGACAAATAATATGGAAGCACATGACGTGGCAACATTGATTATTAGTATTGTAAACTTGTTCGCAATCATCATTATTCCTATTTTGGCAGTAGTCATAGGTCAATACTTGCAAACAAAAGCAAAAAAACGCGAAGATAAGTTGCAAATATTCAAACTTTTAATGACTACTCGCATATATGGTTGGACAATAGAGAGCGTTCAAGCCCTTAACGTCATAGATATTGTTTTTGCAGATGACGAAAAAGTACGTGCAGCTTGGAAAACTTTGCATGAATGCTATTGCGTAAAAGATCCGAGTCCAGTTCAACTGAGTAAAATCGATACCGCAAAGCTCAAATTGTTAGAAACAATGGCTATTTCACTAGGCTATAAAGAACAGGTAACCTGGGACACTATCCAAAACCCTTACCTCCCAGATGGTATGGTTTTGCAACACCAAGCACAGGCACAATATCAAAGCAATTTAACACAACTGGTTGAAATGATATTAAAAAATGCACCCCAAACGAACAATTCGACAAATAACGATACGGCAAATACGCCCAAAGGTGACAAAAATGATTAAAGAAACGATTGAAAAGAACGCTGAAGTTAAAGTAAATAGTAAGGAAATGGAAGTATTGCAAAAACACTTCCCTTCTTGTTTTGATAAAGACGGAAAGTTTGATATTAAGGTTTTTGAGGAACTGATTAAGACTGAAGATGTAGACATTAAAAAGGAAGGTTATTCCCTTGACTTTTTGGGTAAGTCCTACGCTCGTTATTTGGCAAGCCTTGATTCTGAAACTGTCATTGTGCCTGATGAAGGAAACAAAGATATAAATTCCGAAAATGTTTATATCGTTGGCGACAACTTGGACGCTTTACAGCACCTTAAATATTCGTACTCCGAAAGAATTAAATGTATTTATATCGACCCACCCTACAATACAGGTTCGGACGGGTTTGTTTACAATGATAAATTTGAATTTACTGCAGAAGACCTCACAAAGAAAATTGGTATAGAACAAGAAGAAGCTGAACGCGTTTTGAATATGCAAGGCAAAAGTACCCACTCTGCTTGGCTCACCTTTATGTATCCTCGTCTTGAATTGGCTAGAGATTTGCTTGACCAGGATGGAATTGTCTTTATTAGTGTAGATGACAATGAAATGGCAAATTGCAAATTGTTGTGCGATTTGGTTTTCGGCGAAGGAAATGCTTTGACCTGCATATCTAGAGCAACAGGCACTCCTACTGGAGGAGGCTTTGATGGTTTGGTAAATGAAATGGACTATTTGCTTGTATATGCAAAAAACAAGGCAAATGCTATTATTTCAGGGTTGGAGATGTCTGAAAAAGATGCAAAAATATATGATAAAGTGGATGCTAATGGCAATCGCTATTTAACCCGTTCACTTAGAAGGACTGGTGGCGAAGACAGAAGAGAAGACCGTCCAACTATGTATTATCCTATGATTGCACCAGATGGAACAGAAATTTATCCTATAGGACCTACTGGCTATGAGAGTAGATGGATATGTGGTCCAGTAACAGCAAAATGGTTAGCAGACAATAACCTAATTGAATGGATAAAAATAAAAAAGAATGGCGAAGAAACTTGGCATCCATATCAAAAATATTATTTAGAGAATAGGACTAAAACCCCTGGAAATATTTGGATTGAAACTATAAACGAAGAAGATTTGGCAACACAATTATGGGATAAAGTTGAAGGGAATAAAAAAGCAACAAGGGAAATAAGAGATTTGTTTGACGGCTTAAAAGTTTTTGAAACAGCAAAACCTTTAGACCTTTTAGAAAAAATAATTAGTATTTCAAGTGCCCCTGACGCTTTAATATTAGATTTCTTTTCTGGTTCGGCGACAACCGCCCATGCGGTAATGAATCTAAACAACAAAAATAATACGAGAAAATACATTATGGTTCAGTTGGACGAGCCTGTGAAGAAAGGAAGCGAAGCTGAAAAAGCAGGCTATAAAACCATTGATGAAATTGGTCGTGAACGTATTCGCCGCGCCGCCAAAAAGATTGCAAAAGAAAACCCCGAAAAGGCGGAATCGCTTGACCTTGGATTTAAGACATATTATTTAAGGGCAACGGATAAGCAAACGCTTGATAGAATCGTTGATTTTGACCCTAATATGCCATTAGATGCGGAAGATATTAAGTCAAAATTTGGCAAAGATACCATTATTGAAACGTGGAAAATTAAAGACGGTTACGGCTTTAATGCAAACGTTAAAGAAATTGATTTGAAAGGCTACACCGCATATCTTCTTACGGATAGCAAAGTTGGTACAAGTTTGTATTTAATTGACGATATGCCTGATAATGCTATTGTTGAACTTGTAAGAAAAATTGAAGCCTATGAATTAAACGTGGATAGAATAATTGAATACGGCTATGCGTTCAGTCACGCTACAAACACTGCGCTCCGTTCTAACCTTAAAACGTTAAAGAACAGAAACGCAATCGAACCGATTATTAGATATTGAGGTGGCGAATGATTACAAAAGAACAAATTAGAGAAGATTTATATAAAGCTATCAAAAATCATTATGAACAAGGCGATTACACGGAAGCACTGCGAGATGCTATGTTTTTTGTTAAAGATTTATTGCAAGAAAAAAGCGGATTGGTAGATAAGGATAATACAAAATTGATAGAGGCTTCTTTGTTAGGCAAAAACGCTGCTATAAAAATTAATAAATATGAAACCGAATCGGAAGTAAATTTTCAAGAAGGTGTTGGCTTTGCCTTGAAAGGCTTAGTTATGCATTTGAGGAATCCAATTAGCCACGATAGAATTGAATATAGTGAACAAGATGCCGATGCGCAACTATTATACATAAACTACTTAATTAATCAAATCGACAAATCTTCCGGACGACAACTAGTAACTGATTGGTTAGAATATTTACAAAGCAAAAGTTTTACATCTTCAAAACTTTTTGCACAAGAATTGATAAAAGAATTACCAAAAAAACAACAATATGATTTACTTGTTACTATTTGGCGTGAAAGAGTATCATTTGAGTCCAATAGCATCAATCACTTTATAGACGAGTTGGTTGGTAAATTATCTAATCAAGAAAAAACAAATTTTGTTAATATCATGAATTCCGAACTCATTAATTGTAGCGGAGACAAAGAACTATCTATGATGTTTCATTTTTTTGCTAAGCATTTTTATTTAAACTTGAAAACTGTAGTTAAGATTCATATTGAAGACATCGTTAGAAAGGGAATCGAAAATGGACTGTATGTTAATGATAAAACCGTCGGAACAAATTCCGCTTGCGCAACATGGGCAAATAAATGTATTGAGAGTTTTACCACAAAAGACGAAGTCGTAAAAACCATTAGAAATAGATTCTTATACAATGAAAATGCTAGTAAATATATACAAAAATTCTTTAGTTCTTACGTTAATTTAGAAGATGAAAAGATATTAAAAGAATTAAAAGACTCACTTAAAATCCATTTAAGATGGGGAGACAAATACGTTTATGATATTATCGAGAGCTATCATTGTAATTATATTTGGTCAGATGACCCTTGGGAGGGAAGTATAATATACAATGAGCTTTCTCAAGAAATTGATATTTGTGAAAAAGAATTAGAAGAAGCAAAAAAGAAAAAAGAAATTGACGAAAATCAATTACCATTTTAGGATTAGCTATGAGATTAGAGAATAATTTACTTCATCAACTAAATGCCGTTAATGCCGTTTGCGGTGTGTTTGCAGGTGTGGATTTTTCGCCTAGCATAGATAAAAACAAATGTAAGCGTATAAATTTATCCGATTCTACCATTAAAAGAAACATTCAAGCGGTACAAAACGGCGACTATTACGCGGACGATTATAAATTGCCCGATTATTATCGCAAGAATTATACCGACAGCGATTATCTCAACATTGACGTAAAAATGGAAACAGGTACGGGAAAAACTTACGTTTACACTCGCACCATGTTTGAATTGCATAAACATTACGGCATCAATAAATTTATTTTGTTAGTTCCCACCGTTCCTATTAAAGAAGGCGTAAAAGCATTCTTAAAATCAAGTTATATGAAAACCGATTTACAGGCTTTATATAACGGAACGGAAATGTATTTGCACGTTTTAGACCCGCAAAAGAAAGTCAAGGGAAGAAAAATGTTCCCTACTCCCATTGTGGAGTTTGCAAATGGAACGGATATCGGCGGAAATAGAATTGACGTACTTTTAGTAAACAGCGGTATGCTTACGTCGAGCGCGACAATGGGTGCAAGCTACGACCAAACCCTTTTGGGAAACTATACCCAGCCGTATGAAACCTTGCGCGAAATTGCTCCGTTCGTTATTATTGACGAGCCCCATAAATTTGCGCGTTCTCAAAAAACTTTCAAGTGCTTGCTTGACAACATTAAACCTCAATGTGTAATTCGTTACGGCGCAACGTTCCCCGAAGTTGCTAAAGGTAAATTTGATTATGAGAATGTGGTTTATAACCTTGGCTCTTGCGATGCTTTCAATAACAACCTAATTAAAGGCGTAGAAGTTGAATATATTGCGGAAGAGTCTAAACTTAAAGACCAAGTTAAAGTCAAAGTTTTATCAATTAGTGCAAATAAAGGCGAAACAAAAATTGTGCGCTTACAAAACGAACTTACAAAAAAGGCATATTATTTGACCGTTGGACAGTCTCTTGCTGAAATTGACGACAGCCTTACGGGTATTATGGTTGATACCATTGAAAAAGGTTTGGTTACGCTTTCTAACGGCATGGAATTGCACGTTAGCGACGCCATTTATCCGCAAGTTTTTAGCGACACTTATCAAAAAACGATGCTTTCGCTTGCGCTGGATAGACACTTTGAAAAGGAACGTGAAAACTTTAAGCGATTGAACCGTATTAAAACGCTTTCACTCTTCTTTATAGACAGCATTGATTCTTTCCGTGACGACGGCTATTTAAGAAAAGAGTTCGAGGAACTTCTCAAGGCGAAATTAACGTCTGAAATTGGCAAATTGGCGACGGCGAGCAATCAAAAAGACAAGGAATATAAGGAATTCCTTGAATATTCACTCGCTCATATTAGTGAAACTATAGCGGCGTATTTCTCGGAAGATAACAGTACGGACAGCGAAGAAGTTCGTCAAGAAGTAAATAAGGTTTTAAGAGAAAAGGACAAAATTATCCGCATTAAGGACGATAGCGGTAAATTTGAGCCTACACGTTTCATTTTCTCAAAATGGACGTTAAAAGAAGGTTGGGACAACCCTAACGTATTCGTTATTGCAAAACTCCGTAGTAGCGGTAGCGAAACGAGTAAATTACAGGAAGTTGGACGCGGTTTGCGTTTACCCGTGGACGAATTCGGTAACCGTATTAGTGACGAGCAAATGTATTTGCGTTATATTATCGACTATTCCGAAAAAGATTTTGCGGATAGATTGAAAAAGGAAATCAACGGCGACGCAAATATCGAGCTTAAAATCACGAAAGAATTCCTTGAAAAATACGCAAAAACTAAACACATTGATATTAACCAATTCCTTTTGGATATTATGGTTAAACGCTATATTAACCCTGCGGATTATACCCTTATCGAAGAAAATAAGGCTGCTTTTATGGCAGATTATCCCGGCTTATTTAAGGCGCTTGCAAACGGTAAGGTCGTTGAAATCAATAATGATAAAAATAAAAACGTTGAGCGCATAAATATTCGTGAGGACAACTTCAAGAAACTTGAAAAATTGTGGAAACTCATCAATCAAAAATACTACTTGCATTTTGAAAAGATTGATGATGAAACCTTAAAGCAGGCAATTGTTAAAATTTTAGAAAAAGGCATTGATGGACGTTCGACAGTTACTACAAGAATAGCAAGAACAAAAAAGGTTGACGTTGACGGCAGCGTTGATTTTGAGGAAGTTGTAGGAAGCTCGTTTACTGAGAAAAAAGAATTGACTTATTCTACCTTCCTAAAAGAAACTCAAGCAAAAACGAATATCCCTATTAAGTTGATGCACGCTGCCCTTTGCGAATATTTTACTGGTAAAACCGTTCCCGAAAAGTATTTCTGCAAGCAAACGTTACAAAAATTCGTTGATGAATACAGGCTTTGGTTTATTTCACAATTTAACGAACGCTATTCTTATGAAAAAGTTGACGTTGCAGTAAATGATCCGCTTTGCGATTCAGACGGAAAATTAAAGAAGTCTATTGTGCGTACGGACATAGGTCAAATCCCTGCCGATATTGCGGTTTTGGATAAATACCTATATGACGCTTGTTGTTACGATTCGCAGTTGGAGCGTGAAAATATCACTACGGATATAACGTCAAGTATTGCTGAGATTGAAGTGTTTGGCAAAATTCCGAAACGTACGGTTAGAATTCCAACGTATGCAGACGGCACGTACAGCCCTGACTTTATGTATATTGTAAAGAAAAAAGACGGTAGCAAGCAATTGAATTTAGTGGTTGAAACAAAGGATAAAACCGAACTTGACCCTGAAGAAAACCGTAAAATTGACTGCGCTAAAAAATTGTTTGAAGAGATGCAACGTGAAGTTGATAACGTGCGTTTTAGAAAACAACTTCGTGGCGAAGAAATGGTAAAAATTATTGAAGAACTGTTTTAGAATTCGATCTCGTCGAAGCAAAACCTAAATCGAACCCAAAAAGTTTGGTTTAGGTTTTTTCTTTGCAAAAGTGCAATATATAGTCGGTTTTATGGCAATTTTCGCAATTAATCCTGCAGAAAAGGGAGTTCAAAAGTTCGTATCCCTCTTGAACTAGCATTGGGGATACAAACTTTGTTTACCCGTAAATTGCGGTATATCTTTGTCGCATTTTAATGAAGTACTCAAACACGGTGGATTGCGCTCGTTCGAGGATGGCGGCGATTTCGGGATAACTCAATCCGTTTTGCCTGCATTCGAGCGCAATTCTCATATTGTCCGTCAGATTTAGGCTCTCAACGATTGAATCATAGATGGTATAGTCTTTGACAACATCTTCTTCAATCTCGCAAGACGGCTCGCTGACGGGCGTTAAGGCATCAAGACTTACGGAGCGGTAATTATCGCTTGTTTTGCGGGTTATAAGTTTAGACATTGCTCTCATGCATGCAATCTTGACTGTTATTGCCTTGCCCTTTTTATCGTATGTCAAAATGTCGTTTAATCGCCTTCCATAATGATTACAAAGGAATAGCGCGCATTCTTGGACTAAATCATAACTGTCGCTGCACGTATGATTAATATCGTTTTTACGCTTTATATCAACGCATAGGTCTGCATACATCTTTTGCATTCTGCTTCCCATATAACCAATAAGGAAGCGTGTTTCATACATCGCCAACTGTTCTGCCATTGCAAGAACGTTATTTTCTGAGATTGTTTCTTTGAAAACGTCATAATTTTCAATATGTTTTTTCATTTTTCATACGCTCCGAGTTTTATATGCCTTTCGGCAACAAGACGGCGCAGCACCGAGAAAACTCAAAAACGTATACATTAAAATCGCGCAATGCCTATGTCAACGAATCGCATAAAAATGTTGTGTAAAAAGCACATCAAAAAATCCCTCGCGCACGCGCGTGCGCACTTGTATCAAAGACTACGGCACGTCTAATCGTCACACTTGTATCAAGACTACGGCTCGTCTAACAGGCAAACTACTAAAAAACATATAAAATGCGCATTAGATTTGAGATAAGTTTTGAAGCAATATTACAAGATTTTTATGCCGTTGACAAAGGCTTTTCTCTGTGCTAAACCGTCACGCCGAAAGGCAATGTAAAACTCGGGGAGTAGTTAAGCAAAATGCTATACATTTTGGTTGCGCACAAACTTTGTGCGCAACCTCTTTAATCTAAAAACATGGCATAATAGACATATTCTTTTATGCCATTCTCACTCCCACCAAATAAAAAGCGCACATCACAACGATGTGCGCTTTTTATTTGTCGGATGTTTCAAGGGGCAGAGAACCCAACCGCAGGTTGGCGTTCGGCGGTTGCTTGCAAACGCTTGCGTTTTTCCGTGCAACGCACTTTTTGTCATTGCGAGCGTAATGTGGCAATCTCCCGGAAGGGACACCGCATTATAAAACCCACGCAAGATACTTTCGTACTTGCGTGGAGAAAAAAGGCGCACACAAGCATAAGAGTGAGCATTGCCGCAAGCGACAATGCGATTTCAAAAGTGCAGTGTGCGCCGTGAGCAGCCCCGTTAACGTCACCTTCTGTCCGTTAACGTCCTGAACCGCTACGCGCTGACCGCAAGTGAAGAGAGAAGCAAGCGCTTGCATTTGCGGAAATCGAACGCAGCGGACATAGCCAACAAC
>OHDE01000048.1_pt1 | contig 68214 bp, 73 predicted proteins | sample 1566931 | NCBI WGS metagenome assembly OHDE01 (sample SAMEA3879591, study PRJEB24766) | human gut metagenome | biome: human-associated habitat; feature: feces | place: USA | collected 1985/1987 | reverse complement strand
ATGTCCAGACTGGCGGACGAAATGCTCCGGGATATCGACAAGAACGTCGTGCCGATGGTGCCCAACTTCGATAACCGCCTCAAGGAACCCTCCGTCCTGCCTTCCCGGTTCCCGAACCTGCTGGTCAACGGCTCCATGGGTATCGCGGTCGGTATGGCGACCAATATCCCTACCCATAACCTGCGCGAGGTCATTGACGCCACCGTGTACAGAATGGATAACCCGGACTGCTCCATCCCGGAGCTGATGAACTTCATCAAGGGCCCCGACTTCCCCACATACGGCACCATCCACGGCGTCAACGGAATCAAGGAAGCCTACCTGACGGGTAAGGGACGCATCGTCGTGCGCGGACAGGCAGAGGTCGAGGAGGACAAGCGCCGCATCGTCATCACCGAAATCCCCTACGGCGTCAATAAGAGCCTGCTGGTCGAGTCCATGGCGGGACTGGTCAAGGATAAGCGCATCGAGGGGATCAGCGAGATCCGGGACGAGTCCTCCGGTAAGGGCGGTATGCGCATCGTGGTGGAGTACAAGCGCGAGGCAAACGGACACGTCATCCTGAATCAGCTCTACCGCTACTCCCAGCTGCAGGATACCTGCGCGGTCAATATGCTGGCGCTGGTCAACAACGAGCCGAAGGTGCTGAATCTGGCGCAGATACTGGATCACTATATCGTGCATCAGGAAAGCGTCATACGGCGGCGCGTTGAGTTCGACCTTGCCGCCGCACTCCGGGAGGCGCATATCTTCGAGGGCTATAAGCTGGCGCTGGATAACCTGGATGAGGTCATCTCCATCATCCGGTCGTCGCCGGATACCCCGACAGCCAAGGTGAACCTGATGAAGCGGTTCGACGGTCCCCACCTGACCGGCGACCCGTCCCTGAACCTGACTGCCTTCGCCGCCGATGAGAACCCCGGACTGTCCGAGGAGCAGGCGCAGGCGATCGTCTCGCTGACGCTGGGACGCCTGTCCGGTCTGGAGCGCAAGAAGATAGAGGACAGACTGACGGCGCTGTACCAGGCGATCGGCGAGTACCGCGTGATTCTCGGCGACCGGGAGAAGATCCGCAGCATCGTCAAGGAGGAAATCACCGCCATCCGCGACAAGTACGGCGATGAGCGCCGGACGCGCATCGAGGAGGTCGCAAACGAGATTATCGACGAGGATCTGGTCGAGAAGCACACCTGCGTCATGACGCTGACGCATGCGGGCTATGTCAAGCGCCTGCCCAGCGACACCTACTCCGCCCAGCACCGCGGCGGCAAGGGCGTGAAGACGATTAGCATCACGGAGAAGACCGGCGACCTGATTTCGATTCAGGCCGTGACCGACGACAACGACCTGATGATTATCAACCGCTCGGGCCTGACCATCCGCACGGCCGTGTCGCAAATCCGCATGGCGGGACGCGCCACGCAGGGCGTGCGCATCATCAACCTGCGCGAGGGCGACGCGATTGCTTCGGTCATGGCCGTGCCGCATGCCGACGAGGAGGAGACTTCTGCCGCAACGGACGAAACGGCGGGACAGACCGCAGTTGAGGCTCCGGATGCGGAGAACGGCGCTCAGGACGCAACGACCGAGACGACTGAGACGACCCCGGAGAAGTAGTTCCTCCGGGCCGTTTCGGCCGGAAAGGACATCTTTGGGGCAGTTTCATGCGGCGCATCTGTTGCAGTAGTGGATTTTATGCCTATATTTGCAGGTAGGAAACACCGCATGACGGAAACCAAATACAAACACCTAAAAATAAGTTCTTTATGAAAAAAACATGTGTAACGGCCCTCGCGGCGCTGCTTCTGGCAGTTCCCGCCGTGCAGGCTCAGAAGGTGAACAAGGATTCGTTCCTTTCGAAAATCGAGAAGAGCGACGCCGACATCGCCGACGCCAAGAAGGGAGCCAAGGCTGCAACGTGGGTAAATCGCGGCAAGCTGTTCTTCGAGGCCGTATCCGAACCGACGAAGGACCTGTTCCTCGAAATGGACCCCGTGATGCTCAAGTTCAACGACGGAGACCCCCAGTCGACCTCCGAGGTGACCTTGCTCGACGTGCCCTACACGGCCTATGTATATCCCTACTACACGGCCTATGTCAAGGACAACAAGATTATGGCATGGACGCAGACCCAGGAGATTTACCCCGGCGCTCTGGAGCTCTCGCTCGAGGCCTACAACAAGGCCTACGACATGGACCCCAAGACCGCATCGAAGGTCAAGGTCGGTCTGAAGCAAATCAGCGACTTCTGCGCACAGGCCGGTGACGTGAGCATCACCACGGGCAAGTATGCCGACGCGGCCAAGTACTACATGACGGCCTATGCCGCACAGAGCAGCCCCGCCTACGGCGAGAAGCCCAACCTGGCGCTGCTCTACTATGCGGGCTATCTGAAGACGGTCGAGGGTTCGACGAACCCCGAGGCCTATGCCGAGGGTGCCGACTACCTGAACCGTGCGCTCGAGCAGGGCTATACGGACGAGGATGGCAACATCTACTACTACCTCTTCCACTGCTACTACGGCCAGAAGGATAAGGACGCAGCCTTCGTCATGAAGAGCAAGGATGCGCTGCTGGAGGGTATCGAGAAGTTCCCGAAGAGCGAGCGTATTCTCGACGGTCTGATGCAGCTCTACACGGCCGAGAAGGGCGTGGGCGACCCCGCCGACCTGGTGACGATGATTGACGCCGCCATTGCCGAGAATCCGACCAACACGGACCTCTGGTTCGGCCGCGGCCGTATCTTCTACGCGCTGAAGAACTACGACGAGAGCATCAAGTCGTTCGAGAAGATTGTCGAGCTGAAGCCCGACATGTACGAGGGCAACTACTACCTCGGCCTCTTCTATGCGCTCAAGGGCGATGCCATGAACAAGGAGATGAACGAGCGTCAGTACAGCAGCCAGGCCGACTACGATGCCGACCTGAAGACGGTCAATGCGGTCTACATGGCAGCAGTGCCCTGGTTCGAGAAGGTCCTCGAGCTGAAGCCCAACGACCCGGACGCCGTTGAGTTCCTCAAGTCGCTCTGCTTCCGTCTGCGTGACGAGGAGGGCATGATGGACAAGTACAAGAAGTACAACGACCTCTACAACCAAATCAAGGGTAACTAATCGCCCGGCGGTTTGAACGAAGCGCGGCAGCCTTTAGCGGGCTGCCGCTTTTTTTGTGCCTGCCGGGGAGGGGAGGCACTTGGAGGTGCGGGAAGGCGCGGGGAGGCGGCCGGCGGGATGCGGGGTGACGTTTTTTCGGGCGTTGCGGGGTGGCGAGAGGGGGAGCTTGGGTGGGGCGCGTGAGCAGGGAGTCGGAGAGAGGTGCAGGTGGGCGAGGATGCGGATGTGTGGGGGCGGGCTCCGGAGCTTTTCCCTGGTGCGGGCGGGTGCGTGGGGGCGGAGAGAGGTGCGGGGCGGCGCTTTTCCGGGCGGCGCGGACGTGGAAGACGTGGCAGGAAGAGGGTGCTTTTTCCCAGCCGGTTCGGGGAAATGCGGATGGCGCGGGGGTGGAGTGTTGAGGATGTGGATGAAGGGTGGCGGTTCCGGCGAGGGCGGCGGTTTTTTTGTGCTTGCCGGGGTGAGAGGAGGTAGGAAGTGAGGGGCGGCCGGCGGGATGCGTGTGCGGCTGTTGGACTTCGGCGCACTTCCCCGGCGCGTGGTGGGTGTGTAGGGGAGTCGGAGAGAGGTGCGGGACGGCGCTTTTGGGGCTGGTGCGGGATGCGTGTGTCGGGCACTTTCGGGGCGTCGGCGCGGACGTGGATGAAGGGAGGCGGTTCCGGTGCGGGGACCACTTCTTTTGAGACTGCCGGGCGGATAGGAGGAGCGGGAGGGGCGGTGCGAGACGGCGGGGGCAGGAGATGGAAACGCTTTTCCGGCCGGTTCGGGATGATGCGGATGGTGCGCGGCGGGGATGTTGCGGGCGGAGGAGCGATGTTTTCCTTGCGGCGCGAGGCCCGGCTTCGGAACAGCCGGGGTGTCAGTGCCGGACCAGGGTGGCGGGGACCGGCTTTGGAGCTGCCGGGGTGCCGGCGCGGCGGAGGTCAAAAAAACGGAGGCCGCGTAGATGGCGGCCTCCGTGGTCCGGCGGCTGATGGGCGCTGCGTGACGTGCCGGACTGCGTGTGTCGGGCTCCGATGCTTTTCCTTCGGCGCGGGGCCCCGGCTCCGGAGCTGCCGGGGCGCCGGGGCGGCGGAGAACAAAAAAACGGAGGCCGCACAGATGCGGCCTCCGTGGTCCGGCGGCGGATAGTGTGCGGGCACTATTCGTACTGTCCCGACTTGAGGCGCTCAACCTCCTCGCGCGTGAGGAAGCGCCACTGTCCGCGCTTAAGGTTCTTCTTCGTCAGACCGGCGTAGTAGACCCGGTCGAGCTTCAGCACCGTATAGCCCAGATGCTCGAAGATGCGCCGCACGATGCGGTTGCGCCCCGAGTGGATTTCGATGCCGACCTCCTCCTTGTTCTCCGATACGTAGGAGATTTCATCGGCATAGATTTCGCCGTCCTCGAGCGTGATGCCCTCGGCGATGGCATCCATGTCGGCACGCGTGAGGGGCTTGTCGAGCGTCACCTGGTAAATCTTCTTCTTGCGGTAGGAGGGGTGGGTGAGTTGCTTGGTCAGGTCGCCGTCGTTGGTGAAGAGCAGCAGTCCCACGCTGTTCTTGTCGAGCCGGCCAACCGGATAGATGCGCTCCGTGCAGGCTCCCTTGACCAGCTCCATCACCGTCTTGTCGGTGTGGGGGTCCTCCATCGTGGTCACATATCCCTTGGGCTTGTTGAGCACGAGGTAGACCTTCTTCTCGCCCTGTACGCGCTCGCCGTTGAAGCGCACGTCGTCCGTCGGCTTCACCTTGCTCCCCAGCTCCGTGACCACCTGCCCGTTGACCGTGACCACGCCCGCCTGGATGTAGTCGTCGGCCTCGCGGCGCGAGCAGAGGCCCGACTGCGCGATGAAGCGGTTGAGGCGAATCTCGCCGCTCCCCTTCGCCGCGTCGAAACGCGGATAGGAGCTCCGTTCGCCGCGCCGCTCCGAGGCGAAGCGTCCGCCGCGCTCCTCGCGGCGCCCGTCGTACGAGGGCCGTTCGCCATACTTGCGCGGAGCCTTGCGCTCGCCGTATGCCGAGGCGGAGCGCCCCTCTGCGCGGTTGTTGTCGTATCGCTTGTTGGGTTTGTGCGGTGCGTGGCCGTACTCCCCGGCGCGGCGTTCGTGGCGGTCGTCACGGCGGTCGTCACGGCCGCGGCCTGCACGCCGCTCCTCGTCACGCTCGTCGCGCTGCCCGTAGCGGCCGTACTCCTCGCGCGGCTCCTCGTCGTAGTAACCGTACTGCTCTTCGCGGCGGTCGCGGCGCTCGTAGCGCTCATAGCGGCCGCGCGTCTCGTGCCGCTCGTCGCGGTCGCGCGTTGCGTACTGCCCGCGGCGGCTCTCGCCTCCGCGTGCGGCGCCTCCCCGGCCCTGGAAGCCTCGTCCGGAGTGCTCCTTCTCGCCGTAGTGCGGACGCTCGCCGTAGCTGCGGCCCTGCTGCTCCTCGTGCAGCGGGCGGTTGTCGGCCGTGAAGTTGGGGTTGTACGAAGCCCGTTTGCGGGGCTGTCGGTCCGTTGTGGGTCGCTCCGAGTCGGCGGCATCGCGCTGCGGACGCGGGCTGCGCTCAACGCGTTCCGCCGTGACCGTTGCGGTACGCACCCGCTTGTCACGCCCGAAGCGTGCGAGTGCGTCGGTTGAGTCGTTCTTGTGTTCTTTCATACGAATGGTCGAGTTCGACGTGGATGTTTTTTCGGTATGGTCTGTTTGCTGAACGGAGGCTCCTGCCGGCGGCGGAATACGTCGAACTCGTTTCGGGGCGTCGCTGACGCCCGGATTCCTGCCGGCATTTGCCCCTTTTGCCCGGTCGGCGGCTGCGTCTCCGCCGTGCGGAGCGGCGGCCCTGCGCATGGGTCCGGGCACGGGAAGGGGGCTTCCCCTCCGATGCGCTAACCCGCACGCGTCGACAAGGTTGCGCAAAGGTAATTCAATTTTCGGGATTCTGCACACGCTTCGTGCCGAAATCGGAAACAAAAGGGGGGCGGGGCCTTCATTTTGTCGAATTAAAGTGTATCTTTGTATTCGCTTCGCCGGAACCCCCTGCCGCGGCGGCTCTTTGCGGCATCTACCCTCCGGCGGCGAGTGCCCATGTCGATGAACCGCGAAATCCTGCGCTTGGCGCTGCCCAACATCGTCTCGAACATCACGGTGCCCCTGATGGGCATCGTCGGTACGGCCATCGCCGGCCACTCGGCCGGTGACTCGGCGGCCAACATCGGGGCGCTGGCCATCGGGGTCTCGATTTTCAACTTCATCTACTGGAACTGCTCCTTCGTGCGGATGGGCACGAGCGGCTTCACGGCGCAGGCCTTCGGTGCGGGCGACTTCCGCGAGTGCACCAACATGCTGGCCCGTGCGCTGGTGGTGGCCGCCTCGATGGGGCTGCTGGTCGTCGCGCTGCAGTACCCCATCGGCGAGCTGGCGCTCTGGGCCATGAACGGCGGCGAGATGACGCGCGCCTACTTCTACGCCCGCATCTGGGCCGTCCCGGCGGGCATCATGCTCTTCGGCTTCAACGGCTGGTATACGGGCATGCAGAACGCCCTGATTCCGATGTGTACGGCCGTGACGGTCAACATCGTCCACGTGGGGTGCAGCCTCTGGTTCGCCTTCGGCATGAAGATGGGCATCGTCGGCATCGCCTACGGCTCCGTTGCGGGGCAGTGGACGGGGGTGATGCTGGCGGCGCTGCTGCTGGTGTGGCGCTACCGGCACGTGCTGACGGGCATTGACTGGCGCGAGGTCTTCGACCTGCGTCCGCTGCGCCACTTCTTCATCGTCAACCGCGACATCATGCTGCGCACGCTCTGCATCGTGGCCGTCTACACCTTCTTCACGGGGGCCTCGGCCCGCATGGACAACCCGGCGATGCTGGCGGTCAACACGCTGCTGCTCGAGCTCTTCACCCTCTTCTCCTACATGAACGACGGCTTCGCCTATGCCGCCGAGGCGCTCACGGGGCGCTTCATCGGGGCGCGCGACGGCCGCTCGCTGCGCGCATGCCTCAAGCGTTGCATCTTCTGGGGGACGGCCGTCTCGGCCCTCTTCGTGGGCATCTACATCGTCTGGTGGCGCGACCTGGTGGGGCTCTTCGTCGACGCGTCGGCCCCCGACGCCCCGACCATCGTCGAGCTTGCCGGGCGCTACATCGTCTGGATTATCATCATCCCCATCGCCAGCGCCATGCCCTTCATCATGGACGGCATCATGGTGGGAGCGACCCATACGCGCGTGATGCGCAACTCGATGTTCTGGGCTACGGCGGCCTACTTCGCCATCTACCACCTCTTCTACGGGTGGATTGGCAACAACGCTCTCTGGCTCGCTTTCATGCTCTACATGTTCCTGCGCGGCGTGCTGCAGTTCTTCATGACGCGCCGCCTGCAGGTCATCTACGCGCGGGCCGATGCGGGCCGGGTCGGGTACGCGTCGCCGGTCCGGGAGTAGGCGGGGGCGGAAGTCGGAGGTTAGGGCTGGGCAAAAGGATAAAAGGGAAGCGACCCTTGCGGGGTCGCTTCTCTTCTTTTTTTATGGGCTGGCGGCGGAGCTATGGTCGGCAGGTCGCGCGGGCGGCCGGTCGGCACCCCGGTCAGCGGCCCGCTATTCGTGCGTGGCCTGCCACCATGCGGTCTGCTGCTTGGTCCGCGTGGCGTCGCTCGTGCTCGGGTCCGAGGTGGTGATGCCCGAGAAGGTGCGAATCGCCTTCGCTCCGCTCGACATCGAGTAGAACTCCGGCGTGTGGCGGTGGTAGGGGACCGTGCGGGCGAGCTGCTCCTCGAACTCGGCAAGCAGCGTGGGCGATGTGCAGAGGTGGCGGACGTAGTCCCCCAGGTCGAAGAAACGCGTCGGGTTGTAGCCGTCGAGCACCTGCAGCTCGGAGAGCTGCGAGCCGTCGAAGACATCGCCCGCATTGATGCGCTTCATGATGTCGGCCAGACGCTCCAGCTCGGCGCAGTCCGTCACGCCAATCGTCCCGTAGGGGTACTGGTACGAGCTGTAGAAGCGGTAGAACGACTCGCAGATGTTCTCGTAGTCGGGCTCGCCGACCAGGTAGCGCCCCATCAGGGCGTAGGGGAATCCGTAGGCCATGATTTCGCACGTCGAGCCGATGAGGTGGCGCGTGACGTGGCGCAGGTCGTAGGCCACCTCGACCGACGACATGTAGCAGTCGTCGAAGAGGATGTACTCCATCTCCATGCCGGCCAGCGTGATGCCCTCGGCCAGCGTGGTGATGTCGGTCCGGTATTGGTCCAGCTTGCCGCCGAACCAGCGGGTCAGTGCCGCACCCTCGGCCGCATACTCCCAGTACTCCCGCTCGCGCGGAGCCGCGCTGCCGGGCCGCGCGTAGATGCCCGAGACGGGGAGCCAGGCCATGCCGTGGCTGCCAATCGTCATGGCGTAGCGCTCGGCGGGGGCCGTCTGGCGCACCTGCTCGAGGATGGAGGCGATGCCCTCGGCCGTGGTGAAGTCGGGCGCCGTATCGTAGGTGCGGTGGTTCAGCCGGACGCACTGCCCGTTGTCGTGGTAGAGCTCGAAGAACTCGGCCCGCCGCTCATCGGGCATGAAGAAGACCACGAGCCGCGTATCGCCGAGGTAGCCGGCGGCGACGGTCTGCTCCATGTCGGCGAGGTTCTGCTCGAAGAACGAGGTGAGGTCGCCCGACCAGGGCATGTACATGAGCAGCGTCTGGGGCGCCGTGGCCATGCTCTGCTCGACGCCTACCTGCGTCTGGAGCCCGCCCTTGTCGAGCTGCAGCGTGATGCTGCCCAGCTCGCGGCGCAGCCGCCCCTCATTTGCGGCGAGCGCCCGCACCGTGACGGTCGTCTCGCCGCGGTCGCCGCTCGCGGGGCCGACGACCTCGAACTCCTCGCCCGTCGTGGTGAGCGACCACGGGCCGCTCGACGAGACGGTGAACGACGCCTCGGAGCCCGCCTCGGAGCGCAGCACGACGCTCGCGACGTTGCTCTCAAGGCGCTGCCGCTCGCCTTCCTCCTTGCTGCAGCCGAAGGCCGCGGCGGCCGTCAGCACGAGCAGCAGCAGGCGGCGTGCGATTATTTGTAGGTGCGGGGTTTCAGATTGTTGAATTGCCATGTGCGGTCACGTTTATAGGTGTATCCTTCGGGTTTGTTGCGGTAGATGCGGCTGAAGTCGAAGTAGAACCCCTTGCGCTTCTTCCCCTCGATGACCATGGGCGAAACGAGCGGCACGAACTCGACCTCGCGGCTGATGACGCGGCTGCGGCCGTAGGGGAGCCCCTCGGAGGCGAGCACGTCGAGTGCATGGTCGAACATGAGGATGTGCTGCGGCGTCTTCTGCGTGTAGCCGTCGCCCGACTGCTCGATGGTGCGGATGATGCGGTTCATCCGTTCGTAGTAGGCCCGCTCGCGGATGGTGTCGCCCAGCGCCCCGTAGGCGTAGGCCATCAGGTTGAGCACCTTCGGGCTGAAGGGGTCGACCTTCTGGGCGTCGTTGCCCGCCGAGACGAGCAGCTCGAGGTCCTCGCGCAGCGGCCGCTCGACGTCGATGCGCGCGGCAATCATCAGCATGCGGTCGAGCGCCTGGTTCGAGGCGAAGGGCTTGTAGGCATCCTGGAAGGCGTAGCCGTAGTAGAGGTAGTGGTAGTCCTCGTCGGTCATCGTCGAATCGCCCGCGTTGTAGCGCATCATCAGCTTCGTGTAGTAGAAGGGCGAGGCGGTGTTCATCGTCCGGTCGAGGATGTCTTCGTCGTCGGGCACCTTGGCCAGCGCCAGCGCCGGCAGGAGCAGCAGTGCAAGGAGCACTCGTTTGAATCGTTTCATAGGCAGCGGTTGTGCACGTTACTGGATGGATAACTAACGTGCAGCCTACCGCAAATCGTATTCCGCAATGAGTTTTTCGAAGCGGCGGCGCAGCGCTTCGGTCCCCTCGACCAGCGGCAGACGCATCGTGGGGCCGATGAGCCCCATCGTCGCCAGGGCGCACTTCACGCCGACGGGGTTGCCCTCGGCGAAGAGCGCCTCGACCGCCTCGCGCAGCCGTTCGTAGGCGCGGTCGGCCTCGTCGAACGCCCCGCGCTTGGCCAGGTTGATGCACTCCATGAAGCGGCGCGGGAAGGCGTTCGCCGCCACCGAGATGACGCCGTCGCCGCCGCGGCGCATCAGCTCGAGCGTCATGCCGTCGTCGCCCGAGAGGACGAGGAACCCTTCGGGGCGGTTGTCGAGAATCTGCTGCATTTGCTCGATGTTGCCCGAGGCCTCCTTGATGCCGATTACGTTGGGGAAGTCGCGCGCGATGCGGAGCGTCGTCTCGGCCGTCATGTTGACCCCCGTGCGGCCGGGGATGTTGTAGAGGATGACGGGCAGCGGCGAGTGCTCCGAGACGGTGCGGAAGTGCTGGTAGAGCCCCTCCTGCGAGGGTTTGTTGTAGTAGGGCGTCACGCTCAGGATGGCGTCGGCGCCCCGCAGGTCGAATTCGCGCAGCTGGTCGAGCACCTCCGAGGTGGAGTTGCCGCCGCAGCCCATCACCAGCGGCACGCGGCCGCGGATGTGGTCGGTGATGTACATGGCGATGACGGCCCGTTCGGGCATGTAGAGCGTCGGCGTCTCGGCCGTGGTGCCCAGGGCCACGATGTAGTCGACGCCCCCCTCGATGACGTAGTCGAGCATGCGGGCCAGAGCCTGGTAGTCCACCCGTCTGTCGGGCGTAAAGGGGGTTATCATGGCGGCGCCTGCGCCGGCCAGTTTGTTCTGTAACATGGTTTGTTCGCTGTTTAGGGTTTATGGTTTGCGGGCCTCGGACCGGTTACCGGTCGTGCCCCTGTTCATGGTGCTGATGGTTGTCTGCGGCCGAGCCGCGCTTTGGTTGAGTTGGGTCGGAGCTGCCGTCCGGAAGCATTCGGGCGGAGCCGCCGCGGGAGTGCCGCCCCGGAGCCGCCGCGCCTCAGAAGAGTTCGCCCTGCCGCGCCGCGCCGTCGCTGCCGGGTCTCGCTCCGGCGTCGGGTGCCGCGCCTGCCTCGGGCTTCGGTTCTGCTTCGGGTTTCGCGCCTGCCTCGGGCTTCGCACTGGTTTCGGCCTGCTCCCCGGTCGGGCTGGCTGCCGGTGCCGTTTCGGTCGGGGTCTCCTCCGCCGCTTCGGGTGCCGCTCCTGTTTCGGGGGCCGCTCCTTCCTTGGGCTCTGCTCCTGCTTCGGGCACTGCCTCGGGCGAGTCGGCCTCGGCCAGCATGGCGTCGAACTCCTCCTCGGAGATTATCTTCAGCCCCAGCTTCTCGGCCTTCTTGAGCTTCGCCGGGCCCATCTTCTCGCCCGCCACGATGTAGTCGACGTTGGCCGAGACGGCCGAGAGGTTGCGCCCGCCGTGCAGCTCGATGAGCTCCTTCAGCTCGTCGCGGCTGTGGTTCAGGAAACGTCCCGAGATGACGAAGCTCTTGCCCGCCAGACGGTTCGAGGCGAGCGTGCGGGCCCGGGCCTCCAGCTGCACCCCGGCTCTGCGCAGGCGGTCGATGATGCGCAGGTTCTCCTCGTCGGCGAAGTATTCGCGGATGGCGTCGGCGATGCGGCCGCCCACCTCGTCGGCCTCGACCAGCTCCTCGCGCGAGGCCTTCATCACGGCGTCGAGCGAACCGAAGTGGCCCGCCAGATACTTGGCCGTCGTCTCGCCCACGAAGCGGATGCCCAGCGCGAAGAGCACCCGCGCGAAGGGCACCTCCGTCGAGCGGCGGATGGAGCGGATGATGTTCTCGGCCGACCGCTCGCCCAGCCGCGGCAGCGGGGCCAGCTGCTCGGCGCGCAGGTCGTAGAGGTCGGCGACGTTGCGCACCAGCGCGTTGTCGTAGAGCAGCTCGACGGTCTCCTCGCCCAGCCCCTCGATGTCCATCGCCTTGCGGCCGATGAAGTGGATGATGCGGCCGAGAATCTGCGGGCGGCAGCCGTCCGCATTGGGGCAGTAGTGCTTCGCCTCGCCCTCGTAGCGCACCAGCGGCGTGTGGCAGACGGGGCACTCGGTGATGTAGGTGAAGGGGCGGCTGTCGGCCGGGCGCATCGAGAGCTCGACGCCCGTGATTTTCGGGATAATCTCGCCCCCCTTCTCGACATAGACCATGTCGCCCGGGCGGATGTCGAGCAGCGCCATCTGCTCGGCGTTGTGGAGCGTCGCCCGGCGGACCGTGGTGCCGGCCAGCAGCACCGGTTCGAGGTTGGCCACCGGCGTGATGGCCCCCGTGCGCCCCACCTGGAAGTCGACGCTTGTGAGCCGCGTGAGGGCCTGCTCGGCCTTGAACTTGTAGGCGACGGCCCACTTCGGTGCCTTGGCCGTGAAGCCCAGCTGGCGCCGAAGGGCGAAGTCGTTGACCTTGATGACCACGCCGTCGGTCGGGAAGGGCAGCTCGCGCCGCGCCGTATCCCAGTGGTCGATGAAGGCGTCGACCTCGGCCCGCGTGTGGCAGATGCGCATCGCGTCGGATACCTTGAAGCCCCACGTGCGCGCCTGCTGCAGGCTCTCCCAGTGGTTCGTGAAGGGGAGGTTGTCGCCCGCCAGCTGGTAGAGCGTGCAGTCCAGCCCGCGGTGGGCCACCACCGACGAGGCCTGCTGCTTGAGCGTCCCGGCCGCCGCATTGCGTGGATTGGCCAGCAGCGGCTCACCCGTCGCTTCGCGCTCGGCGTTCAGCCGGTCGAACGAGGCGTAGGGCATCAGCACCTCGCCGCGGATTTCGAACAGCTCGGGCCACCCCTCGCCGTGCAGATGCAGCGGCACGGAGCGGATGGTGCGGACGTTGGCCGTCACGTCGTCGCCCTCGACACCGTCGCCGCGCGTCGCGGCCAGCACCAGCGCGCCGTGTTCGTAGGTGAGCGAGATGGCCGTGCCGTCGAACTTCAGCTCGCAGACCAGGTCGGCGGCCCCCACCTCCCGCTCGATGCGGTCGATGAACTCGTGCAGCTCGTCGAGCGAGTAGGTGTTGCCCAGCGAGAGCATCGGGAAGCGGTGGCGGACGGTCCGAAAGTCGAAGGTCAGGTCGCTGCCCACGCGCACCGACGGCGAGTTGGGGTCGGCATACTGGGGATACTCCCGCTCGAGGTCGACGAGCTCGCGCATCATCGTGTCGAACTCGAAGTCGGAGATTTCGGGGGCGTTTTCGACGTAATATTTATAGTTGTGGCGGTCGAGCTCCCGGCGGAGCTCCTCGATTCGTTCCTGGGGTGTCATCGTGTTTGTCCGTTTGCCGCCCGGTGCCGAGTGGGGCGGGGCGGCGGCCCGTCGCGGCGGCGCCGTCCGGCGAAGAGGCCGGCGGGGCAGCCCGTGGGGGCATTAAATATATGTATTGTTGTGTAAAGGTACGCAATTTGTTCAGAACATCATCGAAATTCGAAAAAAATGCAATAAAAAATATTCCGGGGTGGTGCGGTTTGCAAATTTTGCGTATACTTGCAGAAAATTTTTACACGTTAGTTTTACGCTGTACCATGACCAAACAGAATAGCACGAAGAAACATATCGTTGCGAGTCTCCACAACCTCAGCCCCGAACTTCAGGAAGCCGTGCGGGAGAAGTATCCCCTCGGATTCACCGACGCCATGATGCGTGTCGACAAGCTCAACGGCGACTTCTTCTACGCCGTACCGTTCGATACGGACGAGGTTGCCTATCTGGTGAAAATCGACGTGAAGGTCGACGACCACGCCCAGGATGACGACGACAAGGACTACTACGACGACGAAATCAAGGGCGCCGACGAGATTCAGGACGACGGCAGCTCGGAGGGGCTCGAAGAGACCGATGACGATATCGACATCTGACCTGTAAAAGACTCAATTTCAACAACATCATCATAGAACATGCGCCGTGCCCTTTCATCGCTTCTCGTGCTGCTCTGCACCTCGTGCGGACTGCTCGATGACGGGTACGACGACGCGGCGCGGACCGAATACCTGCGCTTTACCGACCCCGCCTTCGAGCGCTACTGCCTCGAGACGCTCGACCTGAACGACGACGGGCGCATCTCGCGCTACGAGGCCGAGCGCATCGTGCGGATGGACTGCTCGGGGTGCGGCATCGCCTCGCTCGACGAAATCTCCGACTTCCGCAACCTGCAGCGGCTCGACTGCAGCGACAACGACCTCACGCGGCTCGACCTCTCGTCGTGCCCGCGGCTCGTGGAGGTCAACTGCGCCCGCAACCGCATCTCGTGGCTCGACGTCGAGCGGCTCGCGATACTTGCGACGCTCGACTGCAGCGGCAACCTGCTCTCCTCGCTCGATTTGAGGGGCGATACGGCCCTCTCGACGCTCGTCTGCGGCGGCAACGCCCTGCGGACGCTCGACGTGAGCGGCTGCGCTGCCGTCATGGAGCGGGTCGATACGCAGTCGAGTCCCGAGCTGGAGACGCTCTACGTAAGCTCGACGCAGGAGATTCGCCAGTTGCAGGTGGACGGCCATACTGACGTGGTGGTGCTGTGACCCCGGCGGCGGAGGGGGCGAGCAGCAGGGACGGCAAGTTCCGGGCTGCGGACGGCCGAGACCCCGGGCGGCTGAGAACTGTGACCCCGGCGGCTGAGAACTGTGACCCGGGCGGCGGGCGGAGGCTTTCACGGGGGGCTACCCGGACGGCTGAGATTCCGGCGGCCAGGCGGCTGAGCCCCGACCGGCGGGCGGCTGAGCGGCTGAGGCTCCGGATGGCTGAGGCTTTCACGGCTGTGACCCCGACCGACGGGCAGACCGAAATCGAAGGCAGACAGGCTGTTGCAGGAGAACATGCTGCCGGAAGTCTCACGCAAAAGAGACGGGCTCCCGGAGTGCGGAGCCGTTGTCGTGCGGCAGGGTGTATCGGACGAGCATCCCGGAGCAGAAGCCCGTAGAGTAGCAGAGTAGTGTAGCAGAAATAGAAGTGAACGGACCGAGGTCCGTTTTTTTTGTGCCCGTATGTGTTCGGGCGGCGGCGCACCTTCCCCTCGGAACACTTTTTTTGCGTCCTGGCGGCGGGCGCATCTTCCCTTCGGAACACTTTTTTTGCGACCCGGCGGCCGGCCCGTCCCGTCTGCACCTCTGAACTCCCCGTCCCGCACCGGGCCCCACCGCTGAACGCGCTGGCCCCGCCCCGGCTCCACCGCAGAACCCCCTGCACCGCCCCCGTCCCGCGCCGCTGAACACGCTGACCCCGCCCCCGTTCTGCGCCGCTGAACACGCTGGCTCCGCCTCCGGGCTCCACCGCAGAACCACCTGCACCGCCCTGTCCCGCGCCGCTGAACACGCTGGCTCCGCCTCCGGGCTCCACCGCAGAACCCCCTGCCCGTCCCCGTCCCGCGCCGCTGAACACGCTGGCCCTCTCCCGGTTGGGGCCCCGGAAACCTCCCCCGAAGGGCCGCAACACGCCCCCGAAAGCCCTTTTCGGGGCCATTTGTCGAAAAGTCGCCCCCGGAGTTGGGTATTTCGTGGAATATTTCGTACCTTTGAATGCAAAAAATGTCTTTTGCAGCCAATAACATAATTCGGATATCATGAAAAAAGTAGACGTCATTCTCGGCCTGCAGTGGGGCGACGAGGGTAAAGGCAAGGTTGTGGACGTGCTGACGCCCCACTATGAGGTGGTGGCGCGTTTCCAGGGCGGACCCAACGCCGGTCACACGCTGGAATTCAACGGCGAGAAATACGTACTGAGGTCGATTCCCTCGGGCATCTTCCAGGGCGGAAAGACCAACATCATCGGCAACGGCGTAGTGCTCGACGCCGTTCTTTTTCGTACCGAAGCCGAGGAGCTGGCCCGCAGCGGCCACGACCTCACGCGGCAGCTCTGCATCTCGAAGAAGGCGCATCTGATTCTGCCGACGCACCGGATTCTCGACGCGGCCTACGAGGCTGCCAAGGGCAGCTCGAAAATCGGCACCACCGGTAAGGGCATCGGCCCGACCTATACGGACAAGGTGAGCCGCAACGGCATGCGCGTGGGCGACCTGCTGAGCCCCGACTTCCGCGAGATTTACGCCCGCGCAAAGGCACGCCACGAGCAGATTCTCCGCTCGCTGAACTATTCGTACGACATCACGGAGCTCGAGGCGCAGTGGTTCGAGGCGGTCGAGTACCTCAAGCGCTTCCGCATCATCGACAGCGAGTATGAAATCAACGCGCTGCTCGACAACGACAAGGCCATTCTGGCCGAGGGCGCCCAGGGCACGCTGCTCGACGTCGACTTCGGCTCCTATCCCTTCGTCACCTCCTCCAATACGGTCTGCGCCGGCGTCTGCACCGGTCTGGGCGTCGCTCCCCGCCGCATCGGCGAGGTCTACGGCATCTTCAAGGCCTACTGCACCCGTGTCGGAAGCGGCCCCTTCCCCACGGAGCTCTTCGACCAGACGGGCGAGCAGCTCTGCTCCATCGGCCACGAGTTCGGCGCCGTCACGGGCCGCCGCCGCCGCTGCGGATGGCTCGACCTGGTGGCACTCAAGTATTCGATTATGATTAACGGCGTCACGCAGCTCATCATGATGAAGTCCGACGTGATGAACGACTTCGATACCGTGAAGGTGGCCGTCGCCTACGAAATCGGCGGCGAGCGCACGACGCGCTTCCCCTTCGAGACCGAGGCCGACATCAAGCCCGTCTACCGCGAATTCCCGGGCTGGAAGTCCGACCTGCGCAAGGTGACCCGCTACGAGGAGTTCCCCGAGGCGTTCCGCAACTACGTCGAGTTCATCGAGCAGCAGACGGGCGTCCCCGTGAAGATTATCTCGATTGGCCCCGACCGCGGCGAGACCATCGTCCGTTAGCATCGGCCACGACGCCGCGCGGCGGCCGTTTCGTGAAGAGGCGGCCGCCGCACGGTGACCGACCGCAATGAAAGAACCGAAAACAAATCTTACAACAGATAGACAACCTATGAAACAACCGCTTAAAATCGTTGTGCTGGCAAAGCAGGTACCCGATACCCGCAATGTGGGCAAGGATGCGATGACCCCCGAAGGAACGGTCAACCGCGCTGCGCTGCCGGCCATCTTCAACCCGGAGGACCTCAATGCACTCGAAATGGCGCTCAATCTGAAGGACCGCATGCCGGGTGCTACGGTGCACATCCTCACGATGGGCCCGCAGCGTGCCGCCGACATCATCCGCGACGCGATGTTCCGCGGTGCCGACGGAGGATACCTGCTCTCGGGCCGCGAGTTCGCCGGCTCGGATACGCTGGCCACCTCCTACGCCCTCTCGTGCGCGCTGCGCAAGATTGGTCCCGACGTCATCTTCGCCGGCCGTCAGGCCATCGACGGCGATACGGCCCAGGTAGGCCCCCAGGTGGCCGAGAAGCTCGGTCTGCCGCAGGTGACCTATGCCGAGCAGATTGTCGAGGTGCGCGACCAGTCGCTGGTTATCAAGCGCCGCATCACGGGCGGCATCGAGGTGGTCGAGTGCCCCGTTCCGGCCGTCATCACGGTCAACGAGTCGGCCGCCGAGTGCCGTCCGCGCAATGCCAAGCGCGTGATGAAGTACAAGGGTGCGCTCGCCGCATCGGAGATTGCCGCCGCACCCGAATCGGCCGCCGCACGGCGCGCACAGGAGCATGACTACCTCCGCATCACGGAGTGGGGTGCCGCCGCCGTCGAGCCCGACATGCAGCAGCTCGGTCTGCAGGGCTCGCCCACGAAGGTCAAGAAAATCGAGAACGTCGTCTTCGCAGCCAAGGAGGCCAAGCGCCTGACGGCCGCCGACGAGGACATTAACTCCCTGATGGTCGAACTTATTGCGAGCCACACGCTCGGTTAATCCGGATTGAAAGAGATGAACAACATATTCGTATACATCGAGACCGAGAAAGGCGTTGTGGCCGACGTGAGTCTCGAACTGCTGACCAAAGGCCGTGAACTGGCCGCGACGCTCGGCGTGAAGCTCGAGGCGGTCGTCATCGGTGAAAATCTTGCCGGCATGGAGAAGGAGCTGGCACGCTACGGCGCCGACACCGTATGGGTGGCCGACGACAAGGAGCTGGCCCCCTTCCGCACGCTGCCCCATACGGCCGTCATGTGCGGCCTCATCGAACAGGAGAAGCCCCAGATTGTCCTCTTCGGCGCCACCTGCATCGGCCGCGACTTCGCTCCGCGCGTCTCGTCGGCGCTGCACAGCGGTCTGACGGCCGACTGCACGCAGCTGGTCATCGGCGACCACCGCGACGCCAAGAGCGGCAAGGAGTACAAGAACCTGCTCTACCAGATTCGTCCCGCCTTCGGCGGCAACATCATCGCCACGATTGTCAACCCGGACCACCGTCCGCAGATGGCCACCGTGCGCGAGGGCGTCATGCGCAAGGAGTACGCCGCACACCCCGCCGCCGGCGAGGTGAAGTTCATCGACTGGAAGCGCTATGTCAAGGACAGCGACCTGGCGGTGAAGATTGTCGAGCGTCAGATTGAGGAGCGCAAGATTGACATCAAGGGTGCCAACATCATCGTGGCCGGCGGCTACGGCATGGGCTCGAAGGAGAACTTCCGTCTGGTGCACGAGCTGGCCGAGGTGCTGGGCGCCGAGGTGGGCGCCAGCCGTGCGGCCGTCGATGCCGGCTTCACGGAGCCCGAACGGCAGGTGGGCCAGACCGGCGTCACGGTGCGTCCGAAGCTCTACATCGCCTGCGGCATTTCGGGCCAGATTCAGCATACGGCCGGCATGGACCAGTCGTCGATGGTCATCTCCATCAACACCGACCCCGAGGCCCCCATCAACAAGATTGCCGACTATGCGATTGTGGGCGACGTGAACGAGATTATCCCCAAGATGATTAAGTACTACAAACAAAATTCGAAGTAATGGCTAATTTCTTTTCAGATAACAAGGATTTGCAGTTCCACCTCCAGCATCCGATGATGCGCAAGATTGTGGAGCTCAAGGAGCGCGGATTTGCCGAGAAGGACCTCTACGACTATGCGCCGCAGGATTTCGACGACGCGATGGACTCCTACCGCCGGGTGCTCGAAATCGCCGGCGAGGTCTGCGGCGAGGTCATTGCTCCGAATGCCGAGGGCGTCGACCACGAAGGTCCCCGCGTGGTGAACGACCATGTGGAGTACGCCTCGGGTACGGTCGAGAACCTCAAGGCGATTGTCGATGCCGGACTGAGCGGCCTGACGCTCCCGCGCAAGTACGGCGGTCTGAACTTCCCGCTGGTCTGCTTCGTGATGGCCAACGAGATGGTGGCGCGCGCCGACGCCGGATTCGAGAACATCTGGGGTCTGCAGGACTGCGCCGAGACGCTCAACGAGTTCGCCTCGGAGGAGCTCAAGCAGAAGTATCTGCCGTGGGTATCGGCCGGCGCCACCTGCGCCATGGACCTCACGGAGCCCGATGCCGGTTCGGACCTGGGTGCCGTCATGCTGAAGGCCACTTGGTCGGAGGAGCGCCAGACGTGGCTGCTCAACGGCGTGAAGCGCTTCATCACCAACGGTGACGGCGACATCTCGCTCGTGCTGGCCCGCACCGAGGAGGGTACGACCGACGCACGCGGTCTGTCGATGCTCGTCTACGACAAGCGCGACGGCGGCGTGAAGGTGCGCCGCATCGAGAACAAGATGGGTATCAAGGGCTCGCCCACCTGCGAGCTGGTCTTCACGAACGCTCCGGCGCAGCTGGTCGGCGACCGTAAGATGGGTCTTATCAAGTACGTGATGTCGCTGATGAACGCCGCCCGTCTGGGTATCGGCGCGCAGTCGGTCGGCACGTGCGAGGCGGCCTACCGCGAGGCGCTGAAGTATGCCCACGAGCGTGAGCAGTTCGGCAAGCCGATTGTCAAGTTCGCCGCCGTGGCCGAGATGCTCTCCAACATGAAGGCCAAGCTGCAGGGCGCCCGCGCGCTGCTCTACGAGACCACGCGCTTCGTCGAAATCTACAAGCAGTACACCCACATCTCGCACGAGCGTCCGCTCGAGGGCGCGGAGCGTCAGGAGATGAAGTTCTACAACCGCCTGGCCGACGGCTTCACGCCGCTGGTGAAGCTCTTCTCGTCGGAGTATGCCAACCAGCTGGCCTACGACGCGATTCAGATTCACGGCGGTTCGGGCTTCATGAAGGATTATCCCTGCGAGCGTCTCTACCGCGATGCGCGCATCATGAACATCTACGAGGGCACCTCGCAGCTGCAGGTCGTGGCGGCCATCAACGCCGTGACGAAGGGCACCTTCATGGAGCAGATTGAGCGCTATGCCGCCGCCGAGTATTCGGAGGCGATGCAGCCGATTGTGGCCCGTCTGGCCGAGCTGAAGGGCCGTCTGGCCGAGATGATTGCCCACGTCGAGGAGGGTGAGAAGCAGGCTGCCGGCTTCAAGGACTTCCATGCCCGCCGTCTGGTCGAGACCGCCGGACACATCATCATCACCTACCTGCTGGCCCGTCAGGCCGGCGAGTCGGAGGAGTATGTCAACTCGGCCCGCATCTATGCGAAGCTGGCCGACGGCAAGGTTTCCGAGGCATATGACTACGTGATGAAGTCCGATGTGAGCGACGTGGAGCTCTTCCACGCCGTCGAGCAGGATTGCTGATAGGGTCGTTGACCGCAAAAGAGAGCGGGCCGGCTGCGCAGTGCAGCCGGCCCGCTTCGTTTTTCCCGCCGGTGGGGCGGAGCGCCGGGCCCTTGTTCTCGGGTCGGAACCGTTGTTTGTCCGCCGGTGGGCGGAGCGCCGGGGCCCTTTCCCGGATGGAGCGGGGCGCCGGGGCCCTTGTTTTCGGGTCGGGCCGTCACTTGTCCGCCGCCGGGCGGAGCGCCGGAGCCCTTCCCGAATGGAGCGGGGTGCCGGGGCCCTTGCTCCCGGGGCGGGTCGTCGTTTTCCCGCCGGTGGGGCGGGGGGACGTCCTCTCCACCCGGGCCCCGTTCAGGCGACCGATTCCGGTACGGCCGTGATGCAGCGGTCGGGGTTGAAGATGTTGAGGTTGAGGCGGTCCATGACGAACTTCAGCGCCAGCTGCGCCTTGACCGAGTTGCCCGAGGCGTCGAGCGGCGGCGCAAACGAGGCGATGCCCATGACCCCCGGAATAACCCCCACGATGCCTCCGCCGACTCCCGACTTGGCGGGCAGCCCCGTGGTGTAGAGCCAGTCGCCCGTATGCTCGTAGAAGCCCACGGTGGCCATCAGCGAGACGATTTTCGGGGTGAGCTCCGTGCGGAAGATTTGCTTGCGCGTCACCGGGTTGCGGCCGCCGAAGGCTATCGTCGCACCCAGAATCGAGAGCTGACGCGCCGTGATGCCGAGCGAACACTGCCGCGTGTAGAGGTCGAGCGACATCTCGGGGTCGTCGTAGATGCGGTTGTAGTTCCTGAGCAGCCAGGTGATGGCGCGGTTGTTGAAGTTGGTGGCCGACTCCGAGCGGTAGAGCTCGTCGATGAGCGTCACCTCGGAGCCCGCAAGCCCCTCGATGAAGTCGACGATGGCCTTCCACTTCCCCTCGGCATCGCCCACGGGCTTGACCATCGAGCAGGCGCTGATGGCGCCGGCGTTGACCAGCGGCGTCGAGGGGTGGTCCTTCTCGAGCAGGATGGCGATGATGGAGTTGAAGGGGAGGCCCGTGGCGTCGGCGCCGATGCGGTTCATCACCTTCTGGGGCCCGTACTGCTCCATGGCGAGCAGCGCCGTGGGCACCTTCGAGACCGATTCGATGCCGAAGGCGCAGTCGGTGTCGCCCACGGTGATGACCTCGCCGTCGGGCAGGCAGGCCGAGATGCCGAAGAGCTCCGAGGGAACCTTCGCCAGGTAGGGGATGTAGTCCGCATTCTTGCCCGAGTTGGTCTCGCGGGTGCATTCGTAGGCCTGCTGCAGCGCGTTGCGGACGGTGGTTTTGTCGATTCGATGTAACATGGTGGTAACGTGTGTGTTGGTTATTGTTTCGGGGTGTGGCCGCCCTTGTTTCCCGCGGCGGAGGAGCCGGTCGGGGCGGACGGCGTGCTCTTCGGAGCGGCGGAGGGGGCCTTCGGGGCCGTTGCGGCGGTCGGAGCGGTCTTCGGAGCCGGGGCTGCGGCAGGGGTTGCGGTCGAAGTGGTCCTCGGGGCGGTCGCTGCGGCCGGAGCGGCTTTCGAAGTCGTTGCGGCGGCCTCCCAGTGGAAGGGCGCGAAGTCGGCCGCGGCCTGCGGGTCACGCCACGAGGGCTTGCGCAGGGCGTAAATCACGAAGGGTGCCGCCACCACCACGATGCAGCCGACGATGAGCACCGAGTACCAGACGGCGCTGCTTCCCGTCTGAATCTGGGCGGGCGGGATGAAGCTCAGCACGAAGGCGAGCAGCGCGCCGCAGAAGCCGAGTGCCCCGAGCAGCCACATCAGGCCGTTGCCCCGGCCCAGACGGAACGGGCGCGGCGTGTCGCGGAGCTTGTAGCGCAGCACGATGGCCGCCGAGAACATCAGCATGTACATGATGAGGTAGAGCAGCACGGTGAGCTGCGAGAGAATCTGGTAGAAGGACTGCACCGAGGGCATGACGACGAAGAGCAGCGCCAGCAGCGTGACCACGCCTCCCTGCACGAGCAGGATGTTGCGCTGCACGCCGATGCGGTTGGCCTTCTGGAAGAAGGGGGGCAGGTAGCCCGCCTTGCCCACGGCGTAGATACCCTTCGAGGGGCCGGCCACCCAGGTGAGCACGCCGGCCAGCACGCCGAACATCAGCGCCACGGCGATGACGGGCGAGGCCCACGACATGTGCAGGTAGCGGAAGTAGTTGTCGAAGCCGATGAGCAGCGACTGTGTCAGGCTGATGTCCTTGGCCGGGATGATGAAGCCCAGCGAGAAGGTGCCCAGCACGAAGATGCAGACCGTGATGAGCGAGCCGATGATGATGGCGCGCGGGTAGTTGCGCGACGGATTGCGCACCTCCATCACGTGGATGCCCATCATCTCCATGCCGGCGTAGAAGAGGAAGATGCCGCTGGCGAGCACCAGGTTGTCGAGCTTCGTCAGGTCGGGGAAGAAGCCCTGCGACATGTCCATGTTGTTGTGGCCGCCCGAGGCGATGTAGACGATGCCCAGCACGATGAGCAGTCCGGCGGGGATGATGGTGCCTATCATGCCGCCCCACTTGCTGATTTTGCCCACCCAGTCGAGCCCCTTGAGCGAGATGAAGGTGGCCAGCCAGTAGATGGCCAGCACGATGACCAGCGTGAAGAGCTTGTTCGAGGCGAGCGTCATGTCGTGGACCTCGTTGACCCCGATGAAGGCAATCGAGACCGCCCCGAAGGTGAGCACCGTGGGGTACCAGATGGTCGATTCAATCCATTGCAGCCAGATGGCCAGAAAGCCCGTCCGTGCGCCGTAGGCTTCGCCCACCCAGCGGAAGACGCCGCCCTGCTTGTCGGCGAACATGGCGGCCAGCTCGGCGGCCACGAGCGCCGTGGGGATGAGGAAGACGATGGCGGCAAAGAGGTAGTAGAAGGCCGAAGAGGGTCCGTAGACCGCCTCGGCAGGGAGTCCGCGCAGGCTGACGACCGCCGTCACGTTCATGATGGCCAGCGTCATGACACTCAGCTTGAACCCCGTACCCGATGTTTTTTTTGCATCCATAGAGTTTCGGTTCTTTTGTGAATTTGACGCTTGCGCCAGGTGCAACTACCGTGCAAAAAACGTCGCCGCACGCTTTTTGCCCCCTCCGTGCGCGGAAAGTTGCCGGAAAAGACCTATATTTGTTTCTCACAAGAACGTTACACAGCCATGAACATGAAGACGTCGCTGAAGATGCTCCTCCTTGCGGCCGTGGCCGCCCTCGCCCTCTCGTGCGGCGGCCGCCGCACCCGGCAACAGCAGCAGGAGGCCGTAGCTGCAGCAGCAGCCGAGATGAAGGTTTTTCTTCCCCCCATCGCCCCCTCGGGCCTCGCCCCCGCCGAGCAGCGCGACTACCTGCGGTGCCACTACTGGGACCGCTTCGACTTCTCGGACACGCTCTTCGTCCACAAGGCCGACACGCTCTCGATGCTTGAGGCCTTCGCCTCCTACGTCTCGCTGCTCTCGGAACATCCGACGGACGGTGCGCCGATGGATTCGCTCATGCGCCGCGCTTCGGCCTCGGCACCCATGCTGCGCTACTTCTCGATGCTGGCCGAGCGGGTGCTGCGCGACCCCAACTCGCCGCTGCGCAACGGCGAGTTCTACATCCCGGTGCTCCGCGCGCAGCTTGCGAGCCCCTATCTGGACCAGTACGAGAAGCTGGGGCCCGAGTACGACCTGCAGATAGCGCTGCAGAACCGCCTCGGGCAGCCGGCCAACGACTTCCGCTATACGCTCGCCTCGGGTGCCACGGGGCGCCTCTACGACATCCGCGCGGAGTATGTGCTGCTCTTCATCAACAATCCGGGCTGTCCGATGTGCCGTCAGATTCGCGAGGCGATAGTCTCCTCGCCGATGCTCTCCGAGATGCAGGAGCGTGGTCGGCTGAAGGTGCTGGCGCTCTATCCCGACGAGGATTTGGCCGAGTGGCGCGCCTACCGCGACCAGATTCCCGCCGCGTGGATTAACGGCTACGACGACGGCTGCGTCATCCGCGAGACGGGGAGCTACGACCTGGAGGCCATTCCGGCGCTCTACCTGCTCGACAGCCGCAAGCGCGTGCTGGTGAAGGATTCGACCGACGTACCCTACATCGAGGAGGTCATCGACCGCCGCGAGTAGGCGGGACTTCCCCGGGCGGCGAGGACGGCTCCCGGGCGGCACGAATAGGTGGGGCTCGCTGCGAATCGGTCCGCCTCCGCAGACCCTCTCCGGTTGCCGCGGACAGAACCCCTGCCGGTCGCCGCGGACAGAACCCCTGCCGGGCGGCACGGACAGGTTCCCGGGCGGCGAGGATAGCCCCCCCCCGGGCGGCACGGACAGACTCCCGACCGCTGCGGACAGGCCCCGGCTGCCGCGGCTGGCTTCCCCGGTCGCCGCGGACACTCTCCCCGGCCGGCGCGCACAGACCCTCGGGCGGCACGAACACCTCCCTCCGCCGCGGCGCCCCCCGTTCCCGACCGCTGCGAACACCCCCGGGCAACCCCTCCGGGCTCAGCTATAGGCACGGCTTATCGCTCCATAAAAAAAGACAATAGGTCTTTTATAGGATTTCCGCAAAGAATTCTTATCTTTGTCGTGCAAACCAATGCAAACAGTTCCAAAATTACAAACACACTAACTTAACATCGATACAGTTATGGCAAAGAAATGGCGTTGTACCGTATGTGGATATATCCACGAAGGTCCCGAGGCACCCGAGCAGTGCCCGCTCTGCAAGGCAGGCAAGGATAAGTTCGTAGAGGTCGTAGAGGAGGAGGGCAACCTCGACTTCGTGACCGTTCACAAGCTGGGCGACGGCAAGGGTGCCAGCCCCGAGCTCTGGGAGGGTCTCCAGAACCACTTCATGGGCGAGTGCACCGAGGTGGGCATGTACCTGGCCATGAGCCGTCAGGCCGACCGTGAGGGCTATCCCGAAATCGCCGAGGCCTACAAGCGCTACGCATGGGAGGAGGCCGAGCACGCTTCGAAGTTCGCCGAGCTGATTGGCGAGGTGGTATGGGATACGAAGACCAACCTCTACAAGCGCATGAACGCCGAGTGCGGTGCCTGCGAGGACAAGATGCGTCTGGCCCGTCTGGCCAAGGAGCAGAACCTCGATGCCGTACACGACTCGGTTCACGAGATGGCCAAGGACGAGGCTCGTCACGGCAAGGGCTTCGAGGGTCTCTACAAGCGCTACTTCGGCAAATAGTCGACCGAGACGCCCTCAGGGGTGTTGAACAAAAAACCGATACCGGTCATCCGGTATCGGTTTTTTTTTTGTACGCTGCGGCGGAGAAGGGCGGCGACGGCGGTTTTCGGCGGCGCGGCGGAGAAGGGGCGACGGGCGGTTGGACGGGACGTGGTCCCGGCGCGGGTGCTTTCAACCGCGGGCGGCTCCCGGCCCCCGGCACCCCTACTCCCGGCGCAGTGCGTCGCCGAGGCGGCTGAGAAGCGCAACCTTAGAGGCGAGCCACTCGTAGCCGCTGCGGGCGGCTCGCGCCACCTCGTAGACCGTTTCGGCACGGGCGCGCAGCCGCTCCACCTCCTCGCGGAGCGCCGCCAGGTAGACCACCGCCGCCATGAGGGCGAAGAAGCCTCCCAGAATCAGCGTCGAGGCGATGAACGACCCCGTGAGGAGCGAGAGCCCCACCACGGCGGCCGTGAGCAGAAGCAGCAGCGCCAGGATGGCTGTCGTGACGAAGAGCAGCACGACGAGCAGCAGGCGCCCGCTGCCTCTCCCCGTCTCCGGCGCGCCGCCCGGCGTGCGGTGCCTTTCTTGCGCTTCCATCGGCAACGAGGGGTCGGTTAGTCGTCGCACTTGCAGCGCGCCTGCTCGATTTGCTCCTCGACCTCGTTGAGCTTCTCCTTCATGCGGTCGATTTCGTCGCCGAGCGACTCCTTGATTTTGCGGCGCAGTTCGGGACCCGACTGCGGCGTGAAGAGCATCGTGAGGGCCGAGCCGATAATCAGGCCGCCCACCAGCGATACGATGGCAATACCGGTGTTTTTCATGGTTGCTTGTTTTTTTGGTTTGACTCGGCAGGAACTCTTGCAAAGTCCGCGCCAAAGGCGTATCTTTGGTCTACGATGGAGACAAACCTGCATGCGGCCTTTACGGGCCATCGCACCTACGACGGGCGGGGCGACGCCGCGCTTCGGGTGCTGCTCGACGCGATGTACGCCCGCGGATTCCGCACCTTTCTGAGCGGCATGGCCGTGGGTTTCGACCTGGCGGCGGCCGAGGCGGTGCTCGCGTTGCGGAGCCGCTGTTCCGACGTGCGTCTGGTGGCCGTCATCCCCTTTGCGGGGCAGGAGCGCTTCTACACGCCCCGCGACCGGGCCCGCTATGCGGAGGCGGTCGCCCGGGCCGACGAGCGGGTGGTGCTCCGTCCGGCCTACGGCCCCGGCTGCTACCGGGTGCGCAACGACTTTCTGGTGGAGCATGCCGACGAGGTGGTGGCCTGGTACGACGGCAGCACGGGCGGCACCCGCTATACGGTCGGCCGCGCCCTGCGCCTCGGCCTTCGGGTCCGCAACCTCTGCCCCGAGGGCCCCGTCCTGTCCGCGCCGGCGCCCGCGCCTGTGCCGACGCTCTTCTGAGCCCCACGGCGATTTGTTTCCCCCCCCCTTCGCCCTTCACGTCCTTCTGTCCCCGCGCCTGCACCTGCGCCTGCACCCGGCTTACACCGACGCACTTCTGAGCCCTGCAGCGACACTCTTCTGAGCCCCACGTCGATTTGTTTCCCCCCCCCTCGCCCTTCACGTCCTTCTGTCCCCGCACCTGCACCTGCACTGACACTCTTCTGCGCCCCCGCACCTGCACTGACACTCTTCTAACCCCGTGCACCTTCGCGCCCGCCGATACCCCCGCGTCGGCTCCTCTTCGCTCCTTCGCCCCGCATCCCGCACCCTGCACCTCCGTACCCGCGCACCGCGTTTCTGTGGAGGCTGCCCGTGGCGCGCCGGCTCCTGCCACTGCATGATTTCTGTCGCTGATGCCCTCGTTTTTTTGGAAATCGTACGCTTTTCGCTATCTTTGTCTTGAAATGATATTTGCCGCTGTTCGCCCGTAACTGAAAACGACCAATTAGATGTATGTCGGGGAACGGATGTTGCGGATACACTCCGTTTGGGGTGTGTTCCCATGTTCTGTTGCGATACATACGGGTGCTTGGTCGTACCTCAGTTAGTCGGAGCGGGAGCGGGGATGCACCTTTTTTATTGTGCATACGCGGATATCTTGTGGCTGATTGACATGCGATAAGCCCAGGCGGCCTCTTCTGGCGTGCTCTGCCGATTTCTCCTGACTGAAAACGACCTGTACATTCAACCGTATGTAGAGAACGGACGGCGGTTCCTCCCTCCCGGGGGCATCATCCGCGTTCTTCACGACGACGAAGAAACCTGCGGATGCATCCACTCCGTCGCCCCGGGAACAGAGGATTCCGAAAATCTGCAAGAGAGTAGGAGCAATTCAAAACAAACCCAAACAACATGAAAAAGTTTTTGATGTGTGCGGCCGCACTGCTGATGGCCGTGACGGCGGTCTCGGCTCAGACGCCCGAGGAGAAGGAGGCTTCGGCCAAGCGGGTCGAGCAGTTGAAGAGCGAGGCCCCCAAGGCCTGCGGCGTGGCTGAAATCGACGACGCTGCCAAAACGGCCGAGACGGTGGCTGCCGCCACGGTCGAGGTGGCCGACTTTACGGCCCTGCTCGACGGTGCGACCCCCAGCGCCGAGCAGATTCTGCGGGCAACCGAGCTGCTGCAGCGCATCGAGGGGACCTCGGGTGAGCTGAAGCAGCTGACTGAAGCGTTGGGCAAGGCGACCTCGTCGCTCAAGTCGCTCAAGAACCCCATGAAGGTGAAGTCGGCGACCCGCTCGGTCTCCTATGTGAAGACCGTGCTCGAGAATGCAACGCCCGAGCTGCCCTACCAGGCGAAGCTCCTCGGAGCAATCGTCTCGGGGAAGTAGCCCCTCCGCACGGCATCAAGCAGAAAGCCCCGGCCGAATGCATCGGCCGGGGCTTTTGTGCAAAGCAACCGGATGGATTACTTCCAGTTGAGAATCTTGTAGAAGTCGTACTCCTCGGGGTTGGCGACATACTTCTTCGCTGCCTCGTAGTCCTTCGGCTCGATGGCGTTGAGGATATTGTCCACTACCGACTTGAACTTGTCCGAGGTGATGTCGACCAGACGGGGCGGAATCTTGCCCGTCGTCGGGTCCTGAAGGTCCTTCAGGTAGAGCGGCGATACGTTGCCCTCCGAATCCACATAGACCATGCAGCCGGTCTTGCCCTCCGAGTAGAGCTTGTGTACGCCGATACCCAGCTCCGAGCAGTAGGTCAGGTCGTAGGCAATCGGGGTCTGGCAGCGGATTTCGTAACCCAGCTCCACGGGACGGCTCTTCACCTTGATGCCCAGGGCCTTGAGCTTGTTCTCAATCATCTCGTTGAAGATGTGGGCCTTCGAAACCTTGCCCAGCTCGGGGTGTCCGTGCTCGTCGTAGGTGAAGTGAACGCCACTCTTGCGGATTTCCTCGTTCGACAGTGCGTGGAATACGCCCTCCGAGATGATGGCGGCGCCGTAGTCCATGCCCATAATCTTGCGCTTGATAATCGACGAGATGACCAGGTTGACAATCTTCTCGACCGTGATTTCGGTCTTGTTGAACATCTCGGGGATGACAATCATCGGGTAGTGGCAGGCCTCGCCGATACCGAATGCGAGGTGGCCGGCCGAACGACCCATGGCAGCCAGTACGAACCAGTTGCCGCTCGTGCGGGCGTCGACATAGACGGCGCGGCCGATGACGGCACCCTTGTCCTTGGCCGACTCGTAACCGAAGGTCGGCGTGCCGTTGGGCAGCGGCAGGTCGTTGTCTATGGTCTTCGGAACGTGGATGTTGGCGATGGGGTACTTCTTGGCCTCGAGGAACTTGGCGATGCGGTTTGCCGTCGATGCGGTGTCGTCGCCGCCCACCGTTACGAGCAGCTTCACGTTGTTGTCGGTGAAGAACTTGAGGTTGAAGTTATTCTCGAAATCGGCATCCGTGGGCTTGAAACGGCTCATCTGCAGGAACGAACCGCCCTGGTTGAAGATACCGTCGGCCATGGGATAGTCGATGTCCACCGTGCGGGGCGAGGGGTTGAACAGTCCCGTATAACCCTCGTGGAGGCCGATTACACGATAACCCTTGCGCAGGAACGTCTTGGCGACGCTGCCTACGACGGTGTTCATGCCGGGAGCCGGTCCGCCGCCGGTCAGAATTGCGATTGCTTCTTTCATGGTTTTTTGGTTTTTATTGTGAATTAACCGTTATGGTCTGCTCTGTATTGGCGGCCCAAAATTACGATTATTTTTTCAAACGGGCAAAAAGAGTGTGCGAAAACTCGCGTGCGTGCGCGCAGCGCGCGTGTACGTGAGAAGAGGAGCGGCGGGGCGTGCCCGGGGGGGGAGGGTGAAGGCGGCATGCCCGGGGCCCGGGCGGCGGGTGCAAAACAAAAACGGGCGCAAAACGCAAAAAAACAGGCGCAAAACGCAAAGGCGCAAAAAAAGAGAAGCGGCGTTCCGCTTCTCCCATACTGTGCCGGATGGACTCCGGGTGTTCCGATATGTCGGTTTGTGTTGTGTCGTTGTGGAATCGGACGCGCGGCTTAGCCGATGACCTTCACGTTGACGGCCTGCTCGCCCTTGGTGCCGTTGCCGAGCTCGAACTCCACCTTCTGGCCTTCGTTGAGCGACTTGAAGCCCTCCGACAAAATGCCCGAGAAGTGAACGAAAACCTCCTTGCCGTTCTCGGCGATAATGAATCCGTAGCCTTTCTTGCTATCGAACCATTTTACTGTTCCTGTCATAAAATTGCGGATTAAGTGTTAATGTGTTTTGCAAAGAAACGGAAAAAACGGTGGTTTTCAAAACTTTTTACGCTATATTTTCGTATCAGGAATCAATTTTGTATATTTGTTCCTGACATTGGAACCAACAGAATGAATATGAATCGCAAAATCAATCTGACGCTGCTGGCACTGCTGGGCTTCTCGACGGGCTGCTCGTCGGTGAAAAATACCCCGCGTGAGGGCAAGGCGGAGCAGGAGCCCGTGACCGAGGAGCAGACGCCCGCCATCCAGGTGATGTACGGCGTACGCCAGCCCGTCGGCCCCGAATTCGTGAACAAGGCCTATCCCCTCGAGGAGACCGATTCGCTCGGAAGCGCCGCACAGCCCGCAGCCGGTCAGCCGGCCGAATCCGCTGCCGAACCTGCCGCCGAATCCGCCGCAGATGGGCAGAAGTAATCCAATCCATGAGCGGAAACTGTAAACCGAGCCTGCGCAAACGCCTCGGGCTTCGCCTCTTCGCATCGCTGCACGACCGCTCGGTGGCCGAGCATAAGCTGCGTACGCTCTTCTGGGAGTGCACGTTGCGCTGCAACCTCGCCTGCCGGCACTGCGGCAGCGACTGCCGGGTCGACCCCGGGGTGCGCGACATGCCGCTCGAGGACTTCCTGCGCGTGCTCGACGAGGAGGTGACGCCGCATGTCGACCCGCGGCAGGTGCTCGTGATATTCTCGGGCGGCGAGGTGCTCGTCCGCGAGGATTTGGAGCGTGCCGGCGCCGAGGTGACGCGCCGCGGATATCCGTGGGGCATGGTCACCAACGGCATGGCGCTCACCCCCGAGCGGTTGGACAGCCTGCTCCGCGCGGGGCTGCGCTCCGTCTCGGTGAGCCTCGACGGATTCGAGCAGACGCACAACTACATCCGCCGCAATCCGCTCAGCTATGCGCGTGCGCTCGACGCCGCGCGCCGCATCGCCCGCGTGCCGGGGCTGGCCTACGACGTCATCACCTGCGTCACGGGGCCGCTGGTACCCCGCCTCGAGGAGTTCAAGGAGATGCTCATCGCCGAGGGCATCCGCTACTGGCGGATTTTCTCGATTTTCCCGATGGGGCGCGCCAAGGAGGACCCCACGCTGCGGGTGAGCGACGAGGAGTTCCGCGAGGTGCTGGAGTTCATCCGCCGCACGCGCCGCGAGGGGCGCATCGAGGTGAGCTACGCCTGCGAGGGATTTCTGGGCAACTACGAGATGGAGGTGCGCGACCACTTCTACCTCTGTGCGGCCGGAGTTTCGGTGGCCTCGATACGGGTCGACGGCTCCATTTCGGGCTGCACGAGCATCCGCGCCAACTTCCACCAGGGCAACATCTACCGCGACCGCTTCTGGGATGTGTGGCAGAACCGCTTCGAGCCCTTCCGCGACCGCGCGTGGGCGCGTCGCGGGGAGTGCGCCTCCTGTTCGATGTTCCGCTACTGCCTGGGCGGGGGCATGCACCTGCACGACGACAACGGCGACCTGCTCTATTGTCACTACCACCGGCTTCCGGGGACGACGCGGTAGCGGGCAGCAGCCGACCGACCGCCGGGGGAAGCATCCGAGGAAGGGGCGCACCGGCCCGGGGAGGTTCTTCGGCCCGGGGAGCGTACCGGAAGGCGTGACCATCCGGTCCGAGGGCGCGCCGGTTGAGAGGCCTGCCTGTGGAAGCGTGTGCTGGCGGGGACGTTTTTCGGTCGGAGAGTGCCCCGGACGACGAGACCATCCGGCCCGGGGGCGCACCGGACGGAGCGATTTTTCGGTTCGGGGATGCCGGCCGGGGCAGTTTTTTCGGCTTGGGGAGCGTACCGGACGGGGCATTTTTTTTCGGCCTATGTGCGCCGAACGGGTTGTTTTTTGGCCCGGGGCGCATCAGTGGGCGAAACCATCCGGCCCGAGGGTAAGCGCGCAAAAGAATTAAAGGCCAAGCAGGGAGAAAGTCCCGCTGAAAAAGAGTAAAAAGCTCCGGAGTTCGACTCCGGAGCTTTTTTTGTTGCATGTCGGCGGCCTGCAGCGTTGCCTCAAGTCGAAACGTGATAGGGGCGTGGCTCGGATTTGCGGCCTTTCCCCTGTCTGGAGGCGGCCTGTTCCCTGCTGGCTGCAATAACGAAAAAGAGGTTATCGAACTTCGATAACCTCTTTCCGTGTCGGGGAGACTGGATTCGAACCAGCGACCTCCAACTCCCGAAGCTGGCGCGCTAACCGGACTGCGCTACACCCCGAACAGAGCTCGTTTTATCTTTAAGAGCGCACAAAGATACGTCTAAAATCCGAATCGGCAAAATAATTTTCAAAAAAAATGCATCCGCCCGTCAACTTGCCCCCGCCGTGCGGGCCGCTCTGCGGTTGGGGGGAGGGACGTGCGAGCCGTTCCGGGTCGCTCCGCCGCCGGGTGCAAGGCGTGTGGGAGTGCGATTCGTGCGCGCACATCGTGCGCGTGCGTCCAGTGGCGTACCTCGCGTGCGCATGCGGGCGCGTCGAGCCAGAGACCTGCCCTGTCGGACAGCTCCGGATATGCCTTGCCCCCGGCAATCTCAATCACCAGTCGTCGGATTGCTGCTCGTCGTCGCTTGTGAGGATGAACGAGTTCGAGAACGAGTAGTCGAAGACCTCGCAGGCGAACTGCCGGGCCCTGGCGCCCCGGCAGAAGCTGCCGTCGCTCTTGTAGAATATCCTGTTTACGGGCTGGTCCCTCATGTCGACCGACACTCCGTTGACGTTGAGCACCATGTCGCCGTTGTAGATAAGGTTCTTGAACGTGACCCGATAGCGCCCCGGCTTCAATTCATAGATGAGCGTCCCGGAGAACTTCTCGCCGTTTCTGAAGAAAATCGGCAGGGAGAAAAGCCTCGGCTCCGGCTCCATCGTCGCATAGTTCAGCAGGACATTTTCGACCCGCCCGACAATCATCGTGGAGTCGTTCCGCTGGATGTCGCTGAATATCCCCGAGGCGATGATGCGGTCGCGCATCGCGGAGGGGGTACCCCGGTATTCGACCACGCGCTGCCAGTAGAAGTTGTGCGGTTCGATGTGCACTTGGGCAAAGGCTCCTCCGGATGCGAAGAGCGCCGCCGCGAGGATGAGTGTTGCTGAAAGTCTTTTCATTGGAGTATCAGTCTGTTATGCTTTTTTTCGTAAAATGTGGAATCATCGGGCGCAAATCGTTCGTATCTTTCGGAATCAAACGGCCGCTGCGCCTGCCCGTGCAGGGCCTTCGGCATGCGCCGTCATGGCTGTCGGCGGTCTTGCCGCAGCCGGCATGAAGCGCTTCCATCCGTTTTTTGTACTTTTGTCATAACCGGGAAGTTATCCGTTCATTATTCTTTTGTAGTCCGGGTCTGTTTCGTCAACCTCTGGAAGATATACTTTCCCGTAGAATTTTAGTTCATCTCTGTCGTTTCTGAATTGGCCGATGAACCCACGACATTGCATAACCGGATTTTCGGGATTGGCCTTCATCAGCAGTTTGTGCCAGAACCTGTTCAAGTCTCGGTCAAGGTAGCCAGCGAGTCTCCCGCGTCCGTTGTAAATCTCAACGGCGTATTTGTCCTCTTTGACCTCTTTGGTCGCTTTCAGGTAGAAATTTTCGGAGTATCCGATGTCCTTTTTGGAAAGGTCCCGGTGGTTGGTCCCGATAATTTTGTATTCGACCTCGTCGTCTTCGGGCTTGACATCATCGAACAGGGTCTCTCCCTGTTCTGTTGTGTATCCGTATTCTTCGGGGTTCACGTCCGATTCATTGCTTGTTGTGGCGGAATTTCCTTGATAGTAGCCCCTTCTCTGGTGACGTTTTATCAGCCTGGAGACATTGATGGCAACGACAATAATGCAAAATACGAGGAAGAGATAAAATAGGTTCCCGCTGCTTGATTCCGGGGCAATAGGAGTTGCTTGTAAAATGGGTATCATTATAGTCTGTTTTTTGAGTTCCGGCCCTTGACCCGGCAGCGGCGAGGGCGTCCGGATGATGACTGGCTCGCTCGTTCGGAAGGGCGGCATCGAGTCTTCGGGGGGCGCTCATCCATGCATTCCTGGCTTGGGCAGGTCTCGTTTCGTATGCGCATCGCCCGACCCGTCGCATACAAAATACGGGGTAGCGGAGATTTCGAACGGGTCAAAGATTTACAAAAAATCGGACAAAAACAAACGACGGATGAATTTTAAGCGACGGAAGCCCGTAAGCGCCTTCGGATGGCGCATGCGGGGTTTCACCTGTTTTGAAGTACGATGACCATGGAGGGATGGATTAAGATACACCGCGGGCTGCTCGACTGGGAGTGGTATTCCGACACGAACTGTGTGCGGCTGGCGCTGCACCTGCTCCTGAAGGCGAATTTTCAGACCCGTCGCTGGCGGGGAATCACCGTCAGGCGGGGGCAGCTCGTCACGAGCCGCGCTGCGCTGGCCCGCGAAACGGGACTCTCGGAGCGTGAGGTGCGGACGGCTGTTTCGAAACTCGAGCGGTCGGATTTTCTGACCTGCCGGGCGACCAGCTCCTACACGGTCGTAACGATTTGCAATTACGAACGATATCAGTCTACGGACAGCACGGAGCGACCGGCCGTCGGACCGGCTGATGACCGGGCGAAGACCAGCTGCCGACCAACTCCCGACCAGCGAGCGACCACAACGGAAGAAAGTAAGAAGGAAAGAAGTAATAAGAAGGAAAGAAGGAAGAGCACACACACGGTAAGTTCAGAAGAAAAGGGGGTTGCAGGGGGAAAACCGGCCGGGCCGTCGGCGGAGCTGACCGGGCCGTCGGGGGAGTTGACCGGGGCGGCCGATGTGCTGCTGGCATGGATAGGGGAGCGCTTCCCGCAGGTAGCCGCGATGGAGGAGCCCTTCACGCGGCAGCAGCTGGTGTGGATGCTCCGCAAGTACGACGTCGAGGACATCCGGCGCCTGGTGGCGGCGATGGACAACAAGGGGGCGTGGAAGAACCGGAGTGCCTTCTGCACCTTCACCTCCTACGCCGCCCGGGACCACGAGCTGCTGACGCGGCGGCAGGCGGAGGCCGAATGCCGAATGCGGTCGGCTCTACACCTACCTGCAGATGGTGCAGCTGCTCCCGACGAACGGGGGCAACTACCGTGCGGAGGATTTCGAGACGGTGCAGACGCCGCAGGGGGTTCGGTGGCGCATCCGCACGCGGCGAGACTGACCGACCGGGGGGCAGGGGAGGTGGCTGCGGCTGGCTTCCGGGGTGGCGGAGGGAGCGCGGCGGGTCGGCGGGGCCTCGGGGTCGGCGGGAGCTTCCGGAGCTGTGGAGGGAGCGCGGCGGGTCTGCCGGGCCTCGGGACGGCTAAGGCTTCAGCGGCGGCGGGGTTCCGGAGAGCGGAGGGCGCGCGGCGGGTCCCCCGGGTTGGTGGTGACACGGATTGGTGGTGGCTCGGGTCGCGAGGGCTCTGCGGCGGTGGGGGCTCCCGGGTCGATGGTGCTTCGGGGCGTCTGTTTCCCGGAGGCGTGTGGAGGAGGTTCTTTGACGTGATTGAGGCCGCGCAGGCGAGCTATACGCAAGCGGGCGGAAATCGGCTTTTGCGGGGAGCCTGCCTTGATGCAGCCGGGAAATCCGGCTTTTGCGGGGGCCAATCCTAATGCAGCCGGAAAATCCGGCTTTTGCGGGGACCAATCCTAATGCAGCCGGAAAATCCCCGATTTTGCGTGTAAATTGTGTGCCGCCGGCCCCAATAAAAAAACCACCTGCGTTGCCGCAAGTGGTTGATTGTCAATAGTCGGGGAGACTGGATTCGAACCAGCGACCCCCTGCTCCCAAATTAAAATCAAGCGATTGAAAGGCAGTTCGTTATATTCTGAAACTCTGTTTTTGCAAGTTTTTTGCAAGTGCTTACTTTACTTTTACTGCCGTTCCGGTTATGTTATAGTAGCCGGTTCTGCGGTCGAATCTAATGCGGAGCCCGATGATTCCGTTGGCACCCATTGCCTTCGCCCGGTCAACGAATTCAGCCAAAACCTCATTGTGCGTGATGTAGTCGTTGTCGCTGGGAATCCTTTCGCCGTTCACCGCATAAGTCCCGCTTGCTGAATCTTGCCGGACCCAGTATTTATCAATCGAGATGTCGGCTAAACAGTCGTACTCGAAAGGAACCGCATCCGATGAATAAATCCTGAACCCTTCCGCCAGATAGGGGCGATAGTCGACTATGGAGACATAGTCCGGGATTGCAGCACAGGCAGCAAACAGAACAGTCGCTATAACGAGGAGTGTCTTTTTCATCCTATAGTGTATTTTTCGAGATTCCGCACTTGACCAGGTAGAGGCGCAGGATGTCGACCTTTCAATCTCGAGCCGGTCGAGCCTTATATCCACATGTTTTATTTGCAGATGGATATGACTAACGATATTACCGATACAATGAACGTGGCGATTGTTATGTAGTACGAACGAGTAGCTATCCTTCTGCTAAAATCACGATATTTTCTGTTTGCGTCAATATCCTCGATTGTTAATTCTGTACATCGGTCTTGCTGTTGCTTCCGGATATGCTCCTCGGCTCCGGGTAGCATGTGATTATTAAACCCCGGCATACGCATTTAATACATTTTGCACGTTGCGATAAGTTCGGCCTTGTATTTGTATATATCGTTTAATGATTCGAGCAGATGCTTGGTCCCTTTTTTGTCAGCGTCGAACGTCTCGATGTATTTATTCGAGCTGTTGAAGTGGAGTCTGCAGATTGGTTTGCGATTGTTGTCGTCGAGCAGAATGCCAAAATACGATTGAGTATCTCGTTTTGCAACGCGGTTGATGTCGTCTATTTCGGGGTATAAAATCGCTCGAACAATATAGAATCCCTGCATCTCCTCCTCCGTGGTTACGACTTTGTTCTCAGGCTCGTCGGGCAAAGACTCTTCCGTGCGGGAGTTCTGAGGCTGAACTTCAGGCTTTGTTTCTGACCTGTTTTCGACTACGGCGTCCGAACCGATTGCGGATTTCAGACGTTCGTTCATGTAGTCGTTCGCGTATTGTGCAAATGCCTGTTTTACGATGGTTCGGAATTGCTCAAGCGTGATATCGTTGAATCGTCCCGGGTAAACTGGACGAGCGAAATACTTCACAAATTCATCACTGGGGTTGTTGACTTCTTGAACGATGGCGTTTCGAATTTCGTTCGTGTATTTTAGTTCGCTGGCTGTATTGAGAATCGTGTCGACGTCGAAATAGCTTTTGTGGAACTCCCTGAGCTTCTCGACTTGAGATTCCCGGTATTTTCCCAAATTGAATTCAAAGAACGGCTTTTCGTCCATCTTGTTCTTCTCGACCAGGTCGGTGTAGAACCGATAGATGATACCGTTTGTCAGAATGCCAAATCGGGCATTCGATACGTGGAAATAGCGGAACAACTGACCATTGTGGGAGCTGAGGTCTTCTTTCCAATGCTTACATTCAATCAGTATGATGGGTTGGCCGTCCTTGTGGATTGCGTAATCTATTTTCTCACCCTTTTTTATTCCAATATCACAAGTGTACTCGGGGACGACCTCCGTCGGGTCGAATACATCGTAACCGAGCGCTTGAATCATCGGCATGATGAACGCTGTCTTGGTTGCCTCTTCGGTCTGGATATTTTCTTTGAGTTTGACAACGCGGTCACTCAGTTGTTTTATTTGGTCTTTGAAGTCCATATTGGTTGTTTTAGTTGTTGGATTCATAATTTGTTTTCAATCTGTCTTCGTACGGCGTTTCGCTATAATACTTATTCCCGAAATTGTCTATCTGGCAGCGGAATATGCAGCCCTGCACGACCGCTTTTTGGTATGCCTCCAGGAAGGATTTTGCCATGGTAACAGTTCCTGAAGCTCCAGCTCCAAATGGATTTGAACGGTAGTACAGAACCTCGGTGATTTTGCGTTCGGTCCACATTTGGGAGTTGGCGTGTGTTTTAATTTCTTCAATTGTCGCTGTCGGGGTAACATAGACGAACACCCGGAAATTATCGGGACTCTTGTAATACTCAATCTGTTCGAATTTGCTTCCCGTGCAGGCCCCCGCAAGGATTAAGGTGAAAAGGAGAAGAAGTCTCTTCATAAGGTTACGTTTAGAATATGTTTTCGCTGATTTTCCGCTTGGCTTTGTAGATGGCCCGGATATTCGACAGCTCAATCTGCATTTTCCCGTATTTCTCATTGTCCGATGAGAGGACAATCATGTTGTGGTTGAATATGCAGTTCTCGGCAATCCGTTTGATGACGACCATTTCGTTGAAGACGACGACAACGACTCCCTCAGCGTAGGCCCATTGTGCCTCGTTAATCTCCTTTGCCAGAATTAGAGCTCCGTCGTTTATAGTGGGAACCATTGAATCTCCGGAGACTTCGAATATCTTGTAGCTTGAATCCAGTTTCTCGCCATTTAGCGGGATGACCGGCATTTTTTCAAACGCACATTCTTTCTCGTCGCAGATACTTTCCACGAAACTGGCTGATGCGTGAATCGGGATAAAATCAATCATGACAACCGATTCCGTATCGGCTTTGATTGCCACACCGACCTGGTGTGCTGCAGTTGAGAGCATATCGCCGTCGCCGGTCATGACCCATCCTATGTTCAGGTCCGGATATTTTTCCCTGACGATGGCTTCATACTTGGGTCCAAATCCCTTTGACATAGCATTAACATATCCGGTTGATGCCCCGATGCTCTCCGCAAATGCGATTTGTGTAATTTTTTTATAATCCAAGTATGCTTTAAGTCTCTCTTTAGCAGTCATATCTATGATATATTTATAGATAATACTATTTTTATAATAATAAAATATAGATATTTCTATGCGATAATATAGAAATTACTATATATTTGCATTGTCCAACCAATCGTACACAAAAGTACGAAGAAGTGGACATTTTGAAATGTAAAGATTTACAAAAAATTGGACAAAAACAAGTGACGAGGATGGATTTTGAGAAGCGAAAACCTGAAAACTCCTTCAGCAAGGGAATCCGCGAGGTGGCCGAACGCGACCGCCGCGAAGCGGCCGAAGTACGCGAGGAGATTCGGGCCGAACTCGGAAATATCGGGCGTTCCGCATACTATTACCGGCAGTGGGGGATTACGCCGCACTCCCCGGCCGAGCGGAGCAGCATAGAGTCGGTTTTCCGGCGGCACAACGTGATGGAGCCCTGGGGATTATGAAACGCGCCGAGAACACACTGTCGCCGGCTGAGTCCCGCGTGATGCAGGCTGTGATTGAGACCCGTAGCGGCAATATCGCACGGGTGGCCGAATGCCTGCACGTAACCTACCAGGCGGTGGCCAACACGCTGTCGGTGATGTACGACAAGCTGCAGGACGAGTTGGACGGGAACAGAACCATGCAGGCGCTCGTCGTCTGGTACTACCGTTCCGAGATTCGGCGCCGCTTCGGCGCGGCCTGCCTGCTGTGTCTGTTCTGCGTGTATGTGTTCTGCGGCGGGGAGTATGAGCGTACGGCGCGGAGGGCGCGCCGGGGACGCAGGGAGACGGTTGAATATATCATAGAATAGAACGATATGAAAGTCAAGTTGGACCGAGAAGTCCCGACCTTGTTCCTCAAGGGGAGCGATGAGCTCGGGCGGGCGACCGGCATCACCAGCGAAAAAACGCACGCCCTGTGGCGTCGTTCCGGTCTCAAATACCTGGTTATGGGCGACGGCACCTTCCTCTACGACCCTGCCGAGGTGACCAAGTTCCTCAAGCGCTTTTATGCGCCCCAACAGTTGAAGCAATCACTAATACCATAAAACCATGACGATGATTGAGCGATGGCCCGTTCGCGGGGCCGAGATTCAGGTCTATGAACTGACACCGGAGGAGGTCCTCCGTCAGAACCGCCGTGACAATCGGACGAGGCGGTGGGCAACCGTGCGCTGCATGCTGCGGCGGTGGATGGGTTTCAGACAAAACTGACGAACCATGGGACTCGAGCGTAATGGCAAGACGTGGAGCGAGGAGGAGGTCCGGCAGCTGCTTGACCTGGCTGGGCGCGGACTGTCCGACCTCGAAATAGGGCGGGAACTCGGTCGGACGGAGAAGGCCGTGACCGTTAAACTCGAACGACTCAGACGCGGCCCGGGTGTCAGGGTTCGGAGGGCCGTTCGCCTGAATGGAGGCGAAGCCGGCAGGCGAAAGCTCGATTGCATGCCGAATCCCTTCAACCGGCGGCGAGACAAGTACAACGACTGGTAACCGGACAGCAGTATGAAAAGAGATGCGAAGAGACGAATCATGGTTGTCGACATCGACGGGACGCTGGCCGAAGTGGGGTTTCGGCGCCGTCGGCTGCTCGAGACCCGCCCGGTCGACTGGGAGGCCTTCTACGGCGACCCCTTCGACGACCTGCCGCGAGGGAACGTCTGTGCCTTCGTGAAGCACATGGCCCGGCAGTTCGAGGTGATGTTCTGCACCTCGCGGCGGGAGTGCGTGCGCGAAAAGACGCAGCAGTGGCTGTTGCGCCATCTGGGCTTCGCGCCTGGCGACTATACGCTCATCATGCGCGAGCATGGGGACACGAGGCCGGACTATATCCAGAAGCTCGACCAGTTCTTCAAGGAGACTACAGCCGAGGAGCGCGAGCGGGTGTTGTTCGTGCTCGAGGATGACCTGACGGTCGCCCTCAGATGGCGCTTGCGAGGTTTCACCTGTTTTGAAGTACGATGACCATGGAGGGATGGATTAAGATACACCGCGGGCTGCTCGACTGGGAGTGGTATTCCGACACGAACTGTGTGCGGCTGGCGCTGCACCTGCTCCTGAAGGCGAATTTTCAGACCCGTCGCTGGCGGGGAATCACCGTCAGGCGGGGGCAGCTCGTCACGAGCCGCGCTGCGCTGGCCCGCGAAACGGGACTCTCGGAGCGTGAGGTGCGGACGGCTGTTTCGAAACTCGAGCGGTCGGATTTTCTGACCTGCCGGGCGACCAGCTCCTACACGGTCGTAACGATTTGCAATTACGAACGATATCAGTCTACGGACAGCACGGAGCGACCGGCCGTCGGACCGGCTGATGACCGGGCGAAGACCAGCTGCCGACCAACTCCCGACCAGCGAGCGACCACAACGGAAGAAAGTAAGAAGGAAAGAAGTAATAAGAAGGAAAGAAGGAAGAGCACACACACGGTAAGTTCAGAAGAAAAGGGGGTTGCAGGGGGAAAACCGGCCGGGCCGTCGGCGGAGCTGACCGGGCCGTCGGGGGAGTTGACCGGGGCGGCCGATGTGCTGCTGGCATGGATAGGGGAGCGCTTCCCGCAGGTAGCCGCGATGGAGGAGCCCTTCACGCGGCAGCAGCTGGTGTGGATGCTCCGCAAGTACGACGTCGAGGACATCCGGCGCCTGGTGGCGGCGATGGACAACAAGGGGGCGTGGAAGAACCGGAGTGCCTTCTGCACCTTCACCTCCTACGCCGCCCGGGACCACGAGCTGCTGACGCGGCGGCAGGCGGAGGCCGAATGCCGAATGCGGTCGGCTCTACACCTACCTGCAGATGGTGCAGCTGCTCCCGACGAACGGGGGCAACTACCGTGCGGAGGATTTCGAGACGGTGCAGACGCCGCAGGGGGTACGGTGGCGCATCCGCACGCCGCGAGACTGACCGATGGATTGGCAGGGCCTCCGCCGCGGCGGAGGGTGCCAACGGCCTGCCGCAGCCGTTGTCCGGGTTCGACTCCCGGCAATCCGCAAAACAGAACCAAACATCGAAAACCATGAATGCAAACGCAACAACCGAATTTCGGGAACAGGAGGTGCAAACCCGCTACAGCGAGCGTCACGGGATGGCCTATCTACCGGAGGATATGCTCGGGCTCTACGTGGCAGCGCCGCTTAAGCGGACGTGGCGGCAGGAGCTCTTCGACGAAGAGACGGGCGAGGTCACCTCCGTCGACCGGAGCGAATTGATTGCGGCCGCCGGTACGAAGATTGACGACGACCTGCTGGCCCGTATCCAGTTCCACCTGCAGGCGGGCGACATCTCGTGTGTCGAGGTAACGAACCAGCTGCGGCTGGGTGAGGAACGCACGGCCTATGGGTTGATTCCGTGGAGTGTGACGGCCCTCATTGGTAAGAAGCGCCGCAAGCTGCTGCTCTATGCCGATTCGGCGCGAATGGCCCTCGACGTGGCTCGGGACTGGATTGAGCTGAACTGCTCGGGAACGTTCCACATTGTCGGCCTAAAGATGTTTGACCACTGTGTCTTCATCAAGGAGCCGCAGAAAGAGGCCAATCCGAACGATTCTGTCGAGGGACAGAACGACGAGGCTCCGGAGTTTTACAAGGTCGAGGTTGCTCTTCGCTATCGTGATACGGGCACAACCCGCAACGACACGTTTGTCCTGCTGACGAAGGATGTGGATACGGCGGCGACGGCAATCCACGACTGGATTGTCCATGATGTCCGGAACAATCCGGAGATGGACGAGACCCAGAAGGCCACCGCCCTCGATTTCGAATTGACAGTTATCTCTGGGGTGACGATTCCCTGCTACGGCTTCATCGAGCGGGAGTTTTCGGAGGTCTACTACGCACATCGCCCGAACGGGCTCGAGTAAAATGGACCGGCAGATTCACCACACGAGTCGCTGCCTGGGGCGAGAGTTCACCTTTGAGGAGTGGGTCGCCTATCTGAAGTCGCATCCGGATGCCGGCGGAGAGGTTGTGCACACGAGCCCGTCCGGATTTGGGTTCAACCTCTTCGATGTCTGCCTAAATCCGAACCGCCCCGTGGCCGTCGAGTCACGACACGGATGTTTTGAGGTCCACACGTCACAGTCGGACAACGGACGATGGGAAGCCGGCTATTCTGTCCGGCTCGAGACTTCGCGATACCGTAGCCACCCGTGCGGGTTTGTCGAACGCGAAGATACAGGATATCCGACGGAGAACGAGGCCATCCGTGGGGCTCTTCTCGAAATCCGAGAGCTGGTTGGCAGGGAAATCTGTGTGCTGGATTGCTACCGGGACCAACTGCCAGAGGGTAGCTGCTATACGACGATGCGCAACTCGTTGGCGGGAGTTGTCCGGCTAATAGAAGACGAGATTCGCCGGTTCTCCTTCGTCCAACTGGCGCTGTTCTGACAGGAAGAGTTATTTGCTTCATAAAAACCGAAAGCCATGGCAAAGAGCAAACAGGAAAACTGCGACGAACTGTATGAACTGGCCCGCGATTATGCCCAAGCCGAGGCGGAACTTGGTGTCCAGCACTGGGTGTATATTGAGTTTACGAAGGATGCAGGTGACGAATCCAGCGAGCGGATTTTCTCCTACAATCTCCCGCGCGAGGTCTACGAACGACGGCGGTGGGTTGTCCGGTGGCGGGAGGCGGTGTTGGTTTGCCGGTTTCCCCGGGCGAATGTAAGCCGGTTCTGTTCGTACTACGACCGTAGACTGGGGAATGATGTCCGCCTGACTGACGACCTCCGAAGACTGGTTGCCGCCAAGGCGCAAGTCACCAGGGCCCGACGGAAGCTGGAGGAATACGTGGCATGGAACCGCGCGAACAACCTCTTCTTCGACGAGGGCACAGACGAAGAGCTCGCCCGGTTCCGGGCGAAGTTGGCCCGGAAGGTCGCCGGAGTCGCAGCCGCCGAGGAACGGATGAGACGAAAAATCGAGGTTCTTGAATTATTGAATAAAAAGCAATGAGACCGAAGGGAAATGGACTTGTCGAATTGGTAGATGAAAAACACGGGCTGGATGCTAATGAATGGTGCTGTATGCACTTTCATCTGTTCTCTTTTGATGAGAAGGATAAATCTTGGGAGGCTTCTCATGCTCGATACCTTCAAGCGAAATCGGGGAATTGTCCGTATCGTGATATATGTCCAAAGTACGAACGAACAATGAAAAAAATTGCTAAACAGCCGGTTCAATTAAACCTTTTTTGATATGAAAACGATGACGAAGGAGCGGCTGGCGATGCTGCTCGATGGAAATGAATATTTGGAGGAGATGACTCGGGAGCAGGAGCGCATCGCCGCGGAGAACAACCTGCTGGTATTGTTCTGCCAATCGGATGACCTGCTTGAGATGCGCGGTGCTATCCACGATGAAGAGGATGCGATGGATGGGGGTGAATTCGCTCTGCTGCTGAATGGGGAGCAGTTCTATGATGAAGAGGATAATGAAGCAATCCATCGGGCAGAATCGAATGTAGTGATGCGCATCTCTGATGAGTTCGACAACGAGGTAAACCCACGGTTTATCCGGGTCGAGTGGAGTCCTGATGATGCCCGGCCGTTGAGTTGGCGCATTACATCGAATCTTCCGTGTGCCGTATTCACAATTTGCGAAAGCGGCGAGCCCTTCTGCGAGGGTGTTGTCATTGACCTGGACGAGATAGAACCGATAAAAATGCTGTAGTAGCACATGCCGACCATACCGAAACCACCCAGGAGGGCCTATCTGCCGCCGCGCGAGACTCAGGGCCGACGCATCCATGCGAATTCGGCCTTCTACCAGTCTGCTCGCTGGCGGCGTCTGCGCACCATCAAACTCAACGCCGACCCGCTCTGCGAGGAGTGCCGGTGTGCGGGCAGAATCACCGAAGCGACCGTCGTCGACCACATCGTCCCGATTAACGAAGGCGGTGCCGCTCTCGACCTGAGCAACCTGCAGAGTCTGTGCGACGCCTGCCACAACCGCAAGTCGGGCCGCGAAGCCCACAAACGAACCTCCCGCAGATGAACACCAGCGCAACGATTATCGAAGTGATTGAGGAGTGGATGCAGAACATCGACGTGATGGAGACCACACGCACGAGCTACCGGGCGAAGGTCATGCTCTGGTTCCGCTGGCTCGCGTCGCAGCGTGTCGACCCGCGATGTCCGGCCCGGCGCCACCTCCTCGCCTGGAAGCAGGAGCTCGAACGGAAGGGCCGCTCGGCGCTCACGGTCGACGGCTACGTCACGGCCGTGCGCCTCTTCTACAAGTACTGCGCCGCGCGAGGCTATTACTCCGACATCGGCGCCGGCATCCGCTCGTCGGTCCGCTACCGCGGCCACCGCAAGGGGCGCCTCACCTCCGAGGAGGCGGCGCGGCTGCTCGATTCGGTGGACGTGGCCACCTTCAAGGGCAAGCGCGACAAGCTGATGCTGGCTCTGATGCTGCTGCTTGCGCTGCGCACGTGCGAGGTCGAGCGGGTGAACATCGAGGACTTCGACCGCACGGAGGAGGGTGTGCCCGTGCTCTACATCCAGCGCAAGGGCCGCCACGAGAAGGTCGAGGCGCTGGCCCTGCCCGATACGATTGTCTCGCTGTTCGAAGACTACGTCTCGCTGCGCGCCTTCCGGCCGGGCGAGGCGCTCTTCGAAAGCGCCTATCGGAAAAACAGCCATCGGTTGAGGCGGACCTCCATCAGCCAGATGGTGCACCGGAGACTGGCCGACATCGGCATCATCAGGCCCAACATCACGGCTCACTCGCTGCGCCATACGTGTGCCTGTCTGATGGTCGAGTCGGGGGTCGACCTCGAGACCGTGCGCGACATGCTCGGACATACGACCACCAACACCACGCGCATCTATGCCGAGGAGGTGCACGCCCGGATGCTGATTCGCAATACTCCGGCGCGACTGGTCGAAAAGGCCATCGAATCGAGTCGCCGGCCTGCTGGATGAGGCATGTAGATATAATTACTTCCGGGACTTATATGATACGGAATCGGCGGCTGAAACGCACGCGGAACGCGGCGTATCTCCGCAGGAGTTAACGCGCGAAGAGACTGACGTACAGAGCTCTGACGGATAGCGCTCCGGCGCCGTGCAATCCCGGCCAGGGAGGTTTCCGGACCGCATGCGGCCGCGTTTGGACCGATGCGGGGAGGGTAGGGGGTCGGAATCGCTGGAGGGTCGGCCCCTATCAACCGCCACCCCAGTCAAACAGACACACGTCCAAAATTTGAAACTTTTTGAGAAACGACTATGGGAAGAAAACCACTGCCCGATGAGGTCAAGGCGTTGCGCGGCACGCTGCGCAAATGCCGCACTGCAGCCTCCGCGACGGCTCCGGCCGGCCGGGGCGTCTGCAAACCCGTCACCAAAGCGGCGCCGCCGGCCTGGCTGGCCGACGATGCCCGGAAAATATTCGACCGCACGGCCCGGATGCTCATCTCCTGGAAGGTGCTCACGAAGCTCGACATCCCGCTGCTGGCCGCCTATGCGGCCGCCTACGCCAACCTGCAAAGGGCCTATGCCGACATCGTCAGCGGCCCGGGCTACTTCATCGAGACGGAGAACCGCTCCGGTTCGACCTCCATCACGATGCATCCGGCGGCCAAACTCTTCAAGGATTCGCTCGACGTGGTGAACAAGGTCGGGGCGCAGTTCGGACTCTCGCCCGTGTCGCGCCGCCAGGTCGAGTCCGCCGATGCGAAGGAGCTGCACGATGCCGAAAAGGCCACCGACCCGTTCGGCGAATTCCTCGACCGGCCATGAAGCGGCAACTCCATCCCGCCGAGCAGTATGCCGTCGACGTGCGCGACGGGCGTATCCCCGCCTGCCGCTATCTCCGTCTGGCCGTCGAGCGCTACTTCCGCGACCGCGCCGAGGCGGTCGAGCGGGGGTGGTACTTCGACGAACGTGCGGCGCGGCGCCCTATCGACTTCATCCGGATGCTGCCGCACATCAAGGGCGAGTGGGCCGGCCGTCGGATTGAACTCGAACCGTGGCAGCAGTTTTTCCTCTGGAACCTCTTCGGCTTCCGCCGCGCGGCGACCGGTTACCGGCGGTTTCGCGAGGCGTACCTCGAGGTGGCGCGCAAGAACGGCAAGACGACCCTGCTGGCTGGCATCGGCTGTTACATGCTCTTTGCCGACGGCGAGTCGGGGGCCGAGGTCTACTCCTGCGCCACGACGCGCGACCAGGCCCGCGAGTGCTTCGGGGCGGCGCAGGAGATGGTCCGCCGCTGTTCGCTCTCGCGGCGGGCGAAGGTCTTCCGCTCGGCCGGCGGGTCGATCTCCTACGAGACGACCGGTTCGGTCTTCAAGCCGCTGTCGTCGGATGCCAATACGCTCGACGGAAAGAACGCCTCCTGCACGATCGTCGACGAGTTCCACGCCCACAAGACCGACGAGGTCTACGCCGTCATGAAGTCGTCGATGGGCGCCCGCCGCCAGCCGCTGCTGTGCATCATCACGACCGCCGGTTTCAACCTCGCGGGGCCCTGCTTCACCTACCGGTCGAGCGCGATCAAGATGCTCGAGGGGATCTTCGAGGACGATGCGCTGCTGGCGATGATCTACACCCAGGACTCGCGCGAGGAGCTCGCGGATCCCGCGACGTGGGTGAAGTCGAACCCCTGCTTCGGGGCCTCGGTCAAGCCCGAGTTCCTCGAGGAGCAGTACCACACGATGCGTACGAAGCCCGAGCAGGAGAGTGCCATCCTGACCAAAAACTTCAATATGTGGGTGCAGGCCTCGGACATCTGGATCGGCGACGACGTCTGGTGCGCCTGCCGCTCGGAGACGCCCGTCGAGTCGCTGGTGGGGTGCGAGTGCTACGCGGGTCTCGACCTCGGGTCGGTGAACGACTTCTCGGCGCTGGTGCTGGCCTTCCACGAGAACGACCGCACGCAGCTCCTGCCCTTCTTCTGGATTCCGGAGGAGAAGTACCGCACGCGGCGCGAGATGCAGCGCGAGAATGCGAACATCGACGTCTGGGTGCGGCATGGGCTGCTGCGCGTCACGCCGGGCAACGTCACCGATTACGACGTGATCCGCCGTGACATCGCCCAGCTGGCCGAGCGGTACGACATCCGCAAGATCGGCTACGACCGGTGGAACTCTTCGCAACTGGTCATCGACCTGCAGAACGACGGCCTGCCGATGGACGGCTTCCAGCAGTCGATCTCGAACATCTCGCCGCCGACCAAGGAGTTCGAACGGCTCGTCCGGTCGGGGGATCTGGAGCATTACGGGAATCCGGTTCTGCGGTGGATGGTCTCGAATGTGGTGGTCTACCGCGACGCGAACGACAACCTCAAGCCGGTGAAGAACCGCAGCCCGGAGAAGATCGACGGCGTGGTGGCAGCGATCGAGGCCATCGGCGAGTGGATGAGCGCCCAGCGCACGCCGCCGGCCCGGTCAATCTACGAAGAACGGGGATTGCGAACCTTTTAACGAACGATATCATGGATCAGACAACGACGAATTACCAACTGGACGAGCCCACCCGGCGCTTCATCTCCGGGTCGCAGGGCTTCTACGAGCGCTACGTGAAGATGCTGGCCTACTACGAAACCAACGAACAGGCCTACGAGGCTACCGAACGGCAGTATGCCGAGGTGGTCGGGCGGAGGCGTTTTGCAAGTTTTCAGAGTTTCAAGACCGCCTACAGCCAATTCTGCCGCCGTCGGCGCCCCCGCTCAAAATAGCCTGCAGGGGCGATTTTGCAAAAAGTTAACGGCGTTAACCCTCGAAAGTTAACGCCGTTAACCTTTTTTTCGCTGTCCGTTGCTGAATTTTGTTACAGAAAATCGCAACAGATGGGATTCTTTCGCAGCATAGTGGCACGCGCCGCCTCCTGGGCGGGTCTTCCGGTTATCGTCAGCCGGGGCGGCCTCACCAATACGATGGGGAGGATGGAGGAGGTCGACGACGATCTCGCCCTGAAGATCTCGACCGTCTGGTCGTGCGTGCGGCTGATCTCGGACTGCTTCTCGACCCTCCCGGTCCATGTCAAGGAGCGCGTCGACGACCGCCGCCGGATCCTGCGGACCGACCACCCCGTGACGCGTCTGCTGACCAAGCCGAGCCCGAAGATGAACGGCGTCTCGCTGCGCGAGGCGCTGATGGTCTCGGCCCTGCTGCGGGGCAATGCCTACGCCTTCATCACCGCACGTGACCGTCATGAGTACCCGACGCGCCTGGACTTCGTCCTGCCGGAGAACGTCTCGCTGTGGGAGGGTGACGACGACATCTTCTACTCGATCCTCGGCAACTCGGTCCGGATCCCGAGCCGCGACGTCGTGCACATCAAGGGGCTTTCGGTCAACGGCCTGCTGGGCCTCTCGCCGATCCGCCACCACGCCCGCCTGCTCGAACTGGCGAATAACTCCGTGGAGTTCGCCCGCTCGTTCTACCGCAACGGCTGCCGCACGACCGGCGTCTTCAAGAACCCGAAGGCGTTGAGTGACGAGGCTTGGTCGCGGCTCTACAAGCAGCTCTCCGACGCCTATTTCGGGGCGCAGAATGCCGGAAAACCGCTCTTGCTCGAAGACGGCCTCGACTATTCGTCGATCACAATCCCGCCCGAGGATGCGCAGTTCATCGCCACCCGTCTGCAGTCGATCGACGAGATCGCCACCATCTTCGGCGTGCCGCCCCACATGGTCGGCGACTTGAGCCATTCGACCTACTCGAACAACGAGCAGCAGAACCTCGAGTTCTACAACGTGACCCTCTCGCCGTGGATCAGCAAGGTCGAGGAGGAACTGAACGACAAGTTGTTCCTCGAAGAGGAGAAGGGGCGGCTCTACGTCGATATCGACGCCCGGGGGCTGCTGCGGGCCGACACGGCATCGCGCACGAACTACTACCGGCAGATGTACAACATCGGGGCGATGTCGCCGAACGAGATCCGTGCAGCGGAGGATCTCGATGCCTACGAGGGCGGCGACACCTTCTTCCGACCGCTGAATATGCAGGAGGCCAATTCATCGAACAATGGACAAAAATAAAGACAAGGCAATCAACCGGCCGGTGATGCGCACGATGCGGATCGCCGACCTGCACGTCGAGCAGCGCGCCGACGGCCAGCCCTCCCGACGGATCGAGGGCCGCGCCGTGCCGTTCAACGAGTGGAGCAATCCGATTTGGGGCGAGTGGATCGAGATGATCGCCACGGGGGCCTTCGACGGGTGCGACATGTCGGACGTCATCATGTGCACGGACCACGGCACGGGCTGTGCCGATGTGCTGGCCCGCTCGCGCAACGGCAAGGGAACCCTCGAGATGCGCATCGATGATGACGGTCTCCACTTCGCATTCGGCGCTCCGAATACGACTCGCGGCAACGATCTGCTGGAGCTCGTCCACCGGGGCGATATCCGGGAGTGCAGTTTCAAGTTCAAGGTGGCGGAGGATCGCTGGACGTGGCGCTGCGCGGAGAACGGGCTGGAGTACGACCAGCGCGTGGTGACGAAGATCTCGAAGCTGTACGATCTGTCGATCGTCGTCTCGGGCGCCTATCCGACCACCTCGGCCGTGGCCGAACGGGCGGCAGCCGACGAACGGGCGGCCGTCGAGGCGTTGCGTCGGGCTGCGGCACATGCCTCTGCGGAGGCCATGGAGCTCGCCCGCGAGCGGGCGGAACTGTACGCCAGAATTGCAAACCATTAACCACCATACACATCATGAAGAAGACAATCAAGGAACTCAAGGAAGAGCGTGCAGCGCTGGCGGCCCGGATGTCGCAGATGCTGGATGTGGCCGAGGAGCGTGAGGCCAAGGGCTTCACCCCCGAGGAGCGGGCCCAGTATGACGGCCTGAAAAGAGAGTACGAAGCCCTCGACGAGCGTATTGCGCTGCTCGAGGAGGACGAGGCGCGCGCGGCAGCTTCGGCACGCCGTGTCGTCGGGGATTCGGGCAAGACGCCCGCGGAGCGTGCCGCCCAGCACCAGGAGGAGTTGCGCTCGGCCTTCATCGACTATGTGCGCGGTGTTGCCACCAAGGGCGATGTCAAGCCCGAACTGCGAGCCGAACTGTTCACCGGTACGTCGGAGAATCAGATCATCATCCCGAAACTCGTGGCGGATCAGGTCGTGCACGCCCTCAAGTCGACCGGCACCTTCCTCGAGGCGGTCGATCTGGTGATTACCCAGAACGCGATCTCCTACACGAAGTCCACGCTCAACACCACCGACAAGGCGCTGAAGAAGTTGAACGAGGGAGATGCGAACACGTCCGACAAGGTGCAGTTCAAGGGTGTGACGATCAGCGCCTACGACTACGTGACGCCGATCTTCCCGATCCACATTGCGCTGCTCGAAGGTACGAACGTCGATGTCGAGGCGACGATCGTCGAGGCGGTCTCCGAGTGCGTGCGCCGCGGTCTGCAGGAGCTGGCGACGCGAACCGGTACCGGAACCAACGACATCAAGGCGATGCTCACGGCTGCCACCAAGGGCGCAACTGCCGCATCGGACACGGCTGTCACCTACGACGACCTGGTATCGCTTCAGGCTTCGGTCGACAATGCCTACGGCAACCCCGAGCGCGGTGCGTTCATGATGAACTCGGCTACGCTGGCCGCCATTCTGAAGATCGTCGACAAGAACGGCCGTCCGATCTTCATCACCGACGCGCAGACCGGTGTCATCTCGCGGATTCTCGGCCGCCGGGTCATCATCAACGAGTCGATGCCCGACATCGCCGCGAGCGCCAAGCCGATCGCGTTCGGCGACTTCAAGTACTACCATCTCCGCATGGTGCAGGGCATCCGCATGACGGTCTTCAAGGAGAAGTATGCCGACAAACTCGAAGTGGGCTTCATGGGTCATGTCCGCGCCGACGGCAACCTGGTCGACGCCGGGACGCATCCGGTGAAGTACCTCGAAATGGGTGCCGGTGCCTAAACCTCTGCGGCCATGATACTCAACAGAACGGAAAAGGTCTATCCGCGGCAGGTGATCGAGCGGATTGTCGGCGGGCAGATGCGGCTCGTCCCCGAAGACGGCGATCTCTACGAGAATGCCGTGCGGAACGTCTACGCGGCCTTCGATATCGCCGAGCAGTACACGAACCGGATCCTGGTGCGCAGCGTTGTGGCGTTCGCCTTCGACCGCTTCGAGCAGCTGCTCGACCTGCCGACGGCCCCCGTGTTGAGTATCCGGTCGGTGAAGTACTTCGACGCCGACGACCGCGAGCAGACGCTCGATCCGTCGTCCTACGAGCTCCTCGCCTCGGAGCAGTCCACCGCTCTCGAGATTTTCTCGCTCCCGACCCTCTCCACCCGACGCCAGCGGGCCCGGGTGCGGGTCGAGGCGGTTTGCGGATACAGCGACTATCGGGACACGCTCTCGCGCGAACCCGAGGACGAGGGGGGCATCGTCCTCCCCGGAAGCATCGAGGCGGCGGTGGCGCTCCGCGCCGGGACGCTCTGCGAAGCGGACGGCGACGCCGTAATCGGACGCTCGGTCTCAGCGCTGCCCGTGACTGTCGAACGGTTGTTGAACCCCTATCGCATGACGCCCTATGGCTGGAAAGGTTAGAATCACGCTGCTGCATCCTGCCACGACGCAGGACTCCGGAGGCGAGATTGTCGGCGAGCCGACCCCGTGGCGCTCGTTCTGGGCCACGAAGACCGAGAGCGGCGGCCGCGAGAATCTCTTCGCCTCGCGCATCGTCCACGAAGGGTCGGCCGTGCTGACGATTTCCTACGTGACGGGCGAGGACGGCCGCTCTCCGGCCGTGAATGCGCGGATGCTCGTCGAACTCGACGGCCGCCGCCGACCGATTGAGAGCGTCTACGAAGAGGGTTTCCGCAAGAAGCTGCACATACTCATCACACTGTCGGACCTTGACTATGACGGGGGGTATTGAGATACACGGATATGCCGAGGCGGTTCGGCTCATGAGTCAGCTGACCGACCAGATGCAGCGCACGCTCGTGCGGCAGGCGCTGCGCCGCTCGGCTCAGCCCATCGTCGCAACGGCACGGGCCCGCGCTCCGCATCGGACCGGTCGGCTCAAACGGTCGATTGGCATCGTTTCGCTGCGCCGGGACCGGGTGCCCACGGTCATCCCGATGGCTGTGGGGCCGGTATTCAGCGTGACGAAGAACGGCAAGGCCAACGCCTTCTATGCCCGCTTCGTACACGACGGTACCAAAGAGCGGAAGCCCTATGCCGTGTCGCGCAACAGCGCCCGGGCCGACCGCCGGGATGCCCGCCGAGGCATCCATCGGGCCCGCGTGCTCAAGTTCACGGGCCGGGAGGGCGGAACGGTCTACACGCCGACAGCCCGTGGCATGAAACCGAATCCGTTTCTGCGCAAGGCCTTCGACCTCTCCTCCGACGTGACGGTGGCCAACTTCGGACGGGAGCTCGAGACGGTGATAGCGCGTTTTGTAAACCGTAATTTCCGAAAGCTATGACCTCGACGGAAGCCCTCGTGCAGCTGCTCTCGCAGGCTGCGCCGAAGCAGAAAATCTACCCGGACGTGGTTCCGGCGGAGGTTCAGCCTCCGTTCGTGGCCTACTCCGAGGAGTCGCAGTCCAATACGACCTTCGACGGGAACGGGGGAGATGTGGACACGACGGTCGTGACCGTCGTGGCGCAGACCAAACGCGAGGCCCGCGAGCTGGCCGACCGCGTGGCCGGTGCGGTCGACGGCAAACTCTCCGAAGGCTATGCCTTCTACTTTCAGGGCCGCAAGTTCGTGATGTATGCGGACGAGCGCCTTTCGAGCTATGAATTAACCTTCAATATTCTTTGATATGGCAATGAAGACAGGGAAAGGGCGCAGTCTGACGATGCTCTGCGCCGACAAGAGCGTCTACCACGCACAGACGCACACCTTCACCATCACACCCGAATACGAGGAGTGGGAGACCAAGGACACCAAGGGCCCGGAGTACGAACTTTCGAAGGTCGGATTCACGGCCTCGGTCGACGGTCTGGCCTGCGTCCGTGAGAGCGCCGGCGAGCCGGCTAACGCACACGATACGCCCGACATGATTGCCCAGGCCATGAAGGGTCAGTCGGTGGACGTGGTGGTCAAACTGGCCATCGAGGGGACCACCGAGAAGTCCTACACGTGCAAGTGTGTTATCGACAGTTTCGAGGTCAGCGAGACGGTGGCCCAGAAGGCGACCTACAAGGCCTCGTTCAAGGGCTACGGGCTGGCTCCGGTCGAGTAACCGTTTCGAGTTGACAACTCCGGCGGAGGAATTACTCCGCCGGACTAAACCTTTACGGGATGTTACAGAATTTTACAACCAACGGCCGGACCTTTCCGGTCAACTTCGGCATTCGGGCCCTGGCGGCCACGGCCGACCAGCTGGGTCTTACGCTTGACAGCCTCGCCCGCGAGGCCATCGTCCCCGACATGTCGCTCGGCCGTCTGATTGAGCTGGTCACGGTCGTTGCGGCCGAGGCGCTGTCGGACGGCGCCCGCAAGAGCGGCGAACCGAAGCACTACACGCCGGACGATGTGGTGGACCTCATCGACGGCGACCCCGACGTGCTGCCCGCCCTGCTCGGGATGTTCCGCGGATCGATTGGAACCGGAAGCGCGGTTTTTCGGACGGCGGCCCGACCCGATGCCCCCGGGCCCGCCGCAGAAGAGGTCGGGCCGACCGACGGCAAGGTCAGGAAATCACCTACGAACGGCTCTATGCCGTAGCGGTCGGGATGCTCGGCATAGCGCCGTCGGACTTCGAGCAGATGACCCTTGCGGAGTTCGACGCGGCCGAGCAGGGGTTCATGCGTCGACGGGAGTATGACTTCCGCACGGCGATGAACATCCAGCGGTGGGGCAGCTTCGCCATCATGTCGTCGATGTGCGACATGAAGGGGCGGGGGATGGAGGAGGTGCTGCCCCTTCCGTGGGACAAGGCGCCCGGGCAGCGGTCGTCGACGGGCGAGCGGAAAATCACAAAACGGGAAATGGCGCGCATGCGTGAGGAGGCGCTGCGCGATATTGAAAAACTCGAGCGACATGGCAAGAAAAATAGCGGAACTGCTGATTAAACTTGGCGCCGATACGTTGGGGATTGAGAAGATGTCCTACGATGTACGGAAGCAGTTGAAAAGCCTGCAAAAGGATCTCACCAGCTTTGGAAAGAGCTGGTCGCTCTACGTGACGGCTCCGCTGACGGCGGCCGCCGGCGTTGCGGTGAAGGCAGCCGACGTGCAGCTCAAGAACGAGCAGCGGCTGCTCACGGCCCTGCGCGGACGCGAAGACATCCAGCAGCGGCTCATCCGGCAGGCGGGCGAGCTGCAGTCCCGCTCGCTGTTCGGCGACGAGGAAATCATCGGACAGCAGGCCTTCCTGGCGTCGCTGGGGTTGACCGAGCGGCAAATCAACGCGACCATCGAGGCGGCGGCGCAACTCTCCTCGGCGACGGGCATGACGCTCGACAGTGCCGTGAAGAACCTGGCGAAGACCTACGGCGGCCTCTCCGGCGAGCTGGGCGAGAGCATCCCGAAGCTGAAGGAGCTGACCACCGAGCAGATGAAGAACGGCGAGGCGGTGAAGTTCATCCTCGACAACTACCGCGGCTACGCCGAAACGGCTGCCTCGGCGGGTCTCGGCCCGTTGCAGCAGTTGAAGAACGCCATCGGCGACGTGGGCGAGGAAATCGGCAAGGTGCTGATGCCGATGATTCAGTCGGCGGCCGTGCTGCTGAAGGAGTTCGCCGTGTGGCTGCAGGGGTTGTCTCCGGCCGCCAAAACGTCGATTGTGGCCATCGGCGGCATCGCGGCGGCCATCGGCCCGTTCTCGATAGCGCTCGGCTCCGTCATCAAGATGCTGCCGGCGCTCAAGCTGGGGCTCGTGGCCATCACCGGCCCCGTCGGACTCGTCACGACGGCCATCCTCGGAGCGGCCGCCGCCCTGGCCGTTTTCAAGGCGAATTCCGACAAGCTCTCCCGCGAACGAATCTCCAACCAGGCGCAGAAGTATATCTCGAGCGGCATGAGCATCGACGAACTCAAACGCATGCGCGAGGAGGCGCTGGCCAAGAACCTCGAATGGAACGACATTAACCAGCGCATGCGCGATGCGACGAACCCGCTGAAGGCGAAGTCGCTGTCGTATTTCGTCATGAACTACTTCTCGAATGACCGTGACCGCGAGGAGGCCTACGCCAAGACACAGCTCTATTACGAGAAGGTCATGGCGCTCGACGAGGCGATATCGGCCCTCTCCCAGACGGCCGACGGGGCCGGTGTCTCGTTCGATGGTTTCCTGGACACCTTCTCGCAGGTGGGCCAGCAGACGGAGAAGAACACGGGGCTCATCGCATCGCTCGAGGCCGAGCTGTCACGGCTCGAGGCGGCCAAGAAGAGTGCCACCAGCACCTACGAAATCCACAATCTGACGCTGGAGATTGCCACGCTGCACGACGAGCTTGAACGTCTCCAGCAGGTAGGGACCGCCTCTCCGGTGGTGCCGGCCTCCGCCGGCCTCTTCAGCGGAGGCGTCACTCCCTTGACGTTCGACCCCAGTGTCATCACCCCTTCCGAGGAGGTGTGGGCCAGTGCCCGCGAGCGATTCGCGGCGCAGATGGCCGAGTTTGTCTCTAAGGCGAAAGCTGTGGTTGTGGATATGATGCCGTCCATCAGCAATCTGCTCTCGGGTATTGGCACTGCGATTGGCGAGGGGCTGGGAGATATCATCTCCGGAGACGGGACCTTTAAGGACCTGCTCGGCAAAGTAGTCAAGGTGATGGGCTCGTTCCTCAAATCGCTCGGCAACCAGCTCATCGTTCTCGGAACTCAGATTCTGGTTATCAAAAAAGCGCTCGAGGCTTCGTTCTCGAATCCGTGGGCGGCCATCGCTGCCGGTGTGGCTGCCGTGGCGTTGGGCGAGGCCATGATTAATGCGTTCAACAAGCGGAACAAGGGGGGCGTGGCGCTGGCCGAGGGAGGCCTGGCCTACGGGCCGACGATGGCGCTCGTGGGCGACAACCGCGGTGCGGGGAGCGACCCCGAAGTCATCGCGCCGCTGTCGAAACTGCGGCAGTACGGCCTCGGCCGTCAGACCATCGAGTTTGTGGGCGGCCAGTTCCGGTTGAGCGGTTCGGACCTCCTGCTGGCTATCCAGCGGGAGAACGCAAAAATCTCCTATGTAAGTGCCTTCTGACAATGGCTGACTATGGACTGAAATACCTTTGCGAGTACCGTTCGAAAATGCGCGGTAAATTGCTGTACCGCATCGAAATCGCGGAGAAGGGTGCACCCGGCCTCTCTGATTCCGAGGCCGGCATGGTGCGGCCCTATTCGGAGGTGTTCAGCATCAAGTGGGGAAACTCCGACGATGCGGAGTATGCGGCTGTCAAGGGAAGCAGCATGACGCTGCGGATTCTCTGTGTGAATGACCTGGAATACCTCTCCCTCTTTTCGGCCGACCCGTTCCTCTTCAGAGTCACCGTCTACGAGTATCGGGATTCGGCAGGCAGCGGCGAGACCGTCCAGTCGCTGCTGTGGCGCGGGTTTCTCTCGGCCTCGAGCTACAAGGAGTCCTTTGCGCGTCCTCCCTATGTCGTGACGCTTTCGGCCACGGACGGCTTCTCGTTGCTCGGCAGCATTCCCTATCTGAAGGACGACGGGTCAAGGTACAGCGGTATGGTCACGCTGCATTCGCTGCTCGAGTCGTGTCTGCAGAAGCTGGACCTGGCGCTGCCTTATTCCGAATGGCTCTATATGAACGGCATCGACGACGGGGAGCGCAATCTCGAAAATATATACATCGATAACGGCCGCGTATACAACATGAAAGAGGAGGTGACGTGGCTCGATGTGCTTGAGTATTGCCTGAAACCCTTCATGACGCAGATTTTCCAGGCTTCCGGTGCCATCCACATCCGTCGAATCCGCTCGCTGCGTTCGACGAATCGTCCGGAGCTCTGGAGCAGCGTGCCGACGGTAACCGGTCCGAAACGACTGCCGGTCACGCTGCTCTGGAGTAACCGCTGCAGCATTCGGAACACGTCGGAGCTGGAACTGCTTCCGCCCTACAGAAACGCCGCAATTTCGGTCTCCAATACGAAGGCGTCCGCCTCGAATAGAACGTTTTATTCCGAGGAGAGCTGGTGCGATAAGACCAATGTGCCTAACGGATATTATCTGGGTAACCGGGTCGTTATTGCCGGCATAACCGCAGCCACCGTTTCGATGGAGTTGCCGGACGAGTTCGAACCGGCGGTGATGGCTAAAATCGACGTTTCGCTTCGGCTTGCGAATCTGATGACCACTTCGCGCGTGATTGGAGAGATTGCGGTGATTGCAAAGGTCGGGACGGAGAAGCTGAAATGGATTCCCGATACAAGCAGTTGGAGCACTGATGCCGATGCGTTCGAGTACAATTTTTCAGCCGATGCCGCCGATGCGACGGATTCGAAATGGGGATATCGTGTTTCCATCTATACGCCTCCCTCCCGATTGGACGGGTATGACTTCAAGACGACCATCTCCAACCTGCCATCCCGTGCCGGAGGCGAGAACTACAGACTCTATATCAGAATTGTCTTTCAGCCGGCGGACCTGAATGTGGATACACGCTCCCTGATTTTGATATCCGACATCGAGGTCGATTCGTCGGTAGGGGATGACCGAGTGGATGTACTCTCCGAGAAGGTGGCCGTATCGCAACTGCATGTGGATGATTGCGAGTTATCCATCCCGTTGCGGGACGGAGGATACCATCTGAACATGAAGACAATCCTCTCGTGTCCGCTTCTGGACGCGGCAGGGGCTCCGATTGTCTCCTGGTTGGCGCCGACCGAACGGGGCGACCTCTTGCACCTGCTCGGGAACGACATCCTGAAGCTCCGTTCGAGCATCTGCCGGCAGATATCGGGCGAGTTGCAGTGCCAGGACCCCGCGGACCTCAATACGCTCTTTTCGGACAGCCTGTTCACCCGCGCCATATACTACGTGAACTCCCTCGAGTTCATGGCGGACCGGCAGGTATACAAGGTGCAGTTGCGGGAGCTGTCCAATCTGCAGACTGCGCCCGTCACTGGCGTTCTGACAGATGTATGTATGTTTGACGAAGAGTTGGAGCTTGTTTGCGCCCTTCATGCAACGCTCTTTTTCAAGACGGCGGCATCTCCCTGTCGGGTCGCGATGTACAACACGGAGTCCCGCACCCTGGAGATGCTGCCCTACAGCGACGCATCGCTGTCCGTGCGCAAAGGGCTCGATGCGGTCGTTGTTCAGGTAGGGCAGAGCGCTTTGTACGCTGTCGACAACGTCGGGAACGTTCTCTCGAAATTATCGGACAGCGCCGCCTTTGCCTTGAATTTCGACACGGCGCTGTACGACGCCGACCGTTCGTCGTGGGTGTCGTTCAAGACCGATTCGGCAGCGAACAAGAGCTCGGTTTGTGTCGTCACCTCGGAGCTCGAACTCGAGTCGGAGGATGAGTTCGACCTGACGGTGAGCGGGCTGCAGCTTATATCGTCGGGATATATCCTGACCGATGTGGCGGGAGAGAGCCATTGGCACGGGTATGAGCGGCATCCGTCTGAGACGATACAGCTTTTACCCTATTCGATTCGGACCATATCCGATTCGCTGCTGGTGAATGAAATCGACTCGTCGGGGCCACTTGCAGGCAAAGTCGAAGAGATAAGACGGCGAACCGGTCCCGACGTGACGGCCGACAGCATACTGGGGCAAATTTCCGTCCCGCAGCCCTCAGGGATGACGGTTTCGTGCAACTGCGCAATCGTGGCGGTGAAATACAAGGGGGTCAACTTCTCATCCGTAGTGTCGGTATTCGACGCCAGGGTGGGGCGCATCAACACCTTCAGTGTCGAATCCTCGGCCGGGGTAGCCGTGGCGGGAGCGGCCGTGTGGCTGTTGCTGGACGGCCGGAAACTGCAGTGCTATGCCTCTTCGGCATCGTGACAAAAAGAATGATATATGAGAAGTTATCGCATTGGCAAAACATTGAAGATTCGGTGGGGAATCTTGACGGGCGGGAAATCCGAGCCTTTGTCGGGCCGGGATTTGCGTCTCGAAATAGCGACGGGAAGCCGTTTCCGCAGGAACGTGCCCTTTGAGGCCGACGACAGTGTGGCGGAGTTCCTCTTCCAGGGTTCGGAACAGCGCTATGTCGGGGCCTATACGTTGACGATGTGGGAAAACCGCGGGAAGGAGAACCAGACGGTCGTCGACCGGTGCGATGCCTTCTGCCTGGTGGCCTGCTCATGCGAGGAGAGCGCCGAATCGGCCGACGAGCCGAATCTCGATGTCGAAACGCTGGAGCTGGGTACCTCCAATCTGGAGACCGGTGTTCCCGGCATGTCGGCCTACGAACTTTTCAAACGGCACAATCCCGACTCTGCACTGACGGAGGAGGAGTATGCCGAGGCACCTGTCCAGGCGGCAGGGGTTGCGTTGGCGATGGCCGAGCAGCTTGAAGAGACGGAGGCATCGGTGACGAAGGCCGAGCACACCCGCGAGCAGGCCGAGCAGGGGCGGGAGGCGTCGGAACAGAACCGTGCTGCGGCCGAGCAGACGCGCGTCACGGCGGAACAGCAGCGGGTGCTGGCCGAGCAGACCCGGGCAACGAACGAGTCGACCCGACAGACGGCCGAAGCCGGGCGCCAGGCTGCGGAGACGAAGCGAGAGGAGAATACCGCCGAGGCGATCCGGAACAGCGAGGAGGCGATCCAAAAGGCGGAAGACGAAGCGGCGCGGGTTCGGACGCTGGCGGACAATCCTCCCAAGATCGTAGAGGTCGACGGCATGGCCTATTGGGCGTTCTACGACCTTGAAACGGAGCAGTACGTGACCTCGCAGCACCGGGCCGACGACGGCACCATCGTGCAGCAGGTCGAGGGCGCGGATGTCTCGCTGGATGTTGTGGGCGGGACGATGTACGTGTGCGGAGAGTTGACCTCGCTGACAATTGCGAGCGTCGAGAACTCGACGAAGCCGTCAATCATCCGCTTCACGTCGGGTGCTACGGCTACGCAGTTCTCCTACCCGGAGAATTTCAATATCACCGGATGGGCGAAACCCGATGAAAACAAAAGTTACACCATCTGCATTCTGTTCGGTGCGGGCAACATGACCTACGATGAATAGCCTGCTGTATTACTACAACAACGTGCAGAAGATGGCCGCCTACCGGCAGGCCAAGCGGATGCAGCGCGGGGCTCTCACGGCGCAGGGCGGATTCTCGACAACGGATAAGGCCTTGCTGCAAGTTCCGTGCACGATCCAGTGCGTGTTTGTAATAAGAAATTTCGATACGTTACAGACACCTTTCACAACGACAGGAGGTTCTATTTCTCCAAGAATTAATATCAATCCAGGCGGCAGAATGGGTATCAGTATTGGTTTAGGAGGAATAACCATTGACTCTGAATTGGACAAAATATATAATATCGTATTTGTCGTTGAGAATAATATTCAAAAAGCATACTTGGGAGGAGATCTTATTGCAAGCAGCGACAAGTATGCGCTTAATAATTTATTTGAATATTATATAGGGTCGTTTGAAAACAACCAGGATAGATTTCAAGGAGACTATCTCCTTCACCGGCATTTCAACTACGCTATGAGTTCTGACGAGGTGAAGGCCATCGACAACAACGGCGACCCGGCGGGGTACGTTGTGCCGAAGGCGATGCGGGATAGCCTCCTCGCCGAGTACCTGCCGCAGAATCTGATGTACGGGCGTGACGACAAAACGGTCGCAACCTCTTGGCTCGACAGCGCGAAGCAGTTGCCGCTGTCTGACGAGTACATGGAGCCGCTCTTTCAGTCGATAGGCGGCTACGACATGACGGCCTACGGTGCGCCGGAGATACTCTATAACGAATAACCAAAAATAACGCTATGAAATACGCGAAACTTGAAAACGGATATTTGATCCAGGCCCCCGGCGAGGTACGGCAGGACGGGATGGTCATCATGAACCCCGGGCCGGAGATCCTCGTCTCGATGGGCTACAAACCCGTGGAATATGCAGAACGCCCGGAGATCACGACCCCGGGCAACGAACTTCGAGAGGTCTACACCGACGAAGGCGACCGCATCACGGTGACGTGGGTGGAATACACGCCGGAACCGGCACCGGAAGTCCCTGAACCTATTCCCGACGCCACGATTCGGCAAGTGGCCATGTTTGCCACATTGGCTGTGAACGCCATATCGCTGACAGACACGCAATCGCTTGAAATCAAGGAACTATATCCCGAATGGTCGTCGTTCATCGGCAAGTCGCTCGAAGCCGGATTTAAGGTGCTCTACGAAGGTCGGCTCTACAAGGTCCGCCAGCAGATCGCTACGGTGCTGGAGAATCAGGCGCCGTCAGAACTTACCGCCGCACTCTACGAGGAGATCAACGAAACAGCGGCCGGGACGCCCGAAGACCCGATTCCGTACAACGGCAACATGGAACTCGTCGAGGGCAAATACTACTCGCAGAACGGCGTGACCTACAAGTGCACCCGCTCCACGGGGCAGGCAGTGTACCACGACCTCAGTGCGCTGGTGGGAATCTACGTTGAAAGGTGTTAAGTCTATGAAACGAATCTTCGACATAATCGTCGGCTGGCTGAACGGCATTGGCGCCGACAAGTACAAGCACTTCGCCGTAGGAACGGCCGTTGCGGCGGTTGTCCTGCTGGCTGTGGCGTTGTTCGTTTCCAAATGGCTGGCGCTGGCAGCGTCGGTCGTCACTGTAGCCGTGGCGGCAATCGGCAAGGAGAAGGCCGACGCCAAGGCGGATCCCTGCGATATTGTGGCCACTCTCTGCGGAGGCGCTGTCGTGTGGATAACGTATTTAATCGGATAAAGATATGGAAGTGGATGCCGGACAAATTACGAGCGTAGCGAAAGGAATCAGTGATTTAGGAATGATGGCCGTGACGGCAGGAGTGTTTCTCCTGCTGTCTATGGGGCTGATGATTTCGTGCTTCGCATGGTTCAAATCGCTAATCAATGGTATCATAGACGACAACAGAGGCGCGATGCAGGAGTTGTTGGATGAAACCCGCGCGCAGAATGAGAAGTTGACAGATATATCGGAGGGACTTCGCCCCGAAACCCAGTTGCGAATCAAGAACACGGCCAATGTGTTCTTCGATCTGGCTGTCGAGAAGGTGTGCCGAATCATTAAGAAGGTCCGGGAGGAGAATCATATCGTCGACCACGAAGCGACTGCGGCGAAGATCAGAACGCTTTTGCACAACATCCATGAGGATCGGAATACGCGATTCGAAAGCTATACCTATCGAGGTCGAAAACTGTCCGAATATACAGATATTGCATGGGTTGAGAAGGTCGCATCTGTTGTCGAGGATGAGATCTACAATTCGGCCGGGCCAAATAACGGGCGGGCATACACGAATGTGAAGGCCGCCTATGATGATATCAAACTTGATTTCTACAAAAGACTGAATCGTTAAACAAAATAAAGCTATGACAAGGACAACGAAGAAGATTATGATTATCGCGGCCGCCGCGGTGGCGCTGGTCATCGTATTCAACCTGCTGCCGGGCGGAGTCCGCATCGCCTCGACCGTATCGGTCGCCGCTGGATTCGTTGCCGGCGTAGCCGCCAGAGGGTGGTACGACCGCAAATCTCAGGAAAAGGAGGACGAGGCATGAAACACTTCACCATGGAAGAGCTGACCCGCTCCGATACGGCCCGGGCCAGAGGGATTGACAACACGCCGCTCGTCGAGCATCGACGCAACCTCATCGATATGGTCGACGAGCTGATTGACCCGCTTCGGGAGCGGTGGGCCGTGGTCTGCGCCGATGAGCGGCTGGGGTCGCCGCAACTCCGCGTGACGTCGGGCTATCGCAGCCAGGCGCTCAACGAGGCGGTAGGGGGCGCCGCCACCTCGGCGCACCTGCTCGGCTATGCGCTCGACCTGGTGCCGGTGAACGGGGCGATGCGCCGCTTCAAGGAGGTATGCCGCGACTTCCTCAAGGGGCGGAAGTTCGACCAGATGATATCCGAAGAGGAGGATGCCTCGGGAACTCCTGCCTGGGTGCATGTGGGATATCGGAACGCAGCGGGCCGACAGCGTCGCCAGTTCCTCACCATGCGCGGCGGAACCTATATTCCCATGACGGCATGAGACGCATCTACTACAACAGCTGGCTGGCGAAGTGCTTCATCGTCGGATACAGCACCGCCATGTTCTTCGGCTACATCTGCACGAAGAACAGGCCGGACAAACCGCTCTCGGCCCGGCTCAAACGCCACGAAAGCATCCACGCCGAGCAGTACGGCGAGGTGATGCTCCTGGCCTTTCTGCTCGCCCTTCTGTTGCAGGCAGTGTTGGGCGGCGGTTGGTGGTTCGCGGGCGTGCCGTTCGTCTACTACGTGCTCTACTTCCTGGAGGCGTCCCTCACGTGGTGCTTCCGGCTGGTTACCGACGGCTGGAAGTCGGCCGCCCGGATGGCCTACGAGTACTCCATGTTCGAACAGGAGGCTCGGGCCGGAGAGGGAGATGTCGGATATGTCGAATCCCGCAGGTTCTGCGCGTTCCTGCGCTATTTCGGCCGGATATGAAGCGGTGGATTGTTGCAGCCGTTGCGCTGGCCGCTGCCTTTTTCGGAGGGTGGTGGCTGGGGCAGCGTGCTGCCCGGACACGGATTGTCGAGCGGGTGCGGGTCGATACGCGCTTCTACGAACGTCCGACACCCTTTGCGGCAGCGGAGCGGACGCTGGAGGTGAACGTGCCTCGGCTGCTCTTCGCTCCGTCCGACACGGTGGAGCGGCTGGTGGTTGCGGGCGACAGCGTGCGGATAACGGTCACGGAGCGGACGCTGGAGTACAGCGACTCGACCTATTACGCCCGGGTTGTCGGGCCGGTCGTGGGGCCGTTGGAGCCCCGGCTCGACTTCATCGAGACCTACAACAGGACGGTCGAGCGGATGCAACTCGTCCGCGAACCGTACGCCTGGGAATTCGGCCCGGTGGCCGGGGCCTGGATGGGACGGCACGATGCCGGCGTCTGGGCGGGAGGATACGTGCGACGGACGTTCGGCCGCTTCAGCGTGTCGGTCGCAGCGGGATATGACGCCCGCAATACCGGAGCCTTCGGCCAGATTCAGGCCGGCGTGTCGCTATTGAAATGAGAACTCTATTATAATGGTGTGATTGGAGGTAATATCTCTCCCTTGTAACGATCGATTCGCTCTTTAATCCGTGTAAAATGGATTGATAATTTGAGTAAGAATAAATATAATCCGAAGTCGCTCAGAGTGAATAGTCGGTTATGTTGGATATCTTCATTTGAGACTTTGTTACGGTCTACTGAACATATTTTATCTAATCGGACAATTGCCTCATATGTCATTTTCTCTGTTTTAGGTAGATAAATGACATGTGTAATTACCTGTCTTTTAATGTCTGATATGTGAGATGCAACTTGCTGTTTATTATAGCCTTTGGTTAAAAGACGCTTTTCATATTTTTCTAGATTTAGAATAGGAGCAACACAAATATTTATGCTCTCCATTCTTTTATTATTGAGATTGATATCACACGAATTTGATAACACAATAACATTGGCAGGTCTCACTTCTTGAGAAACTGCATCGTAAAATGGTATTTGGGAAAGTCCGTCTCCTTGGAAGAGTTCATCAGAGTGAGAAAGAGCTGTTGTGTATATTGTATTTTCAGTTCCTCTAGATGAGAATCTGCTCAATTGCTCTTTTAACTCATATTCTGATGGTTCAGAAAGATATTTAGGTAAGAACTCGTCTATGTTATCTAAAATACTCATATGATAGAATTAGAACAAATCCCAAATGTCATCATCCATTGTTGATAACATCTCCAAATCTAGTTGAGACTGTTGTTTACTTAGCAATGTATCCAATACATTCCAAACTATTTTCTCTATTTCTGAATATTTTGTATTTGAGAATATGGTAGAAGTGTATCCACAACTTATTTTCGGAACAGATATGATAGATTGATCTATTCTTTGTTGGTATATTTCTTTGGGAGATTCAAATTCTTGCGGGAAAAAGAACTCTCTATTATTACAAATTATGGTTGCCATGAGCCCATAATTCATTTTTCCGATGGAACTTTTATATAATATATTATTATTCATATTCTGGTGATAATGAATCTAAAAAGTCTTGTTTAAGTAAAGAGAAGAATAATTCTTTTTCTCCAGCTCTTATTTCGTCTATATGGCTCATACTATTGTCTAAAGTTAAGCCATGTTGAGGTAGGGTAACTGTCGTAATGTCTATTAAAGATCCATCGCAATCTAGTCGAGTATTTTTTACATGGACCCCATCGGATATTTGGAGTACATTTGTGAAATTCTTATTATCGAGTTCTGTCCTGAAGATAGTGGAGCGTCCTTTTTGTGCAAGACCTTCAATCCGCAACTTGATTTTATCGAAAATATTAATATTAGGGAAAAAATTAATATATCTTAAACCTATGTATCCTATTTCTCGGATCAAATTACTTGTGCATAAAGTCGATACAATACCATTAATTTTCTCACGAAATACCTGCCATCCCGGATAATCTAAACTGGGAATCTGTATTATCGCTACATTGGGACCTACATGAACAAAAATGTCTTGATTTGTAATAGTATGTGTCGGTTGATATTTGAACTGAGGATCCTTTGATCGAATATCTGCCGGTAATTGCATAATCGGCAGTTGTATTAAGGTACATTCCCCATTCTGCGATAAAAGATTATATGCTACTCCAACAACAGCATCAGGCGGAAAATTCGGAGTAAAACGAATTTCAATCTTGGATTCAATAATCGGACACGGAGAAATCTTTATCGGTAACATTGGCTTAATACAAATTTTCCTATACAAATATACGGTAAAAAATAAATTTTATTACGAGTCCATCAAAAATAATTGCTTTATATCGATTGATAAATCTACTTTTTATATACTGTTTCTTCATAATTGTCTGTAGTATGACAGGCGAAGTGAATCGTCTGCAACTATGCCGACGCGAACCAATCTACGCTGTTTGGAGCGATTTGATGTAGTCGAGCACCGTCCGGTTCGCCCGGTCGACCTTTGTCCAGTCGTAGGAGATGTAGAACTTTCCGGCGATTGAGGTGTCGACGTGTCCCAGCCCCTTGCTGATTCCCTTTTCCGAGATGCCGAGTTTGTCGGCCAGTGTCGCCCAGGTGTAGCGTGCCCAGTAGAAGGTCAGCCCCTCGATTCCGAGCTCCTTCGCAATATGACGGAGCGCCCGCTGTACCTGATGGATGAAGGTGTCGTATGTGGCCCGCTCTTCGATGAATCGCAGAACGTGCTCTGCACCGGCATACCGTGCAATTATTTCGGCAGCCTCCGGCTGGACGAGAATCGACACCGGGTTGATGTTTTTCCCCGAGGTTTTAGTCCGGACGAAATGGGCTCGGCCTTCACGCAGTCGGTCGAGGTGGTACAAGTCAACGAGATTCATGCCGCACATGTAGAACGACAGCAGGAAGAGGTCCCGGGCCGTTCGGCGGAAGGGGTAGTGCGTATCGTAGGCAATCAGTCGCTGAAGCTGCTCTTCGGTGAGCGCCTCCTTGTCTTTGCGTGAGGAGGCGATTTTGAATTTGCGGAAGGGGTAGTATTCCAATCCAATCAAATCCTCGTTGATGGCGCTGTTGAAGACGGCGCGCAGATTCCGGAAGTGGATAGCTCGGGTATTGATTCCAACGCCCTGTTTCTCGAGATGGGCGTCGAAAGCCTTCAGCCAGATGACGTTCACCTTTTCGAAGGGCACCTCTTCGTTATCGAATGCCCGGATTGTCTTCAACGTGTATCGATATACCTCCCGGCTCTTTTCGGTTCGGCGGGATTCGGCATATCGGCTGAAATAGTCGGTGAGGCTCTCCTTGCTGGAGCCGGACCGGACCTCCACCAGCAGCTTTTTGATTTCCGTCACACTTTTCCCGACCAGTTTTCCGTCGTTCTCCAGGTTGCGTAGGGTGTTCGTATACTTGAAGAACAGTGACTCGATGCTCTCGTTGATGGCGCGGGCGTTCGGGCACTTCGGGAGTACGGCCTTGTTGACCTCTCCGTTCCAGTGTTCTGGCCGGATGTTGACGCCTGTGCCGATGGTCGTAACCTTCCCTTTTGAAGAGAGGAGAAACTGAATAGGGTAGGGACAGTCGTTTAATTCCGTCATTATGAGTCAATCGGCAGACTGTCCCGGTA
>OHDE01000042.1_pt1 | contig 72465 bp, 55 predicted proteins | sample 1566931 | NCBI WGS metagenome assembly OHDE01 (sample SAMEA3879591, study PRJEB24766) | human gut metagenome | biome: human-associated habitat; feature: feces | place: USA | collected 1985/1987 | reverse complement strand
GGTCTCCGGCGTTGCGGCCGGCGGCGGGCCCTGCCGGACATGCCGGGATGCTCCGCCAAACGGCGAAGCGCCCTCCGCCGCAGGGGCGGAAGGCGCTTCGAGGGGTTGCGGGTGCGTTACAGCGCGCCCGGAGGGCGTCAATAGCCGAGGATGCGCAGCATCGAACGGTAGGACTGCTCCTTGGCGAAGAGGCGCGTGTAGTACTCGTTGTCCGACTTGTCGCGGTCGATGATGATGTGCTTGGGCGCCGGGATGAGGCAGTGCTGGATGCCGCCGAAGCCGCCCAGCGCCTCCTGATAGGCTCCCGTGTGGAAGAAGCCGATGTACTGCGTGTTCCCCTTCTCGAGTTTCGGGAGGAAGATGGCGTTGGTGTGGCACTCCGAGTTGTAGAAGTCCTCGCTGTCGCACGTCAGTCCGCCCAGCAGCACGCGCTGGTACTCCTTGTCCCAGTTGTTGATGGCCAGCATGATGTAGCGCTGGTCGATGCCCCACGTGTCGGGCAGCGTGGTGATGAACGACGAGTCTATCATGTACCAGTTCTCGCGGTCGTTCTGCTGCTTCTGGTTGACAATCGAGTAGAGCGCCGCGCCGCTCTCGCCCACCGTGAAGGAGCCGAACTCGGTGAAGATGTTGGGCTCCTCGATGCCGTTGCGCTGGCAGAAGTTCTTGATTTGGGCGATAATCTCCTCGGTCAGGTACTCGTAGTCGTACTCGAAGTTGAGCGAGTTCTTGATGGGGAAGCCGCCGCCGATGTTGAGGCTGTCGAGTTCGGGGCAGATGGCCTTCAGCTCGCAGTAGACGTTCATGCACTTGAGCAGCTCGTTCCAGTAGTAGGCCGTATCCTTGATGCCCGTGTTGATGAAGAAGTGGAGCATCTTGAGCTGGAACTTCTTGCTGTTCTTGAGCTTCGTCTTGTAGAACTCGACGATGTCGTTGTAGCGGATACCCAGCCGCGAGGTGTAGAACTCGAACTTGGGCTCCTCCTCGCAGGCGATGCGGATGCCCACCTTGCACTTCTTGGTGAAGGCGTCCTCGAAGAGGTCGAGCTCCTCCTTGTTGTCGAGCACCGGGATGGTGTTCTCGAAGCCGGCGTTGACCAGCTGGGCGATGTTCTCGACATACTGCGGACGCTTGAATCCGTTGCAGATGATGTAGCGGTCCTTGTCGATGATGCCCCCGTCGTAGAGGGCGTTGATGATGTGGATGTCGTAGGCCGACGAGGTCTCGAGGTGGATGTCGTTCTTCATCGCCTCCTCGAGCACGAACGAGAAGTGGCTCGACTTGGTGCAGTAGCAATAGTTGTACGAGCCCTTGTAGTCGACCTTTGCCATTGCCACGTTGAACATGCGCTTGGCCCGGTTGATTTGCTGCGAGATTTTCGGCAGGTAGGTGATTTTGAGCGGAGTGCCGTACTGCTTGATGAGTTCCATGAGCGGAATGTCGTGGAAATGCAGCTCGTTGTCCTCGACAGAAAACTCGTCCTGCGGGAAGTCGAACGTCTGTTCGATGAGGTCGATGTACTTGTCTTTCATGACTCGTTTAAAGGTTTTGTAACAATCCGTCTTCGCTACATGGGCCGGACGGAGCGAAAGTAGCTCACCCGGATTCCGGCCCGTTTCGGGATGCAAAGTAAATGATTATTTTCCGGATGGAGGCCTTTTCGGGCGATTATTTTGAAAAATAGGGGGTGATTTTGTTTTTTCTTCGAAAAAAGGTAATTTTGAAGCGACAAATCCAACAGTTTGTAAGGTGTTATATCGTACAATCGAACGTTATCTGGAGTCGCACAAGCGACTGGTCATACCTCAATTCGGGGCCTTTGTCGTCAAGACGCCGGGCGAAAGCGTGCTCTTCACGGAGCTGCTGCGGCGCGATGACGGTGTGTTGCGTACGCTGCTGCGCGAGGAAGGGATGAGTGAGCTGGAAGCCGCCGGAGAGATTGACCGTTTCCTCTTCGAGGTACGCCATGCCGTGCAGAGCGGCGGGGAGTATCCGATGGAGGGATTCGGTGTATTCCGCAGCGGCCCCAACGGAACGATTGCCTTCGAATATCAGCCGCATGCACACGTGCCGGCCGGGGAGGAGCCCCTCCGCGACGGCGCTGCGGGCCATGCGGCGGCGGAGCATGCCGGCGGAGAGGCCGGTCACGCTTCGCACGGGCATGCCAAACCGGCCGAGCCGGAGCCGGAAGCCCGTCCCGCAACACTGCATGTCTCGCCCTCGGCGAAGATGAATCCCGAACCCTGCCTGAAGGGGCTGCGTTACGGCCGTCCTCCCAAGAACACCGACGCCTACACCTATGTGGGCCCCACGGAGCGGAGGCGTGTCGACCGCTTCCTGATTGTGGCCATCGTTGCGGCGCTGCTCGCCGTGGCGGCCATCGCCTTCGGCTACTACCACAACCGCCAGGAGGCGCGGCTCGAGGAGGAGCTCGAACTGCCGCTGCCCGAAGCGGTGGAGGCGGAGGCTGCTGACCAGGCCGATGCCCCGGCTCGGACGGAGGCTTCGGCCGGTGACGAAGCCGGTGATGAAGCGCCCCGGGAGGCAGCGCCCGCCGATGCGGCTTCGGAGCGTTAAACCCAAACCGAGAAGAGACAACAATGACGGATATTACGACTGTTAAGCAGCGCTTCGGCATCATCGGCACCTCCGAGTTGCTGGACCGCGCGCTCGAGGTGGCCGTGCGTGTCGCCCCGACCGACCTGACGGTCCTTGTCACGGGCGAAAGCGGCGTGGGCAAGGAGTTCTTCCCGCAGGTCATCCACGCCTATTCGGCGCGCAAGCACAACAAATACATCGCCGTGAACTGCGGCGCCATCCCCGAAGGGACCATCGACTCGGAGCTCTTCGGCCACGAGAAGGGGGCCTTCACCGGGGCGCTCGAGGCCCGCAAGGGCTACTTCGAGGAGGCCGACGGCGGTACGATTTTCCTCGACGAGGTGGCCGAGCTGCCCCTCCCGACGCAGGCGCGCCTGCTGCGCGTGCTGCAGACGGGCGAGTTCATCCGCGTCGGCTCGTCGAAGGTCCAGAAGACCAACGTGCGCGTGGTGGCGGCCACGAACATGAACCTGCAGGAGGCCATCGCCTCGGGCCGCTTCCGCGAGGACCTCTACTACCGCCTCAATACGGTGCCCATCGTCGTGCCCGCGCTGCGCGAGCGTCCGGGCGACATTCCGCTCCTGTTCCGCAAGTTCGCGAGCGACGTGGCGCAGCAGTATCGCATGCCGGTGGTGACGCTCGATGCGGCGGCCCGCGAGATGCTCTGCAACTACTACTGGCGGGGCAACATCCGTCAGCTGAAGAACGTCGCCGAGCAGATTTCGGCCGTCGAGGAGGCGCGCCTCATCACCCCCGAGATTCTGGCCCGCTACCTTCCCGAGCAGAACGCCGGCACCTCCGTGGCGGCGGGTCCTGCCCGCCAGGCGGCCTCCTCGGAGCCCTTCGCCGAGCGGGAGCTGCTCTACAAGGTGCTCTTCGACATGCGCTCCGACATCAACGACCTGAAGCGCATGCTGGCCGAGCTCATGCAGCGCATGCCCCACGGCGGCGAGCCCTCGGCGCCCGACATCAAGGCGCTGCTGCCCACCACGGCGCAGAGCTCCGCGCCGCTCTATGCCGCGCCCCCGGCGGGCGGCGGCGTGCAGCCTTCGGCTCCGGTCTTTGCCGAGAGCGAGGAGGTGACCGACGAGCCTCCCCACGAGAAGACGAAGGCCGACGTGCAGCGCGAGCAGATTATCCGCGCGCTGAAGCACAACAACGGCCGACGCCGCGAGGCGGCCGCCGAGCTCTTCATGTCGGAGCGCACGCTCTACCGCAAAATCAAGGAGCTGGGCATCGAGGAGTAGTCCCGAGCCCCGGGATTGCTTGTCCGGGCTTGCTTATGGGAGGAGCTGTCTGAGCCCCGGGACCGCTTATAATCGGAGCTCCGGGTCCGCATAAATTTTTGAACAGAACAAAAAGAGAATACCGCGTTGAAACGATTCATTTTTCTGCTGCTCGCCACTGCCGGCCTGCTGATTCCCTCGGGCTGCGGCGTGGCCATCAAGTACTCGCTCTCGGGCGCTTCGATTCCGCCCGACGCCAAGACCTTCTCGGTGGCCTACTTCCCCAACAACGCCACGATGGTCTCGCCCATCCTGAGCTCGACGCTCACCGAGGCGCTGGTCGACATCTTCTCGCGCCGTACGCGTCTGGTGCAGGTGGACGAGGGGGGCGACTTCGCCTTCGAGGGTGAAATCACCAACTACACCTCGGTGACGGCCTCCGTCTCGAGCGAGGATACGGCGCTGCTCAACCGCCTGACCATCACGGTGAAGGTCCGCTTTACCAACGCGCTCGACGAGAAGATGTCGTTCAACCGCACCTTCTCGGCCTACGAGGACTACGACTCGTCGCGTCTGCTGACCGAGGCCGAGGGCGAGCTGATTCCCCTGATTGTGGACAAACTGGTGACCGACATCTTCCAGGCGTCGGCATCGAACTGGTAAAAAGGGGCTGAAGGATGACCGATTTCATGCAATACGTGGCTTCGGGCGGGACGTCGGAGCGCCCCTCCGAGGCGGAGCTCGATGCGCTGCTCAAGCGCTTCGAGTGGTTCGCGACGGCGCGCCGGGTGCGGGCCCTCGTGCGCGGCGAGCGCGACGAGCGGCTCGAGGCGGTGGCTCCGTGGCGCGGCGAGAGCGTGCTCGAACGGGAGCCGGTCGACGCCGAAGCCCTCACGTTCCTCACGTCGGAGGATATCATCGACCGCTTCCTGCGCGAGGAGCATCTGCGCATCGTCGCCGAGGAGGGGGAGCCCGAGAGCGAGGTGCGCACCGAGGCCGACCTGACCGACGAGGAGGACCTCGTAAGCGAGGAGCTGGCCGAGATTTACCTCGCACAGGGGCTTCGCGCGAAAGCGATTGACACTTATCGCAAATTAAGTTTGCTAAATCCGGAAAAAAGTGTTTACTTTGCCGAACTTATTGGCAGGATAGAAACAAATAATTAAAATTCATCCGATATGTTATACACGATTTGTATTGCTCTGATACTTGTGGCGAGCGTTCTGGTGATTCTCGCGGTGTTGGTGCAGAATCCCAAGAGCGGCATGGCCGCCAATTTCGGCGCATCGAACCAGGTGATGGGCGTACGTGAAACCACGAACTTCCTGGAGAAATTCACCTGGGCCATGGCCATCGCGATTGTCGTGCTGAGCCTCGTGGCCACGCTGGCCATGGACAAGAGCCTCGTAGCGACGAGCAACAGCGCCATTACGGAGGATGCCAAGGCACTGCAGGAGCGCGTCATCGAGACCGAGGCTCCCGCCGCCATGCCGCAGGCCGAGATTCCTGCCGCACCGGCCGGGGAGACGCCCGCCGCACCGGCCGAGGAGACTCCCGCCAAGTAGTTTTCCTGCGGAAGGCTGCCCCGGCAGAGAGCAGAAAATCCGAAGAGACAGGGAGAGACCGCACCATGTGCGGTCTCTTTTTGTTTCCGGGCGGAAGGGGCGCGGGCACCGCTGGTTTGTTTTTTTGTGGAGGCCTGCGGTCGTCGCGGAGGGGCGCTGCTGTCCCTCTTCTTGTTTTCGGGCGGGTGGCCTGCTGTGGCTGCTGTTTTTGTTTCGGCGGGGGCTCGCGGGCGCTGGTGCCGGTTTCCGGATGCAGGTGGGCGCTGCTGTCGGTTTCCGGATGCGGGTGGGTGCTGTTCGCCCGGCCGGGGAGCTTCGCCCGGCCGAGGACTCTTCGCCCGGCCGAGGACTCTTCGCCCGGCCGAGGACTCTTCGCCCGGCCGGAGACCTTCGCTCGGCCGAGGACTCTTTGCCCGGCCGGGGACTCTTCCCCCGATTAAATCGCGCCGGGGCTATGAATTTTGAAAATAATTGGTTAAATTTGTAGAAACCTCGTCTCCTTGTCTGTCAGGCGAATGTGCAGTGTGGAGCCGACCCGCAGCAGTGCGGGAAGGCAGGTGTGTGGGGTAGGCGCATGGCGGCTCTGAAGAGGCGGAGCTGGAAGTTCCCCTTTGTGTGCGGAAAACTCAAACCCCAAATACGTACACCTATGAAGAAATTTTTCGTTTTAACCTTCGCGCTGATGTTCGATCTGAGCATCACCGCCTGCGGCGCCGGGCAGTCGGGCGCCTATCCCAAAACCCCGAAGGAGGTCGCACAGCGATTCATGGAGCTCTACACGGCCGGCGACAGCGCTGCCGCCGACTATGTCCTCTTCGACGGCCGCAACCTGCTGGAGCTGGCCATGACGGCCGACATCGCCCGTACGAAGCAGTTCCCCGAGGAGCTTGCCAAGCGGAAGGCGCAGGGCCCGGTGAAGGTCGAGTGCGTCTCGGAGCGCATCACGACGGACGAGGATAACGGCAACCCCAACCTCGAGGTGGCCTACGTCGAGTGCAAGGTGGGCGAGCAGACCGAATATCTGATGCTCGTGCCGGTCGACGGACTCTGGAAGGTCGACATCACGGTGCTGTGGGCCAGCGAGTGGTTCGGCATGTAGCATGAGCGGCCCTCTTTCTGCAGCAAGCCAATCGTAAAACCATAAAAGAAGGATATTATGAACCGGATGAAACTGTTGCTCTATGCCGTCTGCTTTACGGCACTGGTCGGGTGCAGCCCGAAATACGGCGTAGGTGATTATTACGAAGCGGAGGGCGTGCGCGGCGTGGTCTTCAGCGTGACTGACGGCGGCCGCCACGGTAAGATTCTGTCGCTCGAGGAGACCTCGCTGCCCTGGCAGACGGGGCGCGGCATCGATGTGGTCGGTGCGGCCGACCGGGAGAACGGTGCGGTGAACCTCGAGCAGGTCAAGAGCCAGGACAACTGGCAGGAGCGCTTCCCGGCCTTTGCCTGGTGCGCCGGGCTGGGCGAGGGGTGGTACCTCCCGGCCGTGAACGAGATGGCCGAAATCAATGCCAGCTACGAGGCGGTCAATGCCGCGCTGGTGGCCGCGCAGGGCACGCCGCTCGAGACGCAGGGCGTCACCTTCCTCTATTGGTCGTCGACCGAGACGGGCAAGTACGAGGCCAGCGGCGGTTGGCTCTATGCCAAGAGCTTCAAGCCCAGCGACGAAATCAAGAACTACTCGCAGCACGTCCGTGCCGTGCGGGCCTTCTGACGCGTCGGCCGGCGGGGAAGCGGCAGCTGCCGCCAATCCTCCTTGAATGAACCGGGCCCGGGTCTCACTGGAGAGTCCCGGGCCTGTTGTTTGACGGTCGTATGCGCTTTTGTACCGGCGCAGGGTGGGGCGGCTGCCGCATGGGGCGCCCGACGCGGCGCTTTGTTTGGGGAGCGGTGTGGGGCACCCGGCCTCGGACGGACACGGTGGAAAAGTCGGGCCGGAGCACTCGTGGTGCGGCGCTTTGTTTTTTGGGGCGGTGTGTGCCCTGTGCGGGTCGCTCGGGCGCGGCGCTTTTTGGGGTGGTGCCTTGTGCGGGTCGCTCGCGGCGCTTTTTTGGGGCGGCGGGGTGCGGTGCCCGGCCTTCTGTTTATTCGGCCACCTCGCCCTTGGTGCGCTTGCGCGTGTTGATGCTCAGGTAGCGCTGCAGCGTCTGCTGGAGCCGCGAGGGGTCGATGTCGCGCCGTATGTTGCCCCCCTGCGCGATGGAGATGTGGCCCGTCTCCTCCGAAACGACGATGATGATGGCGTCGGAAATCTCGCTCATGCCGATGGCCGCCCGGTGGCGCGTGCCGTAGGATTTGGGCACGGCGCTCTGCGTGACGGGCAGGATGCACTTCGCCGCCACGATGCGGTCGCCCTCGATGAGCACGGCGCCGTCGTGGAGCGGAGCGTTCTTGAAGAAGATGTTCTTGAGCAGCGGCGTGGAGACCTTGGCGTCCAGCGCGATGCCGCCCTCGGCAATGAGCCTCAGGTCGCTCTGCTGGCCAATGACGATTAACGCTCCGGTCATCGATTCGGCCATCTCGCGGCAGGCCGTGACGATGGGGACGATGTTGGTCTGTGCCGGGTCGTCACCGGCCGAGAAGATGCGGGTGATGAAGTTGAAGTGCTTCTGACGCATGCCGATGACCTGCAGGAAGCGGCGCAGCTCGGGCTGGAAGACGATAATCAGGGCGATGGCGCCGACGCTGATTAACTGCCCGAGGATGGTCGACAGCAACTCCATGTTGAGCGTCTTGACCACGACCCACAGCAGATAGATGGCGATGATGCCCGAGAGGATATAGGGGGCGTTGGTCCCCTTCGTCATCCGGTAAATCCAGTACATGATGGCGGCGACGAGGACGATGTCGATGAAGTCGATGAATGTGAATGGAACGAAACCCATAGAGCGGTACGTACGGTTATTACGGAGCAAATGTAGGAAAAATTTGGAGACTTTCCGCCATCCGCCCCGATTTGTTGCGGGGGACGGCCCGCAGCCGCGGATGCGCCGGCCTGCCGGGTCCCTGGCGGCCGGCTGCCGACCGGGGGCAGGGACGATAGCGGGAGGATTACCTGGGCAATGTCGGAACGCTACCGGGCTTATCCCGGGGCGATGCCGGGGACGGGGGGTACTGAGTGCGGAAAAGCAGCGGTTCACGGGCAGGGGCGGTAGGGGGCTTTCTCAGCGTCCCAAAACTGGCGTCCGAACCCCGGCACTGAACCCCGGCACCGAAAACCCGGCACGGCACAAAAAAACGGGATGCCGCGCCCGGAGGCGGACATCCCGTTTTGGGGTCGGACGAAGCGTCGCGCTGCGCGCTACTTCTTCTCGGCAGCCTTCTTGTCGGCAGCGTAGAGCTCGTTCACCTTGGCCAGCACGGCCGGGGTGATGTTGAGCGTCGTGTCGGCATCGAGCAGGGCCGAAGCGTTGACGATGAGCTTGTAGCGGCCGTCGGCGTTGATGGCCCGGATGGCGCGGTGGATGAGGTCCTGGGCGCGGTTGTTGAAGACGTAGTTCTCCTCGTCGAGCGTCTGGGCCTCCTTCTGGGCCGAGCTCTGGTAGGCAGCTACGCGCTTTTCGATGCTCTGCTGCTGGGCCTGGGCGTCGTTGGTGGTGATGAGCCCCTTCTGGTACTTCTCCTGCAGCTGGGCAGCCTCATACTGGAGGTTCTGCTCCTTCTGCGCCCAGCTCTTCTGGGCCTTCTCGGTCTTGGCCTGCAGGGCGGCGCCCTCGGTCAGAAAGAGGTCGCTCTGCGCGAGCACGGCCTCCACCTGCACGTATGCGACCTCGCCGCAGCCGGTTGCCTCGGTCGTTGCGGCCGGAGTGGCGGCCGTCGTCTCGGCGCCGCTTTTCGAGTCGCAGGCCGTCAGCGAGAGGGCCGCAATGCACGCCGTGAGCAAAATGTTTTTCATATCGAGTCTGATTTTTTGAGTTTTTTATGCAACTTTGTTCCGACAAAGGTAAAAAAAAATCTTTATTTTTGCCCGTTATCCCTTAATTTTTGAGACCATGTACGAATATATAAGCGGCCGTGTGGCGGAACTCGCTCCGACATACGCCGTTATCGACGTCGGCGGGGTGGGCTACTACCTCAACATCTCGCTCCAGACCTATACGGAAATCGAGCATGCGGAGCAGGCGCAGCTCTACGTCCACCACATCGTGCGCGAGGATGCGCAGCTGCTCTACGGCTTCGCCTCGAAGGTCGAGCGCGAGCTCTTCCGCCTGCTGCTCGGCGTCTCGGGCGTGGGGGGCAATACGGCGCGGATGATTCTCTCGACCTACTCGCCCCGCGAGCTGCAGGGCATCATCGGGTCGGGCAACGCCGTGCTGCTGAAGAACGTCAAGGGGCTCGGCCTCAAGACGGCGCAGAAAATCATCGTCGAGCTGAGCGGCAAGCTCACGGGGCTCGACACCTCGGAGGCCGTGCCGGCCGGGCCCGACGACCAGACGTGCGACGAGGCGCTCGCCGCGCTGGTCATGCTCGGCTTCCCGAAGGGGGCGGCCGAGAAGGCCGTGCGCAAGCTGGCCCGCGAACACCCCTCGGCTCCCGTCGAGGAGATGGTGCGCATGGCTCTGAAGATGCTCTGAACGGGCTTTTTGCAGCTCCGCCGGCCTCTCGGGAGCGTTTGTGGCAGCCGATTTGCACCCGTTTGGGTGCGGCGTCATGTCGGCACCGCGCTAAACGCATCGAGCCATGACGGAGATACCCTTCGGATTCATTCTTGTACTGCTCGGCCTCTTCGTGCTGGCCGTCCTGGGTGTGGTTCTTGTCCACATGCACCGGCAGCACGCCCTGCAACGGATGCAGGACCCGAGGCACGACCATTATCGGCGGGGATAGCGCACGGACGCTTCCCCGTCCTTTTTTTTGGTCCGTCGGCAGACGATTCGTCCCTTTTTTCGCGTTCCTTGCTGTGAATTCGGATTGTTTTTGTAAATTTGCACAATTGTATGCCGATGAATATGACCCGATACAAGCTCACAGGCCTGCTGGCGGCGCTTCTGCTGCTTGCGGGCTGCTCGCAGGAGGAGGAGACGCTGCCCAACCAGCGCAACAGCATCGTCTCGTTCCTCACCTCGATGCACGCGCCGCAGCTCATCTCGGAGGAGGCCGTCGCCGAGTCGCCCGACGAGAATCCCCCCTTCTATACGGCCAAGGGCAATACGGTCTACCGCTACATCTCGAACTACTACGATTCGGGGCGCGCGTCGCGTGCCGAGGTGAAGTCGGGCTCGCGCGTGAGCATCACCTTCCGTGCCTACGTCTTCTCGATGCGCAACATCACCGACTCGGACATGCCCTTCTTTACGAACGACCCCGACCTGGAGCAGGCGCTCTACGAGGCGGGGCTCACCCCCGGGGTGTGGAAATTCGAACCCATGGAGCTCACTTTGGGTCAGAGCGGAATAATAAAAGGGCTCGAACTGGCGTTACTTGGGTGTCGCCAGGGCGACGAGGTGGAGTGCTACATGACCTACAACATGGCCTACGGCGATACGAACTTCGCCACCATCCCGCGCGAGAGCGCCGTCGCCATCTTCTTCACGGTCAACGGCGTCGATTAGCCCGGAGGACCGCATGAACTGAGAGACAACGAGAAACGAACGAAACGAACGAAACCGGAGATATGAAGTTTTTTGGACACACACTGCTCGCCGCGGCGCTCCTGCTGGCCCTTCTGCTGCCTTCGTGCGCCAAGGAGGAGAGCGAATCCTATGCCACCTACGAGAAGATGGCGCTTGCCTCGTGGATACGCCTCAACCGTCCCGACCTGGAGGAGAACCTGCAGGAGGATGGCGGCTACTACGTCGACGTGCTGAAGGTGGGCAACAAGGATGCCGCACCCATCAACGATACGATTTGCTGGGTGAAGTTTGACTTCTCGGGGCGCGACCTGAGCGGCAACATCATCCTGACGCGTCGGGAGATGGATGCCAAGCTGGCCGGCACCTTCACCAAATATACGCACTATGTGCCCTATTACCGCTACTGCGGCGAAATCAACACGTCGCTGATTGAGGGTACGCGTCTGGCGATGCGCAACACGCTGACGCTCGGCGAGACCTATTACGAGAAGTACAAGAACGAACGCGGCTTCGAATCGCGCGAGATTCTGCTGCGCGAAGGCTCCGAGGTGGTGCTCTACATGCCCTCGTCGGTGGTCGGCGGCGCGGAGGGCGACGGCGGTTACGAGGGTCAGTATACGCTCGACACCAACCGCCCGTTCATCGTGACGATGACGATTTGCGATACGGTGAAGAACCCGCTCGAGAGCGAGGGCTCGGCCGTCGACGCCTTCTGTGAGGGCGACGGCGGGCTGCGCGTCTACGACACTAAGGAGAACAAGCGTCCCGAGAAGGCCGACGATGCGAACCACCCCTACAACATCACGGAGCGGTGGGTCAACGCCTGCGATACGGTGCCTCAGGTCTATGTCGACTACCGCTACCATCCCGGCGATGCGATTCGCTTCCCGGAGCGCTACCAGTCGGCCTACGAGCCCTATGCGGCCTTCGACAAGCTGGAGCAGGACATCGCCGATGCGCTCAAGGAGCGGTTCGGCTCCGAGGAGGGGACCTATCCCGACGTGAAGGAGCTGACCGACTCGGTGAAGATGGACGGCAAGGCCAAAATCTGGTACATCGGCCGCTTCCTCGACGGCTTCATCTTCGACACGAACATCGACGAGGTGAAGAAACTCATCTACGGCGAGGTGAAATCGACGGGTTCGGCCTTCGAGTACACCCCCGAGGAGGGCGGTGCCATCAGCGCCTGGTACTATACGATTCCCAACCTCAAGTTTGGGCAGTGGGCCGCGATGGTCACCACCTCGACCAACGCCTACGGTTCGTCGGGCGTCAGCGGTTCGTCGTCGACCTCGACCACGACCAGCGGCTATTCGTCGAGCTATCTTGACTACCTGAACTACCTGAACTACGCCAACAGCTACTACGGCATGAACGGCTACTACGGCGGTTACTACGGTGGTTACTACGGCGGCTATTACGGCGGTTACTACGACTACTACGGTTACGGTTCGGGCTACGACGATACGACCACCACGACGACCACCACCTCCGTAACGACGGAGATTCCCCCCTTCACGCCGCTGCTGTTCCAGATTTACGTCGAGCCGAGCGACGAGGCCGACGAGGAGTAGCGCCGCGTGCGGAGGTGCCCGATGCGGAGGCCGCGCGGAGGTGCCCGATGCTGAGGTGCCCATGCGGAGGTGCCACGTGCGGAAGAGTCCGTGCAGAGGTGCCCATGCAGAGGCCGCATGCAAGGTGATTCAATACGCGAGGCGATTCAACACGCAGGACAATTCAAGGAGACAGGCTCCCGGGTGCACGAGATGCATCCGGGAGTCCTTTTTTATTTTTATATACGTACGCGTCGCATGCGCAGGAGCAGGTGTAGGTGCAGGTGCAGGTGCAGGCGGGACCTCCCGCACTGCCCGCGCCACCCGCACTGCCCGTACTGCCTGCACTGCCCGTACGGCCCGCCCGCACCGCCTGCATCGCCTGCGCCGCCCGCACCTCCTGCACGGCCCGGCCCGCCCGCACCTCCCGCACGGCACGGACTGCTCGCACCACCCGCGCCACCGGCTCCACCCGCACCGCCGGTCTGCCCGCACCACCCGCACGGCCCGGACCACCCGTACCACTCGCACCGCCCGAGGCCCCTTCGGCACGACTTTGGCAGTGTCGCGAGTCGGTCCGGATGCCGCAGGTCCGGCCGCTTTGCTTTGTTGCGCTTTTATGACACTTCAATTACATTTTTTGAAAGGGAAATTTTGGATTTATCCAAAAAAGTTGTAACTTAGTTGTGTAGAAATATCAACTTAAAACCAACTGATATGATAATCACATTTAACGAGCTGCGCCGAATCAAAGACAAACTGCCCAGCGGCAGCTCGCAGCGCATTGCAGATGAATTAGGACTCGACGTGGAGACGATTCGCAATTATTTCGGCGGCAAGCACGAGGCGAAGGAGTGCGTTGGCGTTCATTTCGAACCCGGACCCGACGGTGGCATCGTGACGTTGGACGATACGACGATTCTCGAACATGCAATGCGCATTCTGAACGAGAACAAATAGCCGCGCTGCGGATTTGTCATTGAGAGATGATTCAGGCCCCTCCCTGCGGAGGGGCTTCTTTTTTGCCTGCCGTTTGGTGAAGTGCCGGAGGGCTGCCGCGGCGCACGGTTTTCTGCCAAAATAACACGCTCCGGCAGACCCTTTCCCCGCGGTGCATTCACAGCCTGCCAATATTCTGCCAATTTGGCAGGACGTGTCGTTTGGTACAACCTTTGTTCAAGAAGGGGGCGTAACGCGCCGGTTGAGGCCGGCAGAGAAACCGAATAATAACAATTAAAACATATACGACTATGGCAAAGATTATTGGTATTGACTTAGGTACGACGAACTCCTGCGTAGCAGTGATGGAGGGCAACGAGCCCGTGGTGATTCCCAACTCCGAGGGACACCGCACGACCCCTTCCGTCGTAGCCTTCACGAATGACGGAGAGCGCAAGGTGGGTGACCCCGCAAAGCGTCAGGCCATCACCAACCCGAAGCGCACGGTCTTTTCGATTAAACGTTTCATGGGCGAGACCTTCGACCAGGTTACGGCCGATGTGGCCCGCGCGCCCTATTCGATTGTCCGCGGCGACAACAACACGCCCCGTGTCGACATCGACGGACGTCTCTACACGCCTCAGGAGATTTCGGCCATCATTCTGCAGAAGATGAAGAAGACGGCCGAGGACTATCTGGGCCAGGAGGTAACCGAGGCGGTCATCACCGTGCCGGCCTACTTCTCCGACTCGCAGCGTCAGGCCACGAAGGAGGCGGGCGAGATTGCCGGTCTGAAGGTTCGCCGAATCATCAACGAGCCTACGGCCGCAGCGCTTGCCTACGGTCTGGACAAGAAGGGCAAGGATATGAAGATTGCCGTATACGACCTCGGTGGCGGTACGTTCGATATCTCCATCCTGGAGCTGGGCGACGGTGTCTTCGAGGTTAAGTCGACCAACGGCGATACGCACCTGGGAGGTGATGACTTCGACCACGTGCTTATCGACTACATGGCCGAGGCGTTCAAGGCCGAGCACAACATCGACCTGCGTCAGGACCCGATGGCTCTGCAGCGCCTGAAGGAGGCTGCCGAGAAGGCCAAGATTGAACTTTCGTCGTCGACTTCGACCGAAATCAACCTGCCCTACATCATGCCTGTAAACGGCATTCCGCAGCACCTGGTCATGACGCTTACGCGTGCCAAGTTCGAGCAGCTGTGCGACCATCTGATTCAGAAGACGGTCGAGCCCTGCAAGCTTGCGCTGCGTGACGCCGGTCTGCAGGCCAGCGATATCGACGAGGTGATTCTGGTCGGCGGTTCGACCCGTATCCCCGCCGTGCAGAAGATTGTCGAGCAGTTCTTCGGCAAGACGCCCAACAAGAGCGTAAACCCCGACGAGGTGGTTGCCGTGGGCGCCGCTATCCAGGGCGGTGTGCTGACGGGCGAAGTGAAGGACGTGCTGCTGCTTGATGTGACGCCGCTGTCGCTCGGTATCGAGACGCTGGGCGGTGTGATGACCAAGCTCATCGACGCCAACACGACGATTCCTACCCGCAAGAGCGAGGTCTTCTCGACGGCAGCCGACAACCAGCCTTCGGTAGAGATTAACGTATGCCAGGGCGAGCGTCCGCTGGCCCGCGACAACAAGTCGATTGGCCGCTTCCACCTCGACGGCATTCCGGCCGCTCCGCGTGGCGTGCCTCAGATTGAGGTGACGTTCGATATCGATGCCAACGGTATCCTGAACGTATCGGCCAAGGACAAGGGCACGGGCAAGGAGCAGAAGATTCGCATCGAGGCATCGTCGGGTCTGACCGAGCAGGAGATTCAGCGCATGCGTGACGAGGCGAAGGCCAACGAGGAGAAGGACCGTCAGGAGAAGGAGCGTATCGACAAGATTAACGCTGCCGACTCGAACATCTTCGCCACCGAGAAGCAGCTCAAGGAGTACGGCGACAAGCTGCCTGCCGACAAGAAGGCAGCCATCGAGTCGGCCCTCGGCAAGCTGAAGGAGGCGCACAAGAACGCCGACGTTGCGGCTATCGACACGGCCATCGCCGAGCTGAACGCCGCATGGCAGGCCGCTTCGCAGGACATCTACTCGCAGCAGCAGGCTCAGGGTGCTGCCGGTGCTCAGCAGAATGCCGGCCAGCAGGCTCAGGGCAATGCAGGCGCACAGGGCGGTGCCAACAACGGCCAGCCCGAGGACGTAGAGTTCGAAGAGGTGAAATAGTTCACGGCCTTGCATAAAGGCTGACGACGGGTCGGGTCCGGATTTCCGGGCCCGACCTTTTTATGCCCCTCCGAAGCCGCATGCGCGGCGCCTCACGCAGGGAGGCGTGCGTGCGGCGGAGGGGGAGACGACGAAGCGGTTCGAACCGGAGGTCGAACGGGTTGTGGAGCGAACAGGTTCGGACCGGAGCCCCCTCGGGGGCGGGTGGGATGGTGGGTTATGACGAGCGACGGACGACCGGGAGTGTACCATGGGTACGGACTTCCGGCCGCCCGTCGTTTTTTTTGTGCCGGGGAGCGGGGAGGGCGCGGAACGAATCGGCGGCCGTGCGGTCCGCGTGCGGCGGCGTGTGACGGAGCGCGGCAGGGAGCGGTCGGGGTGGGCGGCGTCGTGCGCGGTGTGCGTCCGGTCCCGGAGCCTTGACGGGTGGCGGCCGGCTGCTCGGCCGATGCTTTGGCCGGGGTGCTCGGCCGATGCGGTGGCCCGGCGTGGCCGGGCAGCGGGGGCGCGGCGGCGTGCAATCCGGTATTTTGCCGGGGCCGGAGGGACTGGAGGGGCCGGGCGTTGTGCTGTCCTGCAATTTGCCGGGGCAGGCGATGCAGCGAATCCCGCCGGTGTATTATCTTTGCCGGTGAAACGGAACAAGATTGCTTATGGCGTGGTTGCTGCTTCTGCTGGCCGGCCTCTTCGAGATGGGCTGGCCGCTCGGATTCAAGCTCGCGGGGAGTTCTCCCCGCTATCACGGACTCTTTCTGGTCCTCTCGGTGGTGTCGATGGCGCTGAGCGGATGGCTGCTCTATCTGGCCCAGCGGAGTATCCCCATGGGTACGGCCTATGTCGTCTGGACCGGCATCGGCGGCGTCGGCACGGTGGTGCTCGGGGTCCTCTTTTTCGGCGATGCGCTCACGGTCGGCCGGATGTGCTGTCTGACCCTCATCCTCGTCGGTATCGTCGGGCTGAAGCTGCTGCATTGAGGCGCCGCAGCGCCGCGGGGGGGAGGCCTCTGCCGGAGGCACGGCCCGGCGGGGCCGATGCGGGCCGGCGTGGCTGACGCGGTTCGAAAAGTCCGGGCGCGGGGCGATGGGGCCGGCGCGGCCCGAAAGGACCGGACGCAGAGCGAAGGGACCGACGCGGCCCGAAAAGTCCGGGCGCGGAGCAATGGGGCCGACGCGGCCCGAAAGGTCCGGGCGCGGAGCAATGGGGCTGACGCGGTTCGAAAAGTCCGGGCGCGGAGCGTAGAACGCAAAAGGAAAAGCGAAAAAAGAGGCCGTTCCTTCCGCAAGGGAGGGAACGGCCTCTTTTTCTTTGTCCGGCGGCGGAAGAGCCGCTACAACCCTCCGGCCAGCTCGAAGCGAAGCCCCTGGCGCAGCGTGCGCAGGGCGCTCTCCAGCTGCAGCAGCTGGGCGAATTCCCGCTTCTTGACGGCAAAGGGTACTCCGGCGTCGTCCCGGAAGGGGAAGCACTCGGTCGGGCGTTTCACCTCGTTGTTGAACTGCACCTCCGTGCAGCGGAGCTCGACCTCGGCGGCCGCCTCCTCGCGCAGCATCCGCACGCGGCATTCGAATCTGTAGCCGAAGCGCTGGTTCGAGGCCGTGTGGGTGAGCAGCATGCGGGCGTGGAGCCGCTCCTCCTCCTCGGTGAGGAGCTCCTCGCTGCCGGGCGAGCGCCACGTGTCGTGCAGGATAGTGTGGATTTTGCGGTAGAGCTCCCCGGCCGTGCGGACGCTGTCGGTCCCCTCGAAGCGGGCCCGCCACACGAGGTCGCCCTCTTCGGGGAGGCATTCGCTCTCGCGACGGAGTTCGCGCATGAGCGCCGTTTCGCGCAGTTCGTCGGCTAGGACCGTCGAATCGGCGGGAGGCTGGGGCGATGCCGCCGCGGTTGCAACGGCGAGCCACGGCACCAGCAGAAGCAGGGTTAACTTGTTCATGGGTCGATGGGTTTTTGCGGCCGGGAAGCGCCCCGCCCGTGCGGTGGGCGCCTCTTCGGCGGCGTGAAAAAAAGCTCCGGGGCCGACGAAAGCCGCCGCCCCCGGAGCAAGGGGCCGCCTATCGGGCGGTGGTGAGTTCGATGATGCAGTCGGGCGTCTCGGGCCGCTCGGGGAGGCGGAGCGTGATGCCCGTGTTGTCCTGGTGGTAGCGCACCTTCGTTCCGTCGGCGAAGCGCACGGCGCCCGTCACGCGCAGCTGCGAGGCCGGCAGCGGCAGGAAGAGCTCCGTGTCGGGCCAGTCGAGGATGTGGACATAGACCTTCTCCCCCTTGCGCGTAGTGACGCCCCAGCTGCGGGGCTCGACCGGTCCGGCCTGCGTGCCGTAGATGGTCTGCCCGTTGGTGCGGAGCCACGAGCCCATCTCCTCGAGCCGCTCGAGCGCCGCCGCGGGCAGCTCGCCGTCGGGCTGCGGGCCGATGTTGAGCAGCAGGTTGGCGCCGCGTCCGGCCGCACCCGCCAGGTAGCGAATCAGCTCGTCGGAGGATTTGTAGTTCTGGTCCGTAATCTTGTAGCCCCACATGCCGTTCATCGTCTGGCAGGTCTCGAGGGGCAGCTGGCTGATTCCCTGCTCGGAGTAGCCCGCCGTATTCTCGCCCGGCAGGTCGCGTTCGAAGACCTGGGCGTCCTCACCCTCGAAGGGGTCCAGATGGTGGTTGTTGATAATCAGGCAGGCGGGCTGCAGGCGGTGAATCAACGCGTAGAGCTCGTCGAGCCGCCAGTCGAAGTCGGGGTTGCGGTCCTGGTCCCAGACGCCGTCGAACCAGATGGCCCCCACCTCGCCGTAGTTGGTCAGCAGCTCGGTGAGCTGCGCCTTCATGAAGGCGAAGTAGCTGTCGGCATCCTCCGCCTCGACGGGGCGTCCCGTGCCGAGCCCCGTGCGGCCGCGCGGGGCATCCTCGCGCCACCAGTCGATGAGCGAGTAGTAGAAGTGGATGCGGATGCCCTGACGGTGGCACTCGTCGCAGAGCTCCTTCAGCACGTCGCGGGCAAAGGGCGTCGCGTCGACGATGTTGTAGGGCGACTGCGCGGTGTGGAACATCGAGAATCCGTCGTGGTGGCGCGTCGTGAAGCAGATGTAGCGCGCCCCGCCTTCGCGGATGGCCGTCACCCAGGCTTGGGCGTCGAATTTGGCCGGATAGAAGCCTCCGGCGAGCTTTTCGTATTCGCGGTAGTTCAGGTCGAGGTTGGTCATCGCCCACTCGCCCTGCGCCAGCATGGCGTAGAGCCCCCAGTGGAGGAAGATGCCGAAACGGGCGTCGGCGAACTGCTGCCGCGAGGCAAGGTTTTCCGGAGTCGGACGGTAGCCGGGCTGGGCTGCGGCCGAGAGCGCGAGCAGCGCGGCGCAGCACAAGGTGCAGAGATGCTTCATTGTCTTGTTCGTTGAGTCGTGACAAGACAAATTTATAAAGATTTTCCCGGATTTCCGCCTCCGGCCGCGAAAGAATTTCCCCGGCGGGGGCCTCGGAGGGGCCTTCCGGGGCCCTTCTGAGGGGCTTCGGGGGTGGGAGCGAGGCGCGCTGGCAGGAATGGAGTGGGGCGGTGTGCTGGGCGGAATGGGGTGGGGTGGACGGGCGTGCGGGCGGGGGGGCCCCGGCCGGGTTGGCCGGGATGGAGGGGGGCGGACTGACGTGCGGGCGGTGAACCTCGGCTGAGGGGATATGGCGGGAGGTGCTTCGGGCGGAATGGACGGGATGGAATAGGCGCTGGCAGGAATGAAACAGGGCGGCGGGGCGTGCGGGCGGAGCGTTCCGGCCCGGGTGGAATAAGTGGGACGAGGCGCTTCGGCCGCCTCCGGGACCGTTACCGGCCTTTTTGGCCGCCGCTTCGGGCCGCCCCTCGCCGCCTCCGGGCCGTTCCCTGCGCCCTTTGCTGCCGCCTCGGACCTCTTGCCGCCTCGGGCCTCTCGCTGCCGCCGGGGCCGTTACCGGCCTTCCTGGCCGCCGCTTCGGGCCGCCCCCTGGGGACGGAGTCCGCGGGTCCGTGCGGTGCGCCGCTCGGCAAGCCACATCCCGCAGAGTATCAGCGCCGCGCCGGCAAGCGCCGCACCGGTGATGCGCTCCCCGATGAAGAGCGCCGCCGTGAGCATCGTCACCAGCGGATTGAGGTAGATGTAGTTGGTCATCTTGACCATCCCGATGTGTCGGGCCGAGGCGTTCCAGAGCAGGTAGCAGAGCATCGAGGCGACGATGCCCAGAAAGAGCAGGTTGCCCCAGACGGCCGGCCGTGCCAGAATCTCCCACGTGACGGCAAACGGCCGCAGCAGGAAGACCGGCAGGATGGTCACCACACCGTAGAAGAAGACCTTGCGGGTGATGAAGAGCGCCGGGTAGCGCCCGCCGATGCGCTTGAGCAGCAGCGAGTAGCAGACCCACGAGAGCGAGGCGCCCAGCGCCAGCAGGTCGCCCTTCGGCTCTAGGTGGAGGATGAAACGCCCGTTGAGCACCACCAGCGTCATCCCGGCAAAGGCGATGAGCGACCCGACGGCCTGCCGGCGCGACATCCGCTCGCTGCGGTAGAGCGAGCGGAGCAGCAGGGCGGTCCACAGCGGCGCCGTGCAGACTATCAGCGAGACGTTCGATGCCGGCGAGAACTCCAGCGCCATGTTCTCGGTCAGGAAGTAGAGCGAGCCCCCCGTGACGCCGGCCGCGGCGAGCATCGCCTCGTCGCGCAGGCTGTCGGCCCGGAGCTTCGCGTGCGACAGGGCCAGCAGCAGGATGTAGGCCGCGGCAAAGCGCATGAGGAAGATTTCGGCCGGGGTGAGCGAGTTGGCTATCAGCACCTTGGTCGACACGAAGGTGGCCCCCCACACCGTGACGCAGAAGAGCGCCGCGAGGTGGTAGCGGTATCGGGTCGTGAGCTTCATTCGGGGTTTCATGCGGGGCCGAAATTACGGTTTTTCGCGACAGAGTGCAATTCTTGAGGGGGAAATCCCCTTTTTTTATTTCTTTTTTTCTATCTTTGCGTGCTATTGTGTGTAATGACAATAATTACAACAAATAACAACAAATTTTTTTCAACCAAATGCAAAGTAAAGGCTTTATTAAACTCATCGCGGTCCTTCTGGCGCTCGCGTGCGTTTACCAGCTCTCGTTTACGTTCAAGACACGTAGCGTAGAGAAGAAGGCGGCCGAGTATGCCGCCTCGTTCGACCTCGACCACCAGGCCGAGGCCGAGCAGCACTATCTGGATTCGGTGCAGAACCAGCCCGTCTTCAACATGGGATTCAAGTCCTTCACCTACAAGGAGTGCAAGGAGAAGGAGCTCAACCTGGGTCTCGACCTCAAGGGCGGTATGAACGTCATGCTGGAGGTGCAGGTCGAGGATGTGGTCAAGGCTCTGGCCGGCGACAGCCAGAACGACCCCGCCTTCAAGGAGGCCATCGCCGAGGCGAACAAGGCGCTCCACGACGGTTCGTCGAAGGACTACATCGGTGACTTCGTCAAGGCCTACCAGCGCCTCTCGAACGGTGCGCCGCTGGCCGCCATCTTCGTGAGCCCCGACTGCAAGGACATCACGCTCGAAAGCTCCGATGCCGACGTGGAGAAGATGCTCAAGTCGGAGACCGACGCCGCCATCGCCGCCTCGTTCAACGTGCTGCGCAGCCGTATCGACCACTTCGGCGTGACGCAGCCCAACATCATGCGTCTGCCCAACTCGCACCGCATTCTGGTCGAGCTGCCGGGCGTGAAGGAGCCGCAGCGCGTGCGTAACCTGCTGCAGGGTACCGCCTCGCTCGAGTTCTGGACCACGTACGACGCCAACGAGGTATTCCCCGCGCTGAACGCCGCCGACCAGCTGCTGCGCAAGGAGCTGACCGCTGCCGCCCAGAGCACCGGGGCTGCCGAGGCAACCGAGACTACCGAGCCGGCCGCCGCCGATACCACCGCCGCAAACGAGGGCCTGCTGGCCCAGGTGGCCGCCGCCGACTCGACGGCCCAGAGCGACGCCGCCGTTGCCCGCAGCCGCTTCACGGCCGAGGAGCACCCGCTCTTCGCGGTGCTCGACCCGACCTATGCGGGCGGTGCCGTCGTGGGTTCGGCCTACAAGGCCGACATGGCGACCGTCAACCAGTATCTGGCCATGCCCGCCGTACGCGAGCTGCTCCCGGCCGACATCATGTTCAAGTGGGGCGTCAAGGGCGACCCGCAGAAGGATGGCCGCTATGACCTCTACGCCATCAAGGTGGCTACGGCCGACGGCAAGGCTCCGCTCGACGGCAGCGTCGTTGTGGATGCCGTCGAGCAGTATGCTCAGCGCGGCGCCGAGGCCGAGGTTTCGATGACCATGAACGGCGAGGGCGCCCGCGAGTGGGCCCGCCTGACGGGTGAGAACATCGGCAAGTGCATCGCCATCGTCCTCGACGGATATGTCTATTCGGCACCCGTTGTCCGCACCAAAATCGACAAGGGTACCTCCTCCATCACGGGCGGCTTCTCGATTCAGGAGGCCAAGGACCTTGCCAACGTCCTCAAGTCGGGCAAGGTGCCCGCTCCGGCCAAAATCATCCAGGATACGGTCGTAGGTCCGTCGCTGGGTCAGGCCTCGATTAACGCGGGTATGCTCTCGTTCGTCGTCGCCTTCATCATCGTGCTGCTCTACATGGGCCTCTTCTACAAGACGGCCGGCTGGATGGCCGACATCGCACTGCTCTGCAACGTCTTCCTGCTGATGGGCGTGCTCGTCTCGTTCGGCGCCGTGCTGACGCTGCCCGGTATCGCCGGTATCGTGCTGACGATGGGTATGGCCGTCGACGCCAACGTCATCATCTACGAGCGCATCAAGGAGGAGCTGCGCGGCGGCAAGGGGCTCTCGCTGGCCATCAAGGAGGGATTCTCGAAGGCCTACTCGGCCATCATCGACGGTCAGCTGACCACCATCATCACCGGTATCGTCCTCTTCATCTTCGGTAACGGTCCCGTGCAGGGCTTCGCCACGACGCTTATCATCGGTATCATCACCTCGGTATTCTGCGCCATCTTCATCACGCGCATGCTCATCGAGTGGGTGGTTGCCAAGTGGGGCTCGATTTCCTTCTCGCACAAGTGGTCGGAGAACTTCCTCAACAATACCCACTTCGACTTCCTCCGCGTGCGTAAAATCAGTTACGCGGTTACCATCGTGCTGATGCTCCTCTCGTGCATCTCGTTCTTCGTCCGCGGTCTGAACCTCGGCGCCGAGTTCACCGGCGGCCGCGCCTATGTGGTCCGCTTCGACAAGGCCGTCTCGGCCGAGGAGGTGCGCAAGAACCTCGGTGAGGTCTTCGCCCGCCAGGCCGATGCCGACGCCGCCTCCATCAGCTTCGAGGTGAAGCAGTACGGCAACGAGAACCAGATGCGCATCGTGACGCAGTACCGCTACGACGATACGTCGGACGAGGCTACGGCCGAGGTCGAGAAGATTATCTACGAGGCCATGAAGCCGCTCTACTCCTACGACATCACCTTCGAGCAGTTCCGCAACACGCAGACCGACCTGAACGGTATCCTGACGGCCGACAAGATTGGCCCCTCGATTGCCCAGGACATGACGTGGAACGCCATCTATTCGGTGCTCTTCTCGCTCATCGCCATCGGTCTCTACATCACCTTCCGCTTCAAGCGCTGGCAGTGGGCCACGGGCGCCACGGTCGCTCTGGCCGTCAATGCGCTCTTCATCGTCGGCCTCTTCTCGATGTTCTACGGCATCCTGCCCTTCAACCTTGAGGTGAACCAGGCCTTCATCGCGGCCATCCTGACCATCATCGGTTACGCCATCAACGACACGGTGGTCGTCTTCGACCGAATCCGCGAGTACATGGGCCTCTACCCGAAGCGCAACCTGAAGGAGAATGTCAACAACTCCATCAACTCGACGCTGTCGCGTACCATCAACACCTCGGGTACGACGCTCGTCACGCTGATTGCCATCTTCCTCTTCGGCGGTGAGACCATCCGCGGCTTCATCTTCGCCCTCATCGTGGGCGTGGTAGTCGGTACGGTCGCCACCATCTTCATCGCTACGCCGATGGCCTACGACCTGATGCGCAAGCGTGCCAAGATTGACAAGGAGTAACCTCCCGACCGCTCCGCGCGGCTGCAATAAAAAGGACTGTTCCCGTTTGGGGCAGTCCTTTTTATTTTTATCTTTGCAACGGGAATCCCTTTTTCGCGGAACGCTATGGAAAATTTGTGGAAACGTCTTCGCCGCTACGTCTCGCCGGTGTTTCTGGCGCTGCTCGTCGCGTCGTTCATCCTCTGGTACATCGCCAAACTGAGCTATACCTATACCACCTCGCAGGTCGTCAGGATTGATGTCGACGGGCAGACCTTCGACGTGACCTGCACGGTCGAGGGCGTGGGTACGAACCTCTTCGGCTACCGGGTCTACATGCGCAAGAAGTCGCGCATCCCCCTCTCGGAGCTCAAGTACGAACCCTCGCACGAGGAGGGGCACGAGGGGAAAATCATCATCGACCCCCAGTCGCTGCAGAACGCCCTGTCGGTGAAGTTCAGCGACATCAAGATTGTCTCCATCGACCGCATTCCCGAAATCAACATGCCCGAAGAGGACAAGAAGCGATGATGAAGGTCGGCATAACGGGAGGAATCGGAAGCGGCAAGAGTACGGTCTGCCGCCTCTTTGCGGCGCGGGGCGTGGCGGTCTACGACAGCGATGCCGCCGCCAAAAGGCTGATGGCCGGGCCGCTGCGCGGGGCCGTCGAGGCGCGTTTCGGCGCGCAGGCCTACCGCGACGGGGTGCTCGACCGCCGCTATCTGGCCGGCATCGTCTTCCGCGACCGGGAGGCGCTGCAGGCGCTCGATGCGATTGTCCACCCCGCCGTGATGCGCGATTTCGAGGCGTGGGCCGAGGCGCAGCAGGGCGACTACGTCGTTCTGGAGAGCGCCATCCTCTTCGAGGCGGGGCTCGAGAAGTCGGTCGACCGCACAGTGGCCGTGCTGGCCCCCGAGGCCCTGCGCATCCAGCGGACCTGCCGCCGCGACGGTACCGATGCCGAGTCGGTGCGGCGCCGCATCGCCGCCCAGATGAGCGACGACGAGCTCCACGCACGTGCCGACCATACGATTGTCAACATCCGCGAAGAGGAGCTGGCGCCTGCCGTCGAGCAGCTCGACCGCCTCTTCCGCCTCGAAGCCCGACACCATGACGCTTGACCTTTCGCGCCCCCGGGTGATGGCCATCCTGAACGTCACCCCCGACTCCTTCTTTGCGGGCAGCCGCATGAGCTGCACGGAGGCCGTCGAGGCCCGCATCCGCGAGGCCGTGGCCGAGGGGTGCGACCTGCTCGACGTGGGGGGCTACTCCTCGCGTCCGGGCGCCGACGAGGTCGACGTCGGGGAGGAGTGGCGGCGCGTGGAGCTGGGCCTTGCCGCCGCGCGGCGGCTGGCGCCCGACCTTCCGCTCTCGGTCGACACCTTCCGCAGCGAGGTGGCCGCCCGTGCGCTGAAGCAGTTCGGACCTCTGATAATCAACGATATATCGGCCGGTGAGCTCGACCACGGAATGTTTGCCGTCGTCGCCGCCCACGATGCGCCCTACATCGCCATGCACATGAAGGGCGACCCCAAGAGCATGCAGTCGCTGACCGACTACCGGCGCGACATCGTCACCGAGGTGGTCGACTACCTCCGCCGGCGGGTCGGGGAGATGGAGCGGGCGGGCATCCGCGCCGAGCGGATTGTGCTCGACCCGGGCTTCGGCTTTGCGAAGACCGCCGGGCAGAACTTCGAACTGCTGGCCGGGCTGCACCGCCTCTGCGCCGAGGGTTATCCCGTGCTGGCGGGGCTGTCGCGCAAGTCGATGATATACCGCACGCTCGGCACGACGCCCGACGAGGCGCTGCCGGGGACCATCGCCCTGGGGTGGGAGTGCCTGCGCCAGGGAGCCTCCATCCTGCGCGTGCACGACGTCCGTGAGGCGGTCGATACGGTGCGTCTCTTCGAGGTCTTCGAGCGCTGCCGGGGCTGACGCTCCGTCCGGGACCGGGGGCCGCAGCGGGGCGGTGAAGGGGAGTGAAGCCGGGACCGGGGGCCGCAGCGGGGCAGTGAGGCAGCGAGTCCGGGGGACCGCCGCGGGGCAGTGAGGCCTGTGGAGGCAGCGGAGCCAGTGGGGCCGTGGAACTTGAGAGGCCGGCGTGGCCGACGGGGCTTGTGGGGCTGCCGCTTGCCGAGAATCAGAACAGAATTTGAAACGATGATACGGGTAACGGACATACACAAGCGTTACGGAACGCTCGAGGTGCTGCGGGGCGTCTCGCTCGAGGTGCACCGCGGCGAGGTGGTGACCATCGTCGGGGCCAGCGGCGCCGGCAAGACCACGTTGCTGCAGATTATGGGAACCCTCTCGCGTCCCGATTCGGGGCGGGTCGAAATCGACGGCACGGACCTCTTCGCGCTGGGCGACAAGGCCCTGTCGCGCTTCCGCAACGAGCGCATCGGCTTCGTCTTCCAGTTCCACCACCTGCTGCCCGAATTCACCGCCTTCGAGAATGTCTGCATCCCGGGCTTCATCGGCCACCGCCCCCGACCCGAGGTCGAGCGGCGCGCCGACGAGCTGCTGGCGATGATGGGCCTTGCGGAGCGTCGCGACCACAAGCCGTCGCAGCTCTCGGGCGGCGAGCAGCAGCGCGTGGCCATTGCCCGGGCGCTCATCAACTCCCCGGCCGTGCTGCTGGCCGACGAACCCTCGGGCAACCTCGACAGCCGCAACCGCGAGGAGATTCACCGCCTCTTCTTCGACCTGCGCGACCATCTGGGACAGACGGTCGTCATCGTCACCCACGACGAGCATCTGGCCGAGATGTCCGACCGCCGCATCGTCATGAGCGACGGACTCATCTCCGAGGCGCTATGACCCCTTCCGACACCCCTTCCAACGCTTGCTCCGGCGCCCCGACGGGCAGCCGGCAGGAGACCGTGTCCGCCCGTCAGCCGGTTCCGGCGGCGGCTTCCGTACGGAAGGCGACCCGCGGCGATGCCCCGCAGACGGCTGCCGAGCGGCCCCTCGGCGCGGCGGAGGAGGAACTCCGTGAGCTGCTCGAACGGCTCGCCGACCGCTACAACCGTCCCGAATTCATCGACGACGACCCCATCTCGGTGCCGCACCGCTTCACCGGGCGGCACGACCGCGAGATTGCCGGCCTGCTGGCTGCGACGATTGCCTGGGGCAACCGCCCGACGATTGTGCGCAACGGACATCGGATGATGCACCTGATGGACGACGCCCCGGCCGACTTCGTGCGCAACGCCTCGGAGCGGGAGCTCGCCGGGCTCGGCGCCTTCGTCCACCGCACCTTCAACGGCAGCGATTTGCGCGACTTCGTCCTCGCCATCCGGCGGATGGAGGAGCTCCACGGCGGCATCGGCGCCTTCTTCGAGGCACGCTACGCGGCGACCGGCGACCTTCCGACAGTACTCGCGGAGTTCCGCCGCGAGTTCTTCGCCGCGGAGCATGCGCCGCGCTGCGAGAAGCACCTCTCGTCGATTGAACGCGGGGCGGCCTGCAAACGCCTCTGCATGTATCTGCGCTGGATGGTGCGCCGCGACGCGCGCGGGGTCGACTTCGGCCTGTGGAGCACCATCCCGATGTCGGCGCTGCGCATTCCGCTCGATGTCCACGTGGGCGATACGGCCCGCGCGCTGGGGCTCCTCACGCGGCGGCAGAACGACTGGCGCGCCGTCGAGGAGACGACCGCCGCGCTGCGCCGCTTCGATGCCGCCGACCCCGTGCGTTTCGACTTTGCGCTCTTCGGCATCGGCGTCGATGCGAAGCGCTCCCTTCACGACCTGCTGCGTTAAACCCCACCGCCGACCATGAGCATCTTCCGATTCAAACAGTTTGCCGTCCGGCAGGAGCAGTGCCCCATGAAGGTGGGCACCGACGGGGTGCTTCTGGGCGCCTGGGCGCGGGTCGGGGCCGACGACCGCCGCATCCTCGACATCGGCACCGGAACGGGCCTCATTGCGCTGATGATGGCGCAGCGCGCCCCCGAGGCGGCAATCGAGGGGGTCGACATCGCCGACGTTGCGGAGGCGCGCGCCAATGCCGACGCCTCGCCCTGGGCGGCGCGGCTGAGCTTCCACCGCATGCCGGTTCAGCAGTTCCGCCCTGCGGACGGACGCCCCTATGACCTCATCCTTGCAAACCCTCCCTACTTTGTCGACTCGCTCACCTGTCCCGACGAGGGGCGGACGCGCGTGCGGCATGCCGTGGCGCTCCCCTTCGACGAGCTGCGCGACGCCGTGGTGCGGCTGCTCGCACCCGGGGGGCGCTTTGCGCTGATTCTGCCCCTGGAGGAGGCGCACGCCTTCGACGAACTCTGCCGCGGCCTGCTTGTCCCCGTGCGCCGCACCGGGGTGAGGACCACGCCGCGGCGCCCGCTCCGTCGCCTGCTGACGGAGTACCGCCATGTGGAGGCGGGGGAGCTCCCGTCCGAGCCCGAGTGCGACGAGCTGGTCATCGGCACGGGCGAGCACGAGTGCTATACGGAGTCCTACCGCGCCCTGACGCGCGACTTCTACCTCAAGTTCTGAGTCCGCACCCGGCCTGCATGCTCCGGTTCCGTGCTCTGTTTTTCCCACTTCGTTTTTCTCGTTCCAGCTTCCCGCATCCGACCCCGTGTTTCGGGCGGTGCGCTCCGGTCCTCGCATTCCGCCCTGCGTCGGCCTCGCACTTCGACCCACGCACCCCGGCTCGCACTCCGGTCCTACACTCCGGCCCCGTGTTCCGGGAGGGACGGCTCTTGCGCTTCGAGCCCGCACTCCGGTCCTCGCATCCGGTCCTCGCACTCCTGTCTCCGTACTCCTGTCTCCGCACTCCTGCCTCCGCACTCCTGCCTCCGCACCCCGGCCCGCACTCCGGTCCCGTGTTCCGGGCGGCGTACCCCGGTCCCGTGCTCCGACCCAGACCTGCCCCCCACATTCTGCCCCGCGCTTTGGGTGGCGGATTCTGGCGGCGGCTCCTGCCCCCGGGCCCCCTCCCGCATTTCGTTCCGCGTTCCCGCCCTCGCGCCCCGGCTCCTGCATTCCCGCCCCGCATTTCGGGCGGCGGTTTTGAAGGGCGGTTTTCGGGCGACATTCTGGAACGTCGCATTCCGGGCGGCGGTTTTGAAGGAGGGTTTTCGGGCAACATTCTGGAACGTCGCATTCCGGGCGGCGGTTTTGAAGGAGGGGGGGTACGCAGCGGTTCCTGTGTGAGGCCCCCGCGGCGTGTTTCTGAGCTCCGAATTTTGGCAAACCGACAAAATAAGGTATATTTGTAGATTGATTCTAACTTCTTACAGACAATGAAAACCAAATTGCTGGCGCTTGCCATGCTGCTTGGCAGCATGAGCGTCGTGGCTCAGAACCCCTATATCGCACTCGAAGGGGCGACCGAAGGGGCCGAGGGTGTGGTCGTGTCGCTGCCGCGTACGATTCTGGCGGTCGACGTGACGGTGGAGCATGACGTAACCCTCGCGGGTCCCTATGCGCGTTATGCCCAGAAGTTCCTCGGCGTGCGCGCCCCGCTGACCGACAAGTCGGTCTATGCGGTCAAGAGCGCCCGCGTCTCGCTGCTCGACGACGAGGAGTTCCTCGCCGCACCCCAGCTTCCCGCAGCGGCGCAGCGCAGCGAGCAGCTCTACGCCCGGGCCGAGGGTGAATTCCCGCGGCTGCAGGCCGACAAGAACTCCTCCACCGTGCGGACGCTCGAGGAGGCTGCCGAGGAGGCCGCATCGACGATTTTCTCGCTGCGCCGCCACCGCCTCGAGCTCATCACGGGCGAGGCGGGCGAGAATGTCTTCGGCGAGGGGCTCAACGCCGCCCTCGAGGAGATTGCCCGCCAGGAGCAGCTCTACCTCGAACTCTTCCTGGGCAAGCACGTGGTCACCACCTCGACCAGCCGCTTCGTGGTCTATCCCGATGCCGGCAACCGGCAGTACATCGTCTGCCGCTTCAGCGAGGGGAGCGGCCTGCTGCCCGAAAACGACCTCTCGGGCGACATCGTGCTGCTGCAGATTGAGCCTACGGGAGCCTCGATTGCCGTGCCCGAGACCTCGCCCAAGGAGAGCAACGCGGTCAGCTGCCGCGTAGCCGCTCCCGCCACCTGTGCCGTGATATGCGGCGGCCGCGAGTATTCGCGCTCGGTGCTTCCGCTCTTCGAATTCGGACGTACGGTCAAAATCGCGCTTCCGCGCCGCAAGTAATGGCTGACTTCACCTCCCGCATGGTCGCCCTTCTGGGGGCGATGCGCCGTGAGCGCAACGGTGCCGTGGCCGATGCCATGCGCTACTACGGCGCCGACTACGGCCTGAACTACGGCGTCAGTCTGCCGACCGTGCGCACGCTGGCCCGCGCCTGCGGCCGCGACCACGAATTTGCCCGCTACCTCTACGCCCAGGAGGTGCGCGAACTGCGCCTCGCGGCGCTCCACATCGCCGAGCCCGAGCGGCTCACGGCCGACGAGTTCGCCTTCTGGGGCGGCGGCATCTGCAACTCGGAGGTGGCCGAGGAGGCCGCCTTTGCGCTGCTGGGACGGATTGACGCCTTCGACGAACTCTTCCGCAGCTGGTGCAACGGCGGAACGCTGCTTGAGGGCTACGCCGCCGTGATGGCGGCCGCCCGCCGCGAGGATTCGCTCAACCACATCGATACCGCTGCCGCATGGCTGCGCCGCGTGGCGGCCTCGGAGGAGCACTCGGCCGCCCGGCTTGCCGGCCGCGGCGTGGCGACCCTCTTCGTAGCCTGCGGCTCACGAAACGAGGAGAACCGGCTGGCGGTGTTCCGCGTGACCGGTTCTCTGGGGACCTCTCCTGCCGAAGACTGCGTCCACGAGGAGGTCACCGCAATGTTGGGCGAATAGCGCCGCAGCCGTTCGGGCCGCCGTTCGTCCGTATCTCTGTCTGGCGACGGTTCCGGCATCGCTTCCCCGCAGCTCAACGGCCCCCTGCGTCCCGGGCGGGCGGCAGGGGAGCGGTGAGCGTGGAACGGGGCGCGGTGAGCGGGGATGTCGGCCGTCGGTTCGGCCCCTTTGCTGCAAAGATTGTTCCGCAGCGGGGCGTCGCGCCCGAAAATATCTGAAAAACAGCCATCCGGAAGGATTGGGACCCGTGAGTCCGTTCCTTCCGGATGGCTGTTTTGTGTGTGGGATGTCTCGATGCGGCTTTTTCGGAGGCAGGTGCGGCAGGGGTGACGGGAGTGGTTTTGGCCGGCGGGCGGCCCGGCCGGCTCCGGGCGGGCGGCCTGCTTGACGGGGGCCGGCTCCGATGTGCGGGCCTCTGCTCCCGGGGGCGTCTACTCCACGAAGAGCGCCTTGGGCAGCTGCGCGACGTTGTTGATTTCGACCACCTCGATGCCTTTCGGTCGGCGGGCCGAGCGGCTCAGATAGCCCGAGACGACGATGCGGCGGAAGCCCAGACGCGCCGCCTCGCTGATGCGCTGCTCGGTGCGCGGCGCCGGCCGCACCTCGCCCGAAAGCCCGATTTCACCGGCGCAGCAGACCCCCTCGGCAATGGGCCGGTCGTAGTACGACGAGATGACCGCCGCAACGACCGCCAGGTCGAGCCCCGGGTCGGCCACCTTGAAGCCGCCGGCGAAGTTCAGGAAGACATCCTTCTGGAACATCTTCATCCCGAGCCGCTTTTCGAGCACGGCCAGCAGCATGCTCATCCGCTTGGTGTCGAATCCCGTCGCCGTGCGCTGCGGCGTTCCGTACGCCGCGCCGCTCACCAGCGCCTGAACCTCAATCAGATAGGGACGTATGCCGTCGGCCGAGGCCCCGACGGCGATGCCGCTCAGCGGCTCGTCGTAGTGCGTGAGCAGAATCTCCGAGGGGTTGTCCACCTCGCGCAGCCCCGAGTCGAGCATCTCGAAGACGCCGATTTCGAACGTGGCGCCGAAGCGGTTCTTGATGCCCCGCAGGATGCGGTAGACGTTGTTGCTGTCGCCCTCGAACTGCAGCACCACGTCGACGATGTGCTCCAGCACCTTCGGCCCGGCAATGGTGCCGTCCTTGGTGATGTGGCCGATGATGAAGATGGAGGTGCCGGTGCTCTTGGCATACTTGAGCAGCGTGGCGGCGCACTCGCGAATCTGCGAGATGCTCCCCGCCGAGGAGTCGAGCAGCTCGGTGTAGATGGTCTGAATCGAGTCGATAATCACCAGGTCGGGGCGCTGCTCCTCGATTTGCGCCACGATGTTTTCGAGCAGCGTCTCGGCGTAGACCAGGCAGTCGTCGTTGCCGATGCCGATGCGCGTGGCGCGCATCTTGATTTGCTCGGCCGACTCCTCGCCCGAGACGTAGAGCGTCTTGAGCGAGTTGGCCGCCAGGGCAATCTGCAGCGAGAGGGTCGACTTGCCGATGCCGGGCTCGCCGCCCAGCAGTATGAGCGAGCCGGGGATCAGTCCGCCGCCCAGCACGCGGTTCACCTCGCTGTTGCCCAGGTCGATGCGCCGGTGGTCGCTCTCGCGGATGTCGCGGACCCGCTGCGGGCGCGAGGCGGGGAGCCCGCCGGCCAGCGCCGAGGCGGGCGACGAGCTCTCGCGGGCGACAATCTCCTCGGTGAAGGTGTTCCATTCGCCGCACGAGGGGCAGCGGCCGAGCCACTTCGGGGCTTCGAAGCCGCAATTCTTGCAGAAGTATGCTTTCTTGACCTTGGCCATGGTTGTGGTGTGTGATGCCTGGGTTGGGGCGTGTGATGCTTTCGCTTTAGTAGTAGATATGCGACGTCTGCTCGTAGCGCACCACCGACTGGATGTCGGCGTCGGGGTAGAGCGCGCGGAACTGCTCCGTGAGGTCCTCGCCGAAGCGCGCAAGGCGCTGACCCTCCGCGTCGGTGTAGTAGGAGAGCGTGCAGCGGCGCTCCTGGTCGCCGCCGTAGTAGAGGGTGATATCCGTCGAGCCGGGCAGCTTGACGAAGGCGCCGCTCAGCGCCTCGCCGTCGGCCGTGGGCCGCACGGTCAGCCGGCCGCCGTTGTACTCCACGTAGTCGAGCGTGTAGGAGCCTCCGACCTGAACGGGTGCCGAGGCCAGCACCGCCGCGCGGATTGCGTCGGCCAGCGGCGTGGCGCTGCCTTCGCCGCCCTCCGAGCCTTCGCCGCCTTCGCTGCCTTCGGAGCCGTCACTCCCGTCGCTGCCCGAGCCGCCGCCGGTTCTTGCGGACCCCTCCGAGCCGTCGCTCCCGCCGCTGCCCGAGCCGCTGCCGGTGTTGTCCGAGCCGCCGGTTCCCTCACCGTCGGAGCCGTCTCCGAGCTCGGTGCCGGGATTTTCGGGGTCGGTGGGCTCGGTCGGCGTCTCCTCGGTCACCGAGACCGCAGCCTCGATGGCCGTCACCTCGTAGCGGGTCGTGTAGTAGACCTCCGAAGGCTCCGAGCAGGCCGCCAGCGCGGCCGTCAGCAGCGCCAGCAGGCGGCAGATTGATTTGCTGTTCATGGCGTTCCGTTCGTTAGCTTAGAGCCCCATCTCCCGGTCGATGAGGATGACCTTAATGCGCCCCCGCGGGTGGCAGCGCAGCATCTCCATGCGCGTGTTGCAGATGCGGTCGGGCGAGTTGCAGTCGGCGCAGACGCCCGTTTTGGCGCAGGGGGTGCGGAAGCCGGGATGGCGGGCGATGTTGCGCGGCGCGGCGATGTCGCGGATGCGCTGCTCGGCCTCCTCGCGGCTTTCGGTGAGCTTGTTGCGCCCGGCCACGAGCAGCACCTTGCGCGGTCCGAAGGCTACGGGGGCGATGCGGTTGCCGACCATGTCGAGCCAGTGGAGCGTGCCGGCCGTCGTGACGGCGTTGATGCCCGTGATGAAGAGGTCCGACATGAGTGCCCGGCGGCGGATTTCGAGCCGTTCGGGACGCGGCATCGAGGCGTCGAATCCGTCGAGCAGCGTGAAGCGTTCGTCGCCGCGCAGCCACTCGATGATGCCCGTCTCGCGCATGGTCATAGAGTCGCCGAACGAGACCAGGCCCGGCGCTTCGCGCTCGATTTCCTCCTTCATGCAGGTGAAGGCCTCTTCGGGCGTTGCGACGACTACAGCGTCGAATCCATGGCGGCGCAGCGCCTCGGCGCAGCGTTCGAGTCGTTCGGCGGCTGCCGGTGCAGTGTTCTGTGGGGTCGTTGTGTTCATGGTTCGATGGATGTTTTTTGGGTGTTGGGCGCAGCGCTGCGGCCGTCTTGCCGGCCCGCGGTGCGGGCAGAGGCAGGGACGGCCGCGTGCGCGGTTACTTGATGAAGAATCGGTAGATGTCGTTGCCGTTGGCGTAGAGGACGAGCGCCAGGATGATGATGAGCCCGACGTACTGGGCCGTCTCAAGCACCCGTTCGCTCACCTTGCGCCCCGTGAGCATCTCCCAGAAGGTGAAGATGGCGTGGCCGCCGTCGAGCCCCGGGATGGGGAGGATGTTCATGACGGCCAGCATGATGGAGAGGAAGGCGGTCGTCAGCCAGAAGCCCTCCCAGTTCCAGCTGCCGGGGAAGATGCTGCCGATGGCGATGAAGCCGCCGAGCTCCTCGTAGAGCTTCGTCTTGGGCTGCACGATGAGCTTCAGCTGCTCCCAGTAGGAGGAGAGCATCCGTCCCGCCTTGCGGAAGCCGGCGGGGATGGACTCCCAGAAGGTGTACTCCTGCGTGCGGAGCGTGTAGGGCGCCAGAGCCAGCACGCCCAGCTTGCCCTCCGCCGTGACGGGCAGCGTGAAGTGCAGCAGCGAGTCGCACCCCGCACGCTTGACGGCGAGCCTTACCTCGCCTCCGGCGTGGCTCTTGAGCAGCGCCTGGTAGCCCGGGAATTCGAGCCCCGTGGAGTCCTCCATTGCGACAATCTCATCGCCGTGCCGCAGCGCCGAGGCCCCCGGAACGACGACGCTGTCGACGAGGAAGGGGTGGCGCAGCGTGAAGAGGTTCTCGTAGGCCCTATCGCGGCGCATGTCAATCAGCTCCTGGAGCGGCAGCGTCAGCGTGACCTGCTCGCCGTTGCGCTCGACGACCACCTCGCGGTCGCCCTTGGTGATGAGCAGCCCGTTGAGCAGCGTCTGGATGTTGTCCACGGGCTCGCCGTCGAGCGAGACGAAGCGGTCGCCGTCGCGGAAGCCGAGCCGGTGGCCCGTCTCGTTGAAGTTGTAGCCCCAGCGGGCATCCTCGTTCGAGAGGTAGCTGTCGCCCCAGACGTAGCAGATGCCGCAGTAGATGACGATGGCCAGCAGGACGTTCATCACAACGCCGGCAATCATCACCAGGAAGCGCTGCCAGGCCGGTTTGGCGCGGAACTCGTCCGGCTTGACCGGCTGTTTCATCTGCTCCTTGTCCATCGACTCGTCAATCATGCCGGCAATCTTCACGTAGCCGCCCAGCGGCAGCCAGCCCAGACCGTACTCCGTGTCGCCGCGCCTGAACTTGAAGAGCGAGAACCAGGGGTCGAAGAAGATGTAGAACTTCTCGACGCGGATGCGGAAGACGCGGGCCATGATGAAATGGCCCAGCTCGTGGATGCCGACCAGAATCGTGAAGCAGAGGAAGAATTGAAGCGCTTTAATCAGAATATCCATTGTGTGTCGTACTTGTTCAGAGTTTGAGGTATTCGGCGGCCAGGCGGCGGGCCTCGTCATCGGCCGCGGCGTAGTCGTCGAGCGTCGGGCGGAGGGTGAATGCGGCGTGCTTGAGCGCATACTCGATGGCGCGGACAATCTCCAGCCAGGGGCACTTCCCGGCCAGGAAGGCCGCCACGGCCCGTTCGTTGGCGCCGTTCATCGTGCAGGCGGCCGTGCCGCCCCGCCGCAGGCATTCGTAGGCGATGTCGAGCGCCGGATACTTGCGCCGGTCGACCGCCTCGAAGGTGAGCTGCGGATGGTCGAGGAAGTTGAAATGCTCCTGCGGGCGGCTGGCCCGGCGGGGGTAGAAGAGCGCATAGCTGATGGGCATCCGCATGTCGGGGGTCCCCAACTGCGCCTTGATGGCCCCGTCGTCGAACTCGACCATCGAGTGGACAATCGACTGCGGGTGGAGGATGACGTCAATGCGGTCGGCCGGCATGTCGAAGAGCCAGCGCGCCTCGATGACCTCGAAGCCCTTGTTGACGAGCGTCGAGGAGTCAATTGTGATTTTGGCCCCCATGTGCCACTGGGGGTGGTGGAGCGCCTGCTCGACGGTGACGTCGGCGAGCGCCTCGGCGGGCAGGTCGCGGAACGAACCGCCGCTGCAGGTGACGATGAGCCGCCGCGGCCGCGAGCTCTCGCCCGTCAGACACTGGAAGATGGCCGAGTGCTCCGAGTCGACGGGCAGAATCGGCGCCCGCTTCTCGGCCGCCAGGCGCATGACCACCTCGCCGCCCACCACGAGCGACTCCTTGTTGGCCAGCGCCAGCTTCTTGCCTGCGCCCAATGCGGCGACGGTGGGGTGGAGCCCCGCGTAGCCCACCAGCGCATTGACGACCACCTGCGTGTCGCCCCCTGCGGCGACCTGACGGACGGCATCCTCGCCCGCGTAGACCTTCACGTCGGTGTCGCTCAGCGCGTCGCGCAGCGGGGCGTAGCAGCTCTCGTCGGCGATGACGACCGTGTCGGCGTCGAATTCACGGGCCTGAAGGGCCAGCTGCCGCCAGTTGCGGTGGGCCGTCAGGATGCGGGCTTCGAAGAGTTCGGGATTTTCGCGGACGATGTCGAGGGTCTGCGTACCGATGGAGCCGGTCGACCCCAGAATGGCAAGGCGTTGTCTCATGAGGTTCAGAATACGATGTAGTTTTCGGGGTTGACCGGCTTGCCGTTGTTCCACAGCTCGAAGCCGAAGAGCCGCACCTGTCCGTCGACCGGTTCGGCGTTGTAGCCGATTTGCGCACCGCCGCGCACGGCCTGTCCCGTCGTGACGAGCGACTGCGAGAGGTTGCGGTAGACCGAGAGCAGGTTGTTGGCGTGCTGGATGATGATGGTGTACCCCGACTCGGGGCTCCAGAGGCTCTGGATGACCGTGCCGCTCTCGACGGCCGAGACGGGGGCGTCCGATGTGGCGACAATCCCGACGCCCAGACGACCCTGCGCCACGTCGAAGCTCTGGGTGATGATGCCCTCGATGGGGGCGAGCAGCTCCATCGATTCGCGCAGCGCGCGCCGCGAGGCCTTCTGCGAGGCGCTCAGCGAGTAGGGTCCGTCACCCTCCATTTGGGCGCGCAGCAGCGAGTCCTCGTGCGAGGGCATGACCAGCACCTTGCTCAGCCGCGAGGAGTCGCTCGAGGCGATGGTCCTCATGACGGGGGTCTTGCCCTCCATGATGAGGGCGATGTTCTGGTTGTAGGTCATCATCTGGTTCATCACGCGCTCCATCGAGTCGAGGCGGATGATGTTCTGCACGAGGCTTTCGCGCGAGCGGTCGGCCTCGGTCCGGTAGCCGGGCAGGAACTCCAGCACGGGGGAGTAGGCCACCAGCGAGAGAATCAGGATGAAGAGCAGCAGCACGAAGGCCACCAGTGCGGCGAAGATGCTTGCCGGCGAGAGGTGCAGGTGCCACTCCTCGCTGTTGTCGGTGGCGTTGAGCATGCTGAAGCGCCGCTTGCGGAAGAAGTTCCGCCACCAGGAACCTATTTTTTTCTGAATGTCCATCTTCTGCGGAGTGATAATCCCGACAAAGATACGAATTTTACGCGAAAACCCTGCGCCTGCGGCTCAATTCGCGCCTTGAGTTCGCAGCGGTCGCCTTCGCCGCCCCTGCCCCTGCCGCGCGGGTCGGTCCTGTGACGCTGCCGCGCCGCCGCCTCTGCCGTTTCCGCAGCGCCGAGCCGCGTTCCGGGAGGACCGCATGTCCGGCGCGACATTGCCTTTCGGGCGGGCCGTCGTTCCTGCCTCTGCCGCGCCGCCGCTCTTGCCTCTGCCGCGCCGCCGCTCTTGTCGCGCCTGCCGCGCGGAGCCGTATTCCGGGCGGTGGCGGGCCAACCGTTTGACACCTGGCGGCTTTTCGACGCCCCGATGCGGACCGGGAAGCAAAGGTTCGCTTATTTTTATTACCTTTGCGGTGTCCATAGGATAACGATTCAAATTCGATGATATTATGGTGAAACCTACTTTATTGGTCCTCGCTGCCGGCATGGGCTCGCGCTACGGCTCGCTCAAGCAGATGGACGGGGTCGGCCCCAACCGGGAGGCCATTATCGACTATTCGGTCTACGACGCCATCCGCGCCGGATTCGGCAAGGTCGTATTCGTCATTCGGCACTCGTTTGCCAAGGAGTTCCAGGAGGTCTTCTCCGCCGAGCGGTTCGGCGGCCGCATCGCCGTCGAGTATGTCTTCCAGGAGCTCGACTACCTGCCCGAGGGGCTGACGGTGCCCGAGGGCCGCGTCAAGCCGTGGGGCACGAACCACGCCGTGATGATGGCGGCCAAGGCCATCCACGAGCCCTTTGCGGTCATCAATGCCGACGACTTCTACGGCGCGGAGGCCTACCGGACCATCGGCGACTACCTCGCACAGCTCGACGGCAGCCGCAACCGCTACTGCATGGTGGCCTACGACCTGAACCGCACCCTCTCGGAGAACGGCACCGTCTCGCGCGGCATCTGCTCGGTCGACGGCGAAGGCAACCTGACGGCGATGGTCGAGCGGACGCAGATTGAGCGCGTGGCCGACGGCCGCATCCTCTTCCACGACGGCGGGGCCGACGAACCGCTGGCCGAGGATACCCCCGTCTCGATGAACCTCTTCGGCTTCACGCCCGACTACTTCGACTACTCGGCCGCCTACTTCAAGGAGTGGTTTGCGGCCAACCGCGAGAACCTCAAGGCCGAGTTCTACATCCCGACGATGGTCAACAAGCTCATCGGCGAGGGGACGGCTTCGCTGCGGGTGCTGCGCAGCACGGCGCAGTGGCACGGCGTGACCTACAAGGAGGACAAGCCGGCGCTGATGGCCAGCATCGAACGGATGATTGCCGAGGGCAAGTATCCGCGCAACCTTTGGAAATAACGGCCGGCAGCGGCGGCGGAGGTTGGCGGCCGGGAACTGTGTACGGAGATAACGGCCGGAAGCAGGGACCGGAGCGGCTGATGCTGCGGCCGGAACAGCCGCCGGAAGCAGGGACCGGAGTTGACAGCCGGGCACGGCGGCCGGAGATAAGGGTCGGCTGCAGGGACCGGAAACGGCTGATGCAGCGACCGGCAACAATGGCCGGAGATAACGACAAATACAGCGGCGCTCTGCCGCACATCGGAAGAAAGAGTCCATCCACCAGTCGGTGGATGGACTCTCTGTTTTGTTTCGGTTCCCGGAGCTCCTTGCCAAGGGGGAGGGTGATGGGGGAGTCGGGTTCGCAGAGGACAGGCTCACGGGTTCCGGGCGTGCGGAGGACAGGCTCGCGGGAGTCGGGCATGCGGGTGCCGGGCGTGCGGAGGACAGGCTCGCAGGTGTCGGGCGTACGGATGTCGGGCGTGCGGAGAATGGGCGTGCGTGCGGCGGTCAGTCGAGATAGCCCGCGCGGACCAGCTCTTCGCGGATTTTTACCCAGTCGGCCACGGGGCGCTTCACCCCGTCGATGAAGCGGATGGGGCACCCCAGCGCGCTGTCGTCGATGTAGAGGTCCGCATGGATTTTGGGCGACTGCGTCCAGCGGTGCTGCTCGGGATTCTCGTTGACGGCGTAGAGCGGAATATCCCGCTCGGCAAACCAGGCAAGCGCCTTGTCGAGCAGCCGGCCGCTGCGCATCGTGCAGAGGATGAGCCGGCATCCGTTGTCGGTCAGCTCGCGGAGCACGGGCACGGCGCCGGCATCCTCGCCCACGTGGGGGTACTCGTGGGTGACGACCGTGCCGTCGAAATCGACGGCGATGACTGCATCGTGTATGGCCATGGCTTGAGGTCTTTGTGTGTCGGCGGGTTACTTACGCCCTGTCGTGCTTGCGGTGGTGATGGTGGCGGTGGCTCTGCTCCTCCCCGCTGCGCGTCAGAAGCCGGCGCAGGAAGTTCAGAATCCGCTTGCGGTAGCTCGTCTCCTGGTAGTCGTCGCCGTAGCCGTACCCGTAGGTGTAGCCATATCCGTACCCGTATCCATAACCGTACCCGTATCCGTATCCGTGGCGGCGGCTGCGGGCGCCGTTGAGGACGATGCACATGTTGCGGAGCTTCTTTTCGCGGTAGAGCCGTTCGATGTCGGGCAGCTGGCGGCGGTCCAGAACCCCCTCGCGGATGATGTAGATGCAGAGGTCGCACAGACGGTCGGTGCTGATGGCGTCGGCTACCGACATGGCCGGCGTCGAGTCGATGAAGATGTAGTCGTAGCGCGTGCGGAGCTCGGCTATGAGCGTATCGAGCCGGTCCGAAAGCAGCATCTCGGCCGGGTTGGGCGGCTGGATGCCGGCATAGACGACATCCAGATTGTCGTGAACGCCGGAGCGGGAGATTATCTGGCCTGCGTCGGTGATGGAGCCCGAAAGGTAGGCGGTGATGCCTCGCGAATCCTTGCCGTGGCCGAATTCGCTCGAGAGGGCGTGGCGGCGCAGGTCGAGGTCGAGCAGCACCACCTTTTTCCCGGCCATGGCCAGCGTGACGGCGAGGTTGACGGCCACGAAGGTCTTGCCGGCGTGGGGGTTCGACGAGGTGAAGAGGACGCACTGCAGGCGGCTCTGGCTCGACACGTTCATGAAGTTCATGTTCGAGCGCAGCATGCGGAAGGCCTCCGAGAGGGCGTCGCGGCCCGCCTCGCGCACGGCGACGATGCCCTTCGTGGTCTCACCCTCGTAGAGGGGAACATCACCCAGGAAGGGGGCGCTCAGATTCTCCTCGATGTCCCTGCGGCCGCGGATGGTCGTGTCGAGCATGCTCAGCAGGAAGAGCAGGCCGAAGGGAATGGCCAGTCCGACGATGAGCGCAATGCCGAGAATCATCGACGATTTGGGGGCGATGGGGGCTCCCGAGCCGTATGCCAGGTCGATGACGCGGGCGTTGCTCTCCGCCACGGCCAGGTTGAGCTGCGTCTCCTCCTGCTTGTTGAGCAGGTAGAGGTAGAGCTCCTCCTTGATTTTCTGCTGGCGGGCGATGCCGAGCATCTCCTTCTCCTGCGAGGGGACCGTCGAGATGCGGCGGTTGGCCTGCTCCTCCTCCGAGCGCAGGGCGTTGCGCTGGATTTCGAGCGCGCGGATGTGCGAGTCGAGCGAGGCGATGATGGAGCGGCGTACGGCCGCCAGGTTGTTGTCCAGCTCCTGCATCACGGGGTTGTTGGCCGAGCTGTTCTCGCTGAGCTTCTCGCGGCGGAGAATCCCCTCGTTGTAGGCCGAAATCTGCTCGGTGATGCCCGAGTTGGCGATGGCGGCCATGGCGGGAATCAGGTCGCCGGCATGCTCCCTGTCGAGCAGGTAGGAGCGGATGAACTCCGCCACGTTGATTTGGTTCTCGAGCGAGAGCCCCTCGGCCTTGAACTGCGAGCTCTCCTCGACGTTGCGCGTCGCCTCGCTCGCGAGGTCCACCATGCGGTTGTCCCTCTTGAAGTTCTCGATGTCGCGGTCCACGTCGTTCAGCTCGCTGCCGATGATTTCGAGGCGCGAGTGGATGAAGTCGGCCGTCTCTTCGGAGATGCGCCGCTTGTCGGCGATGGCGTCGTTGTTGTAGACCGTGATGAGGGTGTTGATGACATCCTCGGCCCGCTTGGGCACGGCGTCGTTCATCGCGATGCCGACCACCGAGGTCTGCTTGTCCTCCACGGCGCACTTGACGGCGGCCCGGTAGGCCGACGTGGCCGCCTCGAGCGAGCTTTTCGCAACCTGGATGGCCGTTCCCTCGTCGGCGGGCGAGAGGTAGAGCGTCTTGCGGATGATCATCCGCCCCAGCGGGGTGGAGACCGTATCGCCGTAGGCGGCCGTTACGACGCGGCCGCGCTCCTCGTCGGAGATGTAGTCGTCGTCGAAGTCGGTGAGTTCGACCTGCTCGCCGCCGGCCAGCGGACGGGCCCGGAACGAGAAGGACTGGTTCTCGCCCTCGTCCACGAAGTCGGCCTCGATGGGCGACCGTCCATAGAGGTCCTGCGTGCGGAGTCCGCTGCGCTTCGAGTAGCCGGTCGTCAGACGGAGCGTGCGGACCACCTCCTGCATCAGCCGGCGCGACTGGAGGATGTAAATTTCGTTGTCGACGCTGTTGCGGCTCTGGAAGCCCGAGATGTCGCTGAAGGCCGAAATATCCATGTTGGCCCCCTTGCGGTCGTCCTTGACCAGGATGGTGGCCTTGCGGCTGTAGACCTTCGGCGTGCGGGCCAGATAGAGGTAGCCTGCACCCAGGCAGACGATGACCGATATGGCGAACCAGTACCAGTTGGCCAGTATCATCTGGATGAGGTCGTGCAGCGAGAACATCCCCGCTTCGGAGGTCTCGTTCTGGGGTGCGTGTTGCGTATTGGGTGTCTGTTCAATCATGGTCGCGGATTATTTTCTGGAAAGGGTTACGACGAGCGTCGCAATCGAGATGGCGGTGCTCACCAGCGAGATGTAGAACGAGCGGTCCTGGCTGATTTGACCCGAGCGTGCCTTCTTCTTGTTGGGCTTGACGTAGACCACGTCGTTCTGCTGGAGGTAGAAGGCCGGCGAGTCGAAGATATCCTTCGAGCGCAGGTCGAGGTACTCGATGGTGCGCACGCCGTTCGTCTCGCGGATGACGGCCACCTCGTCGCGCATGCCGTAGACCGTCAGGTCGCCGGCCATCGCCAGCGCATCGAAAATCGAGACGCGGTCGTTCTTGATTTCGTACTCGCCCGGGTTGGCCACCTCGCCGATGACCGAGAACTTCATGTCGGCGAACTCCACGTTCACCGTCGGGTCGTTCAGATACCCGCCCTCGACAATCCTGTCGGCGATGGCCTTGGCCAGTTCGCTGCGGGTCATGCCGCGGCAGTCGATTTTCCCGATGATGGGCATGTCGAACATGCCGTGCTCGTCCACCGTGCGGACCTGAAGCGAGGAGGCGTCGCTCGAAGAACTTGTTCCGGTAGTTGACAGCGCGTTGTAGCCCGAAGCCGTATTGAAGGGGGCGGCCAGTTCGGGGTCCTTGCTGTTGACCACGACGGTGAGCCGGTCGAGCGGCTGGATGCGGATTTGACCCTTGAGGGCTGTCTGTTCCGGAGTGTATGGGGTGGCATCCTGGAGGTACCAGGTCTTTTTGGCGGCTCTTTGCGTTGCACACGACGTGAAGGCAAGCGCCGCGAAGCAAGCGACGGAGAGCAGGAGAAAACGGAAAAATCTCATCTGTTTCAGGATAATTGTATACGCCCCGCAAAGGTAGTAAAGTTTTCCGAAAAATCCAGCGGTGCAATTTGCTATTTGTGCCGCAGTTGGACCGATTGAGCGTCCGTCGGGGCAGGGTGCGGGATGCGGCGCCGGAGTTGAGGTGTTGCGGCGGCGGAGCTCCCTCTGGGGACGCTCAGGGCCGGTGCCGCGCGCTCTTTTGCGGGATTCGGCGTTCAGCCGTATCAAAATTGCCGGAAAAAGTGTATTTTTGGTCCTCCAAAGCGTCGCCGGACGCTCTGGATGCCGGCTTCCGGCCGTGCCAATCCCTCCCGACGCCCTCCCCGATTCGTTCGGCGGGGCATTCCTCCGGCGGACTTCGCTCTGGACCGCAACGTCGGCGAGCGATGCAGTGAACGGCGCGGCGCGACGCGGGTGCGGCAGGGAGGCGGAGCTTCCGCCGCCGGCCCGGTTTGCCCCAGTCCGGTTTGCCGCCGGTCCGTACCGGTCTGTGCCGGTCCGTCCAGCACGGACCCGGTCCGTCCCGGTCCGTCCCGGTCCCGGGAGCGCTGGAGGCGGAGCAAAATGTGAACAGTTTGATTTGAAAGGTAATAAAAGACAATGGATGCGATGAATCATCCCGAATGGAGCTATCAGGCCGTCATCTACGAAATGAACGTCCGCCAGCTCACCCCCGAAGGGTCGCTTCGGGCCGCAGCCGCGCGGCTGCCGATGCTGCGCGACATGGGCATCGATGCCGTATGGCTCATGCCCGTCTATCCCATCGGCGTCGAGGGGCGCAAGGGCTCGCTGGGCTCCTACTATTCGATTCGCGACTACTGCGCCATCAACCCCGAGATGGGGACGATGGCCGATTTCGACGCCTTCGTGGCCGAGGCGCACCGCCTGGGCATGAAGGTGCTGCTGGACTGGGTGGCCAACCATACGGCGCGCGACGCCCGCTGGATTGTCGAAAAGCCCGCCGACTGGTACGAACGCGACGCCTCGGGCGCACCCGCCGTGCCGTGGGACTGGACCGACACGGCGAAGCTCAACTACGCCAACCGCGCCGTCTGGGAGGGTGAGGCCGAGGCGATGGAGTTCTGGCTCCGCGAGCACGGCGTCGACGGCTTCCGCTGCGACATGGCGATGCTCGTGCCGGTGGAGTTCTGGCATGAGACGGTCCGCCGCCTGCGCCTTATGAAGCCCGACCTCTTCATGCTGGCCGAGGCCGAGGAGACGAACCTCTTCGAGCACGGCACCTTCGATGCCTGCTACGCCTGGCAGATGCACCACCTGATGAACGACGTGGCGCAGGGTCGGGTGCGGGTCACGGCGCTGCGCGACTACATCTACGCCGACCGCGGCCGCTACCCCGAGTCGGCCATGCGGCTCACCTTCACCTCGAACCACGACGAGAATTCGTGGAGCGGCTCGGAGTTCACCCGCATGGGGGCCGCCCGTGAAATCATGGCGGCCTTCACCTTCGTCGTGCCGCGCGGCCTGCCCCTCGTCTATACGGGACAGGAGGTGGGCTACGACCACAGCTTCGCCTTCTTCGACCGCGACCCCCTGCCCGATGCCGCTCCCAACGCCTTCACGGAGTTCTACCGCCGGCTCACCGCACTGCGCCACAACCACCCGGCCCTCGCCTCGGGCGGCCGCGGCGGCGGGATGGTCGAAATCCGCAACAACGCCGAGGATTGCCTGATGACCTTCGTGCGCGAAGCGGGCGACGACCGCGTCGTGGCGGTGATGAACCTCTCGCCCTACGCCATCCATGCCGACTACCGCACGGGCATCTACGCCGGGCGCTACATCGACGCGATGACGGGCCTGCCGTTGCTGCTTGCGGAGCATGTCGAGGAGGATATGGCTCCGTGGAGCTACCGGATTCTGACCCGCTCCCGCGAATAGCGCCGCCGGAGGAGCCGATGTCAACCTTTTTTCCGCTTTCCTGCCCATGACCACCGAATCCGAACCCATGCTCCGTACCGCTTCCGGGTGCGATGCCCCGTCGGGGAAGGCCTCCTGCGCCGGGGTTGCCGACCAACCCTCCGCCGGAACGGCCGCCGATGGGTCTGCCTCTGTCGGAGTTGCCGCCGACAAACCCGCAATTCGAGACGGGCGCCCCGCCTACGGAACTGCCGACGGGACTGCCGACGGGGCCGCCGCCGTGCCTTCCGCCGACGACCGCCCGGCTGCCGGCGGAGCGTGTCCCCTCGGTGCCGGGGCCGGGGAGGGCGGGAGCCGCATCGAGCGCATCGAGCCGCCGTCGTGGTGGGTCGGCATGCAAACGCCGCTCCAGCTGCTGGTCAAGGGGCGGGGGTTTGCCTCGTGGCAGGTCGCGGTTGATGGCTGCGAGGGGGTCCGCGTCACGGCGCTCCATCCCGGCACGAGCCCCAATTACCTCTTCGTCGACGTGGCCATAGCGCCGACGGCCCGCCCCGGCCGCATCCGCCTCCGCTTCACCCGCGGCGGCGAGCACTTCGGGGTCGATTACGAGCTGGCGGCCCGTCCGCAGCGTCCGCAGCGCGCGAGCTTCTCGACGGCCGACGTCCTCTACCTGGTGATGCCCGACCGCTTCGCCGACGGCGACCCCTCGACGGACAACGACCCCTCGACGGCCGAGCGCTGCGATCGCCGCGACCCCTTCGGCCGCCACGGAGGCGACCTGCCCGGCCTTACGCGGCATCTGGACTACATCGCCCGGCTCGGCGCCACGGCCGTCTGGTGCACCCCCGTGCTGCTCGACAACGAGCCGCACCAGTCGTACCACGGCTATGCCACGGCCGACTACTACCGGGTCGACCCCCGCATGGGCGGCAACGAGGCCTACTTCACCTTTGTCGGGGAGTGCCACCGCCGGGGGCTGAAGGTGGTGATGGATGTGGTGACGAACCACTGCGGCAGCGCCCACTGGTGGATGGAGGAGCCTCCGTTCGACGACTGGGTCCACCGCCACCGGAGCTATACGCCCACCAACAACCTCTTCTCGACCCACATGGACCCCAACGCCTCGCGCTACGACCTGGAGGTGTTGCAGAGCGGCTGGTTCGACCGCTCGATGCCCGACATGAATCTCGACAACCCGTTCGTGCTGAACTACTTCCGGCAGTGGGCCGTCTGGTGGATTGAGCGGGCCGGCATCGACGGCCTGCGCGTGGACACCTACCCCTACAACGAGAAGGGGCCGATGAGCGCCTGGTGCGCCTCGGTGCGGCGCGAATATCCGTGGCTCAACATCGTCGGCGAGTGCTGGACGACCGACATCCCGCGTCTGGCCTACTGGCAGAGCGGCCAGATGAACCGCGACGGCTTCGATTCGCACCTGCCCGCCCTGATGGACTTCCCGCTGCAGGAGGCGCTCTGCTCGGCGCTGCGGCCCGGGCGGCGGGGCGGCGGGATGATGCGCCTCTACGACTGCCTCGCGGACGACTTCGTCTATCACAATCCGTCGAATCTGGTCACCTTCTTCGGCAACCACGACACGGAGCGGCTGGCCGACGTCGTCGGTGGCAGCTGGCGGCGGATGAAAATCGCCTTTGCGCTGCTGGCCACCCTGCGGGGCATCCCCCAAATCTTCGCCGGGGACGAGCTGGGGCTGCGCACGACCGATGCGGCGCAGGGCCACGGCGCTCTGCGGTGTGACTTCCCGGGCGGCTGGGCGGGCGATGCGCGCAACTGCTTCGAGGAGTCGGGACGGCTGGGCGAGGCGGGTGACCTCTGCGCCTACGTGCAGCGGCTCTTCACCTGGCGCCGGCAGTGCCGCGTCCTCCACACGGGGCGGACGATGCACTTTGCACCCGAGGATGAGTGCTACGCCTTTTTCCGCTACGACCGCAACGCCTGCGTCTTTGTCTTTGTCAACAACTCGCGGCGCCGCGTGCGCATTCCCTGGTCGCACTATGCCGAAATCGCCGCGCCGCTCCGTGAGGGGCGCAACGTGGTGACGGGCGAGCGGGTCACGCTCTCGGAGCGGAGCCGCGTGGCACCGCTCACGGCGCTGGTGGTCGAGTTCGACCGGGGCGTCGCGCCGACCGGCCGCGTGGTGTGTGATGCCGGGGATAAATCCGCAGCGGAGCAATAACCGGTTGCCTGCCCACTGTCTGCCGCCCCTGTCTGCTGCCCTGTTTTTAGTCTCGCCTCCTTCCTCGCGCCTTGCGCTTTCTGCCTCCCGACTTAGAACGCCTTTCGCCGTCCGGCAGACGGTACGCGCCGGCGGGTGCTGAATTCCCCTTCCGGAACCCTCCGGGCACAATGCCGCAAATAGAAAAGGGACGGAGCTCACGGCTCCGTCCCTCTTTTCTGCACTCCGCCCTCCGGGGCGACTCCTTTCGCGTGCTTGCGCTCCGCCCTTCGGAGCGACCCCTCCCGCGTGGGTCAGAACTCCACCTTGGGGGCTACGTCGCTCCCTTCGGCCGCCTCGAAGTAGGGCTTTTTCTCGAAGCCGCAGAGCGAGGCCACGATGTTGGTCGGGAAGCGGCGCACGGCGACGTTGTAGCCGCGGGCCGTCTCGTTGAAGTCGCGCCGCGCCACGGCGATGCGGTTCTCGGTCCCCTCGAGCTGCGCCTGAAGCTCCCGGAAGTTCTCGTTGGCCTTCAGGTCGGGGTAGTTCTCGGCCACGGCCAGCAGCCGTCCCAGCGCCGTACGCACCTCGGCCTGCGCCGCCTGGTAGCGCTCCAGCTGCTCGGGCGTCAGCTCGTCGACCGAGAGGTTGATGGAGGTTGCGCGCGTGCGGGCGTCGGTCACCTCCTCGAGCGTCGTGCGCTCGTGCTCGGCGTAGCCCTTGACCGTGTTCACCAGATTGGGAATGAGGTCCGAGCGGCGCTGATACTGCGTCTCGACGTTGGCCCAGGCGCCGTTGACCGCCTCTTCACGGCTCACCAGCCGGTTGTAGCTCGAGTAGAAGAAGAATCCTCCGATGACGAGGATGGCCAGTACAATCCAAATCCACTTTTTCATTGTTCGCTCTCTTGATTGGTTTATTCTGTTGTCTCAGTAGGTTGCTGTTGCCTTTTCCGTTGCCTTATCTGTTGCCTCGGCCCGCTCTCAGCGGCTTGCCTCGTCCTTGCTCTCCGCGGCGCCTTGCCCGGTGGGGGGGGGAAGGTGCCGGCCGGGGGGGGCTGCGCCTGTGTTCTGCCGGGGCGGTCCCGGGCTGCGGTTCGCCGCGGCGCTGTTCCGCCGGGCTTCGTTTTGCCGCCCTTGCTCGCCGGCCGGGGGGCGCTGCATTGCGCGTCCCTTTCTGCACTTCTTGCGTGCTTCTTTTTCCGCTCCTTTGGGCATCCTCGGGGCTACCAGCGCGAGCCGGCGCCGCCGCCTCCGAAGCTGCCTCCGCCGAAGCCTCCGCCCATGGAGCCCCCTCCGCCGCCGAAGCCGCCCAGTCCGCCGAAGCCGCCGATGATGGGCCCTCCGCCGCGCCCTCCGAAGCCGTTGTCGCGCCATTCGCGCTCCTGGCGCCGCACCACATGGCCGCAGTGCGTGCAGACGAAGGTGTACTCGACGATGCGGTGCTGGGGGGTGAGCCCCAACACGCGCCGCTCCTCACGGACGAGCGTATGCTTGTGGCAGCGCGGGCAGCGCTTCTCCTGCCGCCGGCGGTGGAGCGCCAGCAGCGAGGTGGCGAGGAAGAAGAGGATGACCGCGCCGAAGATGTAGAGCACCGGCAGCGGCCCGTCGTCCGGCTCCTCCTCCCCGAATGCGATGCCGCTGCCCGTCAGGGCGCCCGCCACGGCCTCGACACCGGCCACCATGCCGCCGCTGTAGTCCCCCGTGCGGAAGCGGGGCAGCATCAGCTGCGTCTGAATCCGCTTGCAGAGGGCGTCGGTCAGAACCCCCTCGACGCCGTATCCCGTCACGAAGCGGATTTCGCGCCGGTCGCGGACCAGCAGGATGCCCACGCCGTTGTCGTCGCCGGCGCGCCCCACGCCCCAGCGGCGGAAGAGGTCGATGGCGAAGGTGAAGAGATCGTCGCCGGCAATCTCGTCGACGGCCACCACCGCCACCTGGGCGATGCCCTGCCGGCGCAGCGAGCCGCAGAGCGAGTCGATGCGGGCGACGGCTGCCTCGGAGAGAATCCGGTCGGGATTCGAGACGTAGCGGTTGCGGTCCGTCAGCTGGACGTTGGGAATCTCCTCCACGCGGTAGCCGGCCGCCCGTGCGGGTGTGGCCGCAAGGAGCGGGAGCATCAGGCTCAGGAGGATGGTGGTCAGCAGGGTGCGCATGGTTGAAAACAGGGGGTTGTGTGGTGCAAACATACGAAAAAAGCGGCAAATTGCCCAATGGTGCAGGGGGCCTTTCGTCGCTTTTTTTCGTCGGCCGGTCGGGCGGCCCGGGGCGGGGGAGGGAGGTGCCCCGGGGCCGCGGGCGGGGCCGGGCCGATGGAGGGTCCGGTCCGGGAGGCGGTTCCGTGTGTGGGTCCGGGCTGGTGAAAGGTCCGGGCCGGAAGAGGTGCCGCTTACGCCCGCTCATCGCCCGCTCAGAGGCGGCTGCGGTCCTCGGCGGCTCCCGCCTCGACGCTCTTCTTCTGGAAGGCCTTGCCCGCCTTGAAGTTGTAGGTTACGCCCACCTGGAACCGGATGGAGCTCCAATTCTGGCGAACCTGCTGGTGGCGTACGAAGTCGTCGCCGCGTGCGCCGACCGTCTGTGCCCGGTTCAGCAGGTTGTAGGCCGAGAAGGTGCAGGTCAGACGGTCGCCGAAGAAGCTCTTCTTGATGCTGGCGTTGAGGAAGTGCATCGCGTCGACCCAGCACGAACCCAGATAGAGCCGGTTGTTGTAGCGGTACGAGAGGTCGAGGTAGACCTTGCCCGGCAGCGTGAAGGTGGTCTGCGCGTTGGCGAAGAGGTAGTGGTGGTACCGGATTGAGCCGTGGCTCGAGAGGCGCATGCCGTTGTAGACGTAGTTGGCGTTGAGGTTGAGCGTCCACCACTTGGTGAGCTGGAACGGCAGGCTTGCGGCCAGGTAGTAGCTCGCCGTGCGGTCGTAGTTGAGCCAGAGGATGCCCAGCACGTCGGGATTCTCGGCGTCGGGAACCATGTCCTGGTTGATTTCGTCGTCGACGATGCTGATGCCGGCCGTCAGCGTGTACTTGTGGGCGAGCACCGCCGTGAGGCTCACGTCGCTCGTGTAGCTGGGGAGCAGGTCGGGGTTGCCCGTCTGGTAGGTGTAGTCCGAAATCTGCGAGCGGTTGGGCATGAGCGTCCAGAAGCTCGGGCGGCGGATGGTCCGCGCATACTGCGCCACCAGCGAGTAGGCTCCGTCGCTGCTCAGCGAGTAGGAGACGTTGGCGTTGGGGAAGAGGCTGAAGTAGTTCTGCTCGACGCCGTTGCGCCGCCCGTCGGTGCGGGTGTACTCGCCGCGCAGCCCCGCCGTGACGCCCCAGCGGCCGAGCTTGGCCGTCACGACGCCGTAGGCGGCCGCGATGTGTTCGGTGTAGTCGACGCGGAGACTCTGGTCGTCGTTGCGCACCCACTCTTCACCCTTGAGGTACTGGTAGAGGGAGTTGTTGCAGGTGTGGTTGCGCGTATACTTGGCGCCGGTCTGGAGGCTCCACTTCGGCGAGAACTTCTTGTCGAGGGCCAGCGTCAGCGCGGCAACCTCGAACGAGTTGTCCGTGTGGTCGCGGTAGGTCGAGTCGACGGCGGGAAGCCCCTCCGACAGCATGCGGCTGAAGTTGTCGTTGCGCGACGTGGCTTCGCGGCGGGCGTAGTCGCCCAGCACCTTGAACTGCGACCCCAGTGTGTCGATTTTCCAGATGTAGTTGAAGGTCCCCTCGTAGCCGTCCACGACGCTCGTCGGGCGGAACCGGCTGTCGGTCTCGGAGGTGGTGCCGTTGCCCATCATCGAGTGGGTCTGCGTCGTGCCGCTCTCCGTCATGCGGAGGTAGGAGAACTCGGCGCCCACGCTGTGGCGGTCGTTGATTTCGTAGATGGCCCCGAGCCGGCCGCCTCCCGACGTGTCGTCGTTCTTCATGGTCGATTCGGCATTGAGCCGCTTGCTGCTGGTCGTGTAGTCGGTCTTTTCGGTCGAGAGGACCTCCGAGGGTCCGAACGAGGCCCAGGCCGAGGCGTTGATGTCGAACTGCCCCGTATGGATGCTGATGTTGGCTGCCGGCATGTACGAGCTGCCCATCTTGCCCTGTGTCGTGCGCATCGAGACCGAGCCGTTCAGGCCGTTCTCGCGCCGCTTGCGGAGCGTGATTTTGATAACGCCGCCCGACGAGTCGGCATCGTAGTCGGCGCCGGTGACGGGCACCACCTCGATTTTCTGAATCTCCTCGGCCCGCAGCGAGCGCAGGTAGGTGAGCAGCTGCTCGGGCTCCATGCGCAGTTCGCGGTCGTTGATGAAGACCTTCGAGCCGCTCTTGCCGTTGATGGATATCTTGTCGTCGCTCACCCAGACGCCCGGCGCCTGTTCGAGCAGCTCGACGCCGTCGCGCCCGATGGCCGAGGGGGTGTTGGCCACGTCGACCACGAAGCGGTCGGCTTCGCGGCGGATGAGCTGCGCCTTGACGGTCACCCCTTCGATTTGGGTCGCCGCGGTGCGGAGCGTCAGGTTGCCCAGTTCGCCGTCGGCGGCGAGCTGCACGTCGCGGTCGATGGGTTCGTAGCCGACATACTGGATGCGGAGGTGGTACTTGCCCGCCGGGACGCGCAGTTCGAAGCGACCCTCCTCGTCGGAGGCCATCCCCGCCACCTGCTTTTCGTCGCGCAGCAGCACGACGGTGGCGTATGCCACGGCATTGCCCTGTTCGTCGACCACGCGGCCGCGGGTCGGGAGCATGCGGGCCGCGAAGAGCTCCGTGAGGGAGAGCATCAGTGCAAGTGAGAGAAGAACCAGTTTCTTCATGGCTTTATTGTGTTTTATTATTGTTTGCGTTGCTTGTTATTTGACAATGCAAATATAAATAAATTTCGTTGTATTATGCAATACAAAGTACTAAATTTTCGCATAATTTTTTGATACATATATTTATTAAAAAGAAATAGAGCCTCTTTTAAGAGGTAGCGAGGTGCTTGTGGTATGAGAATGTGTAGTTAAAGGAGAGGGGATTTAGCATTCGTAGTAGAGGTAAAAAGGAACTGACTATTGAAATCAATTGCAAGCACGGATAACGGTGGTATGTATTGAGTGGTAAAAGTTTCGAAATAATAAAAGTATTTTATTTGCTTAAGATTCAAACTTTATTTTTAGTGTATCGAGAATATCGATACGCTTTTTTGATGGCATTTAGGCTATTGGTTTTGCAACGAAAACGACCAATTTTTAATCGCAAAAACACCAATAGGCACAATGAATGCCCTCGCTGTATGGCGTGGGTTGTGCTTATGTTTTTGCAGGCGCTTGGTCGTGCCTCGTTGCAATAAGCATGACCTGCGTTTCTTTTTTATGGTTAAGCGTATGCCATCTTTGGCATAGACTATAATGTTTAACGATTAAAATAATACAGCGTTATGAAAAAGAAATCTTTTTTTCTCCTACTGTTTGTCTCGGCCTTTTATCCATGGTGTCATGTATGCCAAAAATGTATCCGCTGAGGGGGCAATACAAAGTCGAAAATACTATTGAAACTACATCGTCATACGAGGATGTTTGGAATAAAGTAATAAATTTTTTTGCGTCAAACAATATTGCAATTTCGACAATCGATAAATCAAGCGGCATTGTGGCTGCGAATGATGTCGTTTTTTGGAAGACATGCCTTACAATGGAAGATAAAAGGGGTGTAATTGAAAATCCCCAGGCTTGGTTTGTCATGCCGTATGAAAAGAATACCAAGCCGGTATCAGTGCAATGTTCGCTTAATGTTCATGTGATAGACACGAATGATGGACGTGTTTCTATAACAATAAATATTGGTAATATTAGGGGAAAAGAGATTACATCTAATTTTACGGGATTAGCCATATATCCATCCTATAATTTTTCGTCTACGGGAAAATTCGAGAAAACATTATTAGATATATTTAGATGAGCCGCATGTATTAATGTGTTGATATGATTGTCTTACTTAAGTTTGGATTGGATGTTTATCCAATCCTTTTTGTTTAAATTGGATAAACTGTTAAAGCAAAACGATTTGTAATATTTTCAAGAGAAGGTTTTTCAGCTCTTTACGACTGATGTATAGACGAACAGTGTCTTTGTAGTTTGTTTTGAGCGCAATCCATGGTGCCGAGACAGATCATCTGGAGAATCCAGCCGTCATGCCGGAAACAGCCGCGGTGGTCGCCGACTCGGAACGCGGTACTCCTGCCGCGCCGAGTCCCGGTATTGCAGGATGCCGCCGCGCTGCGGAGCGGCTTCTGCATGAGGCGTTTCCGGTGCTGCGGCCGTCCGCAGCGTCCCGTCCGGAGGCTCTGCCGGCCGGCCGCGCTTCCCGCGCCGGAGCGCACAGCGCACTTCGGCCGCGTTTTTCGAAAAAAATCGGCGTCACGCCCTCGGGAATCCCGGGAATAATTCCTAAATTTGCAGGATGAATTACGATGACTGATTACGCCCCGAACCTATGCTGAGCCTGATTTTCTTCATCTTCCTCGTCCTCCTCTGCACCCTCTTCATGGTGCTCTCGGCCCTGGCCCTCGTCCTGTGCTGGCCCTTCGACCGCGCGCGCCGCACGGTGCATGAACTCTCGCGCATTCTCGTGCGCATCTTCTTCGCCATCCCGCCCCTGTGGCGGCAGCGCGTCATCGGACGGGAGCTCATCGACCGGCATCAGCGCTACGTGATTGTCATCAACCACCGTACGGTCATCGACATTCCGACGCTCTACTACCTGCCGCTCAACTTCCGCTGGGTCTCCAAGCGCGAGGTCTACAAGGTCCCCTTCTTCGGGCAGTACCTCTTCCTGCACGGCGACATCTGCATCAACCGCGGCCGCGCCACGGAGGCGATGGAGCAGCTGCTGCGCGAAGGCAAGCTCTGGCTCTCGCGCGGGGCTTCGGTGGCCATCTTCCCCGAAGGGACCCGCTCGAAGGACGGCGAGATTCACCGCTTCAAGGCGGGCGGCTTCCTGCTGGCCAAGGAGGCGGGCGTGGCGATTCTCCCGGTGGTCACCGAGGGAACCAACACGCTGATTCGCCCCAACGGCCTCTTCAACTGGGGCAACCGCATCACGATTCGGGTGCTGCCGCCGGTTCCGGCCGAGCGCGTGGCGGCCGAAGACCCCCACGTGCTGATGCAGGAGGTGCACGACGCGATGTGCTCTGCGCTGGAGGAGATTCGTCGCAAATAGGACCGCCGGGGTCCGACAGCCGCATCCCGCCTCGCGTGCGCGGGTGCGCCCTTCGTGCCGGAGGACGAACGGACCGCGCTCCGCGGGCGTCCTGCGGTGCTTCCGGTTATGGACTGAACATGAATTATGGCTGACTTATTGAATAATATTCCTACGGACAACTACGGCGACGACGCCATCGTCACCCTCACGCCCCGCGAGCATATCCGCCTGCGCCCGGGCATGTACATCGGCAAGCTGGGCGACGGCTCGCAGGCCGACGACGGCATCTACGTCCTCATCAAGGAGGTGGTGGACAACTCGGTCGACGAGTTCATCATGGGCGCCGGACGCCAAATCGACATCACGGTCGAGGGGCAGCTGGTCACCGTGCGCGACTACGGCCGCGGCATCCCGCTCAACTCGCTCACGGCGGCCGTCTCGGAGATGAACACCGGCGGCAAGTACGGCGGCTCGGCCTTCAAGAAGACGGTGGGTCTGAACGGCGTGGGCGTCAAGGCGGTGAACATGCTCTCGAGCGAGTTCACGGCCCGCTCGGTGCGCGACGGCCGGGCCCACGAGGTGACCTTCGCCAAGGGGCTCGAGCAGGGCGAGCGCTGGGAGGAGCACACCGACGAGAAGAACGGCACCTTCATCTCCTTCCGCGTCGACGAGGAGGTCTTCGGCCCCTATGCCTACAACATGGAGTATGTCGAGCAGATGGTGAAGAACTACACCTATCTGAACCTCGGGCTGACCATCCGGCTCAACGGCCGGAGCTACGTCTCGAAGAACGGCCTGCTCGACCTGCTCAACGAGAACATGACCGACGAGCCGCTCTATCCGCCCATCCACCTCTCGGGCGACGACATCGAGGTGGCCATCACCCACGGCACGGGCTACGGCGAGAGCTACTACTCGTTCGTCAACGGACAGTACACCTCGCAGGGCGGTACGCACCAGGCCGCCTTCCGCGAGGCCATCGCCAAGACCATCAAGGAGTTCTACCACAAGGACTACGACCCGTCGGACATCCGCACGTCGATTATCGCCGCCATCTCGGTCAAGGTGACCGACCCGGTCTTCGAGTCGCAGACCAAAATCAAGCTGGGCTCGAAGGAGATTGAGCCGGGCGTCTCGATGCGCAACTTCGTGATGGACTTCCTGGGCAAGCATCTGGACGACTACCTGCACAAGCATGCCGACACGGCGCAGGTGCTCCAGAAGAAAATCGTCGAGAACGAGAAGGAGCGCAAGGCCATCTCGGGGGTCCAGAAGAAGGCCCGCGAGACGGCCCGCAAGGTCTCGCTCAACAACCGCAAGCTGCGCGACTGCAAGATTCACCGCACGGACCGCAACGAACTGGCCGAGCAGTCGATGATATTCATCACGGAGGGAAACTCCGCCTCGGGCTCCATCACCAAGAGCCGCGACGTGCGCACGCAGGCGGTCTTCTCGCTGCGCGGAAAGCCGCTCAACTGCTTCGGACTGACGAAGAAGGTGGTCTACGAGAACGAGGAGTTCTACCAGCTGCAGTCGGCGCTCAACATCGAGGAGGAGATGGAGAACCTCCGCTACGAGAAGGTGATTATCGCCACCGATGCCGATGTCGACGGCATGCACATCCGGCTGCTGCTGATGACCTTCTTCCTGCAGTTCTTCCCCGAGGTCATCCGCGAGGGGCACCTCTACGTGCTGCAGACGCCGCTCTTCCGCGTGCGCAACAAGAAGGAGACCCACTACTGCTACTCGGAGGAGGAGCGTCTGCGGGCCATCGCGCGCTGCGGGGCCAATGCCGAAATCACCCGATTCAAGGGTCTGGGCGAAATCTCGCCCGAGGAGTTCCGCGAATTCATCGGCGAGCGGATGCGTCTGGACCGGGTCCGCATCACGAAGGACGACCCGATTCACGACCTGCTGGAGTTCTACATGGGCAAGAACACCTACGAACGCCAGGGCTTCATCATCGACAACCTCCGCATCGAGGAGGACCTCGTCGAGGAGGACCTGCGTCTGAGCTGAACGTAACACGCCGCCGGCGGCCGGCGCCCCCGTCCGGGGTGCGTGCCGCAGGGCCGGTCAACCAAGCAACGGATTATGTCTGAAGAGAAAGATAAACGCGAGCAGGAAGAGCTGCTCAACGAAGAGGATGCCTCGACGCCCGAAACCGATGCCGGCAGCGAGGAGGAGGCTCCCGTCGACGCCCCCGCCTCCGCACAGTCGGGCCGGCCGAGCCGCTTCGGCCGCCTGATGCAGGAGGAGGCCGGCGTGCGCAAGCTGGCGGGCATGTACAAGAACTGGTTCCTCGACTACGCCTCCTACGTGATTCTGGAGCGCGCCGTGCCCCACGTCGAGGATGGCCTCAAACCCGTGCAGCGACGCATCCTCCACGCCATGAAGGCGGTCGACGACGGCCGCTTCAACAAGGTGGCCAACATCGTCGGCCAGACCATGCAGTACCACCCCCACGGCGACGCCTCCATCAAGGATGCGCTCGTGCAGCTGGGGCAGAAGGAGCTGCTCATCGACTGCCAGGGCAACTGGGGCAACATCCTCACGGGCGACGAAGCCGCGGCGGGCCGTTACATCGAGGCGCGCCTCTCGAAATTCGCCCTCGAGGTGGTCTTCAACCGCAAGACCACCGAGTGGATGCGCTCCTACGACGGCCGCAACGAGGAGCCCGTCACGCTGCCCATCAAGTTCCCGCTGCTGCTGGCGCAGGGCTCCGACGGCATCGCCGTGGGTCTGGCCTCGAAGATTCTGCCCCACAACTTCGTGGAGCTCATCAACGCCTGCATCGCCCACCTCCAGGGGCGCGAGTTCCAGCTCTATCCCGACTTCCCGACGGGTGGCATGGCCGACGTGAGCCGCTACAACGACGGTCTGCGGGGCGGCACGGTGAAGGTGCGCGCCCGCATCTCGAAAATCGATAAACGGACGCTCGCCATCACCGAGATTCCCTACACGACCACCACCGAGTCCATCAAGGAGTCCATCATCAAGGCGAGCGACAAGGGCAAAATCAAAATCCGCAAGGTCGACGACAATACGGCCGAGAAGGCGGAAATCATCGTGCAGGTGGCCCCCGACGAGTCGTCGGACAAGACCATCGACGCCCTCTACGCCTTCACCGACTGCGAGGTCTCGATTGCTCCGAACGCCTGCGTCATCTGGGAGGACAAGCCCCACTTCCTGGGCGTGTCGGAGATTCTGCGCCGCTCGGCCGAGCATACGCGCTGGCTGCTGGGCCGCGAGCTGGAGATTCGCCTCGGCGAGCTGAACGAGGCGTGGCATGCCGCCTCGCTCGAGCGGATTTTCATCGAGAACAAGCTCTACCAGCTCATCGAGGGGTGCCGCAGCCGCGAGGAGGCCTACGCCGCCGTCGACAAGGGGCTGGAGCCCTTCAAGAAGCAGCTGCGCCGCGAGGTGACGCTCGAGGACGTGCAGCGCCTGACGGAGCTGAAGTTCATCCGCATCTCGCGCTACGATACCGAGAAGGCCGACAACGAAATCCGCCAGATTGAGGCCGACATCGACGAGACGCGCTACCACCTGGCCCACCTGACGGAGTATGCCGTGGCCTACTACGAGCACATCCGCGAGAAGTACGGCAAGGGGAAGGAGCGCCGCACCGAGCTGCGCGAGTTCGACTCGATTGAGGCGACGCGCGTGGCGGTGACCAACGCCAAGCTCTACGTCGACCGCGCCGAGGGATTCTTCGGCATCGGCAAGTCGATGAAGGATGCCGAGTTCGTCTGCGACTGCTCGGACATCGACGACGTGATTGTCTTCACGCGGGACGGCCGCTACGTCATCACGAAGGTCTCCGACAAGGCCTTCTTCGACAAGGGCATCTACTACATCGGCGTCTTCAAGCGCAACGACGAGCGGACCATCTACAACGTCCTCTACCGCGACGGCAAGAACGGCCCCATCATGATGAAGCGCTGCGCCATCAAGGGCATCACGCGCGACAAGGAGTACGACATCACGAAGGGGACGCCGCGGAGCGAAATCCTCTACATGTCGGTCAACCCCAACGGCGAGGCCGAGGTGCTGAAGGTCTACTTCAAACCGCGCCCGCGGTTGAAGAAGGTGATTGTCGACCTCGACTTCTCGACGCTGGCCATCAAGGGGCGCCAGAGCCAGGGCAACCTCTTCTCGCGCTACGGCATCCACAAAATCGTCCTCAAGGAGCGGGGCACCTCGACGCTCGGCGGCCAGAACATCTGGTACGACGACGACGTGCGCCGGCTCAACGCCGAGGGGCGCGGCCGCCTGCTGGGCGAGTTCAAGGGCGACGACAAGCTCATCGTCTGGACCTCGAAGAACCAGTACTACATCACGGGCTACGACCTGACGCAGCACTTCCCCGACGATACGGTGCGGGTCGACCGCTTCGAGGCGGACCGCGTCTACAGCCTCTGCTACTACGACCGCGAGCAGCACTACTACTATCTCAAGCGCTTCACGGCCGAGATGAGCGACCGCCTGCAGTTCTTCCTCGAGGAGGGGCAGGCCGACTTCGTCTGCCTGACCGACAAGGCGGGGGCGAAGCTCGAAATCACCTACAAGGGGGCCCATGCGGCGCGCCCGGCCGATTTGGTGGATGTCGACGAGTTCGTCGGCGTGAAGAGCCACCGCGCCAAGGGCAAGCGTCTGACGACCTACGAGGTGGCGACGCTGCGCTTCATCGAGCCGGAGCTCCCGCCCGAGCCGGAACCCTCCGACGGCGAGGAGCCGCTGGAGGAGGACGATGCTGCCGGTGTTGAGGGAGCTGCCGGAATTTCCGCGGCAGCCGGGGCTGCCGGGGGTTCGAGTGCTGCCGGCGCTGCCGGAGCTGCCGGTGCGGAGCGGGGCGGCTCTTCGGAGGCTGCGGCGGAGGATGTTCCGGCGGCGGCATCCGCAGCCGGAAACGCCTCCCGGGATGCGGCCGCAGGCGCGGCCCCGAAGGGGGCGTCGGGTGCTCAGACGGGTGCTCAGACGGGCGCCTCGACAGGTGCCCAGACGGGCAAGCGGCGTGCGGCGGAGCCGCGCGGCGGTGAAATCTCGACCACGGGCCTTCCCAAGACGGGAGGAGGCGGCGTCGACTTCGAAATCGAGCGGGCCAAAGGCGATGTGGACGAGGTGATTGACCCCGAGCAGCTCAACCTCTTCTGAAGCTGATTCCGGGGCCCTTCGGCGGCGGAGCCGAGGTCCGTGCGGCCGCTCCGGCTCGGGGCCTCTGCGGGGTGCCGGCGGTGCCGGAGAAGACGTGACGGCAGGTTCGGAGAAGAAGGAGCCTGCGGGGCGCCAAGCCCGAGATGAAGCCGGCGGAAGACGCCGGTGGCGTCGGCCGGGTACCTGCGGAGCGTCGGAAAAGATGCCGGAGCGGTGCCCGGAAAGGTGCCGGAAAAGATGCCGGCGGGGTGCCCGGGAAATGCCGGCGGAAGGTGCTGGCTGAGTACCTGCGGAGCGGCGGAAAAAATGCCGGAGCGGTGCCCGGAAAATGCCGGCGGAAGGAGCCCGAAACGGTGCCGGAAAGGTGCCGGGGGGGTGCCGAAAAGATGCCGGCGGAGTGCCGGAGAAAATGCCGGAGCTTTGCCGACGGAAGGCGCCGGAAAAGCCGAGGCAGAGCGGTGCCGGCAAATGGAACATGCAACGATGAAACCTCTCTTTTTGATAGGATACATGGGGTGCGGCAAGAGCACCGTCGGGCGGAAGCTCTCGCGCCGCCTCGGGTGGCGCTTTGCCGACACCGACGCGCTGGTCGAGGAGGCCGAAGGGGCCTCCGTGGCCGACATCTTCCACTACGAGGGCGAGGAGCGCTTCCGTGAGGTGGAGCGTCAGGTGCTCGAGCGCCTCATCGCGGCGGCGGAGCCCGTCGTGGTCTCGACGGGCGGCGGCCTGCCTCTGTGGCACGACAACATGGAGCGCATGAATGGCTCGGGCGTGACGGTCTACCTGCAGCGCTCGGCGGCGGGAATAGCCCGCCGGCTGACCCCCTACGGCCGCCGCAAGCGCCCCCGCCTGCGCGGCCTGAGCGACGAGGAGCTGGTCCCCTTCATGGAGCGCGACATGGCTCTGCGCGCCCCCTTTTACGAGCGTGCACAGCTCACGCTGGCGTGCGATGCGCTGAGCGACGAGGCGGCGCTCGATGCCGTCGTGGCCCGGCTGCGGGCGGACGGCCTGGTGCGTTGAATCTTCAAACTGACGTCTGATTGCTATGGACAACCGTCCTGTCGGAGTATATGATTCGGGCCTCGGAGGCCTGACCGTGTGGCGCGAGCTGCGGCGTGCGCTGCCCGGGGAGTCGCTCCTCTATCTGGGCGACGGCAAGAACTGCCCCTATGGGGCGCGGCCGCGCGAGGAGGTGCGCCGTCTGGCCTGCCAGGCGGTCGACTACCTCATTGCGCAGGGGTGCAAGCTGGTGGTCGTCGCCTGCAATACGGCCACGGCCGCAGCCATCGACTTCCTGCGCGAGCGCTATCCCGACATCCCGCTCGTGGGCATGGAGCCGGCCGTCAAACCCGCCTGCCTGCATACGCGCAGCGGGGTGGTGGGGGTGCTGGCCACCGAGCGGAGCCTCGACGGCGAGCTCTTCCGGCGTACGGCGGCCCGCTACGGCCGCGGCATCGAGGTGGTGACCGCCCCTGGCAAGGGCTTCGTCGAGCTGGTGGAGTCCGACCGCGAAGCGACGCTCGAGGCCGAGGAGTGTGTGCGTCGGGCGATGGCCGGGATGCTGGAGCGCGGTGCCGACCAGATTGTCCTCGGCTGTACGCACTATCCCTTTTTGATGCCCGTCTTCGAGCGGATTGTCGCCGGGCGCGACGTGACCATCATCGACCCCTCGCCGGCCGTGGCGCGGCGCACGGCCCAGCTGCTCGACCAGTACGGTCTGCGGGCCGCTCCGGACCACCGTCCCACCTACGAATTCCGCACCTTTGCCGACGAGGCCTACCGGGAGCGCCTCCGCGCCAAGGCCTTTGCCGACGCCAATACGCCCGCTGCCCGGTAAGCGGCGGCGGAGCGGCAGGGAGCGTTGCGGCGCCCGTCCGCCAAGCTGCGGCGGGGCAGGAAAACCGGTTGCAGCGGTCCGGGAATATTTTGCCGCCGCTTGCCGGGCGGTGGCGGGGCGGAGAAGTTCCGGGCCGAGTCGGGCGGCGGGCCGAAGCCGGGCGGCGGGCCGAAGCCGGGCGGCGGGGCTAAACCGGGAGACCGGGCCGAACCGGATGCCCGGGCCGACGCGGGGCGGTGAAGCTCCGGACCGGAACAGGTCGGCTGGGCGGAGAAGCTCCGGGCCGAAGTCGGGCGGCGGGACAGTGAAGTTCCGGGTCGGCTGAGCCATGTCGCGGCACACTCGCTTTCAGTCGGTTGCGCGCCGCCAGTTCGAGTACGGCTCGATGCCGTCCGTGCAACGCGCTGAGCCGCCGCGGCTCCGCCGCATTCTTCCGACGGATTCGACCCTCCGATTTTTTAGTTTCGCAAAATTTCCGTAACTTCGCTTGATAAATCAAGCGCAAATTCCATGGCATCCAAAAATACCTCCTCCGGCAGTCGTCAGCAGACCACCCGTTCGAACCGCGACAGCGCCCGCTGGACGCTCGGCCTGCTGCTCTTTTTCACGGGGCTTTTCGCCACGGCGTCGGTCCTCTTCTCCTTCTTCTGCTGGTCGGCCGACCTGAGCGTGCTGCAGGGCGTCGGCAGCGACAGCCCGCTCTACGACGACACGGTCGAGAACCTCTGCGGGCGTGCGGGTGCCTGGCTGGGCGAGCAGCTCGTCGGCCGTTCGTTCGGCGTCTTCGGGGTGCTCATCCCCGTGATGCTGACGCTGGTGGGGGTGCGCATCATCCGCCAGCGTCCCATCCTGTTCAACCACTCGATTCTCTCGCTCTCGCTCATCATGATTCTCGGGTCGCTCACCCTCGGCTTCGCCTTCGGCGACAAGTGGAGCCTCTGCTCGAGCACGGGGTGGGGCGGCGCCTTCGGCATCGGGGGCGGCGAGTGGCTCGGCGCCCAGATTGGCTCGGTGGGGACCCTCATCCTGCTGCTGGGCGGCTGGATTCTGACCGGCGTCTTCATCAACCGCAACTTCATCAATACGGTCAATACGGCCGGCAACGCCATGGTGGACAAGGGGGGACGGATTGTCGACATGGTCTGCCACAAGATGGCTTCGGGCCATGCCCAGCAGGAGGGGCAGGAGGAAGAGCAGGAGGCGGCCGAAGCGGCCCCGTCCGAGCCCTCCTCGCCGCGTACGGCCGCTCAGGCCGCTCAGGCCGCACCGGCCGCTTCGGAGGAGAACCCCTTCCTCGAACTGGCCCCCGACGGCAAGCCCGTCGAGATGGAGATTGCCCGCCACACCGCCGAGGCGGCGGCGGAGCAGCCGCACGCGCCGCATGCCGACGCGTCGGACGACGCCTTTGAGGAGGTCGACCTTGCGCCGCGCGAGGGGCGTCTGGTGATGGGCCGCAGCGGGCTGGTCGAGCTCGAACGCCCCGCCGCCCCCGTGCGCCGTCCCGCCGTGGTGCAGAACGGCCCTTTCACCGAAATCACCGTCGGCGGAGAGCCTGCGCCGGAGTCCGCACCGGAAGCCTCCGGGGAGGCCGGCGCCGCACGGCAGGACTCCTCCGCCCGGCACGCGGCACCGGAGCCGGCCGCTGACCCCTCGTCGCCCTTCGTCGAGATTGCCCTCACCCCCGCTGCATCGCAGCACGAGGCGGAGACAGCCGCTCCGCACTACGGGGAGGAGGCGCCCGCCGCCCCGCAGTACGAAGCAGAAACGCCCGCCGCACCCGCCGCGCCGCTGCATGCCGCCGCCGAACCTGTCGAATCGCTGCATGCGGCTGCCGCCGAGCCGGGCATCGTGGTGACGGTCGAGGCCAACAAGGCCCGCGAGGTCGACGACGCGCAGATTGCCACCGACGCCTACGACCCGCTCAAGGACCTGGTCAACTACCACCGCCCGCCCGTCTCGCTGCTCGAGGACTACATGTCCGACACGGAGGTGAGCGACGAGGAAATCTACGAGAACAAGTCGAAAATCGAGGAGACGCTCAAGAACTTCGGCATTCCGATTCAGCGCATCAAGGCGACGGTCGGCCCGACGGTGACGCTCTACGAGATTGTCCAGGCGCAGGGGGTCAAGATTTCGAAAATCCAGGGCCTCGAAAACGACATCGCCCAGAGCCTCAAGGCGCTGGGTATCCGCATCATCGCCCCCATCCCGGGCAAGGGCACCATTGGCATCGAGGTCCCCAACCGCGACAAGCAGGTGGTCTCGATGTATTCGGCCATCCGCTCGCTGCGCTTCCAGGAGTCGAAGGCCGAGCTGCCGGTGGTCATCGGCCGCACGATTCAGAACGAGAACTACGTCTTCGACCTCACGAAGATGCCCCACCTGCTCGTGGCCGGCGCCACGGGTCAGGGCAAGTCGGTGGGTCTGAACGCCATCATCACCTCGCTGCTCTACCGCAAGCACCCCGCGCAGCTCAAGTTCGTGATGATTGACCCCAAGATGGTCGAATTCTCGCTCTACGCCAAAATCGAGAAGCACTTCCTGGCCAAGATGGAGTCCGAGGAGGAGGCCATCATCACCGACCCGCGCAAGGCGGTCTATACGCTCAACTCGCTCTGCATGGAGATGGACGCCCGCCTCGAGCTCTGCAAGAAGGCCGGGGCGCGCAACATCTCGGAGTACAACGAGAAGTTCGTCTCGCGGCGGTTGAATCCCCACAACGGCCACCGCTACCTGCCCTACATCGTGGTGGTGGTCGACGAGTTCGCCGACCTGATTATGACGGCGCGCGAGGTCGAGGGTCCCGTGATGCGTCTGGCGCAGAAGGCCCGCGCCATCGGCATCCACCTCATCATCGCCACGCAGCGACCCGACGTGAAGGTCATCACGGGCGGCATCAAGGCCAACTTCCCGGCCCGCATCGCCTTCCGCGTGATGCAGATGATTGACTCGCGCACCATCATCGACCAGCCGGGTGCCAACCAGCTCATCGGCCGCGGCGACATGCTCTTCTCGAAGGACGGCCAGCTGACCCGCATCCAGTGCGCGCTGGTCGAGACGCGGGAGGTCGAGCGCATTGTCGACTACATCTCCAAACAGCAGGGCTACACGTCGGCCTACCTGCTGCCCGACTACGCCCCCGACTCGGGCGAGGGTGGCGGCGGCATGGGCAGCGAGGAGTCGTCGGCGCCCCAGACGTACGACTCGCTCTTTGCCGAGATTGCCCGCGACGCCGTCTCGAGCGGGAGCATCTCCACCTCGATGATTCAGCGCAACTACGAGGTGGGCTTCAACCGTGCGGGCCGCATCATGATGCAGCTCGAGCGTGCCGGCATCGTCGGCCGCCAGCAGGGGGCCAAGCCGCGCGACATCCTCTTCCACGACATGCCCTCGCTCGAGGCCAAGCTGCAGGACCTGGGCCTCTTCTGAGGCCGGATGGCGGGGGCCGGACGAGAGGGGCGGTCCCGGAGAAGGGGCGGTCCCGGAGAAGGGGCGGTCCCGGTGAGAGGGGGCGGGCCCGATGAGAGGTTGGACAGTGAAGGGACGGTCCCGGAGCTGAAGCGGTCCGGTGAAAGGGCGGTCCGACGTGGATGCGCCCGCGAGGCTCCGATTGCGAGCGGCGGGGGCCGGTCCCGGAGAAGGGACCGCCTTGTGTGGAAGCACCCCGGTGAAAGAGGCGGCCCGGTGTGGAAGCATCCCGGTGAAAGAGGTGGCCCGGTGTGGAAGCGGCCCGGTGAAAGAGACGGCCCGACGTGGATGCGCCCGCGAGGCTCCGATTGCGAGCAAGGAACCCGAGGCCCGGTGAACTTCGATTGCGGACGGTTAACCCGAGGCCGGGAGGCGTCGATTCCGGACGGGCAACCCGAGGCCGGGCAGTGCAATATGAACCGACAAATACCTTTGAAGATGATGAAATACGGAATCCATACATGGGGGTGGCCGCTCTGCGGCGCGCTGCTGCTCTTCGCTGCACAGCCGCTTCGGGCGGCGCAGGCATCCCTCGGCGCTTCGGCCGCCGCGGAGGTTCGCTCTGCGGCGCTCGCTTCGGAGCGTTCGCAGCGGGCCGAAGAGCTGCTCCGGCGGCTGGTGGCCTCCATCAGGGCGCTGGGCGACTACGGCGTTTCGTTTGCCGTCGAGAGCGGCGACCAGACGGTCGAGGGGCACTACAGCGTCTCGGGCAACCGCTACAGCATGACGCTGGGCGATGCCGAGGTCTTCTGCGACGGCAAGGTCCGCTACGAGGTGGACCACCGCCGGCGCGAGGTGGTCATCGACCGGGTCAACGAGTCGAGCCGCAACATCGTCGACAACCCGACGCGCGCCTTCGACTTCCTCGATGCGCAGTACCGTGCCTCGCTCGTCAGCGAGGTGGGCTCGTGCGCCGTGGTGCGCCTCACGCCGGCGGAGGGGGGTGCGGTGCCCGTGGGGAGCATCCTGCTCGAGGTGGATACCTCTGCCGCGAAGCCCCGTTCGCTGACCTACGACTTCGACGGCGAGCAGGTTGTGGTGCGGGTGAGCCGCATCGCTGCGGAGCACGCGGCACTGCGCACGTTCGACGCCTCGGCCTGCAAGGGTTACGAGTTTATCGACTTCCGGTAGCCCGTCCGCGGCCAGCCATCCGGCGCGGCCAGCCATCCGGCGCGGCCAGCCATCCGGCGCGGCCAGCCTTCCGGCGCGGCCAGCCTTCCGCCCACGACCTGCTGTCCGGCACGGCCCGCCTCCCTGTTGCGGCCAGCTTTCTGTTGTAACCCGCGGCCCGGCACGGCCCGTCATCCTGTTGCGGCCCGCCATCCGGCGCCGTCTGCCGGTCGTCTGCGGCCTGCCGTTCGGCACTTCCGGCTTTTCGGTGCTGCCGGTTTTTCTGCGTTGCCGGCCTTCCGTCCGCGGCGGCTCCGATGGGTGCGGCCGGTTGCGGCGAGCCTCCGGCCGCCATTGATTGCAGAGGCGGCGCCCGCGGCCGAAACCGTCGCGCGGCGGTTACGACCCGCCGCGAAACCCCGTAAAAATCCCGACCCCCTGTCGGGATTTTTTTTTGAACGGCTCAAATCGCCCGAAAAGGGGCCTTGCGGGGACAAATCGCGCGAATTGCCCCGTCACGGCCCCAGATTTCGGCGCCCAAAGTTGGCCATATCGAAAAAAAAGCCTATTTTTGTCTGTTAAAACGAAGGTAATTCCAGAGAGAAATGCTAACTGAAGAAGAAAAGAATGCCGGTTTGGTGGGGCGTATCATCCCCATTAACATCGAGGAGCAGATGAAGACGGCCTACATCGACTATTCGATGTCGGTCATCGTGTCGCGTGCGCTTCCCGATGTGCGGGACGGTCTGAAGCCCGTGCATCGCCGTATCCTCTACGACATGAGCGCCGAGCTGAATCTCTATTCGGACAGACCCACGCGTAAGTCGGCACGTATCGTCGGCGACGTGCTCGGTAAGTTCCACCCCCACGGCGACTCGTCGGTCTACGACGCCATGGTGCGTCTGGCCCAGGACTGGTCGATGCGCTACCCGCTCGTGGACGGCCAGGGCAACTTCGGCTCGATGGACGGCGACTCGCCTGCCGCCATGCGTTACACCGAGGCCCGTATGAAGAAAATCACCGACGAGGTGATGGCCGACATCGACAAGGAGACGGTCGACTGGACGCTCAACTTCGACGATACGATTCCCGAACCCACGGTCCTCCCCACGAAGATTCCGCTGCTGCTGGTCAACGGCGCGAGCGGTATTGCCGTCGGCATGGCGACCAACATGGCCCCGCACAACCTGGGCGAGGTGGTCGACGCCTGCTGCGCCTATGTCGACAACCCCGACATCGAGTGCGAGGAGCTGCTCAAATACGTCAAGGCCCCCGACTTCCCGACGGGAGGCATCATCTACGGCTACGAGGGCGTGCGCGAGGCGCTGCTCACGGGCCGCGGCCGGGTGGTCATGCGCGCCCGCACCGAAATCGAGCATACGGCCAGCGGCCGCGAGTGCATCGTCATCACGGAGATTCCCTACATGGTCAACAAGGCGGAGATGATTAAGAAAATCGCCGACATGATCAACGAGAAGAAGATTGAGGGCATCTCCTACATCAACGACGAGTCGGACCGCAACGGACTGCGCATCATCGTGATTCTGAAGCACGATGCCGTGGCGAGCGTCGTGCTCAACACGCTCTACAAGAATACGCCGCTGCAGACGGTCTTCCCGGTGAACAACATCGCGCTGGTCAACGGCCGCCCGCAGCTGCTCAACCTGCGCGACCTGGTCAAGCACTTCGTCAACCACCGCCACGACGTGGTGGTGCGCCGCACGCGCTTCGAGCTGCGCAAGGCCGAGGAGCGCCTCCACATCGTGCTGGGTCTGCTCATCGCCCAGGACAACATCGACGAGATTGTCCACATCATCCGCTCGTCGCAGACCCCCGACGCCGCCAAGCAGACGATGATTCAGCGCTTCGGGCTGAGCGACATCCAGGCTTCGGCCATCATCGAGATGCGTCTGCGCGCCCTCACGGGGCTCGAGCACGGCAAGCTGGTGGCCGAGCGCGACGAGCTCGAGAAGCAGATTGCCCACCTGAAGGAGGTGCTGGCCAACGTCGGCATGCAGCTCGAGATTGTCAAGCAGGAGCTGCTCGAGGTCAAGGAGAAGTACGGCGACGAGCGCCGCACGGAGATTGTCTACGCCTCGGAGGAGTTCAACCCCGAGGACTTCTACGCCGACGACGACATGGTCATCACCATCTCGCACATGGGCTACATCAAGCGCACGCCGCTGGCCGAGTACCGTACGCAGAACCGCGGCGGCGTGGGTGCCAAGGGGAGCGCCACGCGCGACGAGGACTTCATCGAGCACATCTATACGGCCACGATGCACAACACGATGCTCTTCTTCACGGAGAAGGGCCGCTGCTACTGGCTCAAGGTCTACGAGATTCCCGAGGGCACGCGCAGCTCGAAGGGCCGCGCCATCCAGAACGTCATCCAGATTGAGCCCGACGACAAGGTGCGCGCCTACATCCACGTCAAGCGTCTGGACGATGCCGACTACGTGAACAGCCACTACATCGTCATGTGCACGAAGGAGGGCGTCATCAAGAAGACGCAGCTCGAGGCCTACTCGCGTCCGCGTCAGAACGGCGTCAACGCGATTGTCATCCGCGAGGGCGACCAGCTGCTCGAGGCGAAGCTCACGAGCGGCAGCGCCGAAATCATGATTGCGGCCCGCGGCGGCAAGGCGATTCGCTTCAACGAGACGACGGTGCGTCCCATCGGACGTGTGGGCGCCGGCGTGCGCGGCATTTCGCTCGAGGAGGGCGACGAGGTGGTCGGCATGATTTGCATCGAGCCCGACTCGAAGCAGGACGTGCTCGTGCTGAGCGAGAACGGCTACGGCAAGCGCACCGACCTGGAGGAGTACCGCATCACCAACCGCGGCGGCAAGGGTGTGAAGACGATCAACATTACGGAAAAAACCGGCAAGCTGATTTCGATCCAGGCTGTGACCGACGAGAACGACCTGATGATTATTAACCGTTCGGGGCTGACGATCCGTACGGCGGTAGATCAGATCCGTGTGGCGGGACGTGCTACGCAGGGCGTGCGTATCATCAACCTGCGTGAGGGAGATGCCATCGCTTCGGTAATTGCCGTTCCCGCCAACGAAGAGGAGGAGCCGGCGGTCCTCGATGGGGCGGGCGCTCCGGAATCCGAGTCCGAAGAGAACGTTAGTAAAGAACAATAGAAGATAATACCTATAAATTAAAAACCCCGTTCATTATGAAAAAACTTATTTTGGCCCTGGCCGCCGTTGCCTTGTTGGGAACTGCTGCCCAGGCACAGAAAATCAACAAGGAGGCCTTGTTGCAGAAGATCGAAAAGAACGAAACGGCGAGTGCCGATGCGAAGAAGGGAGCGAAAGCCGCTACCTGGCTCAATTTGGGTAAGAGCTATGTCGAGGCCATACTCGCTCCTACCAAAGACCTCTATGTCGGAGAACTCGGCCTGCAGCTGGATATGACATTCGGCAGCCCGAAGTCGATCGACGAAGTGACGATCAACGGGATGTCGGTGGCCGCACAGAATTACGATTATTTGACCGTTTATGTTTCCAATGGACAGGTCATCGGCTGGAAGGAGATAGAACCTGTAAAGGAAGGTGCTATCGATAAGGCGATCGCTGCTTTGAACAAGGCTTACGAACTCGATTCCAAGCAGGGTCCGAAAGTCAAGGAGCAGCTTATGGCGATCAGCAACTACTGTTCGCAATTGGGCGATGCTTGCAATAATATCGGTGAATACAAACTCGGTTCGGAGGCTTTCGAAACCGCTTTCCGCGCGGAGATGAGTCCGGCTTGCGGTACTCCCGACGCTTCGCGCCTTTACTATGCGGGCTATCTGGCCGCTGCTGCCGGCGAGAAGGACGCTGCTGAATATGCTCGCGGCGTGGAATTGTTGAATAAGGCGCTTGAAATGGGATATACGGATGACAACGGTATGATCTATTACTACCTGTTCCATAATTATTATGGCCAGCGTGAGGCGGACCGTGCCAATGTCCTGAAAGCCAAAGACGCCCTGATGACCGGTATTACTAAATTCCCGAAGAATCAGGATATTCTCAAGAGTTTGATTATGTTGTATTCGATGGAAGAGGGATTGGGCGATTCGTCGGAACTGGTTACGATGCTCGACGATGCGATTGCCGGTGATCCCCAGAACATCGAACTGTGGTTCAGCCGTGCCCAGATCTTCGTTTCGTTGGAGGATTACGATGAGGCGATTGCCTCCCTGGAGAAGGCGATCGAACTGAATCCTCAGTCTTATGAAGCGCAGTTCTTTACGGGTTACTACATCATTATGAAGGCCGATGCACTGAATCAGGAGGCCAATGAGAAAGAATATACCAATGCGGGCGAGTATGAAGCCGACCAGAAGGAGATTCTTTCGATCTATTCGCAGGCTGTTCCCTATCTGGAAGTTGCCCATGAGATTATGCCGCAAAATCCCGATCCCGTACAGCTGCTCAAGACTCTTTGCTATCGTCTGCGCGACGAACCCGGCATGATGGAGAAATACGAGAAATACAACGAGCTTTACAAACAGATGTAATTCGAACGTTGGTTTCCAAATAAAGCCCGGAGCAAGACGCTCCGGGCTTTTTGTTTTTCAACCGATCACTTTGTTTACAGACACGTTTGTTCCCTGTACCGAAATGGCGGCAGCGGTGCGAAGAGGAAAGTTCCGTATAATCTTTTCGTTACTGTTGAAAAATTTATTGCAGTACGGTGTATGCAGTAGTTGAAGAGGAAGGGATCTGCCGGACGAAGAACCCCGGTTATTTGGATCGGCGGAGAGGAAGGGCCGTCCTTTGCAGGGCGAAGATACGTCGGGAAATTTATGCCGCAGCTTTTCGATAGATGAGCCGCAGGCGCCGGGTCATCAGGAGTTGCAGCGTGCCGCGCAGGAACATATAGAGCGTGAAGGCCAGCCAAAGGGCGTTGTTTCCGATGACGGGATAGAGCGAGTAGAAGATACCGAAATAGGCGACGGTCGAGAGCAGCATCGAATTGCGCATCACTTTGGTTTCGGTCGCACCCACCATGATACCGTCCATGATGATTACCCGCCGTCGAAACGACCTGTGCTGCGTCCGGAGTTCCGGCCTTGATGAAAATGCCTAACAGGTCGCGCCACCAGATGAGGTATATGCCGACGAACAGCACCGAGATCAGTGTGCCCCAGCCCAGACAACGTCCCAGGCAGCGACGCAGCGATTGTTCGTCCCGGGCTCCGATGAAGCGTCCCGTGAGGGCTTCGGCGGCATAGGCGAAGCCGTCGTTCATGTAGGAGAAAAGGGTGAATATCTGGAGCAGAAGCGTATTGACCGTCAGCAGGATCGGGTCCTCCATACGGGCCGATGCCGCCGTGAAGAAGGTATATACGGCTACGATACAGAGCGTACGGACGATGATGTCGCGGTTGATGAGGAAAAATTTCCGCACCGGTTCCCAGTCCACCACTTCACGCCACGTAAACCGTGTGAGAATTTTGCGGTATCGCAGGATAAGCAGCAGGACCGCCAGCAGGACCCCCGTATTTTGGGCCACGACCGAGCCATAGGCGATGCCCGTGATGCCCATGCCGTGTCCGAATACGAGCCACAGGCTCGTGGAAACGTGTACGATATTCACCGTGACGGCGATACACATCGGGATCACGGCATTCTGCATGCCTGTGTACCAGCCGTTGAATCCGAAGAGCATGATACCGGCGGGTACCGCCCAGATGCGGGCGTAGAAATAGTCGTGTACGATTTCGTTGCCGTTCATGGCCCATAGTGCCAGTCGCCCCAGAGGGTTTTGGAAGCAAATAACCAGCAGGCCGAGGATCGCTGCGACCAGGATGCCCCGGACGAGCATGTTGGTGCATTCGTGGAAATTTCCTGCACCGAAAGCCTGCGCCGTGAGTCCGCTGGTACCCATGCGCACGAAGCTGCAGTTCCAGTAGATGAAGTTGAAGATGGATACGCCGATGGCGAGTGCCCCGATCGTCGCTGCGGAGTTGTCCAGGTGTCCTGCGACGGCGGAACTCACGATACCCATAAGGGGGACCGTGATGTTGGAGATGATGTTCGGAACGGCTAATCGGAGGATTTCTCGGTTCATGTCCTGGGTTTTGATGCGCAAATATACGGCTTTTACGGGTAAGGGGAAATATTTTGGCACGGTATTTCGATCGGATTTCCGCAGGGATAATCCTCTTTTTCCGGAAAATAGCGGCTGTCGGTGCCGTTATCCCGAAAATTCGATTACCTTTGCTGCCTGCACCGGTATTTTCGGCCGGTGCGGAATGCCGGGGTTTTCCCTGTTATGCAGGGGAAATCGAGTGAAATTGCCGATTTGGGACCTGGCGTCGTAAAACGCCGTAGCGTGAGTTTTGCGGGTTCCATCGACGATTGCGATTTCCGGGAATACGACTTATTAAATTCGCAAAACTCACAGAATCGATTATGAAAGATTTCAAAAACGACTCGGATACGACGTTGGCCCGCTTCGGGCGCGATAAGCGGGCGCGTATTTCCTCTGCGGAGCGTATCGAGCGTCGCCCGCGTTTGCAGCGTGAGGCTGCCGATTCGGAGCACTCTTCGGACAGCCGTCCGCGCGCATCTTACAACCCTAATTTTACGAGCGACAACCGTCCCGTGCGGGAAGACCGTGCGCACCGTGACGATTCCCGTCGTTTCGGGAACCGGTCGTTCGGTTCGGACGACCGACGTAGGAACGATGCTGCAGATCGGGAGTTCAAGCCTCGTTTTTCGGAGCGGAAAGACGGGTACGCTTCCCGCCCGTACGAGGATAACAAACCGGGCGGTTTCAAGAAGTTCGGCAAACCTTACGGTGAGCAGAAGGAGGGGCGCGACCGGTCATTCGGCGATCGGAAATCCGGCGGTTA
>OHDE01000013.1_pt1 | contig 122295 bp, 113 predicted proteins | sample 1566931 | NCBI WGS metagenome assembly OHDE01 (sample SAMEA3879591, study PRJEB24766) | human gut metagenome | biome: human-associated habitat; feature: feces | place: USA | collected 1985/1987 | reverse complement strand
TATGCATAGTATCAATTTCTATAATTTTGAAGAAAGAAAAGATTACAAACAAGGTTAGGATAATCCGATATATAATAAGAAGGTTGGTGATATTATGAATATATTTTTTAACAGCCGAATTAATGCTAATCAGTCGTTGCTTAATGTTCTGTTTGGTCAACAACAAAAAGCGGCAAGCAGTCAAAACACTGGTTGTAGAGGCACAAGAGATACCTTAACGATAAGTGCATCGGGAAAGGAAAAACTGACAAAAAGTACAAGTGGAAGAACACATAATACAAGTATTGACAGTAGCATTGACTTAAAGTCCTATATAGCTTCAGCAAAAAAAACGAATCAAGAGCTCATTGAGAATGCAGGAGCACAGATTAATGCGAAAACAAGTGAATATATGAGTACAGGTAAAGCATTTAGGGCGGCATTAACGGAAAAGTATTCTAAGCTTGCCGCAGAAGCAAAAACACATTCTAACCCTGAAAATTATATTCATTCCAAGTATTTTGATAAGAGTTCAGAGTATTACGAGACGAATCTGACTGATACAGAACGTAGGATTGCATATAATTATGAGATGCAGATGTGCCGGACAGGAAAAATAAATGGTGTAAATTATCAGGATTCTTTGTTCAGGGGAATTGAAGTGGACGGCGACAGTGTAGATTCGGATAAAATCCAATTTGAAAGAGCATTGGTAAATTCGCAGATTTCAAATATTTTAAAGCAGGCTGGTGTAGATACATCTTCTATTACGAAAGATTGTACTTTTACTGTCGATCCATACAGTTATGAAATAACGGTAGATGGCGTGGATGAAGAAACAAAGGTGTTGATGCAGGATGCCTTAAATGTAGGAGATAACGGAAAAAACCTCTATAAGCATATATATTATTGTTCAACACAAGATGGCTGTGAGAGTTCTCAGATAACAAAGGAATCAAAAATGAAATACGAAGCATATCATCAAGTTTATAGTTATACAGGATATGAATTAGATAAACTTGAGGAAAAAAACGGGACATATTATACGGAGTCAGGAGAGAATATATTAGACTTAGTGGATAAGGCTGTTGAAGATTCTGGAAAAGTTCCGAAAGAGTTCAAGCAGCAAATGAAGAATTGGATACATGACCTGGTTTCAACTATGTCAACTAAAGGATGGAACAATGTGCCGGATATGACTTTAAGCATTTTATATGGAAAGAGTGGTTTAAAGGACATGAATCAGTTGATCACATATCAATATGAAGCTGATAGTACAAACAGGCAATGGTATTCTGTACTTTAGAAATATAATATTTTTGAAAAAATATAGGGAAGTGTGTCAAGTATAGTAATATAGTTTTTTAGATAAAATATATGATTCGAAATTTTTAAATTAAAAAATAAACAATAGAGGGATGGAAAGCGTTTTAATAATGAATCTATATAAATCAAAAAACTATAAAATAAAGAACTATGAACAGAAAGGAATTATTCATGAAAAAGAGAAAAATAGCAACAATATTATTGGCAGCATGTTTGCTGTTAGGAAATGTCTCAGTAGCGAATGCGGCAAGTATTGATAATGGCAATAAAGTACATTTCAATACAGAAGATAACGACACGGATTTAACATTATTACAATCGAAAATTGCAACCGAAGAAGTGACTTGTGACTTTACGGATGCAACAAATGATGGAGCAAGTGCATATGCAGATACAAGAAGGGTGTCAAATAAATATATGTGGAGTGCAAGCACGATGGAATATAATTTCTCTGATCAGAAATGGACATCGAATACAGAAATTTTTAGTACATATGCAAAAACATCAGAAGGGTTTGTAATGTCTGGTTTCTTACTGAATCCAAAAGGTCAGAGCAACTATAATTCGGCATTAAGAGAGGGGTATCTGAATGATTCTGCATATGATGAAAATCAGGGACATTATTATCAATGTGTTGTTTCGGATGAGGACTGTAATAATATTACATTTATGTTAGAATCTAATGTTAATGTATTTATTTTTGACAATGATATAAATTTAATATATCGTTCATCGGATGAGGCGGGAGTTACCAGTTATTTTGACAGATATTATTCAACAACTAAAACGATTGCAGGAACGTCGAATAAGGTAATTAGTTTAGGTCTTATTGATGGAAATTATTATATTGTTTTTAAGGTAAAAGATGCAACAGCAACTACCGGTTATCATTATGGATATTATGCTGGACAACCATTGCCAATAGCACAAACAACAACCTTTTCGGATCTTACACATTATACAACAATAAAGTGGAATCGAAGCTCATCTAGCCAATCAGCAAGTACGCAAACATTGACCATTAATTGTCCTAGTGGAAGTGAAGATGAGTATGCATTGACAGGTGTGAAATTTTCGGATAAATCAAAAGCATTTGCTAATAATACATACGCATCAAGCATTGACTATTATTATACGCCAGCAACTGCTAGTTATTCAAAAAAACTAGCACAAACAGGTGGTTGGTGGAGTGACTTGGTTGACAATAATCCACCATCAGGATCAATTGATGGAAACTATGCAACATCTGTTACAGTACATTGGGTAAGTGGTATTTCTTATGTAAATGCTAGTTGCACTACAATGACACAGATGACATTGGATTATTTAGTTCCTTTCGGAATAATAGTGGGCTAAATATTTAGAAAGATAAATAAATTACGGATGGTATTTTTATACCATCCGTGGATTCCAAGAGGTGACGATAAGATGGGACACTATGTACATTATATAGGTGGCGGAATAGTAGATAGTAAAATATATGAGACAGGAAATGCAGCAAAAAGTTTTAAATCGCCGATGAAAGAATTAAATGAGCAAACGGTGTTAATAGAAAATGCCAAAACAAATAAGAATGATAGTTATCATCAGCATACGAAATACGATGATCAGGTAGATCGCTATTACAGTACATATGATATAGGAACATTGTTGCATAATAATGAAAGTTATTTAGAGGGAACAATCGATTCAAAATATGATGTAGATTACTATTCTTTTTCTTATCCGCAAAAAAGTTTTTACTCTAAAATGGGTATATCTTCAGAGATAACGATTTCATTGGAAAGCAAGAATAGTCAGGCATATAATTTAGTATTGTACGATTTATATGGCAATCAGATTGGAATAGCGACAGATGATGGACATGGTAATAAACAGCTTACGGTACCTAATTGGGACTGCGTTACATCAGATTATGTGATCAGAGTAGAAAATTCCAATATGACATCGGATTCCGGGGAAGGTTCCTATAGAATAAAAATTACGGAAACGAAAAACAGGGATACTTCAAGTAGTAATGTGCAGCACTCACAAGAAATAGCAAATGCAGATAATTCAGAAGAAAAAAATGCAATAAAGCAGAAATATGAAAAAACATATCAAAGCGAAATTGACAAATTACATCAGATGCAATTTGAAGCGTTGCCGGAAGATGAAAAATATTCGGGAACGGATAGTGTAGAAGAATTATTAAATAAGATGAAAAAGGGGGAGCAGTTAAGTGTGTCGGAAATGGCATATGTGAAAATATTTGCCAATTTATCTGATTATGAGAGAGCAGAGAAGTCGAATTATATAAAAAACGATTTTTATGCAGAAATAGAAAGAATAGCAAATGAAAAAGGAATTGAACTGCCAGATACATCATGGAAAATTGAAATAGATGTATCTGGAACTATTACGATTAACGGGGACATTACAGAAGAAAACAAAGAACAGATAAAAAATATGATATCGGAAAATTTTGCTGATGATATGTGGGAAAAATATATTCAGACAGCAGATATTTCTAACACACAATATAGATTAGTAAATGCTTACTATGAAGTGGAACAGTTCATTCAGAAAGCAACAAATGGACAGTATTCATTTGACGATATAAACGTAGATGACAATGGGAAGATTACCGGACTTCCAGAGAAAATGTGTAAAATAATGAACTCCCAGGAAGCCAATGCGAAATATGAGGAAATACGAGATAATATCTATATGCTGACGGATTATAAAAATCAATATGGATTGGAGGATATTCTTGCATTTAAGGCAGGGTATAATATTTCGGACTCTGAGGTAAGTACTGTGGGTACATCTGGCAATAATAGTGTTATGGATAATGCAGGATACTATAAAAATATGAAAACTATAATATAATGATAGAACCTAATAGAAATGGCGGGTTTAAAAGACATGAATCAGTTGATTACATATCAGTATGAAGCTGATAGTATGGACAGACAATGGTATTCTATACTGTAGCAATATAATTTGGGGGGAAAATATAGGAAATGTGCCGTCAAGATGATGGCACATTTTCTATATATATGATATTTATTTAGAGCCTATTTAGATAATATGCAGAGTACTTTATATTTATTTAATGGAAAAATAAAAATTACCGATATAGTAGGAAGATAGGAAGAAGGTGAGTAATATGCTGGAAATTGCTGTTTGTGATGACGATATAGCAGATCTTGAGTGTGCAGTGAATATGCTGCATAAGATTTTTACAAGTCAAAAGATTGCTTATCATATAGAGAAATTTATGTCTGCAAATCAAATGCTTGAAAATATCAGTCGTATTGATATCGGAATTTTAGATATTTCGATGGAAGAACTGAATGGTATTAAACTGGGGAGAAAATTGAAAGAAAAATTTCCAGATGTGAAATTAGTGTATATTACGAGTTATGAAGAATATTGTATGCAGGTCATTAACGAAGTTCATGCATTTTCATTTCTATGTAAACCATTGGAATATGATAAACTGGAATTGCAGATATTGGAACTTCTGAATCAACTGCCGGATGCCATAGTAGAAAAGAATTTTTATAAAGTGACTGACAGCAATGGAAAAGAGTATCTGTCGATCAAACTGAAACTGAGGGATATTTTATATTTTGAATACATAAAAAGATCCAGAAAAGTACTGATAGCATTGTCTGATATTACATATGAGTATGATTGTATCTTTGAAAAACTGGTTGAAGAACTGCAACCATATGATTTTGTTGTGAATTGTAGAGGAAATCTGGTTAATTTAAGGCATATTGAAAAAATAAAGGACTTTATTATTTATATGGATAATGGAAAAGAACTTCAGATTGCACAAAGGAGAAGCAACGATTTTAGAGAAGAAGTAAATAAATTTTTGCAGAGAAATTCATAGGAGGAAAAATGAATACGATTTTACTGGTATTATGTAATGCACTTTCATGTTTTATAATAAGTACGATATTATTTCAGTTTATGAATGGAAAGTATAAAAAGAGTAGTCGAAATAGATATGTATATATTGTGATTGAGACTACCACAGTAATATTTACATTCTGTATAAATATGCTCAATCATTCCATATTAAATCTAGTAGTCTGGGGCGTTTTGACGGGGATTATAGTATATGTTCTGTATTATGAGGATATAGATAAACCCTTAAGACGTATTATTGAATGTGAAGCATTAGTATTTTGTATGTCTGTCTGTGAATCATTGGGAGTGATTCTTTTACAATGCATTTTGCAAGCCGCAGATATAAAAAATGTGAATGAAACGATGCTTTATTGCCTTGAGGTAACATTTTCAAAGGTGATACTTATTTTTTTGTATTACACATTCATAAACAGGTTTGTGAAAAAAAGTGATGTCCCTTATTCAAAGACACGGTACATCATGTATGGAATTATACTTCTATACAGTCTGATTAACATGAGTGTAATTGTAGAGAATTTTAAAAATGGAGAAGAAAATTATTTGTGTGCAGTCAACATGGGATGTATTGTTCTGGCAGATTTATACCTTTTATATTTTGTAAAAATGGCAGATGAAAAGAACTATTACGAAAAGCAGTTGATCGCATTAGAGCAGCAGGCAAAGGTACAATACGAATACTATTTGACCCAGGCAAAAAAGTATGATCAAACCATTCAGATATTACATGATGTAAATAAGCATATTAAAGCAATCGAAGGGTTATATGGTGCAGAGCAGGAAAAAACGGCAGGAGAATATGCAACAAAGATCAGAGAGTTGTTGAAGCCGCTTATTCCGGTTCAATACACAGAAAATCCGATCTTGAACATTCTTCTTACCGATAAAGAATCCGTTATGAGGGAAAAAGGTATTTCAGTAACCATAAAGGTGGATAATGTGAATCTGAATTTCCTTGCACCAATCGACATTACAACTATTTTTGGAAATTTATTAGATAATGCGATTGAGGCAGCAGAGAAGCTGGAAGGAGAGAAATATATTTCGATTAAGATTGGCTCATACCATAAAATGATAGCTGCCAGCATCGAAAATAACTGCGGAGAGGTAAAGTGGAAAAATGGTTTTCCGGTATCAGCGAAAGGAAAAGGCGGTGGAATAGGACTGCTGAATGTTCAGAGCAGTGTAAAAAAATATGATGGAAATTTAATATTGAAAAGTGATGGAAATAAATTTATTGCTGAGTTATTCCTCAATTCATAAAAAGAGCATTCGTGCTCTTTTTTGGTAAAAAGTCTTACTTCGTGCAAAAAAATCGTACTTGGTGCAGAAAAGGTAAAATATTAGAAGTGGGTTGTCGATAGAAAAAGAAAAATAAAGCGGATGATAGATATAAAAAATTTAATGATGGGAGGTTTCGATTATGTCAAGAATTACGGATTACGGTTTTTTATTTCAAACAACATTTGGAACATCAAAAACAAATTTGGTCAACAATATTCAGTTGTCCCAAATGAACAGCAGTTCTGTACAGAAACAATTAAAAGCAGCAGGGATCGACACAAACAGTAAAAAGTATAAAGCAGCACTGAGTGAGATGATGAAAAATGGAAACGGTGCAATGTTTACAAATGTTCAGGCAATTAAGAACCTGATGAGCCAGTATGACAAAAATGGAGACTGGATTGATCCGAATACCGGATTAACAGGACTTGCTGTAACGGATGAGAACAGAAACAGTTATAAACATATCATTTCTATTCCAGAGAGCAGCCGGGAAGAAATGTTTGAACTGGCAAAGAAAGAATTCTTAAATGAAAACGGTACTTTAAATGGTGATACTACCAAAAGGGAGAGTGTATATAACAATTTATACAGAAAAATGGATAAGGATGACCGCTTATCAGCAGGCTGGACAATGGAACAATATGAACATCAATACAGACAGGCATTTGCAGAAGCAGCAAAAGCCGCTGATCCTACATGGAAAGCGGGTAAACCAATACCGGCTGGTGCATTGGATGGTATTACAAGAGAGTCTGTTGAGAGTGGCAAGAAGTCAGTAGATATAAAAATATAGGATGTTTTTATGCGGTATATATTTCATTTATGCAATGTTGGACTTTATGTGCGTAATATGGTTGTTTGATGAGATGGGACTGGGAGAGCAAGTTATTTTATCCTATAAAGGAAATAGAGGAATTGAGCAAATTGTTAACCATGAAAAATGTTTAGTCATATAGAAAAAATTTTGATCTGATTGGAGGAACAGAAATATGTATATTGGTTCTGGTCTGAATACCGTATCTTCATTGTACGGTCAACAAAAAGGTAATCAAATGAAAACTCCTGCATCTGGGGAAAAGACATTTTGTACGGTTGAAACACCAAAGGTATATCAGATATTCACAACAGATAATATGTTGTGGACGGGAGGTAATGGTACCGGTCTTTCTTATTGTCTTAAATATGCGGATGATTCGACGGATGAAAATCCTGTGGTGTTAGCGAAAGGTGTGGATGAAAACGGGAAAGAGTTTGAGCAAAGAATTTATATCAATGACGTTAATCCATCAAATGCTACAGTAGTCGAAATGCGTGCATTGGAGGCACATTACAAAGTGGAGAAGCAGGGAGGTTTCACGTCTCTGCCGCTTGAAGCTGGTAATATGGGACTTAACGACAGAAGAGATTTTATCTCAATGTTCAAAAAAAGCATAGAAGATTTAAACAAATTGGGAAGGTTTGACTTATCGTTGCTTTGGACGAAAAGTATGGATACATATCTTAATTTGCCAAATGCAAATAGTAAGTATAAATAAGGCTTAGTTATTTGGACATAGAAGGAAAAGAGAATTTAGAATAAACGAAGGAGATTGAGACAATGCAGTCAATATCAAGTTATATTAATCCTAATACAAGAGGACTTACATCTAATTACAAAAATACAGCTATTAAAGATAAGGAAACCTATAATGAGGCGATGTCGCAGCACTTACTAAATCCGGTAGAAGATTTGGTTCAAGTGTTAAAAACACCTATAAAATTGGCGAAGAGTTCGTCACTTAGCAGACAGAATAATTCTGTTAATATTGCGGAAGGGCAAAGAATACGTGTTAATGGAGGTCATGTGCTTACGGTTACGGCGCATGGAGTAGAGGTTTCTGGTGGAGATAATCCGTATGATACACAATCATATGTAAAAGCACAGAGAATGGCAGATGCATTGGCATCCATGCTGCGAAATGCAGGTGGGACAATGACTACTGTAGCACATTCAAAGGAGGAATATGCCCGGTATACAGAGGGAATTACGGATGTTATGTCTTATCTGGGTGTAGACACTTCCAAAGATTTTACGGTCAATGGTATGAAATATAGCAAAAATAAAGATGGTTGGTATGAGTCAGAAGCGAACAGTGATGCGCAGGCGGCATATGAACAGTTAAAAGCGAATAACAGAACCTACCAGTTTGCAGATGAAAAGACCAAAAAGCAGATTGCATATATTAGTGATTATTACCTTCAGACAGTGCCGGAGAGTGTAAAGGCGGCGTGGCAGGAAACATTGGAAGAAACTGGTTTTAATCCATTTCAGACGGATGTTACCAGTACTTTAACGCAGTTATCTGTGGAGCAGGATTTTCTGACAGGTGGTGATGACAATATTTTTGGTGAAACGAAAGAAAGTTGTTTAGCAGCTATCGACAAGGTATTGGAGAGAATAGAAAATCCGCTGGCAGCCGTTACAGATGAAAGGGTAGCATATCTGCAACAGGAAAAAGAATTTTATACCGTGTTGGCATCTAAAATAAGAGAATAAAATGCCGGGAGGAATTAAAAAAATGATTGGAAATATAGGAGCGGAGAGCCGTTATTCAACAGGTTATAACAACCTAAAACCAAATCGGAACCAGAATAAGTGGGTTGACACTTTGGCTCAGACGGTGGATAAGGAGGATATTAGCAGTAGAGCGGATATCAATCGTGCTAAGAAAAGTACAGTGATGGATTCTTATCTGGCACTGTCAGGAAAAACGATAAATACTTTGAAACAGGAATATTCAGAGTACGAATCCGAAAATTATAGAATCGTACCCGATAATGAAGCTGAATGTTTTGATATATACAATAAAGACGGGGAGCGTTTGGGGGCATTTTCCTATTCTGATATAAAAATAAGACAGGATGAAACAACAGGAAAGCAGTTTTTGATTTCTGAGCATGGAACGATGAGTTACGATGCCCTGGTATTAGATGATGAATTAAAAGATGCATTGCAGAATGTAATGGATAAAGATTCGCTGGATGTGGAGACTTTGCAGGGATTTACATTAAATACACATTCAGGTACCGGCATCCAGTATTTAGTAAAAGACGGTGAAGAAGGCAGAGGTGGCAAGGTTCTTCTGCAAAATGAAGCGGATCGGAAGAGGTATGAAAAATTAGCGGAGATGTATTTTGACAAATACCCTAATTTAATTGAGAGTCGGGAAGAAGGGTTTATCTGGGCTGATTTAGAGATTAGAGGAATGGCAAAACGGACAGATCAGGGAATTATATCCATAGGAGCTGATGGAATGTCATACAGTGACAATGAAAATTATAAAAACAATTGGAGTGTCCGGTTTTCTGGTTCTATGTATGAAAAGCTGTATGAATGGCTTCAGAATAACAAGGATAGCATGGAGGAAATCCATAAATTTTCTACATGGCAAAAGTTTTTTGACGAAATTGGTGGAACGTATGAAAGAGTCTGGTCGAAAGAAGAACTGGATCAGGGATATTTGAATAATTGAAAGAGGTAAATATTGAAAATGAAAAGTAGAGGGTATCCATTACCTTAAGCACACAACAAATAAGCCATCTCACGGTGGCTGCTTTAAAAATTGAATATTGTATACATTAAGGCTATGCCGTTGCTGACTTGATCTTATAACCTTGATTTCTTGCAATCATGAGTGTCTGCTCTACGGTAATCTCACGATCCACAGGTTGTAAATCGGATTTTCGATAAAGTTCTGCATTATAGTTTTCTCCGTTCTTTGACATGTGGTATAATGCGGTAAGAAGCATTCTTGCTATCGCAATGATTGCTTTCTTGTGACCGCGACGCTTTTTGATACGGAGATAGCGGTTGCGAATTTCAGGATGCTTTTTACTGGTAACAACAGCATTCGCACACTGAACCAGTAAAGGTTTGATGTAGCATCCAGCCTTGGAAACCCGGACAGATTTTTTCTTCCCTGCACTTTCATTGTTGGTAGGAGTAAGGCCAGCCCATGAGCACAAGTGTTTCGCTGAAGGAAAAGCCTCCATGTTGGTACCGATTTCGGAAATGATACCGATGGCGGTGAAATCACTGCTGATACCAGGAGCGGTTTGAAGAATGGCAAGTTCTTGCTGATAGGGAGCAGCGAGCGCAAGAATGAGTTCTTCAAGCTCTGCCTTCCGGGATTCGAGGTTTTCATAATGAGCTTTGATTACTTTAAGCTTACCAGCCTGTTCCGGAGTGATTTATCCGTCAATAGCATCACGAAGTTCAGAAAGTTCCTTTTTCAAACTTTTGAAAACAAGAGGTTCAAGGTCAAAGGAAGTATCTGCGGGATTTTCCAAGATCTTATCCAGTATCGCCTGAGCAGATTTGCCGAAGGTGTCCGAGACAACGTTTCCCAACTGGATATTGGAAACCGTGAGACAGTTCTGCAAACGATTCTTTTCGCTTGATTTGAAACAGGTCAGCAATCCATTTGGCATCTTTCTTGTCAGTTTTCTTTCCACGGATAGCCTTAACGTATTTAGGATGAGCAAGGACAATCTTACAGTCTTTTTCTAAGATGTTATAAACAGGAATCCAGTATTTACCAGTGGATTCCATACAGACATCCTTGCAATTCCGGTCGAGTAGCCATTGTAACAAAGTTTTCAGACCGCTCGTGTAGGTCGAAAACCGATGGCTCTCGTAAGAAGTAACGCCTTTATCGTTTGTAGAAGCGATGCAGGCAACTACAAAAGTCTTGTGGACATCAATGCCACAACAGATTTTGTACACGATTTTTAAAGCCATAGGGACTCCTTTCAGAACCAGAAGGTTCACTTAAGATTATAGGGAGAGACGGCATTGACTGAACGCCTAAGCAATAAACGAGATTGTTTATACAAAGATAAGATTACGTGCTCTAAGTCACACTTATTTGTGCTTGAAAAGGCGGACTACACATATAAATATGCGGTCATCCGGCAAGCCGGACAGCCTACTCACCTCCCCGTGATTTGTAGTATACCGAGTTCCCTACAAGAAGAATTATAAAGAAAAAGTAGGTTCAGGGAAACATTTTCATAACGTTTTGTGCCTGAGCGAAGCGAAAGGAATGGATATAAATATGAACAGTTAATTACTTCTGGTAGTAATGGAGAACCAAACTGGTCTTATATTCCATCGAAAGGAAAAAGTACGAAAACACAGACTGAATTTGTGAGTGAGATTAAGAAACTGGCACAAAAGGCTGCCAATGCTACTGATAAAACGGAACAAGGCTCTATTTCAAGGCCGGTACTGCAGTTAAGGGCGGAATATTTGTGCAGACATTAAGCGATTACTTTTCATTGACTTTCATTTATACCAATGATAAAATTTTAAAATTAGCTCAGGGAGAGATTGTTCAGTAAGACTTATACAGAAATAATTCAAGCAAAGTTCAGGAGAATGTAAAAATGACAAAGGACGAGTATTTAATAACAGACCCACCCCTAAAAGCGTTGACTGTTTTTGCAATGCCTATGATTTTAGGCAGCTTTTTTCAACAAGTTTACAATATGGCTGATTCAATCATCGTCGGTCAATTTGTAGGCTCATCTGCGCTTGCAGCCGTCGGTGCCTGTGCCGCACTTACGAATGTTTTTATTTGCATAGCACTCGGTGCAGGTGTAGGTGCAGGTGTACTTGTAAGCCGTTATTTTGGTGCTCAAGATTACGGGAAGATGAAAACAATCGTTTTTACTTCTTTAATAAGTTTTTTGCTTTTTAGCGTATTTCTCGGTGTTTTTGGATTTTGCACTTCTCATTGGATGATGAGCATACTGCAAACGCCTGCGGATATAATGAAAGATGCGGTGCTGTACTTACGTATCTATTTTGTTGGCTTTCCATTTTTATTTATGTATAATATTCTGTCAACCATGTTCACTTCAATCGGTGAATCAAAAATCCCGTTATGGCTTTTAATATTTTCGTCTGTTTTGAATATCATTATGGACCTTTGGATGGTGAGAGGTCTTAAACTCGGAGTATTCGGTGCAGCTCTTGCCACTCTTATTGCACAAGGTATTTCAGCCGTACTTTCGCTTTTGATTTTTCTTTACCGTATGCGAAAATATGCAGGTTTGTTTCATTGGTTTGACAAAAAAGAACTGCGTACAATGCTTAAAATCGCCGTTCCGTCTATCCTTCAACAATCAACCGTATCAATCGGTATGATGATTGTGCAAGCGGTTGTAAATCCGTTTGGCACGCAAGCACTCGCAGGATATGCGGCAACGATGAGAGTTGAAAATGTTTTTTCACTGATATTTGTATCCATCGGAAATGCCGTGTCACCATTTGTTTCACAAAATCTCGGTGCCGGAAAAATCAGCCGCATTAAGAAAGGTTACCGTGCCGCATTACTGTTGGATGCATGCTTTGCCGTTCTTGCCTTTATAATTATTGAAACAATGCACACACAAATTTCTTCACTTTTCTTAGGAAAAGACGGAACGGAATTAGCGTATCAAGTGTCCGGTGATTATATGAAATGGATTGGCTACTTTTTCATACTTATGGGCATTAAAATGGCAACAGACGGTGTTCTTCGTGGAATCGGAAATATGCGACCGTTTTTAATTGCAAATATGGTTAACCTTGCAATTCGTTTGTCCGTAGCATTGATTTTTGCACCTCGTTTCGATATTGCCTTTGTTTGGCTTGCTGTACCGGTAGGCTGGCTTGCAAACTTTGTCATTTCTTATGTGGCACTAAGAAAATTCTGGCCTAAGGATACTTTGGCTTAAAAATTAACAGACTCATTCAACTAAAACCCTGTTTTATTATACTCATACAAGCAGATTTACATCTGCCTGTGTGAGTTTTTTTATTAACATTATCCTTGCACTAACATTACTGGAGTGTATTTGGGGAATGTTAAGAGAGCAATTCTAATTAACAAATTCCAGTTTGCAGACATGTTTGGTGTATCTTGCCAAGCGGTTTCAAAATGGGAATCAGATAATGGATATCCGGAAACAGATAAGCTGATTGTCTTACTTTATTATCAAACATTATATTGGTGGAGTAAGAGAACTGGCAAAAGAATTTGAACCCGTAAGGGATAAAAATATTGTGATAGAAGCGAAAGAGAAGTTAGCAGGTAAATTTGCATCCGAAAATCATGCCGGTCCAAAAGATGTGGCGGATTTTATGGATTTAGAGGATGAGAAAAGTATAGAAATGACCAAGAGGGATGTTTACGACCAAGTGCAGGCATTATTGAACTTAATATAGGATTTTAAAATATCAGGAATCTTAGAATTTGACAGGATAGTAGGAATTGATAAAGTGCATAGCAGGGTAAGTTCGTTTATTCGTGATGTTAAGCCAGATGTTGATGGAAATGAAATTATGGATATGGCGAAGCTTGTTTATAAAGGAATACGTGCTAATTTTATAAAACAACGTGCAGAGGAGATTGTAGAGGCAATCAATTCTATGGGTTTATCTTATCTATGTCTTACGGATAAAGAGAAAGCAGAATTGTTTCGATTTCTGCCGGATGATAATAACTATAATTTGGAGCTTCATATGGCTGTTTTGAAGGCTTGCGGATTGAAACTGGAGTTTGATGAGGTGCATGAGGATTATCAGAGGATTTATGATAAGACGATGGAGATACAGGGAGATAAGAAGAATGAGAGGGGTGAAAGTGGCATAGGAAGGGCACTATAGAGTGCCCTGAGTATTTATATTGTTTTTAAAAAGGTTAACGCAGGTTTACACCATGATAAAAACTTTGTATAATACTATCAATAGAATGAAGAGAAAGCCATAACGTATAAAAAGAAAAAGCTATAGTTAGGAAACAACGCGCGTTGAGATGGAAAGAAGGTTATAATTTGGATTATTTAATTGCATATGATGAATCAAATCCTATATCGATAGAAAAGTATGCGCAAAGATTAATTGGAAAAACATTTGCTGATGTATGCAATCAGGATGATTTAGATAAGTCAATTGTAGTTCATGAAACAAGTGATTATGAAACTAGTCATGAAAATAAAAAACGAAAAGGTGGTTTAGGAGAAATCATTGAAGAAAGATTTTTTCATTATCAGTGTAATAATGACTCTAGACCTGATTTTTATAAGGCTGGTGTAGAATTAAAAGTGACACCTTATAAAGTAAATAAGAATGGTACACTAGTGGCGAAAGAAAGATTGATTATCACTATGATTGATTATTTTTCGGTTATAGAAGAAACTTTTGAAAGTAGTCACATGTGGAACAAGGCAAAGTTGATTTTGCTTATATATTATCTTTATCGACAGGAAATACAGAGCCGACTTGATTATAGAATTGGATATGCAAAACTGTTTTCGCCGCCAGAGGCAGATATTAAAATAATCAAAAATGATTTTGAGATTATTGTCAAAAAAATAAAAGCAGGAAAAGCTCACGAATTATCAGAGGGTGATACGATGTATTTGGGAGCTGCGCCTAAAGCGGCAACATCAAAAGATAGGAGAAAACAACCTTTTAGCAATGAGCCTGCTAAACCAAGGGCATTTGCATTTAAAAATTCTTATATGACATATGTGTTGAACAATTATATTGTTCCGGGAAAAGATACATACGAAGCAATTATGCAAGATGGAATCGAATGTAATTTTGAAGATTATGTTATATCAAAGATTAATTCATATAAGGATTATACTGTCGAAGCTCTTTGTAGTGAATTTCAAATCGAATGTGATAAAAAACCTAAAAATCTTGAAGCGATGCTCGCGTATCGTATACTCGGCATTAAGGGAAATCATGCAGAAGAATTTGAAAAGGCTAATATTGTTATAAAAACTATTCGAATTGGCAAAAACAACAAGATTAAAGAGAGTATGCCATTTCCGACATTCAAATTCAAAGAATTGATAGAAGAAGAGTGGGAAACATCAGCGTTTGGTACATATTTGAGTGAGACTAGATTCTTTTTTGTGGTGTATAAGTTTGATGAAAATGACGTACTTCGATTAAAAGGTTGCCAGTTTTGGAATATTCCATATGCAGATTTGAAAAATGAAGTTAAGAAAGTTTGGAACAAGACAAAACAGGTAATCATAGACGGATTAAAGATAGAACAACGAAATGGTAAGAATTATAATAACTTTCCTAATGCTTCAGAAAATCCAGTCTGCCACGTGAGACCGCATGCCCAAAATGCTCAGGATACATATGAATTGCCGGATGGTAGACAGCATACAAAACAGTGTTTCTGGTTGAATAATCATTATATTTTGTCACAATTAAAAGGTGAATTTAAGGAAGGGTAGTTTATATGGCAAAAATATTGTTGAATGAAGAATTGATAGCTGTTTTAAAGGCAGACTATAGTGCAAAAACAATTAACAAAGAGTCATTATTAAGAAGACAGTGGAATATTGATACATTTAATGCCTTAGAGAGAAAACAGTTGAAGTATGATAAGCTAGAAAAAAGAATAATGTTGTATAAAACAATGGAGGGAGAAGAAGTATATATTCAGTATCCGGGTAAGGAATCAACTGAAAATCCTAAGATGCCATTAGATTTTAGACCAAAAGTTAAACTGAAGACAGGAGAGTATGCAATTGATTTATCTTTTGGTGCTATATGGGACATATTAGATGATATTTCTAGAAATCATAATGCTTATTTGAAGTACGTAGCTGCTTTATTTTTTAGAATGGGTTATATGCATGAATATAAAAAAATTAAGATGAGTTATGATTGTGAAATAGTAAAAATCAGCAAAGTTGGAGAAAAGATTGAAAAAAATGAGAAAATTCAGCTAGAGTGGTATGCTATGCAATTGGAAGAAGATGTTTGGTATACACTCAATGATAAGATGGGATGGATAAATCTTGGGAACAATCAAGTAATTTCATTTGAAGGTTTTATTAAATTGGTGGATTTATTGTTTCAGAATGAAGATTGTAAGTATTATTATAAAAATATTGTTATAGATAAGAAAGATAAATACAAGTTATCTAGTGGTAGAACAAATTCAAGTGCAGCAAATCTATTTATACTTAATTATTTAGAAGGAAATGTTAAGTTGTCAAAATTACTTGATGCATTCCAAAAGAGTAGGGGAGTCCCTATGATAAAAAAGAGTGATTACTCTGTGGTGACCGATAAAATAGTGATTAATGTCGATATAGAATCAAGATAATAATAACCCGAGAGACTACATTGCCTCTCGGGTTTTGTCTTCTTCAACTACATAAGCAGTTTCCTTATCAAATATAGTGTTGAGATATGTTCCCATGCGAGTGATAAGTCCAACAACTAAAGCATTACCCATGCAGAAGTAGCGGAATTTTTCAGGCATTCCTGTATTGGTCCAATCGTCATCGAATCCCTGTATACGTTCAGCTTCTATTGGAGTAAGAAGTCGGAGCTGTTTGGTTTGAGGATCTTCAATGACATGGGTGCTTCTGTTTAGGCTAGATTCGCTTGTTAGCATTGTACGAGCAGGCTTATCTATTGGGTCAGGAAACGCAATAGGACCTTCAGAAAAAATATAGGTATGACCAGTTTTACTGGTACGTTCTATTTTCTTTGCACCCTTTAAATATTTCCATTTATCAAGGTTGTTGCCAAGGTAAAAGCGTTCTTCAACATCTTTATTAAGAAGAGTACGGAGCATTGTAGATTCTTCGTAAACAGGTGTTGTTTCACATGTGTAAATTGTACCGTTATACATAAAGCCAGCATTGCCAAAAGCGTATGAAAAATGTTCAGTCACATCGGCTAAGTCAGATTCAGTTAATACGGTACTTCTGATATCATCATTAGATACACCAACAATCTTAAATGTATGAGCAAAGAAACCGATATTGTTGAAAATACAGTCTGGTCTAGCAACTGACTTGCTGATATGAATTGAATAATTGGTTCCATTTTTGTATGCAAAAATGAAAGTACGTCGTCTTCTCTGTGCAAAACCATATTCAGCAGCATTAATTACGCGCCATTCTACATTATACCCTAATTCGTTGAAACAAGTAAGAATAATACCAAAGTCTCTTCCACGCTGATTCGCTGGTGATTTTAGTAATCGGTCTACATTCTCAAGAATAACAAAACTAGGAGATTTTGTTTCAAGAATATCTCTTATATCCCACCATAAGACACCTTTCTTCCCGTTAATTCCAGTTGCACCAGTTCGCGCAACAGAGTAATCCTGACATGGAAAGCCACCAACTAACAGGTTATGGTCAGGAATTGAAGATTTTTCAATTTCTGAAATGTTTTTGTTAACATGATTAATTGATTTGCCAAAGTGTGCGCAATAACAGTCAAATGCATGTTGCGTTTTTTTTCCAGGTTCCCACTGATTGGCCCATACAGTGGTCCATTCTTTGCTAGCACGTTCCATTCCCAAACGAAAACCACCAACGCCTGCAAATAATTCACATATAGTTTTTTCCATCTGTAAGGCACCTCCTTATTTAATCGAACGATCGTTCGCTTTAACTTATGGTACTATATAATTATTGAAATGTAAAGAGTAAATTTTTTAGCTTTGTTAATAGTACCATAAAAGGAATTCAGAATCAAGATCAAAAGTGAGGTTTTTAAATGAAAATCATTAGAAGATGTGTTAGAATCGATAGAGAGATTTGTACATTTTATAATACAAATTATTATACGTAAAAAGCAGGAGTTGGCGTATGAATGATTTCAGTAAAAACAGAGTACTGGCATTATATAAAATTCTCACAACATATACGGACGAGCAGCATCAGATTTCTATGCAGGATATATTGTTATATATGGAATCTGAAGGCTATTCTTGCAGTGAAGACAGTATTCTACGCTATATAAAGCAATTAAGAAATGAATTGGGTGTAGATGTGATTTCTAGTCGTGGAAGGAATGCTCGCTACTTTATCGGAACCAGACTTTTGGAAAAGGAAGAGATGAAGCTTATCATTGACTCTGTCAATGCATCTAATTTTATTGAGAAAAGTATTGCAACCAAAATGATTGATAAACTAAAGAGTACCATGAGTACTTATGATGCTGAAGACTTAGACAGAAGTGTGTTAGGTATTAACATTGCAAAAGTGGAGAATAAGAAAATTCTCTACAATGTAAATATTATTCAGGAGGCTTTGGTAAAAGGCGTCCGGATTAGTTTTGATTATATGGGTTGGGATAAAAATAAAAAGCTGGTGAAAAAGTCTGAACGAAGATATAACATGAATCCCTGGGCATTAATATGGGCAAATGACCGATATTATTTGTACGGTTATGATATAAAAGAAACGGACGGTGTATTGAGCGAAAGAAACTATAGAGTGGATAAGCTTGACAATATTCAGTTGTCTGACATTCTGAGAGAAGGAAAAAAACAGTTCAGTAGTTTTAATGCAAATACATATGTATCAAGGCGAATGGGCATGTTCTCAGGAAAAGAGCAGGCAATAACTGTAAGGATTCCGGAGTCTTTGGTTGGAGCATTTATAGATCAGTTTGGTAAACGAATTACAATTTCTGAAGATTCAGAAGACAAGTTGTTGGTAACTTTTATTGCAGTGCCTTCGGTTATTCTGCTTGGATGGTTGTTGGGCTTGAAATTTGTAGAAGTTGTGGAACCACAGAATGTAAAAGAAGATATAATTAATTTGTTGCAACATAATATGAATTTCTATGAAGAAAAGAATTGACGCAAATATGCGGTAATTCTTTTTGCACTTCGTGGTAAAATTACATATAATTTTACTAATAACATTCACATGGGACACGAGCAAACTAATAGAGGAGGTTTGAAATTTGAAAGATTATTTATTAGATGTTATGCAACAACAAGAGCATGGTTTATATCTGTGCGAATTACCGACTGGTAACGGAAAGACTTTTGATTCGGCACAGGCAATGAAAGAGTATGCAGATTCAATTGGCGATGATACCAAAATCATTTACCTGACAACTTTAAATAAGAATTTACCAGAAGATGCATTGAGGGCGGCATATGGGAGTGAGGAGCTTTATAAGCGTAATGTATTGAGATTACGCTCTAATTTTGATGAGGTTGTAGAAAAAATTCTTGAGATTGAAGTGCCGGAAGAAATGAAAACAGATGCGTATCTTAAATTATGCAAGGATGTTTCCCTTTACCGTAATGCTGTGGATAAAAGATATGCCGATAAGGAATATATAAAAGAATTGGCTGACAGAATAACAGAAGGTGACAGGCAACTTCGATACGAAATTACTAAACGCTTAAAGAATAAATTTCAAACAAAGACACAGCGTAAAAAAGCTATTAGAACTGATGCAAAATATAAATGGATAGGAAAATTATATCCTGCAGTATTTACAGACGATTACAAAATAATATTAATGAGTGTCAGTAAGTTTATGAAGAGAAATTCTATTCTTATTGATTCCAGTTATGAGTTTTTGAATTCTGATTTGATAGAAAACGCAGTAATTGTTATTGATGAATTTGACGCAACGAAGGATACTATACAAAGTGAGCTGATAGAAAAGTCGTTGGCAATGCAGGAAGACTATATACAGTTGTTTCGTCAGATATATCGTACTTTGAACCCAAATGATTTTTCGTCTAGTATGAGACAGGCTATGGATGAGGTTGAAAAAACAGGGAATAGAAATACATTTACTACATTAATGGACGAAGCAAGAAAAATTGCAGAGAATTATCATGTAAGGTTAAGTATAAAAATAAAAGAAGATTTGGTGGATCAGAGACAGATTTTCCTATTTAATGATGGTTCATTCCATACGGTTTTAAAAGAAGGTGCACAGTATATTCGCTCATCCCTGAATAAAGAAGACAATCGTATTGATGTTTTCTTTGAGGGGAAAGATGATTTTTTCAAGAATAGAAATAAAGAGAAGGATATTGTGTTATATAGCCTATTACGTGAGATTAATGTATTTCTTTTGCATTTTAGGTTATTTTCTATAGAATGGGCAAGAAATTACATGGAGATTATAAATAGTTCCAGAAGTAATATCATGGATGCGATGAATTTGGAGAATGCTATTAGTACAATTCTAAAAAGATTAGAATTAACTAATAAGCAAAGAGATTTGTTGATGGGTGAAACATGCCAAATGATTAGAAATAATCGTGAACTGATATTGGAGGATAGAAGCTTCTATCAGGTTGGTATGGAGTATTATGAATTTGAGGATAATGATTCTCATCATGACAATACAAATCTTAAATTTGTTAAGGTATATGATACGCCTGAAAAAATCATGCTATACCTTGCAGGAAAAGCAATTGTGTTTGGGATATCGGCAACTGCTGAAGTTGATACAGTTGTTGGAAATTATGATTTGAGATATTTGAAGGAACAGTTAAAAGAAAGGTTTCATAAGACGCCGGGTTATTTAAAGGACAAAACAAGAACTGCATTAGAAAAAAGATGGAGCGCTTATGCAGATGGCGAGATAAATGTACATGGGGAAGTAATCAGCAGTAATATACAGGGATTCAATGCAGAAGATTATTGCAAAACATTTATGGATGCAGAATTTGCACGTTATGCTTCAAATATTATCACCAATATAACAGATAAAGAATATCAGATAATAAGATACTGCAATGTACTTAAAGCAATGCGTATTTTTAATAGGAATGAAGATATTCAATCAATGTTGTACTTGGGAATGGCATTGCCGAAGAAGGACAATCCCGGTATGGATGAAGGCGTTCTACAGCAGTTGTTTGAATATTCCCAGATGGGGACTCAGCAGAGTAATAGTAGTGTTTGTTTCTTGAAAGGCGACAATTTTGAACAGGATAAGGAAGAATTGCAGCAGCGATTGTCATGTGGAGAAAAGATATTTGTTATGTCATCTTATCAGACTATTGGTGCTGGACAGAATTTACAATATAAGATTCCGAAAGGTAGAGAAGTTGTACAACTGGGAGAGTTTATCGAAGGTGACAAGAGATTCTTATATAAGGATTTCGATGCATTGTATCTGGGAAATATAACTAATATGACAGTAAATACATATCAGGATGAGAAAATAACGTCTCATGGTTTGTTGCAGATGTTGTTTCAAATAGAGGAATTGTACGAAAACGGTGAAATGAATTATTCTGAAAAGGACCAAATGTTAAAACTTGCGTTTCGTTCTTATACAGGAAGTGACCAATTCACTTTAAACAAATTGTATAAGTTAAAGAGTGTAGTTGTGCAAGCTAGCCGAATGGTTTTACAAGCAGTGGGTCGTATGTGTAGAACTTTTGTTAAGAGTCCGGATATATATTTATTTGTTGAATCTGAGTTATTAGAGAAATTATATGTTGGTGAATTAAAGAAACGCATCTTACCGCCGGAAATGAAAGCAATTGTGGATATGTGTGAGTCACTTGGAAAGGATTATCTGCCGGAAGAAAACTTTATGCTTAATAAGGCAGAAAAAATATCCTCGGTTGGTCTTTGGACGATTAGAAGAATGTTGGCAAAGGATTGGACTGCTGAAAGTATGCAGTTGTGGGAACAGTTAAGGATGTTGGTATTACAGTATCCGACAGCAAGTACATATGACTGGCAGAATAATGAATATCTACAAAAACTTTACATTACAAGTGGAGAAAAGAGGAATCAATATATTTACTCACAGTATTCAGATTTCAATGATGTTACTATAGACTTTGGAAATGATAAAGTGGCATTCAAAAACAGTAAAAGAGCCAAAATAAAGGGGGATTCTGATGAAGTTGCTATTTATGAAATGAGTGAAAAGGAATCCGGTTTGCCGGCGATACTTAGATATCCTGGAATGAAAGCTCATTTTGAAGAAATGGGATATGCATTGAAATTTGAAATGAATGAATATCTTCTTAGCCCAGTGTTGTTTCATAATATTTATAAAGGCGCATTGGGCGAAGCGGCTGGTATGTTTATATTGAACAGAGAATTGGGGATTGAATTATCACCAATAACAGAGCCGGAATATTTTGAATTCTTCGATTATAAGCTATCTGATGATGTGTATGTTGATTTTAAGAATTGGAAGTTTACATATGTGCAGGAAAGAGACGAAATCAGAAAAGATATATTGAGAAAGCTGGAGTCTATAGGGGCTAAACGAGTTTATATCATAAATGTTGTATCAGATAAAAATTACAAGCCGAGTGCCATAGTGGATTTGCGTTTGGTGGAGATTCCGATGCTTATAAGAGAAGATGGTACAGTGTGTTATGAGAATTTACATATGATTCGTAAGGAGGATTTTGAAAATGTTAACTAACAGAATAAATGTTGCCTACAATATGGAAAATATTGATGCTGACTTTGATATTTTTAGAGTCGAGAAGGCTAACAAGGATTATTATAAATATAATATATTGGATTCAGCTGTATATGAATTTAAGGCGGCAGCAGTTCAGTGGACCTTTGGTGCAACTGCATTGGTGCTGTTCCGGAAGGGTGAGGTAACAGAAAAGCAATTTAAAGAAAGTATTATGAAAGAGTATGAAGATGTAAAAATCCAAAAGATTGATTTGTTTGATAATGAGCAGTGCAATAAATGTTTTTATTATGAAAACAGATTACTTGCACAACTCCTGATAAATTCAATGAGAACGCCTAAGCATGAGGCTTTTATGTATAATAATCTTACAGGTAAGCTTTTCTATCATGACCCATCATGGAGACATAAAGATAAATTAACAGGTAAGGTGAATTTTATCAGATTCTTGGAGATTGTTATTGATCCAGGGATGTATCTCAATTTGGAACATAAAACATTCAAGAGATATGATCGAGAAAGTAACGGATTATATGTAATAGATTCAAAGACGGGTGAGTTTAGAAAAAAATTAAAAACAGATACCAATGTAATCACATATAAGGAAGGTTCCTTACCCCATAACCACTTTAGAGTAGATAATTTTGATATCACAGATTATGCACATTTTAGAAAAAGTAAAATGGGTGTAATGGAACAGTTTTTAAGAGATGTGAACGACAATCTTTCGAAATACATAACCATAGACATTGTGAAGAGGGAAGATGCACAAGAATTTGATATTTCCAATCTGGAAAAGAAGGGAATATCAGAGCTTGAATATGGTGAAATGTTACAGAAAAAGGGTGTTGTAATTGTAGATGAAAATAACTCTGAAATATCAAAGGATATTGTAGCAAAGCTCCTAGAGGAGTTGGAGAAGTATTATCATGTAAAGGCAACGGTAGGAAATCTTTCGGAAGAAGCATATAATATTAGAATTATTCATGATGGTGAATATTATGCTGAAAATGAGATGCATGATCCACACAGTGATAACTTAAAAAAATATATTGTACAGCATATAACAGAAGAGGTCGAGCATTTTACAAATATAAAGGGCAGTTCTCCGGATATTAAGAAGATTGTTCAGGAACTTATAATAAAAGGTGATGTAAGAGAACGCATGATTTCGATTTTTGATTGGGAAAGACTTGATTCCGGAAAAGATTGGACCTTTGTCCTCAGAAAGAAGATAAAAACAAAATTCGTTGAAAATGCAGAGGATATAAATCATGTTAATAAAAAGGCACTTAATTATTTCAACTATTATTGTTTAAAAATTGATAGCAATGGCAAAATGGAATTCGATACATTTTGTGATAATAATCAGGATGAAACAGAAGAGTGGAGCAAGATTTGCTATGCATACGATTATGTAGAAGATAAGCATCGTGGTGTACAGAATCAAGTAGAAGGATTAATGTACTCGGATATTGATAATATTCATGCTATATTGTTAACACGCGAAAAGACTTTACCTAATATATCGGCATTGATGGATACACTAATGGAAACAGATGTAAAAGAGAGAGTCTCAAAAGAATTATTGTTGAAAGCAATAGATGATTTTGAAACTGAAAATATTGATTCAAGAGACTGTATTTCTGAATGGAAGAATAAGGTGTCAGCAGAAACAGAAATGATTACCAAGAAGGCAGTAAAAAAGATTTTAAATATGCGTACAGGAATTGCTTCAAGATTTAATAGATTTTTGCATGAAAAATATGGCGTTTGGATTGATGGTGAGTTGAGAAAAGAAGAATTTGAGGCGACTTACCAAATAGGAAATCTCTTAAACATCAAGTATGAATACAAAGAGAAAGACTATTTAGATGGACGTACATTTGTATATTATGTGGGGGCTAAGAGTAAGAGATTAGCATATCCAAATGCTTGTTGTATGCGTAAAGTAATTTCTTTGGGAGAAGAACTTGAATATGAGGAGGTCCTTCCGTTGATGGCAGTAGAATTTGTGCGTAATAGTCAATATACGGTTCTTCCATTTCCATTCAAGTATTTGAGAGAATATATTGAACAGTGCTAATTTATTTGATGGGTATTTGATAAAACCAGTTTATTAGTAGTATATTATGCCGGAAAATCCTGGTATTTAGGGCGTGTGTTTATTTGACGGGTATTTGATAGGAATGCCGGTACAAAATTTAGTTGATGGGTAGTTGATAGACGGAAAGCTATTTAAACAAGAGCAGCGGTAACACCTCCACCAATTCCTGGTGCAAATTCATCAAAATACACCAGTCCTGTCCATTTTCAGCCCTGACAAAACATGATATGATAATCCCTCAAAGAGAAATTCATACTACAAAGAATACTAAACTTACAAAATTGGTCTTTTGAGGATATGTACAATGTACAATCATGCTGAAAGCTTGTATGATATACATGAGCAGAGTAAAAAGTCACAAAATAGCCTGTTTTTATGAAAAATACACTAGAATAGTGCCTTTACAATTTATAAATTATGGATTATGCTTTGTGCGTGAATTAGAAAAGCCAATAGAATTTGACAACTGAATAGCAGTTACAGATTTGAGTAAAATTACGGTTCATATACCCGCAGGATGAAAATCACAGTTATCATGTTAGTAGGCTGATGGATTGAGAGATGAAGGCCGAGAGGCTGGATGGAAGTCCGGAAATTGCGGGAGCAGGTATGTGGCATAAGGATAATAATCCATGAAGGGTGAGGGGTTCGTCCTGGTCCCCGCAAGGCAGATAGGGGAGGTAGTGCTTCTCTTATGAGAAGGGCGTCGTGAACACAGTTTAAGTGGCTCGTCTGTAGCTCCCGGAGGTGAGTACACCTTTACGTATACGGGGCGATGAGGGGTTGAAAAGACCGGCGTATATCTTAATAGGAACTACAGGAAGAGTGGTTCGAATTACAATAAAAAGATTGCAGTAGATAACAAAATCGTTATCCATAGTTTTGCGTTTATGTGAGCTGTGGGTAACGTTTTTTGTTTTGACGATAAGGTTGTTAGCAAAAAGGAGGTTACGCATGGACAAGAAAAAAATGACAGATAAGAATATCAAGATAAAAACTACCAGAGGAACTACGGTAAATATCGCTTGCTTTTATGCAGAAGATAAGACTTTGGAAGCATTGTTTTTATCTTATCTTGAGCGTGAAGTTGTTGAAAAAGTACCGGCATAAGACCGGTTACCTGATGATGTTAGATAGTGTGTGTCACACTTGTGATTGGCAATAGGCAGCTTAAAAATATCAGTGATTTATAAGATGCTAAAAATGCAGACCGCTGTCCATGGTCAACAAAGCGAGCGAAAGCTCATTACATACGATAACGGAACCTGTGGGTTCCGTGTTAGGACTAAGTAAATAATTACAAGCAATGCAAAATGCCAATGGTGCAATTTTTGTTTTACTTGTCGTACTTTCGTATGTATGTGCGATTAGCAGTTGTTACAAGTGTAACAATTGACTTTGTTAACTATGGAGAGTGGTTTTTTTTAGTTCTTAGCCGGAGTGAAGGTGAAATGATATTTTAAGCTGTTTTTTCATGTTAAACGGAAGGTTTACAGCATGAGAAGAATGTGCAGGGGAAGGTAAAACGGTATGGAAAATATACTGTACAGTCGACCTTTGCCGGTAATTGCAGTATTACGGATGTTATGAATTGCTATATAAAACGCAGAGCGTCGCTAAAATACCAATAGCAGACGAGAAAAAGAAGAACAACAGGAGAAAATGGAATGAGTAAGAAACAAATTGATGTATATAGAACCGGTATGTATCTGAGATTGTCTCAGGGAGATGAAGATATCGACGGATGGGACAAGCAGGAAAGTAACAGTATTTCCAATCAAAAGCTTTTGCTGGAAGGATCTATTGATGCTCACGACGATTTGAAGCTGGTGGATGTTTTCGTTGATGATGGTTATATCGGTAAAAATATGGATTGTTCGGATATGCAGAGAATGCTGGACCTTGTGAAGAGAAAACAGATTAGCTGTGTTATTATGAAAGATTTCTCCAGATTTTCCAGAGACCACATTGAACATGGAAAATACATCGAGCAGATATTCCCTTTTATGAGTGTGCGGTTTATTGCTATCAATGAGAATTATGATAGTGCAGATTATGTGGGAGGTATCGGTGAAATTGATGTTGCATTTAAGGGAATACTTATGATTTCTTCAGTGAGAAACAGGCACAGCGATTGAAACTGGCGGGACAACATCTGGTAGATATGGAGAACAGAGACGAGCATATTAATAGGGATTTGCGTGATGCATACGAGAACTACAAACTTAGCTTGACCGATAAGACAACCTATCTGGAACAGAAAAAGACTTATGAGCAGTTGCTTGTGCAAATGCAGGAAAATATTGAAAAGCAGAAGGCAGCAGTCAGCAAGATGGCTCAAGTGGACCTGCCGGAAGTGGCCGGTTTTGAAATGCTGGAAGGGCAGATGAAACTGCAGAAACTGAATAAAGAAATCGTGGATGCTTTCGTGGCGGAGATTGTTGTGTACGATAGGGAAAGGGTTGAGATTAAGTGGAAGTTTAGGGATGAGTTTAAGGAGGCGGAAAAGGGCGAAAATTGTAGTAAATGTTATAGAGATTAGTGGAAGAGGGTGGTATAATTAATAATGAGGAAATTTATGGAACTAAATAATGAGGCGTTTGAAGGTGTTGCAAAGCTCAACACAAAGATGATAGATATTGGAGGGACATCATGGAAGTAACTTTTATTAAAATAATGAATTACCGCAATCTTAGTGGACTTCAAGTAGCAATTAATAAGGATATTAACTTTATTGTAGGTGAAAATAATATTGGAAAATCTAATTTTCAAAATTGTTTGCTAAAAGTTTTATCATGCAAGTCATTTCTAAAAGAAGATTTTACAGATGAGGCACTAAAAATTAGTGTTGAGATGACTTTTCATTTGAATAGTGACGAGATAGGTATTTTTGATGATTTAGTAGATCCGACAAATAAAGAGATGATTAATATTGTTGCTGTTCAAGAAAGTCCTGATGAATATATAAAATATTATCATAAGGAGACTGGAGAAATCATTCCAAATACGCTGATTAAGAGAGTAAATGTTATTTCCTATGATTCTTTAAGAAATCCTAAAAATGAAATAGATTTTAACAAGACTAAGGGTGCGGGTGCGTTTTTAAATTTTGTGGTAAAAAAATACATTGAGGATTATGCAGGTGGGGGATTATTAAAAAAGAGTGAAGTTAAGAAGGTAGAGAAATATATATCGAATTCGCTTGGTAATCTTAGTGCTTTTAATCGATTTGGTATAAAACCTCAAGTTGATGTTGATGATGCTGATATTCTATCTAGAGTTTTATTGCTGAAAGACGAAAACAATATTAGTATTCCGGAAAATGGATATGGTGTTCAGTTTAACCTGTTGATTATGTTATCTTTACTTGAGAAAATAATTGATTTTAGGAAAAGAGCAAAAGATACAGAATTTTCAGCGTTATTGATATTTGATGAACCAGAAATACATTTACATCCATATTTGCAAAGAACGTTGATAAAGGATATTTACAAACTTGCTTTGGGGCAGGATGAGCAATTTAATAATTTGCTTAGTGAGTATTTTGGAATTACCCAAATAAGTGCTCAAATTATTATTACAACTCATTCGCCAAATATGTTGGATGATGATTATACGAAAATAATTAGAATGTATAAAAAGAATGATTTTACAGCAGCTGTATCATGCGCAAATCTGTCATTTGATCCAAAGGAAAAGAAACAGTTGTTAATGCAATTCGAGTATATTAAGGAAGCTGTTTTTTCTAGAGCAGCAATCATTGTAGAAGGAGAATCGGAATATGGTTCATTCAAAATGTTTGCAGAAACATTGGAGGTGGATTTTGATAAAGAAGGAATTGCATTAATTAAAGCAGGAGGGGCTGATTCGATACTTCCAGTTATCAAGCTATTCAATAAGCTTGAAATAAAAGCGGTGGGAGTTATTGATAATGATAAAAAGATTGAGAAAAATCTACCAGATAAAGAATATTTGTTTTACACAAAGTCAAAATGTTTCGACAGTGAAATTGTAAAAAGAGTTATTTATAATAAGCGTTACGATATTTTGGAAGCTATATTAACTGAATATGATAGCCAAGGTAATAATAGGTGCATACAACGGAAAAAATTGAATGATATTATCCAAATGTTTAATTATAAGAGAATAAATGCTGATAAGAACTATCAGTTTAAAGATGTAGATACTACAAACCCTTTATATGAAGTGATGTATGTTTCTTGGTTTTCAATTAACAAAGGTATTTTGTTAGGGAAAACAATTGGAAACTTTTTGGATAAGAAGAATATCCCAGTATGCTATGTAAAGGCAATAAAAAAGGTAAAGAAGTATGCGGATGAAAGTGCTAAATGATATAGAAGATACAATCTGTAAGTGTCATGGTGGTGATAAAAGTCAGATGGAGATTATTCTTTCAGATGAAGCTAGACTGGTGGTAGAAGCGCCTGCTGGATGTGGAAAAACTACTACGATGGTCAGTAAGGTGGCATATATGATTGCAACAGGTACGGTTCCTAAGAATAAGAAAATTTTGGCACTGACATTTAGCGTTAATGCTGCGTACAAAATGAAGAAAGATATTTCAGAAAGATTACCTGCTATGGGACTAGAGCAAATAGAGAGTCCGGATGATTTGAATAAATTAATGTACATTTCAAATTTCCACGGGCTGTCAAGGCGAATCTTGTCGTTGTATGGTTATTTGATAGATGAAAGATTGAAAGCCATAAATGATTTTAAGGCAATAAACGAAAATGACTATAACGTTGATGAAAATTACAAGAAATATGGTATTTCAATTACAGATGATGAGAAGGCATTTTTTGCTGACTTTAAGGAATGCATATTAAAATGTGATTATGAAGAGATAGGAAAAAAAGAAGATGAGTACATAGATATACTTGTTAGAAGATTTTTTTCTCGACAGTGTATTACTTTTAACGGATACTTAATTTTGACCAAAAGATTGTTATCTATTAATGAGCAATTAAGAGAATTTTATCAGGTATTGTACCCAGTGATCATTATTGATGAATTTCAAGACACAAATTGCTTAAGTTGGAGTTTGATTTCCATGCTGATAGGAGTTGATACTCATTTGTTTTTTATGGGGGATTCTCTGCAAAGAATATATGGATTTATAGGAGCGGTTCCCAATTTGTTGGATTTGGCTAAAGAACAATATCATATGTCAAAGAAAGTATTAACGCAGAATTATCGTTTTAAGAACAATATGGAAATGTTGCTTCTTGATAAAAATATACGCGAAAATGCAAAGAATATTTTGACACCAAATATTGAAAATGATGCGAGAGTAAAGCTTTACTATGCGGATACACATGAAGAAGAATGCGTATGGGTTGCAGATAAAGTCACTCATTTGCAACAAGCAGAAGATAATTGCTCTGTTGCGGTTTTGGTGCAGCAAAGAGGCAGAGATATAGATATGATAATAGAGGAATTTGAAAATAGAAATATGGATTATTTCTATGCTCTTTTTTCAGATGAGGATGAGGAATATATTGATTATCATAGAAGGGCAATGGGTATCTTTTTTGAAGTATTAAATGCGTCTAAATATAATCGTGTAAGTAAGACGCTATTGAATAAGGTGTATTCAAACATCTCAAGAGAATATCAAGGAACAGAAGCAAAATTAATAGAATCATTATTGATGTTAACAAAAGTGTTTTTTGAGAGAATAACCACAGAATATATTTTTCTGGGAAATGAAGAGAAAATTGCTTATATTAGCGATACATTTGAAAATAGAGCATTAAAGCAAAATATGGATTTGATAGATAGCAAACTATTTGTATCAACTGTGCATGGTGCAAAAGGTTTGGAGTGGGATTATGTTATTATTCCAGACATGGAGCCATATTGTTTTCCTAATTTCCCAAGTTTATGTGGAAGTTGCGATAGATATAGAGGAAGAAAAGAGGAGGCTGATGCATGTAAAATTATTATGAAAAATAATGATGAAAAGAAAATCCTTGAGGAATTAAGTGTTCTTTATGTAGCTGTGACAAGGGTGAAAAAGGATTTGTTCTTTTCTGCATCAAAAACTAGATACAACGCTAGTGGTAAGCGATTTACGTCAAAAATTAGTTGCTTGGCTTTTTTGCCGGGTATAGTATTGGAATATATATCATAATGAAAAATGTATGAACATTACTGGAAGTATCATGCGAATGAAGGTGTATAAAATGGAAAATGATAGTTTATATGAAATAGAGAAAGAAGTAACTGTACGTATTATACAAGAAGATATGGAAAGCATATATTCGCTTATGCTTACTGAAAAAGATCCTATTTTTAGTATGGCTAGTATTCCGTATTATGCATTGTTTGTTCAAGCTTGCCAAGAGTATATGGAAATAGTTTATCTTCCTGAGATGGAAGCGAAGAGAGTAAAAGATATAAGAAATTATATCAAATCATATGGTGAAAAGTTTGGAAAAACAAAAAGAAAAATTCAAGATATTGATGACAGTCAAGATAGGCAATTTAGAGACATGCTAAAATTTGATTTTATGAAACAAATGAATAAGCATTTGAATCTCGGAACATATTGGATTGATGAGAAGCATATTGTTGGTAGTACACAAATGTATGCGGATTTTTTAGAAATTGAAAATTTGTTAGATCCACAGAGTACAGAACTTCAATTGGAGTTAAGTTATCAAATAGGTAGCTTTGTTTCAGAAGTAAAAAAAGGTTTTAGAAATTGTATTTATCAACCTGTTGTTGAAAGAAAAGAACAATCAATAAAAATAGGTTATTATGCTGATTTGAATACAAATGTTGGTAATCAGTTTTTTTTGGAGAATTCGTCCAAAGAATTAAACTTGTTTTTTCTTCACTTATTATGCAATATGAATTTTGTGAAATATATATTACGAAAGTTGTTTGTTGATGATAATAAATGGGTATTTCGAGTGGAATATATTGTGACGTATTATACCTATCGAGCATTACAACGGTTAAAGAATTATTGTGAAAATAATGGTGATATAAAGTTTGATTTTGAAACAGCGAGTGATATTTTTATTAAAGGAGAGATCCTTTTTCAATCAAACTTACGAAACTGTATGATGCATTATGGTTTAGAGAATAGAAATGTATTATCATATAAATATATTCAAAAAGACTTTTTTGGAATAATAGAGACATGTTTTGCAGGGGTGGACTATCAAACGTATATAAATAATCTGCGTGAATTATCTGATATGATAATTTTATTTTTGGAAGGCAGATTTGATATGACTAAAATAAAAATATATCCAATGTGATATGTACATAGTGGTGTAACTCAGGTGATTGCAAAGCGGGAATCATAGCCTGCCACCGCATTATGCGAGGATGGCGCAGCGGAGAGGCGCAGTACCAATTATGGTAAAGGACGCAGGTTCGACTCCTGCACCTCGCTTTGTACCTTTAAAACTGAATAACCTCTATCCGAAAAAAATACAAAAAAATCCCCTTCACACCCTTGACACGAGCGGGAACAGGTAAAACTTATGCTTCTGCATTTGCAATGAGGGAATTAGGGTTTAAGAGAGTTTTGTTCCTAGTACATAGGGGACAACTTGCAAGACAAACCAAGAAATCCTATGAGAGAGTGTTTGCAAAAATCTGTTTCCATGGGTTTGGTTTGTGGTGGATATCGTGAATATAACGCAGATTATGTGTTTGCTACGGTTCAAACATTAAATCGAGATGAACATTTACTTCAGTACAATAAGAACGCATTTGATTGTATTATACTGGATGAGGCACATCACGTAACAGCTGATACGTATCAAAAGATTATGAAGCATTTTGAGCCTAAGTTATGGCTTGGAATGACTGCAACTCCGGATAAACGCGATGATAATATTGCCGGTAAAAACGTTTATGAATTATTCAATTATCAGATTGCTTATGAGATACGTTTACAACAGGCTATGGAAGATAAACTGTTATGTCCATTTCATTATTTTGGGATTACAGATTTGTCCATAATAGGAGATGATAAGGCTGACCATGATTTTAGTATATTGTAAATTCATGAACATATGAAAGAAGGAAAAATGTATGAAGATAATCAAAGTAGTTGCAGCAGTGATAAAATCTTTAAATGATAAAGGACAAACAATTATTTTATCTACCCAGCGAGGATATGGGGAATTTAAGGATAGCTGGGAATTCCCGGGAGGAAAAATCGAGAATGGAGAAACACCACAAGAGGCATTAAAACGTGAAATTATGGAAGAGTTAGATACTCAAATCAAGGTAGGAACATTAATTGATACAATTGAGTACGATTATTCCGACTTTCATTTGTCAATGGATTGTTTCTGGTGTGAGATAGTAAGAGGAAATCTTGTGTTAAAAGAACATGAGAATGCAAAATGGCTCACAAAGGAACAGCTTCAAGATGTTGAGTGGTTACCTGCAGATATTAAATTGATTGAAAACATCAGAGAGAATATGTAGGGACAGAAATCCTCCATTGAAGTCAGGATTTTACTATGCTAATATAAAAGTACAGAAAAGAGGGATAAATATGAATAAAGAACCTATTTTGGCAATATGCTATGATTTTGACAAAACATTGTCGCCGGATGACATGCAGGCACAGGGCTTTATACAGTCAATACGATATGAGGTGGCGGATTTCTGGAAAGAATCCAATGATTTGGCATCAGGCAATGATATGGACCAGAATCTTGCATATATGTATATGATGTGGAGTAAAGCGAGAGGAAAAGTGCTGTTTACAAGGGATACGCTAATTAAGGACGGAAGCAAGGTGAAACTGTTTCCGGGAGTCGATTCATGGTTTGACAGGATTAATGAATATGGCAGGGAAAAAGGCGTGATTGTAGAACATTATATAATTTCGTCGGGACTTAAAGAGATGATAGAGGGAACGAAGGTTGCAGACAAGTTTAAAAAGATTTACGCCAGTTCTTTTTATTATGATGAATACGGAGTGGCGGTATGGCCTGCCCAGGTCGTAAATTATACCAACAAGACCCAGTTCCTTTTCAGAATTGAGAAGGGTGTTCTGGACATAAACGACCAGGGTGTAAATTCCTTTTTTAAACCGGATGAATACAGGGTTCCTTTTAGAAATATGGTCTACATAGGCGACAGCGATACGGATATTCCTTGCATGAAGCTTGTTAATATTAACGGTGGTCATTCCATTGGCGTATTTAATTCCGGGACAAAAGACAAATCAAAAGTATTCAGGATGTTGGAAGAAAACAGGATAAAATACTATGCACCTGCGGACTACACGGAGGGCTCGAAACTTGAGGAACTTGTAAAGAAGATAATTGACAGGACTATCTCTAATGAAATTCTTGAGGATTTTCACTTTGAATGTGTCAGCGAAAAAGATGATGAGACCAGAAATCAGACAGAGGAAGAAGTAAGGAAAGAAGAGCTTATTAATAAGCTTGAGGATAGCACGAATTTTACAAACACCCATAATGTTATTGAACAGTTATCGGGTGTTACCGACTGGACCGGGGAGCAGACAGACAAGTTAATAAGAATTGCCCTTGAAAATAAGCAGGTAAAATACATATTAAAAGATAAAGATTTAAAAGATTTTTATGTCAGAATATGTAAAAATACAGATGGCGAAAAGGCAAAGGCAGTTATTAAGATATTAAATACATAATGAAATCCATTATAAGCAGCATGAGGTAACAATATGAACAAAACCGATATGGAATTTTTTGAAACATACAAAAGACTGGATAGATTATGCTCGGATGTGTTCGGATTAAGGAACGGCGGGGTGACACGTTATATAGATGAACTCAAAGCAATCGGATACGGATGTACCGAGGACTGTAAAACCTTAAAACGGTTAAGATACATAAGAAACCAGATGGCACATGATGAGGGAACTTTTGATTACCAGATGTGTGACAGGGATGATATTATATGGCTCAATGCATTTTATAATAGAATAATGAAAAGAACTGACCCTCTGGCAGTTCATTACAGGGCAGGGAGAAAGGCACAGAACACAGTACGGAATAATGTACATCATAGCGTACAGCATAACATACAGCATAACATACAGCATAACAGCAGCCGGCACAGAAAAAAACGCAAGGCAAATGTGATTTTCAATATTATATTTTTCCTGATAATAATAGCCTGCGCCTGTTGCATATACTTCTTTGAATTTAATTAAAGAAGGAAAATACAAAAACAACTATGCCAAGAAGCATGAGGATTACGCCGGTAACACGGTTAAGTGTCTCAGGCTTAGCTTTGTTGGCGAAGATTGCGGCGATTCTTGCCCATATAAATGTAAAGACAACACATAATACAAATACCGGAATGTCAGGCATGCCGCCTATTGCAAAGTGGGAAACGGCACCTGTTAATGCGGTAAAAGTCATTATGAAAACACTTGTGCCTACGGCAGTTTTTAATTCATAGCCAAGTACGGAAGTGAGGATGAGTAACATCATCATTCCGCCGCCCGCACCTACAAAACCGCAGATAAAACCGATAAGTATGCCGCAGGCGAGAGACTGGATTGCACGTTTCTTTGCGGGTACATCGGACATAGATTCCTTAGTTGCCATGACAGGCTTCAGGATAAATTTTACACCGAGGAAAAAGGTCATGATGACCGAGAAATTTCCCATTGTGGTTGACGGAAGAAGGCTTGCAATGTAGCTTCCGATAAAAGTAAATACAAGGACGGAAACCATCATTATAAGTCCGTTTTTAATATCAAGATTCTTATTTTTCCCATATGTATAAGCAGATATGGCACTGGCAAGAACGTCGGAGGACAGGGCAATGCCTACAGCCATATAAGGGTCCATTTTAAGAAAACTTATGAGCATCGGGCTTATTACAGCCGCGGCACTCATTCCAGCAAAACCTGTACCGAGACCTGCTCCCATACCTGCAAAAAATGTTACGATTATTGTTATAAAAATATCCATTTGTATTTCCTCACTGATTTGATTATAAGATTATACAATAACGAGAGAATAATTAACAGTGAATAATTTTAGCTGTTTTACTTAAACTAAAAATAATCATCGGTGGAGGTAGCGTAATGGAAAATATTGTTGGAAAAATAAAAAAATATCTTGAAAGACTGGATAAGGGTGAGAGATTAGAGGCAGTACGGGCGGATTTTGTAATGGAGTTAGGCGGCGTGGATGCGTCAGAAATAATGGCGGCAGAGGAAGAACTGCTTAAAGCGGGAACGCCGCTTAACAAGGTGCAGAGACTTTGTGATGTGCATGCAGCATTGTTTAAGGGAAAAATATCCAAAGAAGAACGGATGAAAACTTCGGAAGCATTGGCGGGCATAGAAGGACATCCTTTGAATACCTTCATGAAAGAAAATTTAAAACTCAGGGAGCTTATTGAAGAATGTAAAAAAGCACCTGAAAAAATACAAAGTGTAAGGGAAATAGCAATCCACTATGCCAAAAAAGGAGATTTGATTTATCCGCTTTTAGATGTAAAATATAATATAAGCGGACCGTCAGCCGTAATGTGGACAACCGATGTTGATATCAGAAACGGGATTAACCGTTTGTGTAAAACGGAGAAAAAGGATGAAAAGTGGCAGGAAGATGTTGGAAAACTTCTTACAATGCTTGACGATATGATATATAAAGAGGAAAATATTTTGTTCCCTAACTGTGCTGTTAATTTTTCCGAGGAGGATTGGCAGAACATTTATATGGACTCCAAAGATTATGACGTATGTTTCGGAGTGGAAAATGCAACATGGGATGGTGTCAAAAAGGCTAAAGAAAAGGTGGCAATAGATGGAGATATAATAAAAATCAACGGAGGAACGCTTTCTCTTAACCAGCTTGAAGCCATACTTAATACAATCCCTCTTGAAATAACTTTTGTGGATGAGGATAATATAAACAGGTATTTTAACGAAGGGCATAAAGTTTTTAAACGTTCAATGACGGCAATCGGGCGTGAAGTATTTTCCTGCCATCCGCCTAAAGTCAGCATCATGGTAAGACGTATAATCGATGAGTTCAGAAACGGAAGCCTTGACAGTATGCCTGTCTGGATGGAAAAAGCCGGAAGAACCATGCTTGTAACATATATAGCGGTGCGTGATGAAAATGACGGATATATAGGAACTCTGGAGTTAATACAGGATATGGAATTTGCAAAAGAGTATTTTAAACAGAATTAAGGAGGCTAAGATGAACAACAGATACGAATTCAGAATTATAAAAGATAATGAGGCAGAACAGGCGGTGAGTATTGAACAGGTATGCTTTCCGCCCAATGAAGCCTGCAGTGAGAAAAATATGATAGAAAGAATTAAGAATGCGCCGGAACTTTTTCTTGTTGCAGTGGACAAAGAGACCGGTAAAATAGCAGGTTCTCTAAATGGGCTGGCAACAGATGAAGAGGTATTCAGGGATGAATTTTTTAAAGATGCGTACCTTAATAATTCTGAAGGAAAAAATATAATGATTCTTGGATTAAGCATTTTGCCGGAATACAGAAGACAAGGACTTGCAAGAGAACTTGTCAGACAATATGCGTTGAAAGAAAAGAAAAATAACAGGGAAAAACTAATACTTACATGCCTTGATGCTAAGGTCCCAATGTATCTTGATTTTGGGTTTACGGACCATGGAATATCAGATTCTGTATGGGGCGGCGAAGTGTGGCATGAAATGAGTCTTGATATACATAAGGTTTGTTAAAGTTTGTTAATAAATTTTTAATTTGACCATCTTTATGTCAGGATGTTAAAATTAAAAATAGATTATTAATTGGAAAGAGGGTGCAATATGATATCAATTACAGATTACACAGATGAGCAGGTTAAACTTTGTGTTAAAAATGATCAGATTGATAAGAATTTATATCAGGAATATGGCGTTAAGAGAGGTCTTAGGGATGAACAGGGACAAGGTGTTCTGACCGGGCTCACCAACATTTCACAGATAACGGCATTTAAGAATGTGAATGGAGAAAAGATTCCGTGTGACGGAGAACTTTTATATAGAGGATATAATGTAAGAGATCTTGTTAATGGCGCTGCAGATAAGAGGTTCATTTTTGAGGAGGGAGTTTACCTTCTTCTATTCGGAGATTTGCCTGATAATGAACAACTGGCAAAGTTCAGGGAAGCACTTAACAACAGTATGGATTTCCCGACCAACTTTACAAGGGATGTCATTATGAAAGCTCCGAGAGTGGATATTATGAATTCAATGACAAGGAGTATTCTGACACTTGCATGTTATGATGACAGACAGGATGATTTATCCCTTTCAAATGTATTAAGACAGTGTATTATGCTTATCAGCAATTTTTCAATGATGGCTGTTTACGGATATCATGCATATAACCACTATGATAATAACGGCAGTATGTATATTCATCGTCCGGACAGCAATTTGTCTATAGCAGAGAATTTCCTCAGAATGTTAAGACCTGACAAGTCTTTTACCGAGCTTGAAGCGAGGGTTCTTGATATTGCACTTTTATTGCATATGGAGCACGGCGGCGGTAATAACTCAACTTTTACCACAAGAGTTGTTACTTCGTCAGGTTCAGATACATATTCTGCAATAGCTGCGGCAATGTCTTCACTTAAAGGAAGAAAACACGGCGGAGCCAATCTTCAGGTTATGAAGATGATGGATGACATTAAATCCCATGTTTCGGATTTTGGCGATGAGGAAGAGATTGCGTCTTATCTTGACAAAATACTTAATAAACAGGCTTATGACAGACAGGGACTTATATATGGAATGGGTCATGCGGTATATTCTTTATCAGACCCAAGAGAGCAGGTATTCCGTAAGTTTGTTGAGGAACTTGCCCACGATAAGGGTAAGGATAAGGACCTTATGTTATATGAGAATATAGAAAAAATAGCACCTATGCTTATTGCCAAGGAACGTAAGATATATAAAGGTGTAAGTCCTAACGTGGATTTTTACAGCGGATTTGTATATGAGATGCTTGGAATTCCAAGAGAGCTTTATACTCCGCTTTTTGCCATTGCAAGAATTGCAGGCTGGAGCGCCCACAGAATGGAGGAACTTGTAACAACGGACAAGATTATAAGACCGGCATACAAGAGCCTTGTAACGGACAGGGAATACGTTCCTAGAGATTTACGTTAGTAATGGAGACAGAATTATGGTATTAAGGATTCCTCATTATTTTGACAGTTTTGTATGTACTGCAGGTGAGTGTAGGGATAACTGCTGTTACGGAGGATGGCAGATAGACCTTGATGAAGACACTGTGGAGTTCTATAAGTCAGTAAAAGGCGATTTTGGAGACCGCTTAAGAGCCTCCATAGATTATACGGATACTTATTGTTTTAAATTAGAGAACGGGGGATGTCCGTTTCTTGATGATGATAATTTATGCCATATCTATAAAGAGCTGGGGCCTGAACATATGGGAGTTGTATGTACACAGTTTCCAAGGTTCAGCGAATATTACGGTCATTATAAAGAGACCGGAATAGGTCTTGCCTGTGAGGAAGCTGCCAGAATAATATTGGAGGACACAAAGCCTTTCCATATTGTGGAGCGTACGATAGACGAAGAAGAGTTTGAAGACGAAGAATATGACGACCTTCTTTGCAAAGGAATAGAGAAGGTCAGAAACTGTCTTTTTGACGTAATGAATTCTGATATGGAATTTGCGTACAAATTATCGGTTCTCCTTGATACGGGTGAATATATACAGGAATTAATTAACAGAAATGATTATAAGGCTATTTTGGAATATGTTCCCCGGTATGTAAACAGGGAAGCGTTGCCTTATGAAGAAGCGGATATTATGGAAATCTGGGACACCTATGATTCCATGGAGGTTCTCAATGTGGAATGGACGGAATTTGTTAAGGATTTAACAGCCTCGCTTCATAAAGATGATTACGTCAGGAACTTGTCCGGCTTTAATAAAGAGAATTATCCGTTTACAGGATATGACAAGCTGGTATGCTATTATCTTTTCAGATATCTGCTGCAGTCTGTATATGACCACGACTTTGCAGGTAAAATATATTTTATGATAGCCAATCTGATACTTATTAAGGAAATGGACATCTATATTTACAAAAGGGATGGAATGCTTACGAAAGAGCAGCATATGGAATGTATACATATGTTTTCAAGGGAGATTGAGTATTCAACGGATAATCTTGACACCCTTTCGGAGGAATTCCTTTTTAGTGATATCTTTTGTAAGGAGAGACTTGAAAGTATCGTAAGAACATTATTTTGAAAGGAAGGATTAATTATGGCAAGTGACACAAATATTAATTTGAGAAATCAGGTAATGTATAGTGTGTATGTAAGAAATCATACACCGGAGGGAACTTTTAAAGCATTGGAAAAAGACCTTCCAAGAATTAAACAGATGGGTGTTGATGTGATATGGCTTATGCCTATCCATCCAATCGGGGTTGTAGGCAAAAAGGGAGAACTTGGATGCCCTTATTCAATTAAGGATTACAGGGCTGTCAATCCCGCATACGGAACCAGAGAGGATTTTGTACAGCTTGTTGACGCAATCCATGGTCTCGGAATGAAATGTATCATTGATGTGGTATATAACCATACGTCAAAAGATTCTGTGCTTTCTATTGAACACCCGGAATTTTTCTACAAAAAAGAGGATGGAAGCTTTGGTAATAAGGTAGGTGACTGGTCGGATGTATATGACCTTGATTATAAGAACAAAGACCTTTGGGATTATCAGATTGATACCTTGAAGATGTGGGCAGAGATAGTTGACGGTTTCAGATGTGATGTTGCTTCAATAGTCCCTATAGAGTTCTGGAATAGGGCAAGGTCAGAATGCGCCAAGGTTAAAAAAGGTTTAATCTGGCTTGCAGAATCGGTTGAAATAGGTTTTATTAAATATTTAAGAAGCATTAATTCCGTTGCCAATTCGGATAATACTATGTATTCCGCTTTTGATATGACCTATGATTATGATATATGGAATTTCTATGACGGTTATCTTAAAGGAAAAGTAAGTGCTGCGGATTATGCAGAAGTCCTTAACTTCCAGGATGGAATATATCCTGAGAATTATGTTAAAATCCGTGCTCTTGAGAACCATGACAGAGACAGGGTTATGAACTACGTTCATGATATTGAGACTGTAAAGAGGCTTCTTGCTTTCTCATATTTCCAGAAAGGAATGGCGTTTATATATGCCGGTGAGGAATTCGGAAATGACAGAACACCAAGTCTTTTTGATATTGATACGATTGACAGAAATACAGGATATGATATAAGCGGTTATATTTCCAAATTATCGGAAATTAAGAAGCAGTACAGCATATTCGCAGACGGACTTTATGAAGTGAAGGCGGAACCGGATACGGATACTTTTGTAATTACATATTGCAAAGGCAATAATAAAGCTCTTGGAATTTTTAACATAAAGGGCGAAACAAAGGATATTAAGACCGATATTCCTGACGGTACCTACAAAAATATATTTAATGATTGCAATATAGCTGTTGTTGGTGGTACAATTCACAAGTCAGAAATTGATAGTAACAATGGAGTTGTGGGAATAATTATATGATTCCCCGTGTGAATAGAATGAAAGATAACAGTAAGATTGCGATAGCAGCAATAATATCAGGAGCAGCATTAGAAACGGCAATGGTTATATCTGCACTGCCTATAAAAAAATATAAGGCAGAGCTTAAGAATGCCTCTAAGAAGCTCAACGGAAAAATTAAGAGTACAGTAACCAGGACAGCTTTGTTAGGTATATGCGGAGCACTGACTACGGCAGCAGGAATATCTTTGAAGCATAAGAAATCAGAGACTGCGGACAATAGCGACAGCAGTGTGGAAACAGTTGAGATGAAGAATAACGAGTCTTACGAAACTGAAACAGTTGTAACAGAGGCTACGGATAACAAGAAAACAGTTATTAAAGATAATGCTGTTAAAGCTGGAAGCAAAAAAGAAACACCTAAGTCAGAGGACGTTCCGTCAGTCTGGAAATGCGAAGCCTGCGGACATGAGAATTCCGTTGATAAGAAAGTATGTTCATATTGCGGACAATTAAGAAGTGACCTTTTAAATAAGGTGATGGAACAATGGTAAACAAATCCCCAATGTCAGATAATGGCATTGGGGATATTTTTATTCTTCAGTGGCAGATTTAATTGCATTTCCGTTTATATTGAAAAGACCATTAGTGGTCTTTACCAGGAAAATACTGTCATTGTCTGTATGCAGAAGACTAATAAAATCTGTGGTATTATATTCGCTTAAAGTATTTGAAGAATCTTTTATGTATATTTTTCCTTCTGACTGGTTCTCGGTTAAACAAAAGCCTTTTTCTGACTGATAGGATATAGTCTCGTTTATATCAAGAGGAACAAGATGACCATAAATATTGGCAAGATATGTATTATCATCAATGTATAATTTGTCTGTAACCGTTAAGTCCGTGTAAAGCTTTTTGCCTTTTAATGAGTATACGGTGCCTGCACCATCTTTTGTTATAACAAAACCATAATTTGAAGAACCTTCCAATGTATAGGTGTCTTTTGAAAACTTTTCTACCTGATCATCATCACTGTCTTTCAGTATGTAAGCGGATTCGGTTTCAATGAAGAAGGTACGGTTATTGCCGTATAACATAGGATGAAGTATCTCGCCATTATCCGAGGTGCCTACAAGAGAACCACCGGAAGAGTATGTTGCAACTATAATATCAGATGAATCATATATATATCTGTAATCCGACGTGGCAAAAATACGGCAGCCGCTGTAATCATCCGAAATAGGATAGAATTTTGTTCCGTCATTATTGAAAAAACCAAGCTGTACATCACCTTGTGATGCAGAAGTTATATAGTAATCAAAAATATTTTCATCATAATAATCGGCGTGTTCAATTACTGTAGAACCATTCTTTTCACTGATATAGCGGTAACCCGTACCGGTATTGATACATAATATTCCATAGCCGCCGCTTGAAAAAGGAGATTCTACATAACCGCAGTCCGAAATATTGGTTATAGTTATGTCTTCTGTAATTACATCGCCATTCTCAGACCTGATATCATATACGTCCTCGCCCTTATCACACAGATAGATGATTTTGCCATCTGAAGGGTAAAGCGAAATATCTTTATACTTCTCAGGCACAACTGCTGAGCCTGTTTCGGAAATAAGACCAACAAGCTCTCCGGATTCTTTATCAGTGGTTACTATGAAATATGGAAGGGTCTCAAGTCTTTTCATATAGTCATAAGAATCGTATTTTATTATTTCATTGCCTTCTGAATCCACAACCATATAGCGGTCATAACCGTAAGAATCGTTTGTTATCAGGCTTGTACCGTAATAAAAGTTCTCCATGGAGAAATTTTTCAATACATTATAGGTAAAGCTGATTTCTTTTTCACTATTGACGAATGTATACGTTCTTTTTAATTTACCGTTGCTGTCTGCCCTTTCTGAGGTATCCGTAAGGATATAATCGGAAGTGTCGGCTACAGAGGAATCATTTTTATCCGGTTTGCCGCAGCCTATAAGCAGGGCGGACAGGATAAATGGGATTGTAAGTAAAATTCTTTTTTTCATATAATCTCCTTAATTAAATAATATTTTCATAGTAACAACGTATAAGTTCTGCAACACTCCATGCCTGTGAGAAACAGCCTCTTGAAGTGCAAGGAAAACTTCCGTCAAATATTTCTGCTACACCGCCTAAACAGCCATCGTTCAGGTGATCTATCATCGGTTCAAGCAAAAGAGCTGCATCTTCTTTCGCAGACTGGGTATTGCCATGTGTCTTAACATAAGCAGATATGAAAAATCCTGTTATATATCCCCATGAAGTTCCCATATGATATGCTTTGTCCCTGTCTATAAGTCTGCCGATGTATTGTGATTTATAACGTTCGTCATAGTAAGGAAGAGTCCTTATGCCCAAAGGAGTGTATAATTCTTTATATACTTTATCAACTATGGCCTTTTCCATATCCGCTGAAAGCATCGTATAGGGAAGTATTACGGCAACAAGCTGGTTAGGACGGATTGAAGAATCAGGGTCATCGCTGCCGTCAGCTTTTTTACCTATAACGTCATAGAGACAATTCTCATTGCTGTTCCAGAATTTACTTATAAAGCTATCTTTAACTTTGGAAGCCAGCTCATGATATTCTGTTTTCTTGTCATCGGGACTTAATTCCTCCATAACCTTTAAGGCATTGTACCATAAAGCATTGATTTCTACAGGCTTGCCGTGCCTTGGCGTAACAACAAGATCACCTACACGGACATCCATCCATGTAATCTGGTCTAAATCACTTCCTCCGCTTATGAGACAGTCTTCGTCCATACATATAGAAAAATCAGTTCCTTTTTTGTAATTGTCAATAATCTCTACAAGAGCCGGATATATTTCTTCCATAATGAACCGGCGGGCGCTGGCACCGGTGTCGTACTCAAGATACTTGTATACGGCATTAAAATACCACATCGAAGCGTCCATTGTATTGTAATAAGGGACGTCAGCATCCGTATTAGGAAAAACATTAGGAAGAAGTCCGTTTTTAACATATAATGCAAAGGATTTTAAAATGCTTCTGGCATCTTCAAATCTGTGGGTACAAAGTACAAGTCCCGTAAAAGCAATCATTGTATCACGTCCCCAGTCCATGAACCATGGATATCCGGCGAGAACGGTTTTACATTTTGTGGATTCTCTTTCAACAATAAAATTATCGGCACTGTATGTCAGACGCTTTAAAAGACCATCTTTTTTAGGAACCAGGTCATATAATTCTTTTTTTCTTGCATCCATTGATTTAAGAACATCAAAGCCATTGCAGGATACATCTTCCGTACTACATACAAAATAGAAGAATTTGTCCTCTCCGGCATTAATGTCTATACATATATCGTAAGGCGTATAGAAACCGTCACAAGCATTAAGACCGTTTCTTACATCAAGGTCATATAATACACCTGAAAGATATATGTGTGTAGGTTCTGCCATGCTTATAGGGTAGGTAGAACGATCTATAAATTCTCCGTCAGATGCCCTGAAAAAATACTTCATATTCATTACATCACTTGTGATGGTAATTGTACCGGATTTTTCATCGGAATGTAAACCGAGTGCCTTAGGGTCAGCAACCTCACCCAATGTCTTACATGTAAAATATGGTGTAATATACAGTTTTCTGTGGCTGCTGCCGTTTTTGACGGAATAACATATTACAGAAGTATCTTTTCCGTATACCATACCTATGGATTTACGGATAATCATATCACCAATCTGATAGGTATATTCCGGATAAGAACCAAAACTAAAGTGGGAAAGATACCTGAATCCCTCATAAGTTTCACTGATACTGTGGTAAGTAGCAAGGTTTGTGATGCCTGTATCATCTGAAATACGTTCACTTATATTGGCTAAGAGAGTATATCTGTCAGCCGGATGATTAAGGGATACATTCAAAAGACTACTGAAACTTCTGGAGTTAGAGCCTATGACAGTAGCGTTTGCGTATCCTCCGATGCCATTTGAAATCAACCATTCTTTTTCAATACCCTCGCTGAAATTTCTGAAATCACCTTTGCCAAGGTTATATTTGTCCTGATATGTTGAAAAATCAACACTGCTCATGTAAGAGTCCTCCCGATACATTTAATTGATGTAATTATATCAAATCGGTATAAAAAAAGCAAAAAAAACCGGCCATCATCTGACCGGTTTTTAAAAAAATTATAAAACTTTTGCAAGAAATTCTTTGAGCCTTGGATTCTTGGGATTGGTGAAAAATTCTTCAGGAGAAGAATTTTCAAGAATCTGTCCGTTATCTATAAAAATTACTTTATTGGCGACTTCTCTTGCAAAACCCATTTCGTGTGTTACAACAATCATTGTCATGCCGTCTCTGGCAAGCTGTTTCATAAGATCAAGAACTTCTCCTACCATTTCGGGATCAAGTGCACTTGTAGGCTCGTCAAAAAGGATTACATCAGGCTTCATTGCCATTGAACGGACAATCGCAACACGCTGCTTCTGACCGCCCGACAGTGTTGAAGGGTATACATCCGCTTTGTCCTCAAGCCCGATCTTTTTTAATAATTCAATGGCTTCCTGCTTACATTCTTCAACAATCTTTGAATTGGTTGTTGTGATTTTAATAAGTTCTTTTTTGGAATCCTTGCTTCTGAAAAGATTGGTAAATTTTGTAATAGCATTGTGGCGTTTATCTTTTCTTAATTGCTGTTTTTTAACATAGACAGGAGCTAACATAATGTTTTTGATGACTGTCTTATTATTAAAAAGATTGAAATGCTGGAACACCATTCCCATGTGGCGCCTGTGAATATTGATATTAACTTTAGGATCCGCAATATCAACACCGTTAAAAATAATCTGACCGCCGGTTGGGTCCTCCATACAGTTAAGACATCTTAAGAATGTACTTTTACCGGAACCGGAAGGACCGATGACAACCATAATGTCACCTTTTTCTATTGTGATATTAATGCCTTTAAGGACTTTATTATTACCAAAACTTTTTTCAAGATTAATTACGTCTATCACTTCGTCTCAGGCTCCTTTCCATAAGTTTGATTGCAAAACTGATAATAAGAACCAGTACGATATAAATCAATGCCATAACAAGATAAGGAACCATAAATTCATAGTTACTGCTTCCGATAAAGCTGAAAGCAACATAGAGGTCTGTCGCACCTACGAAGCTTACTACCGAAGTATCTTTTATTAAGGCAATCAGCTCATTACCCATTGTAGGTAAAATATTTTTTACTGCCTGGGGAATAACAATTTTTAACATTGTTGTTCCAAAGCTAAGGCCAACAGCACGTCCGGCCTCCATCTGTCCGCTGTCTACCGACATAATGCCGCCACGCATAATTTCCGAAATGTATGCGGCACTGTTAAGACCGAATACCATAACGGCAACCTGGATACCTGTCATACGGCTTCCCATCAGAGGAAGCAGGACATAATAAAATACAAGAAGCTGTACCACGATAGGAGTGCCTCTGAAAAGCGCTACATAAAAAGAACATATTTTATTAAGTATTCTTGGTAAAACTTTGTATTGGGGAATAACTCTTGCCGTAGCAATAAGCGTTCCTATCACAATGCCGATTATAAGACCCAGCACAGCAATTGTAAGCGTATTTTTCAAACCTTCAAGAACCTTAACGTATCCGTTGTATTTTATGAAGGTTTCCCAGAATTTATCAAACTTGAGTGAAAAATTACCCATGAAACCACCTTTCCAGCGAACAGTAATTACTGCATTTTGTTGATTGATTCAGTAATGAACTGGGCAGGAGCAGCATCAATGATTACATACTTTAATCCGCCGTTGATAAGATCCTGTACTGCTAAAGAACCATTAGCATATCCTGTGTTCTTCATTTTGAAACCGGCAAATCCGAAGCTTTCATCACCTTCACAGTAGAACTGGCCTGTAGTTCCGTTCTGGAAACCTACTGATGAGGAAGAATCTTTTGTATTAAGGATTGCTTCTACGTCTTCTACTGTTTTACAGTTATCAAATTCAGTATTGTCAGATGCAACAACAAGTCTCTGTGATGCCTGATAATATGGATCAGAGAATGCTACATATTCTTTACGGTCCTCTTTGATTGTAAGGCCTGCGATTGCAAGGTCACATTTGTGCTGACCTACAGATAAACATACGGCATCAAAGCTCATATTCTGGATAACAAGCTCTTTGCCTAACTTATCTGCAAGAGCCTTTGCAATTTCCATATCAATTCCTGCATAGCTGTCACCCTTTGTATATTCGAAAGGTTCAAATGCTGCGTTAGTGGCTACAACAAGCTGGTCCTTGCTTTCATCCAATTCAGCAGACTTAACCGCTACAGGTTCTCCGTCACCGAAGTATTTGTTGCAGATCTTGTCCAGTTCGCCGTTTTCCTTAATTTCCTTAATGAAAGCATTAACCTGGTCAAGAAGTTCCGGCTGGTCCTTATCAACACCAAAAGCATATTCTTCTTCCGTAAGGTTAATATCTATAACCTTGGCTGTTTTTTTAGCTGATGAATTTCCGGACTTTCCACATGCTGTAAATACTGAGAGAGCAAGTACGGCAGAAAGACCAACTGCTATTAATTTTTTTAATTTCATTATTATTTCCTTCTTTCTATATTGTATAGAGTGTAATATAACATCATACAAGATAAATTGCAATTAAGTAATTAAAAACGTTGAGAATTTTTTTAGAGTGTGTTATTATACCTATAAGTATTTGTAAACGTTTTAGTTTAAGAAAACATATTTTAAGGAGAAGAAAATATGAAGATAATACATTGTGCAGATGTTCATTTGGATTCCAGGATGTTAAGACATCTTTCCAAGGAACAGGCGAAAGAACGCAGAAATGAGATACTCAATACTTTCGGACAGATGGTTACATATGCTGCTAAGAATGATGTGGCAGCAATTATCATTGCCGGAGACCTTTTTGACACGAGTATGATATCGGTTACAACCAGAAATTATGTAAGGGATCTGATTGTGAATAATCCCAAGATAGAATTTTATTATCTTCAGGGAAATCACGACATTGATAATTTCCTTATTAACTTGCAGGAGATTCCGGCTAATCTTAAATTATTCGACAGAAAATGGACCGGATACAATGTTGCGGGTTCCGATAAAGTAGTTATAAGCGGTGTTGAACTTTCGGAGAAGAATCATAAGGATGTATATGATTCATTATCACTTGATATTAACAAGTATAATATCGTTGTATTACACGGAAAGGCTATGCCGACTAAAGCAGTTGATGATTATGAGAGCATCGGACTTGATAAGCTTAAGAATAAGTCAATTGATTACCTTGCACTCGGACATTACCACTCATACAGTGAGGAACAGCTTGACAGCAGAGGTGTGTATTGTTATTCAGGATGTCTTGAAGGCAGAGGCTTTGATGAATGTGGTGAACATGGTTTTGTCCTCATTGATGTGGATGAGAAGAAGATGACATCCCGTCGGAAATTAATTGATATAGCTGAGAGAAATATATATTCAGTAGATATAGATGCTACAGGATGTTATACCACAAGTGATGTAATCCAGAAAATTACAAAGGCACTTGATGATATGAAGATTAGCGGCAAGAGCCTTGTGCGTATTGTGATTAAGGGAGAGGTTTCTCTTAAAACGGAGATTAACGTAGACTTAATTGAGAAGAATTTTGCACATTCTTTCTATGTGTTCAAGGTAGAAGATAAGACGAAGACATTAATTAATTATGAAGAATTTATGTTTGACGAGACTCTTAAAGGCGAATTTGTAAGAAATGTCTTAAAAGCTCCGGATATTGCTGAGGAAGATAAGCCAAAGATTATCCGTTATGGTATTCAGGCACTTACAGGAGAGGAGATATAGTCATATGAAACTTATTCGTTGTGAAATTCAGAACTTTGGTAAAATTAGAAAAGGAATATATGAATTCAAGGATGGATGCAACGCATTCTGTGAGCGTAACGGCTGGGGTAAATCAACACTGGCAGCATTCATCAAGATTATGCTGTATGGTTTTGAAAATGAACGTACACGTAGCGAATTCGAGAACGAAAGAAGAAGATTCAGACCTTGGCAGGGCGGTGTTTACGGAGGCAAGCTTGTATTTGAATCCAATGGAGAGACCTACGAGATTGAAAGAATTTTCGGAAGCAGGGAAAAAGATGATAAGTTCTGTGTAAGGAATTTAAGAACTAATCTTGAAGATACATCATTCCTTCCTAATGTAGGAGAAGCGCTATTTAAGATAGACAGGGAATCTTTTGACAGAACTGTATTTATATCCCAGAGTGATTGTGCAACAAGCTCAACAGACAGTATTAATGCAAAGTTAGGTAACCTTGTTGAAAATACTAACGATATTAATAATTATGATTCGGCTAATCAGGCAATGATCGACGTAATAAATAAATTAAGCCCTGATAAGAAGAATGGTTCTCTTAATGTCCTTTCCAACAGCATTGCGGAACTCAGGAATACACTTATACATAAGAAAGAGATTGATGAAGCAATCAGTGACAATGTTAAGACAATGAAGGAAAAGGAAGAGTACTTTGAAAATCTTAAAGATCGTCAGAAAGAATTGCAGGAATCACAGGAGACCACGAGCCACTTAATGGAGATCAAGACCAAGCAGGAAAAATACCAGGGTCTTGTTCATGAAGCACAGATACGAAGAGAAGCGCTTGATAAAGAACAGAAGAATTTTCCGGGTGCAATTCCTGAAGAGACAGAAATTGATGAGATAATTGAGGTTGGCTCAAAGCTTACCGGACTTAACCAGTCAGTTGCCAATTATACATTGACACCTGAGGAACAGAATGAACTTGAATCATGGGATTCTAAATTTAAAGATACACCACCTGCTCCTGAGGAAGTAGATGCCGTAATTAAAGAGACAGCTAACTATTTCAGAATGTCCCAGGAATACAGTAAGACACAGCAGCCGGTTGTGGATGATTCCAAGATCAAAGAATATGAAGCGAGATTCAGCGGCAATATTCCAAGGGAAGTAGAACTGGATTCAAGGCTTGAGACATGGAATAAGAGAAATGCCAGAGCCAATGCAATTCCTGCCAAGGAAGCATCTCTTGACGCATTAAGAAATGCACCTAGTAAAGTATCGATAACACCTACAATATTCATTGGTGGGTTACTTGCCTTTGCAGGATTTATCCTTTTCCTTCTTCCAATGGTCAGCAAGTCGATAGCAGGAAGTGCCAAAGTAACAATGAATGCCGGTGGTATTCTTGCATTTGTTGTAGGCGTAATTTTAGTAATAGTTGGTATTGTAAATGTAAAGAGCAATACTTCACATGTTAATCCGGAAGTTGATAAGCTTCTTGATGAAATCAAAAAGGATAAAGATTACGTTGAGGCAATTGACGGACAGATGCAGTTATTCCTTACCAAATATAAGCTGCCTTTTGATACTGAGAGAGTTACAGAATACATATTCGGACTTAAGAATATGCTTAAGGAATATGAAGAACTTGTTGATAAGAAGGATGAAGTTGTACATGATGATGCAATAGAGAAACTTCAGGAATCAAGCAATAAGATTGAAGCGTTTATTACGAAGTATTATGGAGCTTCACAGGGAGATAATTACCTTGAACTTATTCATGATCTCCAGTATGGTTCAGAGACTTACAGATATCTGTTTGCCAAGAAACAGGCATTAGCACAGTTTGAGACCGAAAGAGACGAAGTTCTTAAGGTTATTCAGGATTTCTTTGACAGACTTAATATTAAGATGCAGAGCGATCTTTATACACAGCTTGTTAATATGAAGAGCCACCTTCAGGCGTACAGAATATGTTTACAGGAATGGGAACATGCTGATGCAGAAGTTAAGAAGTTTGAAGCAGCTGAAGATATGAATGTAATTAAGAATACACAGCTTCCTGAAAAACTTGAATCTCTTGAAACATTACATACACAGCTCGTTGAGATTGCAGAACAGATAGATGAGACACATAAATTCCTGGATGAGATTACTAAGGTTGTTAGTGATTTATATCTTAAGAAAGAAGAATTTGATGATGCTGAAGACAGCCTTAAAGATTTAAGTGAAAAATATGAAGCAGACAACAAGAAATACGACCTTGTCAGCAAGGCAAGAGATTTCCTTGAAACTGCAAGAACTAATATCATCGGTAAATATATCGGACCTATTAAGGCAGGATTTTCAAAGTATTATAATATTCTTACACATGAATCTGCAGATCGTTATCATATTGATGCCAATACACATCTTACGGTTGAAGAAGAAGGAATGCAGAGAGAAGTACATTTCTTCAGTAGCGGATATCAGGATATGATTGGTATATGTATGAGAATGTCACTTGTAGCGGCAATGTACAAAGAAGAGAAGCCATTTATCATTTTTGATGACCCATTCATCAACCTTGATATGGATAAGACAGAGGGTGCATTACAGTTCCTTGAAGAAGTATCTAAAGAATATCAGGTAATCTACTTTACATGTAATGACAGCCGTATCAGAAAATAAATCAAAAACAAGAAAAACCGGGGCTTCCCCGGTTTTTCTTAAATAATTAAGGAAAAATATGGAATTATTTATAATCGGGATGATAACCGGAACAATAATAGGAATACCAAGGGACACATATTCAGAGATGTTATCGCAGAACTGTGTAAAAAATGGAATTGGACAAAGTGTGATAATCGGAATTGGGATGTCGCTTGCAGTTGCTTTTATGACAATCATTGATATGATTGTTTTATTTTTCTTGGGAAAATACATGTTAAAGGCAAGAAGTTTTTTTACATATATAATGAGTGCACTGTTAATCGTTACCAATGTAATCGGGATAATCAAATCAGACAACTCTTATGATACAGATAATACGGGAACTTCATTTGTTAATTTTATGACGGGAATAATGGTAGGTATTTCTGAATTTACCAATATATTTCTTATACTTTTTATGTATGTATATTTTGACATAGCAGGACTTGGATTCAGTGGGTATGCAGTCCTTTTAGGGGGAACAGTTGCAGGAGCTTTCATTATATGCGTTATTATAGGAATATTATTTAAAATTTTTGATAATTTCAGGAAAATAAAAAGTACAAGAGGATATAATCTTGCGGTAAATATAATGATGATTTTTGCAGGCATTTTTATTATTTTGAAGGAGGCAGTTTAGAATGGGAAAAAAAGCATTATTTTTTGATATAGACGGAACTATATGGGATTTTCATAACAGAATCTGTGAAAGTACAGTGGAAGCAATGAAAAAATTACATGACAACGGACATCTGACTTTTATATGCAGCGGGCGCAGCAGGGCATATATCAGGAATGAAGTTCTCCTTGCACTTGGTTTTGACGGAATAATATCAGGGTGCGGTACAATGATAGAATATGATAACAAACAGGTATTTTATAAAAAACTGGATGACGAATTTGTAAGATATACAATAGACGGAGTCAGAAAATATGGTTTCAGGCCTATACTTGAAGGAAGAGAATATCTGTATATGGATGATGAGGATTTTGCCGGTGATTTGTACGGCAACAAATTAAAAAAAGAACTGGGCAGCCGCCTTATTCCCATAAAGGGGCAGAAAGAATATGATATTGCAAAACTTTCCTGTGCAGTTACAGGTAACAATGTAGATAAATGCGAGGAAGAATTCGGAAAGTATTTTGAATTTATTCTCCATAATGAACACGTTGTTGAAATGGTTCCAAAGGGATTCAGCAAAGGAACCGGCATATTAAAAGTGTGTGAAATGCTTGGAATAGATATAAACGATACTTATGCTTTTGGTGACAGCAACAATGATATTTCAATGCTTAAAACAGTGGGACATGCCATAGTAATGGGCAATGGAACAGAAGAAGCAAAAAAAGAAGCAGACTATATCACAACCACAGTTATGGAGGATGGAATATGGAATGCATGCAGATATTTTAACCTGATTTGACAGAATTTGTGAAAAAGACTTGCATATTTTTATATTTTGGTCTATATTCTTTGTGTGACTGGAAAGTTACTATAAATAGGAGGGAAAATCAATGGTAACAAAGAAAACAGAAATTAAGGAAACTGGTAAAAACGTAACTAAGGCACCGGCTAAGACAGAAGTTAAAGCTCCTGTTAAAGCAGAGGTTAAGACAGAAATTAAGACAGAAACAACGGTTCCTAAGGCAGAAGAAGTAAAGGCAGAAGTTAAGGCAGAAGTTAAGGAAGAAGCTAAGAAAACTCCTGCTAAGAAAGAACCTGCTAAGAAAGCTCCTGCTAAGAAAGCAACACCTGCTAAGGCAGCTAAGGCAGAAATTAAGACTGCTTTGTATGTTCAGTTCGCAGGCAATGAAGTAACAGAAGCAGATATTATCGATAAGGTAAAAGCTGCTTATGTGGCAGAAGGACATAAGGAGTCAGCAATTAAAGAAATTAATCTTTATGTTAAACCTGAAGAATATGCCGTTTATTATGTAATTAACGACAAGGCAATCGGTAAAGTTAATCTTTTTTAATTGAACGTACATAGGAGAACCTCTTTCAAAATTGAAAGAGGTTTTTTCTTTACAAAATATGAGTCTTCCTTGTATAATTAAATTATAAGATATGAAGGAGACGGCCTATGAAAAGCTGGTTAGGATTTATCATTTCGGCAGTTCTATCCTTTCTTGTGCTGGAGGGAATAGATATCATAAGACAAATGCAGAATAAGAAGTAGAAAGACAGTTGAGAAGTATTCAACTGTCTTTCTTTTTTTTTCTTAAACTTTACATATTTTTTTCATGATAAACAATGCGATTTTTACATAAGGACAGTATTCTATATCTTGTAAACGAGGTAAACAATTTAATCCTTCAGAGACAATCGTTTCTGTGGTAGAAAGGAGAATAAGATGAACATTATTTTAGATTCGGTTGACAAAGTTAAAGATTTTGTCAGAGAAATGTCCAAATTTGAAACAGATATTGATCTGGTGTCATCAAGATTTATTGTGGATGCAAAATCCCTGATGGGAATCCTTAGTCTGGATCTTACAAAACCAATTGAAGTAAGAATACTTAACAAACAGGACGAAAGGCTCATTAACACAATAGAAAAATATGCAGTAGCATAAAATTATATTTAGATATTTAAAGGAGAAAATGAAAATGAAAAAAACAGTATTAGCAGCAGGAATTGCAGGTTTGGTTGCAGCATCGCTTGTAGGATGCGGAAAATCAGGGACAACATCAGGAAACGGTGATGTTAATGGTAATATTACAGTAATTTCAAGAGAAGAAGGCTCCGGAACAAGAGGCGCTTTTGTAGAAATTACAGGTGTAGAACAGAAGAATGCAGACGGTAAGAAAGAAGATATGACAACAACTTCAGCAGTTATTTCTAACTCAACCAATGAAGTTATTACAGCAGTTTCGGGTGACGCCAATGCAATTGGATATATCTCACTCGGCTCTCTTAACGATTCGGTAAAAGCACTTAAGGTTGACGGAGTTGAAGCAACAGCAGAAAACGTAGCAAACGGTACATATTCAGTACAGAGACCTTTTAATATTGCCACAAACGGAGAAGCTAAAGGAGCTGCAGCAGATTTTATAAGCTATATCCTTAGTACAGAAGGTCAGAAGATTATAGAAGACAATGGATACATAGCAGTAGCAGAAGGCGAGGCTTATACGCCATCAGATGTTACAGGAAGCATTGTAGTCGGCGGTTCTTCATCAGTAGGTCCTGTAATGGAAAAACTTGTTGAAGCTTATGAAAAAGTAAGCGAAGTTAAGGTAGAACTTCAGGTAACAGATTCATCAACAGGCATGGAAAATGCAACAAGCGGTTCTTATGATATCGGTATGGCTTCAAGAGAAGTAAAAGACAGTGAAAAAGAAAAAGGACTTGTACCTGTGGTAATCGCAAAAGACGGTATTGCAATTGTTGTTAATAAGAACAACACAGTTAATGAAATTACATCAGAACAGATTAAAAATATCTACACAGGTTCAGTAACTGGCTGGTCAGAAGTTAAATAACAGACGGAGATCTATATGAGAAAAATCAGGGAAAAAGGAATGGCGGCTGTGTTCGCCTTCCTTGCAAGTATTTCAATAATAGCGGTTCTTGTAATATGTATATTTCTTTTTGCAAGGGGAATACCGGCTATACATCAGATAGGTTTTACAAAATTTGTATCAGGTAAGATATGGAAACCGGGCAGCGATTATTACGGAATATTTGTCATGATAATAGGAAGTCTGTATGTTACTGCAGGAGCACTTATAATAGGTGTTCCTGTTGGAATATTTATGGCAGTCTTCATGGCAAAATTCTGTCCTGCATGGTTATATAAAATATTAAAGCCTGTAGTTAATCTTCTGGCCGGAATACCTTCAATTATATATGGTTATTTTGGATTGATGGTAATTGTTCCATTTATAAGAAATAATTTTAGCGGAAACGGATTCAGCATTCTTGCAGCATCCATAGTCCTTGGAATGATGATACTTCCTACAATTATATCAGTATCGGAAGCCTCAATAAGAGCAGTTCCCGAAAGCTATATGGAAGGGGCACTGGCACTTGGAGCAACAAAAGAAACAGCTGTGTTTAAGACCATTGTTCCTGCAGCAAAATCAGGAATAATAACAAGTCTTACCCTTGGTGTGGGCAGGGCAATCGGAGAAACAATGGCAGTAAAGATGATTGTCGGAAATCAGACAAGACTTCCGGAAAGCATATTTGATGGTGTCAGGACACTGACATCCAATATTGTGCTTGAAATGGGATATGCCACCGATTTGCACAAAGAAGCATTAATTGCCACAGGTGTAATTTTGTTTGGATTTATACTTATATTGAATATGATAATCAGTATATTAAAGAGAAAGCAGGTGGAGGCATAATGGAAAAGAAATTAAGAGAGCATCATGTCGGTTCACTTGTGTTAAGAGGTCTTATGTACCTTGCGGCAGGAATTACCGTAGTGGCACTTTTATATGTGCTGTTTTATATCCTGGTAAATGGCGTACCTGCATTATTTACCTCAAAAGGTATTTTTTCAACAAAATATAATTCTGAGAATGTATCACTTTTACCTTCTCTTATAAATACACTTATTCTTACTGCGGTATCCCTTGCAATAGCAATACCTTTAGGAATAGGTGCAGCGATATATTTATCGGAATATGCGAAAAAAAGAAATTTCTTTGTCAGGGTAATTGAACTTATGTCAGAAACACTAAGCGGAATACCTTCAATCATATACGGACTTTTCGGCATGATTTTTTTCGTTGTATTTTTGAAATGGGATTATTCACTTATGGCAGGTGCGGCAACAGCGGCAATTATGGTACTGCCTACAATATTGAGTACAACCAAAGAAGCACTTGATGCTGTACCGGATTCATACAGGGAAGGCAGCTTTGCCCTCGGTACCGGCAAATTAAGAACCATATTTAAAGTTGTTCTTCCGGCAGCAGTTCCGGGTATCCTTTCCGGAATTATTCTTGCCATAGGACGAATAGTGGGAGAAACAGCGGCTCTTTTATATACGTCGGGAACCGCAACAAGAGGACTTACCAAAGGACTTATGTCATCAGGAAGAACCCTTGCAGTACATATGTATACAATTTCCAGTGAAGGATTTCATACAAAACAGACTTTTGCCACAGCGGTAATACTTTTGATATTTGTATTCATAATAAATACATTATCATCCGTAGCAGCAAAGCAAATCAGTAAAAAAGCAGGAGGACAGTAATGTCAGATTATAAATTTAATGTAAAAGGGCTGGACCTTTATTATGGAGATTTTCACGCCCTTAAAGATATAAATATGGAAATTAAATCCAATATGGTAACTGCATTTATAGGTCCGAGCGGTTGCGGAAAATCAACATTTCTTAAGACTCTCAACAGAATGAATGATTTGGTGGATAATTGTAAAATTACCGGAGATGTTCTTCTTGATGATGTGGATATATATGGCAAAATGGATGTTTGTGAGCTTAGAAAAAGAGTTGGGATGGTGTTTCAGAAACCTAATCCTTTCCCAATGAGCATATATGACAATATAGCTTTCGGACCAAGAACACATGGTATTAAGTCAAAATCAGCCCTTGATGAAATAGTAGAGCAGTCATTAAAAAATGCGGCAATCTGGGATGAAGTAAAAGACCGGTTAAAAAAATCAGCTCTTGGACTTTCGGGAGGACAGCAGCAGAGACTATGCATAGCCAGAGCCCTGGCTGTTAAACCTGAGGTTATACTCATGGATGAACCTACGTCAGCCCTCGACCCTATATCTACTTCAAAGATTGAGGACCTTGTTATGGAGCTGAAAAAACAGTATACCATTGTAATGGTTACGCATAATATGCAGCAGGCAACCCGTGTTGCGGATGAAACGGTATTTTTCCTTTTGGGAGAAATAATTGAACATAACAATACGGAAGCAATGTTTTCAATGCCAAAAGATAAGAGAACAGAGGATTATATATCAGGAAGGTTTGGATGATGAGAAAATTATTTGATCAGGAATTAAAAACATTAAACGATAAACTTTTTTCAATGGGCGCGCTGGTAGAAAAATCCATAGAAAAAGCAATAAACGCACTTATTAATTCCAATGTGGAAGAAGCAAAAAAAGCAATTGAAGAAGATGATAAAATCGACCGGGCAAAAAAGGATATTGAAAGCCTTTGTATGAAACTTCTGCTTACACAACAGCCTGTGGCAAGTGACCTGCGTCATATATCATCAGCACTTAAAATGGTTACAGACCTTGAAAGAATCGGCGACCATGCGGCAGATATTTCAGAGATAACAATTCTTTTATCGCGGATGGAATATACTTCTGACCTTGACATTCTGAAACGTATGGCAGTAAAGACAACGGAAATGGTAATAAGAAGTCTTGAAGCATTTTCAGAAGGCAATGTGGAGAAAGCCAAAGAAGTTATTAACGATGATGACATTGTAGATGAACTTTTCCTTAATGTAAAAGATAATGTAATTTCTATTATAAGCAGCAATCCTAACAAGGGTGGAGAAGCTACAGACCTGCTGATGATTGGAAAATATTTTGAAAGAATCGGCGACCATGCAACCAATATTGCGGAGTGGGCAATTTACTCCGTACAGGGTGATATTAACGTAGTCCAATAATTTTACATAAATTTTACATAGCCTCAAAGCAAATTTTACATAGTAATGATAAAAAGAAATTAAGAAAATAAAAAGAGGTTATGTAAAATGAGTTTTTTTAATGCGTTGACAATGTTAGGAGGACTTGCGCTTTTCCTTTTTGGTATGAATTCCTTGGGAGACGGGCTTGCCAAATTATCCGGAGGAAAGTTAGAAAACATACTTGAAAGACTTACAGCCAATAAGATAAAGGCCGTGCTTCTCGGTGCGGGTGTAACAGCCGTAATCCAGAGTTCGTCGGCAACAACCGTAATGGTGGTAGGTTTTGTTAATTCCGGTATTATGAAATTAAGTCAGGCAGTCGGTGTTATTTTTGGTGCCAATATAGGTACTACGGCGACTACATGGATACTAAGCCTGTCGGGAATCAGCAGTGGTAACTTTTTTGTGCAGATGTTGAAACCATCATCTTTTTCTCCAATCCTTGCCCTTGTCGGCGTAATACTTATTTTATTCAGTAAAAAAGACAAGAAAAAAGATGTTGGTACAATTCTTATAAGTTTTGCAATTCTTATGTTCGGTATGGAGACTATGAGTGGTGCCGTAGCGGGACTTGAGAATAATCAAGGATTTATACATCTTTTTACCATGTTTAAAAATCCTATACTTGGACTTATCGCAGGTGCGATACTTACGGCTGCAATCCAGAGCTCATCTGCATCAATCGGTATTTTACAGGCATTGTGTTCAACAGGTGCGATTACATTCAGCAGTGCACTGCCTATCATATTGGGACAGAACATAGGTACATGTGTAACAGCCATAATTTCAGCAGTTGGAGCAAATAAAAATGCCAAAAGGGCTGCTTTTGTACACTTATATTTTAATCTCATAGGAACGGTTATATTTATGTGTGTTTTCTACGGAATCAATGCATTTGTACATTTTGGATTCCTTGAACAATCTGCTAACCAGCTTGGAATAGCAATTATCCATACAAGTTTTAATGTCCTTGCAACAATCGTACTTCTGCCTTTCTCTAAGGGACTTGAAAGACTTGCAAGTATTACCGTAAGGGATAAAAAAGAAACGGCTAAGCCTAAAAATTCAGAGATGAAATTATTGGATGCAAGATTTCTTGAAAGACCTGCTTTTGCAGTTGAACTGAGTAAGACAACCACAATTAATATGGCAAAAGTAGTCCGGATGTCAATTATGGAAGCAATTGAGCTTCTGGATAAATATGATGAAAAGAAAGCATCAAAGGTGGCAGAACTTGAAAAACTTGTTGATGTTTATGAAGATGAACTGGGAGATTACCTTGTTAAATTAAGTGCAAAGAGTCTTAGTGAACATGATTCAAGACTGCTTTCCAAAATGCTGCACTCAATTGGCGACTTAGAAAGAATATCAGACCATGCACTTAACATAAAAGAGGCGGCTTCAGAGATGCACGGTAAGAAAATAAAGTTCTCGGATGAAGCAAAGGCAGAATTAAATGTACTCACAGATGCAATAAGCCGTATAGTTGATCTTGCAATATTCAGTTATATAAATGATGATAAAAAAGAAGCACTCCTTGTAGAGCCGCTTGAAGAAGTTATTGATGTAGTTAATGAAAAACTTAAGAACCGTCATATAAAGCGATTAAGAAACGGACAGTGCACAATCGAACTTGGTTTTATATTATCGGATATAACCAACAATTTTGAAAGGGTTGCTGATCATTGTTCCAACATTGCGGCCTGTGAATTACAGATAGATTCGGATGAATTTGAGTCACATGACTACCTCGGAAGAATGAAAAAAGATGACGAAAACTATAAAGCAAGGTATAATGAGTTTTTAGAAGAGTACAAGCTGCCTAAGTATAAAAAGGAGGCATGATACATGAAAACACCGTTAGTATATATTGTGGAAGATGACAATAATATCAGTGAAATCGAAAGTTTTGCATTAAAGAACAGTGGATATATTACAGAAGTTTTTGAAACGGGAAAAATCTTTTTTAAACACCTTCAGAACAAAAAGCCGGACATAGTGCTCCTTGATATTATGCTTCCGGATATGGATGGACTTGAAATATTAAAAAAAATGAAAAATACTCCCGATTATAAAAAAATACCTGTAATTATGGTTACGGCCAAAACAACCGAAATAGACAAGGTAAAGGGCCTTGACCTTGGGGCAGATGATTATATATCCAAACCCTTTGGCATAATGGAACTTATTTCAAGAGTTAAAGCTCTTTTAAGAAGAACCCTTAATCTTGAAGAAGAAAAGGTACTGTCCTATGAAAGCGTTGTTATGGATGTGGAAAAAAGAGCTGTCTATGTGAACAATGATGCTGTAGAACTGACCTATAAGGAATTTGAACTTCTAAAACTTCTGCTTCAGAATTCGGGAATCGTGCTTAGAAGAGAAGTGATTATGGACAGAGTATGGGGTACCGAATTTGAAGGGGAATCAAGAACGCTTGATATGCACATCAAGACTCTCAGACAGAAGCTCGGAGATGGTGGAGCAATTATTAAGACTATACGTAATGTAGGATATGAAATAGGATAATGAAAAGAATGAAAAAGAGAATTAATGTTCAATTCTTAATTGTAGTCAGCATTGCCATTATTGTTACTGCAGCAGCGGCAATATGTATCTTTTATAATACATTTAAAAGAGAAATAATGGAAAATTTAAAAACAACTGCGTACACAATCAAAAATATATCCGGACCGGAATACGGCATACAGGAGTTTGATTATGACAAACTTGCACAGACAAGGATTACTGTTGTGAGAAGCGACGGAACAGTTGTTTTTGATAATGTTACGGATGCATCATCTCTGGAGAACCATGGAAACAGACCTGAGATTAAGGAGGCTTTCAGTGCCGGAGAAGGCAGCACCATAAGGAAATCGGACACCGTAGGAAAAAGCAACTTTTATTTTGCCTTAAAAATCAGTGATGACTGTGTTGTTCGTGTCGCAAGGGAAGCATCAAGTATATGGCATATATTTTTATCCGCTTTGCCGGCGTTTATTTCGATAGTTGCCATTGTTGTGATTATTAGTGTTGTATCTAATCATTTTCTGACGCGAAGTTTTATTGCACCGATTGAACAGGTGGCGAATAATCTTGATAACCTTGACAAAGTCACGGTATATAAAGAGATGCAGCCATTTGTGACAACCATAAAGAAACAGCATGATGACATAATTAAAAATGCCATAATGAGACAGGAATTTACTGCCAACGTATCACATGAGCTTAAGACTCCTCTCACAGCCATATCGGGATATTCGGAACTTATTAAGAACGGAATGGCCGGAAGCGAAGATATCGGTAGATTTGCCAACGAGATATATACAAATGCCAACAGGCTTCTTACCCTGATTAATGATATAATCAATTTGTCAGAACTTGACAGAGGAGCACCGCTTGAATATGAGGACGTTGATATTTCGGAGATAGCCGGAAATTGTGTATCAATGTTAGACTTTCACGCCAAAGAAAATCAGGTAACACTTCATTTTGACGGAGAAAGGACAATTGTCAGAGGTAATAAAAATAAATTGGAAGAAGTTGTATATAACCTGTGCGATAATGCCATACGTTATAATAAAGCAGGCGGAGAGGTATGGGTTACGGTAAAAAACACTCCTGAGGGTAAAATACTGTCAGTCAGGGATAACGGTATAGGAATATCCAAAGAAAACCAGAAACGGATATTTGAACGTTTTTACAGAGTAGATAAGAGCCGTTCAAAAAAGACCGGCGGAACCGGTCTTGGGCTTGCTATTGTAAAGCATATTATTGAACAGCACAATTTCAATATAGAAGTAATAAGTGATGAAAATACAGGCACCACAATTAACGTTATCATGAAGTAGGAATTACAGCGGTTTGACTGTAATTCCGTTTACTTCAACCTGATCACTTATTTCAATGACAAGACATAATTTGCCGTCCACCTCTTTGGTTTCAATAAGGTCAGTACGATCAGGTGCAACCTTGATTACAACATCCTTTGTCTTTACTTCAAAACTTCTTGCATTCACAACGTTGGCAGCGTTAAATTCGGTTCTGCTGCCGGCAACATCATCATAATGTTCTTCAAAAGAGCTTATCTGCTCATTGCTTACCCCTGTGGATTCAAGCATTTTTTTAATATCGTTCTTTTCAAAAACAACAGGCTCAACCTGTTCTTTATGTTCTTCAATGTAATTATTCATGCTTTCATGGACAGATTTAACGGTCTCAAAGGTACATTCCTCACCGAGGGATTCAGTTATGATTTCGGAAAAAGTTTCTTTCTGTACCATATAAGTCATAGGTGTGACACAGCCAAGCACGCCATCTATAAAATCAGCCTGTACCTCTTCACTTTTTTTGCTGAAATATAAAATATTATGTATGTCCGTATTTCTGTCATTAAAAGCAGGAAAAAGAAAACCGTGGAGAGGTTTCTCAACAAGCCAGTCCCTTATCCTGTTTTCAAAAGAATTGGTAGCAGCATTGTAGCAGAGCCCCTCTTCCGAAAGCTTTACGGGACATATATTGCATAAGATGTGCTCGTATACATATTCCGACGCATCATCCATATCAAACTCATCTGATGCCTTGCCCGGAACGTCATAATTGGCGTCTATAAGGAGAATAAGATAATTTTCACCATAGTTGTAATTATCGATTATCTTATTGTAAAAGATTTCAAGCAGTTCATCGTCATCAAGATGGCTTGAACGAAGCTTCATAAGAAAATCCTGGCTTCCGCCCTCCTCCTCTGTCTCCATAGGAAATTCCATATTTAAAAGATTCTTGCCGATAGTTCCTGAAAGTGAACTTCTGAAAATAGTAAAATATTTAAAAATTTCTTCCTGGGGGAGAGATAAAAAAGCATGTCTGAATGTGGTTATTTTGTTCTTATTGCCGTCAACGTAGCAGCCGCATATTTTGGATATACAGCATTTGTCATTTGTAAAAAGTTTCTTGATTTCTGCAATTTCTTTTTTGTTCATAAAAATACCATTCCTTTATATCGTTAGTAATTAGTATAATCCAACAGTTAATAAAATTCAATGAACTGACGATAATAAAAGTAGTTGATAAACCTGTGGCATTTGTGTTGTATCCGGTCAGTATAAGACATCTTTTAAGATGGACAGGAGGAAAAATGAGAATTGGCGGAAGTACAATAGCAATGACATCACAAAGAAAGTATTCCGAATATAAATCCATCCAGTATGCGGAATATAATGGATTAATTAATGAAAGGGTATCTGTTGACCCTGAAGGCAAAGAAAAAAGTCTGTTCGACCAGATAAAGGACGCTGCGGAACAGAAAAATATGAAAGACCTTACGGACAAAACCTCCCGGACGAGAGGCACGATAGTTACAAGCGAGGGCTACAAAAGCCTTAAGTCCATAAGGGAACTCAGAATGGCATTACTTGAAAACATAATTAACGCATTTGCAAGAAGAAACGGAGGCGGCACAGAGCTTACATATGCTCCGTTACAGCAGTCCGGCGGAAGCACCACATACATAAGACAGACCGTTGAATCCGGTTTCTATAAAGAGGAAGAGAATACGGCATTTGTATCCGAAGGAAAAGTAATAACAAAAGACGGAAGAGAGATTAACTTTAACGTAAGTTTTGAGATGTCAAGAAGTTTTCAGGCATCTTATGAAGCTTATTCCGAAAGCACTTATGTACTGTGTGACCCTCTTGTATTTAATTTTGAGGGCAATACAGCCGACATCACGGACCAGAAGTTTATGTTTGATTTGGACTGCGACGGCAAAGAGGAGGAAATTTCTTCTCTTGGAAAAGGCAGCGGCTTCCTTGCCCTTGATAAAAACGGCGACGGCATTATCAATGACGGAACAGAGCTTTTCGGAACAAAGAGCGGTGACGGTTTTGCAGACCTTGCAGAATATGATGAAGACGGTAACGGCTGGATTGACGAGGATGACGGGATATTCTCACAACTTAGAATCTGGACGAAGAACGAAAAAGGAGAGGATGAGCTTATTTCCCTTAAGGATGCAGGGGTCGGAGCAATCAATCTCTCAAGCGTTTCAACCGCTTTCAGCAACACCGATAATTTTAACGATACAATGGCTGTTATACAAAAGACCGGTATTTTTCTATACGAAAACGGAAATGCAGGCACAATACAGCATATAGATTTTGCAATTTAATCTTTTATCAGCGACGGGTCCTCACTTGGCACATAGTCCTTGTGGGGGCCTGCTCTATATTTTCTTTATGTTGACAGGAGGAGAAAAGGTCAATATAATTTTCACATAATTACAAGGGAGGATATGAAATTGCAGTCAGAGATTATATTGGCGGTAATATCAGGGATTCTTGCACTGGGCATTATATTGCTTACGGCAAGACTTTGCCATTACAAAAAACAGCTGCGGACTTTTTATAAAAATAATAACGAATCCGCATCGGAGACAATCAAAGCAAAGAATAAAATAACTACCTGCGGAGATGAAATTAACAGGTTAATAGCCGCGTCAGAGCGTGGGTGCAAAGATAATTACGATATGTTAAAAGCATCGGGAGGCTTCAAGGCTGCACTTAAAGTTTCCGGTGAAAAAGAAATAACGGATAAAATATTAACCATTCTTGCAAAGGCATCAGGATCTATTAAACAGATGAATGAAATCACAGGTGAAGCAGTGAAGCTTTTATCAGGTTCCGGGGACAAAATAAAAGAGGCATCCCACGAAGCCTTGCTTGTAAATGATGAATATACGGACATGGATGTATATATCAATGATTTTTACCGCACTTTAAATGCTGTAAAAATAACCATTATAAAGCTCCGGGACAGTATTAATAATATCAATACCATTTCTTTTAAAGCATCAATGGAATGTCAGAGAGCGGGAGAGTCAGGCAGAGGATTTAAGGTTGCGGCAGATGAAATCAGGCAGTCAGCCGATAATGGAACCGCACTTTTAAATGAAACTGATTCAGGCATTGAAGAACTTTCGGAAACTGTTAGAATAATTGACAGCAGATTCAGAAACCTTGAAGAAAAGAGAAATACCTTAGACAAGGCAGTAGAGAATCTTAGTGCCGGTAACAACTGTGTGACGGATAAGTTTAGCGAGCTTTATGAAAATATTGAAATAACGCAGAAATTAGTCAATCATCTGGCATCCAATGCAAAGGAATTTTTTGCGGAATCCGAGAATAAGAAAAAGGCGTATTCCGATATGGCTAAAGTATTTCTTAATGTAGGAAAAACCGAAAAAAATATTGTCGCCGATATGGAAAAAATCCGTATGTTAAATGAAGATATTTTGAATATTGTTGGCAAATTGTAGAGAAAAGGCTTATAATGAAAAGAGGATATTATGAAAATAAGAGTTCCTGATTATTATGATGAATTTAAGTGCATAGCAGATAAATGCACGGATACGTGCTGCGCAGGCTGGCAGGTAGATGTGGATGATAAATCTTTTGCCTATTATAAGACAATTAAGGGTGAATTCGGTGACAGACTTCATTCTGTAATGATTGAAGGAAAGCACGGAGAAGAAGGACAGTTCAGAATCCGTGAAGATGGCAGATGTCCCTTCCTTAATGACAATATGTTCTGTGATTTATATACGGCACTTGGCGAAGATGCGCTGTGCGTTACCTGTGACAAGTATCCCAGATATACTACCGAGTACGGGAGCCTCAGGGAAACAGGTATTGCAATATCCTGTATAACCGCAGCCGGGATAGTTCTTAGAAAAAGACAGAATTTCGGTTTTAAGGAATGGGAGGACGAGGAAGCCTTCCCGTCGCTTAACAACATAGACGGTGAATTATTTATGGCACTTATGAGGGCAAGAACTAAAGCCTTTGAAATTATTCATGATAATTCGTCAGCAGATATTTTTCAAAGAATATCGGTGCTTGCGTACTACGCTACGGATTTGCAGAAGAACATTAAGAAAAAGTCAGGAATAGATAATGTTATTTCAAGATATTCAGAAGAATATATCAATGATATTTTAGCAGCAACAGGCAGGGAAAGGTACAAGGAAAAAGATACGGTGGATATTTACAAAAATATCTTTTACTGCTATCTTAAACAGGTGATAATCAAAGCAGAGTGGCCGGAACTTATTTATAAAGTATATGATTATACGCTTAATGACAGTTACGGCAGGATAAGAGATGAATTTAAAAGGTATAACAAAGACAGTGAATACGAATATGAGAATTTAATTGATTATTTTATTTTCAGGTATTTTATGAAAGCTGTATTTGACAGAGATATATTAACGAAAGTCAAAATGGGAATAGTCGGTGTTCTTGTTATTCATCAGTGCAATATGGCATACTGGTGCAATAATGGGAGAAAACTGGAATTTGATGATATTGTAGAGATTGCACATCTTTATTCCAGGGAAGTTGAACATTCCGAAGAGAATTTTGACAGACTTTGCAGACAGTTCTCCAAAAAGAGAACGTTTTGTGCCAAGAATCTGGTTATGCTTCTACAGGATAATTCAGGCAGGAAGGAGTAAATTATGAATAGTGCTAAAACAGCAATTATGGTGGATTCAGGATGCGATATCAGTCAGGAATTTATTGAACAGTATGATATTAAGGTATTAAGACTTAAAGTGCTTTACGGCGACAGGATGTATTCGGATGGTCTGGATATTGACCCGCTTGAGGTATACAGAAGATTTCCGCAGGAAATACCGACAACCTCAACTCCCAATATGTATGAGGTAAGCGAGCTTGTTAATGAAATCAAGTCCGAGGGTTATGAAAAAATAATCGGAATTACTATTTCAAGCGGATTAAGCGGAACCTACAATGCGGTTGCGATGGCATTTGAAGAGGAAGACATAGAGACTTTTGCTTTTGATACCAAAAATATTTCAATCGGTGCGGGACTTCTTGCAATGTGGGCGGCTAAGAAACTCAGCGAGGGCTGGACTTTTGAAGCGGTAAAACATGGACTTAATGATAAGATAAATGATTCAAAAGTATTTTTCTATATGGATACCCTTGATTATCTCAGAAAAGGCGGAAGAATAAGCCCGGCAGTGGCAATTGTGGGAAAGGCACTTAACCTCAAGCCTATTATTTCATGTAATGAAAAGGGTACTTATTATACCGTAAGCAAGATAAGAGGACAGCATAAAGGATTGGAAAAGCTTATGGACAGCCTGAAAGATTACATCGGGGACAAAAAAGCATATCTTGCAATTATGAATGGCGATGGTACAAGATATCTTGACGTTATAAGAGCGCGGATAAAAGAAATGTTTCCACAGTGTGAAGTTGTGGTTGATAAGCAGATTACCGCAACAATGGCAATCCATACAGGCCCCGGACTTATCGGTGTCGGTGTATTATTTGAATGATGACTTAATTTTATTAAGAGTTTCCTTCGGGAAGCTCTTTTTTCTTGCTTGTAATAATATGTATTTGGTACAATTATAAGCGGAAATGGGGCGATATTATGAACAACGGTTACGGACAGCAGATTGTGTCAACAAAGGCAAATACTTTATATGCCTTGAGTAAAGTTATCAAAAAATCCAAAATAGAAAAAATGTATATTCTTCCTGTGGCAGAATTTGAGAACAACAGGGAAAATGTTCTTCGTGACATAACGGAGACATACGGTGGAGAGCAGATAATTGTGAGAAGCTCTTCCTCAAAAGAGGACAGTTTTAAGACTTCCAATGCAGGCCATTATGAAAGCATACTTGGAATCAATTCCGGTGACAGTGAGCAGGTAAATTCCGCCATTGAGAAGGTTATCGCAAGTTATCAGAAAGATATAGAGATTCTTGACCATGAGCAGATTCTTGTCCAGAGGCAGGCGCAGAACGTAAAATTCAGCGGAGTCATCTTTACAAGAGACATACAGGGAAACAGACCTTATTATCTTATAAATTACGATGACCAGGGTTCTACCGATTCAGTTACAAGCGGCAGCGGTGGCAAGACCCTCTGGATCGTAAAAAATGCTTCAATCAGTGAAATTGACGAACCCTGGGGAAAATTAATCGATGCGGTACAGGAAATAGAATTATTCCTTAATGGTATGGCACTTGATATAGAATTTGCCATAAATGAAAAGGGCGAAATCATTATTTTCCAGGTCAGACCTCTTGTTGCCAGTTATAAACAGGTCCAGAAAATGGATGACGGTGATTTTTTTTCAAGGATTAAAGGCATAAAAGAACAGTACAATAATAACAAAAGTGTACTTAACGGCAGAACAATGATGTTTTCCGATATGGCATTCTGGAATCCTTCAGAAATAATAGGCAGCAACCCAAGAAGCCTTGAGTATTCACTTTATGAAGAAATACTTCTTAAACATGCGTGGAATCAGGGAATTGCCGAGATTGGCTACAGGAGACTTCCCAATAAACTTATGTTCAAATTAGGAAATAAACCATATATAAGCGTGGAATATTCTTTTTACAGCCTGCTGCCACAAAGTCTGGACGAGAAACTTGCATTAAAGCTCGTTGACTTTTACTGTAATAAATTAAAAAAAGACCTGACGGCACATGATAAAATTGAATTTGAAATCGCATATACTACATACGATTTCTGCACGGAAAAAAACAGCCGCGAGCTGTTAGAAAATGGGTTTTCAAAAGAGGAAAGAGATACTTTTTTAAAAGCACTTTTTACACTCACAAATGATTGTCTTACCGGCTTTAAAGAACTTACGGATAAAGATCTTTTATCTCTTAAGTTAATGGATAACATCAGACAGCCGATTGAGGAAGCCCTTGATGCAGGCGGACTTTCCACAAAAGAAATGTTCCGCTCCATAATGATACTCCTTGACGCAATAACAAGATACGGAACTCCACAGTTTACGAGACAGGCAAGACTGGCATTTATGGCAAGGGCTTTTTGCAGGACACTTGTTTTTGCAGGATATTTTACGGACGAAGAGATGGATAATTTTACAAAATCCATTAATACAATATCCTCCGAGTTTGACAATGACTTTGAAAGATACTCTGTGGGTAAAATGTCAATGGAGGATTTTAATAAAAAATACGGACATTTAAGAAGCGGAACCTACGATATAAGGACGGACAGATATGATAAGATGAATTTCAGACCTGTTTCCAACAGACGCAAGGACCAGTTAAAAAATAACGGTATAAAAACTTTAGACCGTGAGAAACTAAAAAAAGCCATAGATGAAGTTGGATTTAATGTTACACCTGAGGAATTTATCGAATTTCTGAAAAGTGCAATTAAACAGAGGGAATATTTCAAATTTGAATTTACAAGGTCATTAAGTCTTGTGCTTGAACTGTTAATCAACATAGGAAATGACATTGATATAAAAAGAAGAGACTTGTCATGGCTCAATGTAGATGATATTATGGAATGCGTCAGTACTGCTGACCCTGCTTCGCTCAGACAGGAACTGATAAACAGAATTAACGGCAGGCGGCAGGAAAACAGTTTTAACCGTAATATTATTATGCCTGCAGTAATTACAGATGAAAGAGATATAGATTTTATACCGGTTGCAGAGGCAAGACCTAACTTTATAACAGCCAGACATATTGAAGGTGAGGTTATCGTTCTTGAAGATGAGCCGGATGCAGACATCAGGGACAAAATAGTTGCAATACCTAAAGCCGATCCCGGTTACGAATGGATTTTTACCAAGGGAATCAAAGGTTTTATAACAAAGTATGGCGGTGTTGCATCCCATATGGCGATAAGATGTGCGGAATTTGAAATCCCCGCAGCAATCGGATGTGGTGAAAAGATATATGATTACGTTACTTCAACATCATATCTTGATATGGATTGTCGTAACGGCAAGATAGAAGAGGGTATCCAGTACAAAAACCTTCGTGCTCTTATTACACAGCGTGAAGGTGTCAACCAATATGGCGACCCCACTGATATACTTGAATCGGCTTATGTAAGATTTTATGAGCTGTTAGGTTTTATACCTGTTCCGGTGTCTAATCATACCAAGAATTTTGAAAGGCTTTTTGACGAAAAAGTAGATCTGCTTATAGTTGTAGGTGGAGGTTCCCTTGATTCAAGGTACTATGACAAAAAACATGATGATGAATTACAGCCTCACAGAGATGCGATGGAAGAGAAATTAATAAGATATTGCATATCACATGGGATTCCTATTATTGCAACCTGCAGAGGTATGCAGTATATTAATGTATTATTTGGAGGCAAGCTTCATTATCACCCTAAATTAAAGGTAAAGAGACCTCGTGGTGAGGACCATAAAGTATTTCTTGTCAAGGAAAACAGAGAGATTTATGTAAACAACTATCACAAGGATTGCATTTTTACGGATAATCTGGCGCCATGTTTTACACCGGTTGCCGTAGATAAGGAAAATGATGTTGTGGAAGCTTACGAATCAGAGGCAATGAAGATACTTGCCTTACAGTGGCATCCCGAAAGAAGATTTGAGACCGCCAATGCACTTGAAGAAACAAGAAAGATTGTGTTAGATTTTATAAGAAAGCATATAGGGTAAAAGAAATGTATGATGGAATAATTTTTGATATGGACGGAACAATATGGGATTCCAGGGAAACGATTGTAAAAGCATGGAATGATGAGCTTAAAGCACAGGGCATAGACCGTGTGATTACGGTTTCTGAACTTACAGGCTATATGGGACTTACGATGGATGCAATAGCGGAAGGTATTTTCCCTGACAAAAAGTATTCCGAGACAAAACATATATTTGATAAGATGTACGAAAGGGAAAATGAATATCTGCGGAAAAAAGGCGCTATACTTTACCCTGATGTAATATCTACCCTTAAAGAACTTAAGAAAAAAGGCTACAGGCTTTTTATAGTGAGTAATTGTCAGTCAGGATATATAGAAGCTTTTCTTGAATATTACAAGATTAACGATTATATTGAAGATATAGAATGTTTCGGCAATAATGACCTTCCTAAATGGGACAATATTGCGCTTATAATTAAAAGAAATAATCTTAAGAATCCCGTTTATGTGGGAGACATTGATAATGACAGAATCGCAGCCGGAAAAGCCGGTGCAGATTTTATATATGCTGAATACGGATTTGGTGATGTTAAAAAATACGATGACATCATATACAGGTTCGGAGACTTACTAAGAATAGGAGAAGAAAAATGATTTTAGCAATGTCAACATCGAATATCTGTATTCTGATTTCAATAACTGTATATCTTATATTTGTTGTTTTAATCGGATTCAAATATTCAAAAGAAAGTAACTCGGTAGATGAGTATTATCTCGGAGGAAGAAAATTAGGACCTCTTGTTACGGCAATGAGTGCCGAGGCTTCGGATATGAGCAGCTGGCTTTTGATGGGGCTTCCGGGACTGGCTTATGCTACCGGTATTGCAAGTCCTTTATGGACAGCTATCGGATTAGCCATTGGTACATATGTCAACTGGCTTGTGGTAGCAAAGAGACTCAGGAGATATTCACAGGTAACGGAGGCAATAACAATACCTGATTTCTTTTCGAGAAGATATCATGATAAATACAATATCCTTATGGGAATCTCAGCTGTAGTAATTATAATATTTTTTGTTCCTTATACAGCATCGGGATTTGCGGCATGCGGTAAACTCTTCGGTACAATATTCAATGTAGATTATTTTACAGCCATGGTAATAAGCGCAGCGGTAATTGTCATATATACTACATTAGGCGGATTCCTGGCAGCCAGTACTTCTGACTTTATCCAGAGTGTTATAATGACAATAGCACTTGTAATTGTTCTTTCATATGGAGTAATCCATGCGGGAGGATTTGAACCTGTTATTGATAATGCAAAGAACCTTCCGGGATTTCTTGATATGTTCCATTCATATAACGGAACAGCCAAGCCGGATAATTTCAGTGCTTTAAGCATTGTTTCAACACTTGCCTGGGGATTGGGATATTTTGGTATGCCTCACATTCTATTAAGATTTATGGCAATTAAAGACGAGGATAAACTTAAAGTATCAAGAAGAGTGGCTTCAATATGGGTTGTTATTTCCCTTGCAATTGCAGTATTTATCGGTGTAATGGGTGTTTCAGTCAGTGAGAGAGGAATTATACCTGCATATGCCAATAACAGTGAAGCAGAGAGAATCATTGTTCATATAGCAAAAGCTATAAGTAACCATGGTATACTTCCTGCACTTGTGGGAGGTCTTATCCTTGCAGGTATACTTGCTTCAACAATGTCAACTGCGGATTCACAGCTCCTTGCGGCATCCTCAAGTGTGTCACATAATATTTTTTCGGGACTGTTCCATATTAAGATGGGCAAAAAAATGCCGGTAATAATTGCAAGGATATCGGTTGTTTTAATTGCGGTTGTAGCCGTATTTATTGCAAGAAATCCTGAAAGCTCCGTATTTGAGATAGTCAGCTTTGCATGGGCAGGCTTTGGTGCTGCATTCGGACCTGTTGTACTGTTTTCTTTATTCTGGAAGAGAACAACATTGTGGGGTGCTCTTGCAGGTATGGTTTCAGGTGGTGCCATGGTATTTATCTGGAAATATGTAATAGCAGGTTTCGGAGGAGTGTTTGCGATTTATGAACTCCTTCCGGCATTTTTAGTGTCTTCCATACTTATTATTGTTGTAAGTCTTCTTACAAAGAAACCTTCAGAAGATATAGTGAAAGAATTTGAATTAGCGAAAAGCAAAGAAAAAATCTGATAAATATATTTGTAACGTTAGGAGAAAAAATTGGACGACAAGACATCAGGAAAGCACATAATTAAACAGGGCACAATTCTTGCAGCGGCTTCTGTAATATCAAGAATTATTGGCATGCTTTACAGAAGTCCGATGGCAGCTGTTATAGGTGATAAAGGAAACGGATTATACAGTTTCGCATTTGAAATATATTCGATTGCACTAATTCTTTCATCTTACAGCATGCCATTAGCCGTTTCTAAATTGCTGTCTGCCCGTTTTGCGAAAAAAGAGTACAAAAACGCAGATAAAATTTATAAATTTGCATATATTTTTGCTGCTGTGTCAGGTATGGTAATGGCTCTTATTCTTTTCTTCGGAGCAGGAACCATAGAAAGACTGTCGGGCCATGAAGGACTGGCACTGCCTTTAAAAGTTCTTGCACCTACTGTTTTTGTCGTAGCGTTAGCGGGAACGATAAGAGGATTTTTTCAGAGCAGGAATACAATGATGCCTACTGCAGTTTCACAACTTGCAGAGCAGATTATCAATGCCATTGTAAGCATTGTGGCAGCAGTAATACTTGTCAGATTTGCAGCAAATGAATTTGATAAAGCAAGATATGGTGCAGCAGGCGGTACAATAGGAACATTATTTGGCGCGTTATCAAGCCTTATGTTCCTTATATTCCTGTTCGTTATATATAAACCAAGAATGAAAAAGCACCTGAGCCATGATAAAGTGGGTGTAACGGTTTCCAATGAGGAAGTGCTTAAACTTATTGTTGCTACCATAGTTCCCGTAATACTCAGCCAGACGGTATACCAGTCCATAGGCGTAGTTGACGGTTTTATGTTCGGTAATCTGTACAAGGGCAGTGATTCGACAGCACTTTATGGTATATACAGCTCCAAGTACAGACTTATGGTAAATGTTCCTAACGCTATATCTTCAGCTCTTGCTTCATCAATGATTCCTTCATTGGTTTCGTTGTATACACTTAAGAACTTTGTAGAGTTCAGGGCAAGGCTTAAGACATCCGTTAAGTTTAATATGATAATAGCTTTCCCTTGTGCCTTCGGAATTTCGGCACTTTCAGGAATGATTATGAAACTTCTGTTTCCTACAACGGATACGGTTATATCAGGCAGGATGTTAATGTATGGTTCGGTTGCGGTATTGTTTTATGCATTGTCTACGGTAACCAATGCGGCGTTACAGGGAATGGACAGGATGAGACTTCCGGTGAGACATGCGGCAATATCACTTCTCATACACATTCCGTTAATGGTTATACTTCTTAAATTTACAAAACTCGGAGCGCATGCCCTTGTAATAGGCAATATAATATATCCGCTGATTGTCTGTGCTCTCAACTGGGCATCGGTTGCAAGATATGCCAACTACAGGCAGGAGGTTAAAACAACGTTTATAATTCCGCTTCTGGCTTCATCAGTAATGTGGATTGAAACATTCTGTCTAAGCAGGCTTATGGCTAAAGTGCTTCCTGTGAATTACGTTACCAATGCTCTGATAACGATTATATGTATTGTAAATGCATGTCTTGTATATTTTATAATGCTGTTTGTTCTTAAAGGTGTGACAAGGGAAGAACTCAAGGAATTCCCAATGGGTGGACGAATGGCAAAATTTGCAGATAAATTAAAAATAAAATTCTAAAAAAACCATTGGTACAAGGTATGTGCCAATGGTTTTTTAATTATTTGCTGTAATTCAAAGCAGCTTCAATAAATCCCTTGAACAGAGGATGCGGTCTGTTTGGCCTTGATTTAAGTTCAGGATGTGCCTGGGTAGCAACAAACCAAGGATGATCTTTTAATTCTATCATTTCAACAATTCTTCCGTCAGGAGAAATGCCGGACAATACCATACCGTTTTCTGTAAGAACATTTCTGTAATCGTTGTTGACTTCATAACGGTGACGGTGACGTTCTGCAATTTCTTTTGTGCCGTAAAGACGGTAAGCAAGGGAATTTTCATCAAGTACACAAGGATATGAACCCAGTCTTAAAGTGCCGCCGATATCATTTATACCTTCCTGGTCAGGCATAAGGTGTATAACAGGATGGCGTGTATCAGGGTTGAGCTCTACGCTGTGTGCATCATTATATCCGATAACATTACGAGCGAATTCAACGATTGACAACTGCATACCGAGGCAGAGTCCGAGGAAAGGTATTTTATTTTCTCTTGCATATTTTATGGCAGATATTTTACCCTCAATTCCTCTGTCACCGAAACCTCCGGGAACAAGGATTCCGCTTACATCCGATAAAATTTCGGCAGCATTGTCATTAGTAACCGTTTCAGAATCAACCCACTTAATTTCTACATCGGCTGAGTTGGCCACACCGCCATGTTTCAAAGCTTCAACAACACTTATATAAGCATCATGAAGGGAGATGTATTTGCCGACAAGGGCAACCTTGACTTTTTTGGTAGGATTTTTCCATGCGTGGCACATATTTTCCCACTCTTCAAGGTCAGGCTTAGGGCAATCAAGGTGAAGACACTCACATACAACCTCGGCAAGATGTTCTTTTTCCATGGCAAGCGGAGCTTCATAAAGGATGTCCACATCAAGGTTCTGAAGAACGTGTGAGCTTGGGAGGTTGCAGAAAAGAGAAATCTTATCTTTGATATTATTGTCAAGAGGGACTTCTGTTCTGCATACGATGATATCAGGCTGTATGCCCATTCCCTGAAGTTCCTTAACACTTGCCTGTGTAGGCTTTGTTTTGATTTCGCCTGAGGCCTTAAGGAAAGGAATAAGTGTTACATGGATTAGTATTGCATTTTCCTTGCCTACATCATGCTGGAACTGACGGATTGATTCGAGGAAAGGCTGGCTTTCGATATCGCCAACTGTACCGCCTACTTCTATAATTGCAATTTTTGTATCTTTTGTGGAATAGTCGTCTCTGAAGAAACGGCTCTTTATTTCATTGGTGATATGAGGGATGACCTGGACTGTACCGCCGCCAAAATCACCGCGTCGTTCTTTTTGTATTACCGACCAGTAAATCTTACCTGTTGTGACATTTGAGCGTTTAGTAAGATTTTCATCAATAAATCTCTCATAATGACCTAAATCAAGGTCAGTTTCGGCACCATCATCTGTAACGAAAACCTCTCCGTGCTGGATTGGATTCATTGTGCCGGGGTCGATGTTGATATACGGATCAAATTTCTGCATTGTGACTGAGTATCCTCTGGACTTAAGCAGACGGCCAAGGGAGGCTGCAGTAATACCTTTGCCTAATCCGGAAACAACACCACCTGTAACGAATACATATTTAACTGGCATTTTCTTTTGCTCCTATCTTATAAATAAAATAAAATATATCACTTTATTTTGAATAAATCCATAGGAAAATGAGAAAAAATAATTTATTGATTTATATTGAAGAAATTACTATAATTATTTAAGTAAAACTACCATTAAACAGAGAGGAAGTTGTAAGCACAGGATGAATAACGACTATAACAATAATAATTACAATAATAGCAACAATAACTACAACCGTGACAATAACGGGAATAACAATAATGACAGAGGCAATAAAAAAGGACCGAGAGTAGGAATAACGGTTCTTGGTATTATCATAGCAATAGTAATAACTTATCTCGGAGTTTCTTTTGTCAAGAGTTGTATCAAAAAAGCCACAACAAAGGAAATCAGTTATTCAAGATTTCTTGAACTTATTGATGAGAATGGAATTTCATCGGTTGAATACAGCAGTGACCAGATAACAATCATTCCTAAAGAACAGCCGGTAAGCGGACTTACAGTAAAGTATTATACAGGATATATTTATGACGAAGATGTATTTAACAAATTAAAGTCCATGGATGGGGTGGAAATCAACCGCGCCATAGAGGATACAGGGTCGTCTGTATTTAACTTTATAATTATATATGTGCTTCCGTTTGTAATTTTCTGGCTTTTGCTGAGTTTTGTATTCAAAAGAGTTGCGGCAAGCGGCGGGGGAATTATGGGTGTCGGAAAATCCAACGCCAAGATTTATATGCAGCAGAAAACAGGAGTTACTTTTAAAGATGTTGCGGGACAGGAAGAAGCAAAGGAATCTGTAAAAGAAATCGTTGACTTCCTTCACAACCCTGCAAAATATACCGCAATTGGAGCAAAACTTCCAAAGGGTGCACTTTTAGTAGGACCTCCGGGAACCGGTAAGACACTTCTTGCAAAAGCCGTTGCAGGTGAGGCAGGAGTACCGTTCTTCTCGCTGTCAGGTTCGGACTTTGTTGAAATGTTTGTGGGCGTAGGTGCGTCAAGAGTCAGGGATTTATTTAAACAGGCTATTGCTGCTGCACCATGTATTATATTCATAGATGAAATTGATGCCATAGGTAAGAGCAGGGATTCCCAGTTCGGTGGTAATGACGAAAGAGAACAGACACTTAACCAGCTCCTTTCGGAGATGGATGGTTTTGATTCTTCAAAGGGTGTACTTATCCTTGCAGCAACCAACAGACCTGAGGTTCTTGATAAGGCATTATTAAGACCGGGCCGTTTTGACAGAAGAATTATCGTTGATAAACCCGACCTTAAGGGAAGACTTGATACACTTAAAGTACATTCAAAGGATGTTCTTATGGATGAATCCGTAGACCTTGAAGCAATTGCACTGGCTACGGCAGGTGCGGTAGGCTCAGACCTTGCCAATATTATCAACGAGGCAGCTATTAACGCTGTTAAACATCACAGACGTGCAGTCAACCAGGAAGATCTTTTTGAATCGGTTGAAGTGGTTATAGCAGGTAAGGAAAAGAAAGACCGCATTCTCGGTAAAGAAGAGAAGAAGATGGTTGCATATCACGAAGTAGGACATGCTCTTGTAACCGCACTTACCAAAGATGCAGAACCCGTACAGAAGATTACTATTGTACCAAGAACAATGGGATCATTGGGATATACGATGCAGGTTCCTGAAGAAGAAAAATATCTCTATAAGAAAGAAGAACTTGAAGCTAAGATTCTTACACTTCTTGGTGGACGTGCAGCAGAAGAAATTATTTTCGGAACAATGACAACCGGAGCATCCAATGATATAGAAAGAGCCACAAAATTAGCCAGAACGATGATAAGCCAGTACGGAATGTCAGACAGACTGGGAATTGCAGGCTTTGAAGCAATTGAGAACAAGTATCTTGACGGCAAAACAACACTTAACTGCTCTGATAAGACAGCAGCAGTTATTGATGAAGAAGTAATTAAGATGCTTAAGGAATCTTATATTAAGACAAAAGGAATGCTTCAGAATAATCTGGAATGTCTCCATAAAGTATCTGAATACCTTCTTGAAAAGGAAAGTATTACAGGTAAGGAATTTATGGAAATAGTTAATTCCGTAAAAAATAAGAACGAAGAAAGTGATAATAATGATTGATTTACATCTTCATCTTGACGGCTCCCTGAGACCTGAAACGGCGTGGGAGCTGTTTTACGATAAAGGAATATTTGATTCCCTTGAAAACGTCAGAAAATCATTCAGTGTGAGTGACGAATGCACGGATCTTAATGAATATCTTAAATGTTTTGATTATCCTCTTATGCTTTTACAAAAAGAAGATAATATTGTAAGGGCGGTAAAAGAACTGGGAGAGGATTTAGCCAAAGAAGGAACTGATTATGCAGAAATAAGGTTTGCACCGATGTTTTCCACTAAGGAAGGACTTTCGATGGAGGCGGTAACAGAGGCTGCCATAGAAGGGGCAGGACAGGCAGAAAGAGAGAACGGGATAAGGCTGAATCTTATACTTTGCTGTATGAGAGGAGCTTCCGTTAAAGATAATCTTCATACCGTTGAATGTGCCGGAAAATATCTTAATAACAAGGTGTGTGCACTGGATCTGGCAGGTGCGGAGGGACTGTATGCAACTTCGTTATACGAAGAAGTCTTCAAGAAAGCAGGCAGGCTTGGTATACCTTTTACCATACATGCCGGAGAAGCAGCGGGACCTGAAAGTATATGGACAGCAATTAAATTCGGAGCATCAAGAATAGGACATGGAATAAGAAGTATTGAGGATGAAAGACTAGTGGAATATCTTGCAAAGCATGAAATTCCAATTGAAGTGTGCCCAATAAGCAATATGCAGACAAAAGTATATGATGATATAAAAAAATATCCTCTAAAACGTTTACTGGATAACGGTGTTCATGCTACACTTAATACGGATAACAGAACGGTAAGCAATACCTGTCTTTTAAAGGAACGTTCCTTTGTAAAAGATAAGTTAGGCCTGACTGACCAGGATATTGAATTGATGGAGAATTACTCAGAAAAAGCAGCGTTTAATATAGGCTGATTATAAGAGGACATGATATATGTACGATGGTTTTTTTGACATAGAAGAAGAACTTAAAAAGCTTCCGGACAAACCGGGGGTATATATAATGCACGATGAAAAAGACGAAATCATTTATGTAGGCAAGGCAATAAGCCTGAAAAACAGGGTAAGACAGTATTTTCAGTCATCAAGAAATCATACCAACAAAATAAAACAGATGGTTTCCAATATCCGCAGATTTGAGTATATTATTACGGATTCAGAGTTAGAGGCACTTGTATTGGAGTGTAATCTGATAAAATTACACAGACCCAGATATAACACCATGCTTAAGGATGATAAGACATATCCTTTTATAAAAATAACAGTGAATGAACCCTTTCCACGTATCATATCTTCAAGAGAGATGAAAAGGGACAAAGCAAGATACTTCGGACCGTTTACCAGTGGTAAGGCGGTCAATGATACTATAGAGCTGCTTAATAAGACTTACGGCATAAGAACCTGCAGACGTAATCTTCCAAAGGACACAGGCAAAGAAAGACCATGTCTTAATTATCATATAGGCCAGTGTACAGCTCCATGCCAGGGATATATTTCTCAGGAAGACTACGGAAAACTTATTGACCAATGTATAGACTTCCTTGAAGGAAGGTATAATGGCATTACCAGGAAACTTACCGGACTTATGTATGAAGCTTCGGAAAAAATGGAATTTGAGCAGGCTGCCGCATACAGGAATATGCTTGAAAGCGTTAAATTTGTATCACAGAAGCAGAAAATTACCAACAGCGATATGCAGGACAGGGACATTGTAGCTGCGTCAATAGATTATAAGGACTGTGTGGTGCAGGTGTTTTTCATAAGAAACGGCAAGATGATAGGAAGAGAGCATTACCATATGCGCCTTGCCGGAGACGAAAAACGTTCGGAGATTATCACCGATTTTATAAAACAGTATTACGCCGGAACACCGTATATTCCACCGGAAATCATGCTGCAGGAAAATCTCATTGATGAGGAGCTTATCGGCAGGTGGCTTACGGAAAGGGCAGGACATAATGTAAAATTCCTTGTCCCAAAGAGAGGACAGAAAGAAAAACTTGTTGAACTTGCGGAGAAAAATGCCAATATGGTACTTAATCAGGACAGGGAAAAAATTCTCAAAGAAGAAGCAAGAACAACCGGTGCAGTTAAAGAAATCGAAAGACTTACAGGCTTACATGATATCCACAGAATGGAAGCCTTTGATATATCCAATATAAGCGGAGCACAGCCTGTAGGTTCAATGGTTGTGTTTACAGACGGAAGACCAAGAAAAAATGATTACAGAAAGTTCCGTATCAAAACAGTAACGGGACCGGATGATTATTCGTCAATGCGGGAGGTTCTGACAAGAAGGCTTACCCATGAAAGTGACAGCAGTTTTGATATTAAGCCTGACCTTATTATGATGGATGGCGGTAAGGGACAGGTTAATATAGCTTTAGAAGTGTTAAATGACCTTAATATTTCAATTCCTGTATGCGGAATGGTAAAAGATGATAACCACAGAACGAGAGCTTTATGGTATAATGGAAAAGAAGTGGAAATTAATACCGGAAGTGAAGCTTTCAAACTGATTACGAGAATACAGGATGAGGCACACCGGTTTGCCATTGAGTTTCACCGTAATTTAAGAAGCAGGGAACAGGTTAAGTCAATACTTGATGATATTGACGGAATCGGGCCGGTAAGGCGTAAGGCATTAATGAAGCATTTTAAGGATATTGATGTAATAAAAAAAGCATCAGTAGAGGAACTTTGCGATGTTCCTTCAATGAATCTGGCAGCAGCCGAAAAAGTACACGAATTTTTTAACAAACAGGAAAGGGGTACATAATGAGCGAAGAATTAAAAGTAGAAAAAATTATTGAAAAAATGGACCTGAAAATACTTACACCGGATATTGATGTAGGCAGCAAGGTTGTAATGGTGCCTGACATTAACAGACCGGCATTGCAGCTCGCAGGCTTTTTTGACCATTTTGATAACGAAAGAGTCCAGATTATAGGACGAGTTGAAGCTGCATATATGAAGCAGATGAGTGATGATGACAAAAGAGAAAGATATGACCGCCTTTTGTCATATAATATACCATGTATCATATATTGCCGTAATGAAGTACCTGATGAACTGATGATTGAAGCAGCAAGAAAATATAAGATTCCTCTTTTACAGGCAAGTCAGGTAACATCATCTTTTGAAGCAGAGATTATCAGATGGATGAAGGTTGAACTTGCACCTACAATTTCAATACATGGCGTGCTTGTGGATGTATATGGTGAAGGCGTTCTCATTACAGGTGAAAGCGGAATAGGAAAAAGCGAGGCGGCACTGGAACTTATAAAGCGAGGACACCGTCTTGTAACAGATGATGTTGTTGAAATCAGAAAAGTAAGTGACGAGACTCTTATAGGAACAGCACCTGAGATAACAAGACATTTTATTGAATTAAGAGGTATCGGAATCATTGATGTAAAGACACTTTTCGGTGTTGAGAGCGTTAAGGAAACACAGGGAATAGATATGGTAATCCATCTTGAAGACTGGGACAAAGAAAAGGAATATGACAGATTTGGTCTTGAAGAAGAATATACGGAAATTCTCGGTAATAAAGTAGTATGTCATAATCTTCCTGTAAGACCGGGACGTAACCTTGCAGTAATAGTTGAATCTGCGGCAGTCAACTGGAGACAGAAGAAGATGGGTTACAATGCGGCCAGAGAATTATATAACAGAGTACAGAACAGTATTAACAGAAAAGAATAGAATTAAGGAGAACAGCAAATGGGAAAATTATGTTTTGGCGTTGACCTTGGCGGTACAACAGTAAAGATGGGCGTATTTACAGTGGAAGGTTCATTGCTTTCAGACTGGGAGATACCTACAAGAAAAGAGGAAAAAGGTAAATATATTCTTGATGATATTGCAGAATCAATCAAGGCAAAAATTGAAGAAGAAGCTATTTCACCGGAGGATGTTGTTGGTGTGGGAATCGGTGTTCCGGGCCCTGTTACTTCAACAGGCATAGTAAAAGGCTGTGTTAATCTCGGCTGGGGTGATGTCCCTGTAGAAGAGATACTTAAAGACAAAACAGGTTTTATGGCAAAAGCAGGTAATGATGCCAATGTTGCAGCTCTTGGCGAGTTATGGCAGGGTGGCGGAAAAGGCTATGCCAACCTTGTAATGCTTACTCTCGGAACAGGCGTAGGCGGCGGAATTGTCCTTGACAGCAAAATCGTTACAGGAAGCCACGGAGCAGCGGGTGAACTTGGACATATGCCTGTTGTATACGATGAAACGGAATATTGCGGCTGCGGTAAAAAAGGATGTCTTGAACAGGTGGCATCCGCAACAGGTATTGTAAAAGAAACCAAAAAACTTCTTGCCTCAGAAAAGATGCCATCTTCACTCAGGGATTTAAAAGAATTTACAGCTAAGGATGTGTTTGATGCAGCAAAGGCGGGAGACGAGCTTGCGCTTATTTCTGTTAATAAACTTGCGGAATACCTTGGAATAGCCATGTCACATATAGCATGTGTTGTAGACCCTGATGTGTTCTTAGTAGGCGGTGGCGTATCAAAAGCAGGAGATTTCCTTATTGATGCAATCAGCAGATATTATGTTGAAAAAGCATTCCATCAGTGCAGAAAAACACCGATTAAACTTGCAACTCTCGGAAACAGTGCAGGTATTTACGGTGCAGCAAAGCTTGTATTATAATCCGTATAAAATGGAGGAACTTTTATGGATTTTTTATCCGCAATAAAAAGTATTGCCGGAGAAGAGTGTATATTTTGCAATGAAATGATGTCGGACCACACCACTTTTAAAGTGGGTGGACCGGCAAAATATTTTGTGGTGCCTTATAGGGCAGAGGATATAAAAAAATATATACTGGCAGCAGAAGAATACAAAATACCATATTATGTTATCGGGAATGGAAGCAATTTACTGGTATCAGATAAAGGCTATGACGGAATGATAATAATGCTTGGGCGTGACCTGGGCAATATAACCGTAAACGGTGACAGGATTACGGCAGAAGCGGGAACTTCACTTGCCAGGCTTTTTAATACGGCAAGGAGACATTCTCTTTCGGGACTGGAATTTGCGGCAGGAATACCGGGAACACTTGGGGGCGCATGTTATATGAATGCAGGCGCATACGGCGGTGAGATGAAAGATGTGCTTACGAAAGTTGTAACGATTGACAGACAGGGCAATACCCATGAATATAAGCAGGGTGAAATGGAACTGTCATACAGAAACAGCATTTTCATACGGAAACAGGAGATAATCCTGTCGGCAGAAATGAAACTGTGCAAAGGCGATGTGGAGAAAATGACGCATAAAGTCAATGAACTCTTAGAAAAGCGTAAAGAAAAACAACCTCTTGAATATCCAAGTGCGGGAAGTACTTTTAAAAGACCGGAGGGAGATTTTGCAGGCAGGCTTATTGAAGAATGCGGACTTAAAGGGAAAGGCGTCAACGGTGCCGAGGTTTCAGAAAAACATGCAGGCTTTATTATCAACAGAAACAACGCAACAGCCAGAGACATATATGATACCATTAATCTTGTAATAGATACGGTTCTGGAAAAAACAGGTATAAAACTAGAGCCTGAAGTAAGATTATTGGGAGATTTTAGTGGGAACACTTGACGAAAGGTGTAATATGTTGTAATAATTAAGTTTGTTGCTACCTTTATACATGGAGAGATGATTATGAAAATTGTAATAGTAACAGGAATGTCGGGAGCAGGAAAAAGAACTGCACTTAAAGTATTGGAAGATGCCGGATATTATTGCGTTGACAATCTTCCTGTGGAACTTGTTTTGAAATTTGTGGAACTTGCTATGGCAAGCAGCAGACAGGTTAATATTGCAATCGGAGTTGATGTGCGTGTAGGCGATACATTTTCGGATCTCACTAAGGTGCTTGAGCGTATGCAGCACAGAAAGTACGAATATGAAGTCCTTTTTCTGGATGCCGACGACGAAGTCCTTGTAAAACGTTATAAAGAGACAAGACGTAATCATCCTCTGGCAGGAGACCATCGTGTCATAGAGGGTATCCAAAAAGAAAGAGAAGAACTTGCCTTTATCAAGGATAAGGCAGATTATATTATAGATACAAGTACATTGCTTACAAGGGATCTTAAGCAGGAACTTGAAAAAATATTCGTAGATGATGAGAATTTTAAAAACCTTATGGTAACAATTCTCTCATTTGGATTTAAGTATGGAATTCCGGAGGATGCGGACCTTGTGTTTGATGTACGTTTTCTTCCTAATCCGTATTACATTGATGAACTGAAGCCTCTTACCGGCAATGATAAGCCTATCAAGGATTATGTTATGGGATTTGACATAGCACATCAGTTTCTTGAGAAACTTACCGATATGATAGAATTCCTTATTCCTAATTATATACTTGAAGGCAAGAACAGACTTGTAATTGCCATAGGATGTACAGGTGGGAGACACAGATCAGTTACCCTTGCCAATGAGTTATATAACAGACTTGAGGGCGGGGAATATGGTATTAAGATAGACCATAGAGATATTAATCTCGATACCAAGACTAAAAGATAGAGGAAAATGGTTATGTCTTTTTCTCACAAAGTAAAAGATGAGCTGGTAACGGTTGTGCCGGGAGCCAGACATTGTCAGATAGCGGAAATCGCTGCGATTATCAGTATGAATGGTGATATATATACAGACTGTCACGGAAGACATTGTATCAGGATACAGTCCGAAAGGATGGCTGTGGTAAGTAAATGCCAGAGGCTGATATGTAAAGCGTTTTCATATATAACCGGATCAACGGTCAGGAGAAACCGTGAAACGGGCAATACTGTATATACCATATGGGTGAAAGATTCAGACGTTGCAATTAAAATACTTCATGCAACCAAGCTGATGGATGTGGATGGCAGTATTAACAGGGATTTATCCCTGGTAAGTATTATGGGTATAAGCAGCATGTGCTGCAAAAGAGCATTTTTAAGAGGAGCATTTCTTGCAGGAGGGTCACTATCGGATCCTGAGAAATCGTATCACTTTGAAATTGTATCTTCAGGAAAGGAAAAAGCCTCCCAGATAGCGGATGCGATGAATTCTTTTCATCTGGATGCAAGAATCGTTGAAAGACGTAAATCATATGTGGTATACCTGAAGGAGGGTGCCCAGATAGTTGATATGCTTAATGTAATGGGTGCACGCATAGCCTTAATGGATCTTGAAAATGTCAGGGTGCTTAAGGAGGTTCGTAACTCTGTGAACCGTCAGGTGAATTGTGAAACAGCTAACCTTAACAAGACTATTCAAGCAGCGGTAAAACAGACAGAGGATATATGCTATATAAGAGATCATATGGGGCTTAACAGCCTTCCGGACGGTCTTTGTGAAATAGCAAAGATAAGACTACAATATCCGGATACTCCGTTAAAAGATTTGGGAACAATGTTATCAGTTCCCCTTGGTAAATCAGGAGTAAATCACAGACTTAGAAAGATAAGCCAGATAGCAGACAGTCTCAGAGAAAAAAATGGTATGGCACCAGGAGGAATTATTAATGATAACGAAAAACATGAAAATTGAGATTTCAACAGGATTAGAAGCAAGACCGGTTGCAGTATTTGTACAGGTTGCAAGTCAGTTTGAAAGTTCCATTTATGTTGAGGTTGGTAACAAAAAAGTTAATGCAAAGAGCATTATGGGAATGATGACATTAGGACTTGATGCCGGAGAAGAAGTGCTTGTAAGTGCTGCCGGAAACGATGAAAATGATGCTATTGCAGAAATTGAAAAATACTTAAGCGCAAAGTAATATGTAATATATGAACTGCTGTACCGGATGGTGCAGCAGTTTTTTGGAGGTATTTATGTCATTTACACATTTACATGTACATACGGAATACAGCCTTCTTGACGGCTCGGGAAAAATTGAAGAAATAACAGCAAGGGCAAAAGAACTTGGAATGGACAGCCTTGCCATAACGGACCACGGTGTAATGTATGGTGTGATTGATTTTTACAGGGCAGCCCGTAATGTGGGAATCAAGCCGATTCTTGGCTGCGAGGTATATGTAGCACCGGGCTCCCGTTTTGAAAAAGAACCGGGAATAAGTGATGACAGATATTACCATTTGATTTTACTTGCAGAAAACAATACCGGATATGCTAACCTTATGAAAATTGTGTCTAAAGGTTTTGTTGACGGTTTTTATTATAAACCCAGAGTGGATTATGAAGTCCTTGAGGAGTATTCCGAGGGAATAATATGTTTAAGCGCATGCCTTGCAGGAGAGGTGCAGAAGCTTCTTGCAAGAAATCTTTATGAAGAAGCCTGTAAAGCAGCACTTAAATATGAAGCAATATTTGGAAAAGGCAATTATTTCCTTGAATTACAGGACCACGGAATACCCACACAGAAGTTGGTTAACAGGCTTCTTGTCAGAATGAGCAGGGAACTTAATATTGAGCTTGTTGCTACCAATGACGTCCATTATACATATGAGGATGATGCGGAGGCTCATGATATACTTCTTTGCATTCAGACAGGCAAAAAAGTCAATGACGAGGACAGAATGAGATATGAGGGAGGACAGTATTATCTTAAATCTGAAGAAGAGATGAGGGAACTGTTTTCTTATGCTCCGCAGGCTCTTGATAATACACATAAGATTGCAAAACGCTGTAATGTCGAGATAGAATTCGGCGTAACAAAACTCCCTAAATATGATGTCCCTGAGGGCTTTACTTCAGAATCTTATCTTGAACATCTTTGTATGGAGGGACTTGTAAAAAGATACGGAGAACGCGCCGCAGAACTTGAAGAAAGACTTGATTATGAATTATCGGTAATCAAAAAAATGGGTTATGTGGATTATTTCCTTATCGTATGGGATTTTATTAACTATGCAAAAAGCAATGGCATAGCAGTAGGACCGGGGCGAGGCTCGGCAGCAGGTTCCATTGTTGCATACTGCCTTGAAATAACAGATATTGACCCTATAAAATATAATCTTATTTTTGAGAGATTTCTCAATCCTGAACGTGTTTCAATGCCGGATATTGATATTGACTTCTGCTATGAAAGACGACCGGAAGTTATAGATTATGTAATGAAAAAATACGGAAAAGACCGTGTAGTACAGATAGTAACGTTTGGTACCCTGGCTGCAAAAGGAGTTATCAAAGATGTTGGACGTGTTCTTGATATGCCGTATTCAGTAACTGACAGCCTTTCAAAGATGATACCTAACGAAATAGGTATGACCCTTGACAAAGCACTTAACGCAAACAATGAGTTCAGGACACGTTATGAAACGGAACCGGAAGTAAAATATCTTATAGATATATGCAAAAGACTGGAAGGACTGCCGCGACATACATCAATGCATGCAGCAGGTGTTGTAATCGGTTCAAGGCCGCTTGACGAATTTGTACCATTATCAAGAGCCTCAGACGGAACCATAACAACCCAGTTTACAATGACAACAATCGAAGAACTGGGATTACTTAAAATGGATTTTCTGGGACTTAGGACACTTACGGTAATCCAGGATGCCGAAAGACTTATCAATAAGCGTGGAGACGTGTCATTTGATATAAGTAAAATAGATTACAATGATAGAAATGTCCTTGAAATGATAGGACAAGGTAAGACAGAGGGCGTGTTCCAGCTTGAAAGTACGGGAATGAAAAACTTTATGAAGGAGCTTAAGCCCGACGGAATAGAAGACCTTATTGCCGGTATTTCCCTTTATCGTCCGGGACCTATGGACTTTATACCACAGTATATTGCCGGCAAAAATGATAAGACCTCAATAACTTACGCCTGTAAAGAACTTGAGCCAATCTTAAAGGAAACTTACGGATGTATTGTATATCAGGAACAGGTTATGCAGATAGTAAGGGATCTGGCCGGATATACGCTTGGCCGGAGTGATCTTGTAAGAAGAGCAATGTCCAAGAAAAAACAGGCGGTAATGGAAAAAGAGCGTCATAATTTTATATACGGAAATGAAGAAGAAAATGTTGCAGGCTGTATTGCAAAAGGAATAGATGAGAGTGTGGCTTCCCATATTTACGATACTATGATGGATTTTGCAAAATATGCTTTCAACAAGTCACATGCAGCATGTTATGCCTTTGTAGCATTCCGTACAGCTTATCTTAAATATTATTATCCTGTTGAATTTATGGCAGCACTTATGACAAGCGTGCTTGATAATACAACAAAAGTTGCACAATATATCGTAACCTGCCGCAATATGGGAATAGAAATTCTTCCGCCGGATATTAATGAAGGTGAGGGAACTTTTACCGCAGCTTCGGATTCAAGCATCAGATACGGACTTTCGGCGATAAAGAGTCTCGGAAGACCGGTAATAGAAGCTATTGTTGAAGAACGTGCAAACGGCGGCAGATTTAAAGATATTAAGGATTTTATATCAAGGCTTTCGGGAAAAGAAGTTAATAAACGAACCGTGGAAAGTTTTATCAAATCGGGAGCGTTTGACAGTTTCGGACTGACGCGTAAACAGATGATGCTCGTATATGGTGACATTATGGACAAGGTCAGCTCCGAGCGAAAAACCGAGATTTCAGGGCAGATGTCGCTTTTTGATATGTTTGAACCTGATGAGAAACCTGATGAAATAACAATTCCTGATGTAGGCGAATATACAAAGAGTGAACTTTTAGCAATGGAAAAAGAAGTGCTTGGTATATACGCCAGCGGACATCCCCTTGATGAGTATGAAGGACTTCTGAATAAAAATGTAACCTGTACCACAGCAGATTTCATTCCGGATGATGAGACCGGAATGCCAAAGGTAAATGATGACGAACGTGTTATTGTAGGTGGCATGATTGCCGAGTGCAGTGTAAAAAACACACGCCAAGGGCAGAATATGGCTTTTCTTAAATTGGAAGACCGGGTCGGAACCGTTGAGGTTATTGTTTTTCCAAAAGTATACAGGGATAACAGAAAATATATTGAGGCCGACGATAAAGTGTTTGTAAAAGGACATGTCAAAGTGGATGAAGAAACAGGCGGCAAAGTAATATGTGACAGTATAATTCCTTTTTCACAGATACCGAAGGAATGTTGGATAAAATTTCCGGATAAAGAAAGTTATCTTGCAAAAGAACAGGAATTGTATGCTATAATTAATACATCTGACGGAAATGACCGTGTTATAGTATATCTTGAGAAAGAAAAGGCAGTTAAGAAAATGCCTCTTTCCATGACAATAAAGGCGGATTCGGCAATGATTGGCAGACTCATGGAATTATCCGGTGAAAAAAATGTCAAAGTTGTTGAAAAATCTATTGAAAAATAACTGAAAGTAGAATAAAATTACAATAATTATTACATTGGAGGTAGAAAAAGATGGCAAATGCAGTTAAGACTATCGGAGTTCTTACAAGTGGTGGAGATGCACCTGGAATGAATGCAGCTACCCGTGCAGTTGTTAGAACTGCTTTAGCAAAAGGAATTAACGTAAAAGGAATTTTAAAAGGTTATAATGGTCTTCTTAACGAAGAGATTATTGATATGGACGCTACAAGCGTATCAGATACAATTGACAGAGGTGGTACAATCCTCTATACAGCAAGATGTCTTGAATTTGTAGATCCTGAATATCAGAAGAAGGGTGCAGACATCTGTAAGAAACACGGTATTGACGGACTTGTTGTTATCGGTGGTGACGGTTCATTTAAGGGTGCACAGAAGTTATCCGCACTCGGTGTCAATACAATCGGTGTTCCCGGAACAATCGACCTTGATATTGCATGTACGGATTACACAATCGGTTTTGATACAGCAATTAATACAGCAATGTCAGCAATTGACAAGATAAGAGATACTTCAACTTCACATGAGAGATGCTCAATCATTGAAGTTATGGGAAGAAATGCAGGCCATATCGCATTATGGTGTGGTATCGCTAATGGTGCCGAAGATATTCTTATTCCTGGCAAGTATGATTTTAACGAAGAGAAGATTATCGAAAAGATAATTGAGAATAAGAAAAAAGGCAAAAAACATTATATTATTGTTAATGCAGAAGGTGTCGGACATTCATCATCTATGGCTAAGAGAATTGAAGAAGCTACAGGCATTGAGACAAGAGCAACAATCCTCGGACATATGCAGCGTGGCGGCAGCCCTTCATGTAAGGACCGTGTATATGCATCAATGATGGGCTCAATGGCAGTTGACCTCCTTGCGGAAGGAAAGACCAACAGAGTTGTAGCATATAAGAATGGTGAATTTGTAGATTATGACATCGACGAAGCTCTTGCAATGACTAAGGATGTTGATGCACATATGTATGAAGTAAGCAAATTACTTTGCAGATAGGAATTTATATTGATTACAAGTACAGGTAATTCACAAATTAAAGATGTTATGAATTTAATCAAAAAGTCCGGGGTACGAAAGGAACGCGGACTTTTTGTTATTGAAGGAATAAGGATGTTTGTGGAGATTCCTAAAGACAGAATTGTTAAAATATATGCGTCAGAGAGCTTCGCGTATGATAACAAGGAAATGCTTTGTGATTACCGATATGAGATAGTAGCGGATAATGTTTTTAAAATGATGTCTGATACGAAAACCCCACAGGGAATATTGGCAGTTGTTAAAATGCTTGAATATGATATAGAGGATTTGTTCAAAAAAGACAAAGTACCTATGCTTGTAGTTCTGGAAAACATACAGGACCCCGGTAATCTGGGTACAATTATAAGAACAGCAGAGGGTGCGGGTGCTACAGGCATAATTATGTCGGATAAGACCGTTGACATATATAATCCCAAAACAATACGTTCAACAATGGGTTCGCTTTTCAGAATGCCGTTTGTGTATTCAGAAGATGTTGTAGCAACCATCCATAGTTTAAAACAGCAGAATATAAAAGTATTCGCCGCACACCTTGAAGGCAGGAATTATTATTACGAAGAAGATATGAAGGTGCCGATGGCTGTTTTGATTGGTAATGAAGGAAACGGGCTTACAGAGGAACTTTCAAAGGAAGCAGACGTAAGGATCAAAATACCTATGGAAGGTAAACTTGAATCATTAAATGCAGCGGTTTCCACGGCAGTTATCCTGTATGAAGCAATGAGACAAAGGCATATTCAACCGTAAATTTGACATTTATGATATAGTCTGATAAAATGTATCTGTTTATGTAACAAATTTGTAACAATTACAATGGAGGTTATCATGAAATCAAAATCAAGAAAGACGGCTGTTCTTTCGGTAATAATTTTACTGTTAATAATGCAGCTGGCATTCCTTAATGAGAGAAAACATGAAGACAATAAAACAAGCATACAGTTAGCAGAACGCAATGTGCAGGACACATCTGTCAGCGATAAAGATGCAGCATACACAGAAGAAATTATTTCCACAGAACTTAATGTGGTATACCGCAACACATCATCTTTAAAAGACATTTCCCAGGAAATGGAAGAAAGTAAAGTAAAATCGTCATATGATAATAAAGTAGTATCATATACTCTTGAAGAACTTATAATTTACTCCGAACCGGATCTTAAATCCGAACCTGTAGGAATTATGTATTCCGGAAGTGAGGCCGATGTCCTTGAACGGGGAGAAGAATGGAGTAAGATACAGTCAGGTAAAGTAACCGGCTATATACGTAATGTAGACGTTCTTTTTGACAGTGAGGCAGAGGTTATTGCCTCAGTAATCGGTAATAAGCAGGCTAAAGTTAATGCAGATCTGATTAATGTATATGCAGAAGCAGACGATTCAGCAGCAGTTATTTCAACTCTTGAAAAAGGAGCGGAGATAGATGCTTATGAGGAGAATGGAAATTATACCCTAATATCATGTGATAATGGCTTTGGTTATATAAGTAATGATTCATTTGATGTAAGTTATAATCTTTCAAAAGCAGTATCAATGGCTGAAATAGAAGCCATCAAGGAAGAAGAAAGAGCCGAAGCAGCAAGAAAAGCTGCAGAAGAAGCGGCAGCACAGGCAGCGGCGGCACAGGCAACAGCAGCACAGAATGCCATTAAGCAGCAGACAACCACAAGAGGAGCTTACACTGTATCTGCAGAGGAACTGCATTTACTTGCAGCTATTATATACTGGGAGTCAGGCTGGGAACCTTCAGAAGGACAGCTTGCGGTAGCCAATGTTGTTCTTAACCGTGTATTTTCATCGAGATTTTCACAGAATACGATTACTTCTGTTGTGTATGCACCGGGTCAGTTCTCAGGTGTAAGTGAAAACGGAGTTCCATCCGCAAGATTCCAGGCAGTCCTCAATAAGAGCAACGAGGAGCTTAATTTAAGAGGCTGTTATGATTCGGCATTGAAAGCACTTGCCGGTGAAAATAATATCGGTGATCTCTTGTTCTTCATTAATGTAAAAAAGGCTGATTTTACAAAATATAAAGGATATACAATCGTTAATAACCATTGTTTCTACACATATTAAAATGATTGGAGGTGTGGCATATGGAATATGTTATTTACGGCTGGCTGGGTGCACTTATCCTGTTTCTGGTTATTGAGATAGCAACCACAAGCCTTACAACCATATGGTTTGCAGGAGGCACAGTAGTTGCTTTAATACTCAATTTGTGCAAGGCACCTTTTGCAGCACAGGCGGTTAGCTTTTTCGTTATATCACTGGCACTTCTTATTCTTGCCCGTCCTGTACTTGATAAGGCAATGAAAAAGAACCATGTTAAGACGAATATTGACAGTCTTATCGGAGAAAAAGCAAAAGTAACCGAAAAAATCAACAATATTGATGAGACCGGAGCCGTATTTATAAACGGACTTACCTGGACAGCAAGGTCAAAAGACAGCAATAAGATAATTGAACCGGGTGAAGTGGTTGAAATTAAAGCCGTTTCAGGCGTAAAATTAATAGTACAATAAAACTAAAAGGGAGACAAAAAAATGACATTATTAGAATCAACAGTATCTGCAGGAGCGGTAACCACTATTATCGTTGCAATAGTTTTATTAATAATTATTGCATCGTGCATCAGAATTGTACCACAGGCACATGCGGTAATTCTTGAAAGACTTGGAGCTTATAAAAGAACATGGGGTGTAGGTATCCACCTTAAAGCACCTTTCATTGACCGCCCTACAGCAAGAATGAGCCTTAAGGAACAGGTAGTAGATTTCGCACCACAGCCTGTTATCACAAAGGATAACGTAACAATGAGAATTGATACGGTAGTATTTTTCCAGATAACAGACCCTAAGCTTTACGCATACGGTGTTGAACATCCTATTATGGCTATTGAGAACCTTACAGCTACAACACTCCGTAATATAATCGGTGAGCTGGAATTAGACCAGACACTCACATCAAGAGAAATCATCAATACCAAGATGAGACTTGCCCTTGATACAGCAACAGACCCATGGGGAATCAAAGTCAACCGAGTTGAGCTTAAGAATATCATACCACCGGCAGAAATCCAGAATGCCATGGAAAAACAGATGAAGGCAGAACGTGAACGTCGTGAGATGGAAACAAGAGCTGAAGGTGAAAAGAAAGCCAATATTACCGTAGCAGAAGGTAAGAAGCAGTCAGCAATCCTTGAAGCAGAAGCAGAGAAGCAGTCAGCAATCTTAAGAGCTGAGGCTAAGAAGGAAGCTACAATCCGTGAAGCTGAAGGTCAGGCTGAAGCAATCAGAGCCGTACAGATGGCTAATGCAGAAGGTATTAAGTATATCCGTGAAGCAGGTGCAGATGAAGCTGTTATCACATTAAAGAGCCTTGAAGCATTTGCTAAGGCAGCAGACGGAAAAGCAACGAAGATTATAATTCCATCTGAGATACAGTCAATTGCAGGACTTGTCAAGTCGGTTGTTGAAATCGGCAAGAACGAAGAGACAAAATAAAGAAGGTAACATTATGAACTTAAAAGGACGTAATTTTTTGACACTTAAGGACTTTACACCGGAAGAGATACTTTATATGGTTGACCTTGCGGCAGAACTTAAGGATAAGAAGAAAAAGGGCATACTTACAACAGATATGCATGCAGGCAAAAACATTGCACTCATATTTGAAAAGACAAGTACAAGAACCAGATGCTCTTTTGAAGTGGCAGCACATGACCTCGGAATGGGAACAACGTATCTTGATCCATCAGGTTCGCAGATTGGTAAAAAAGAAAGCATTGCCGATACAGCAAGAGTCCTTGGAAGAATGTTTGACGGTATTGAATATCGTGGTTTCGGACAGGAAATCGTGGAAGAACTTGCAAAATATGCAGGAGTTCCTGTGTGGAACGGTCTTACCAACGAATACCATCCTACACAGATGTTAGCAGATGTACTTACAATTAAAGAGAAACTTGGCAGAATAAAAGGTGTTAAGCTTACATATATGGGTGATGCAAGATACAATATGGGTAATTCACTCATGATAGTAAGTGCGAAACTTGGTATGCACTTTACGGCATGCACATCCAGAAATTATTTTCCTGATGAGGCACTTGTTAAAGAATGTAAAGAGATTGCGGCCAAGACAGGCGGAACAATAACACTTACAGATGATGTTGATGCAGGAACAAAGGATGCCGATGTAATCTACACCGATGTCTGGGTATCAATGGGTGAACCTGATGAAGTATGGGCAGAAAGAATTAAAGAGCTTTCACCATATCAGGTTAATAAGAAAGCAATGGACAATGCTTCAAAGGATGCGATTTTTATGCACTGTCTTCCGGCTTTTCATGACCTTAAGACTAAGGTTGGCAAGGAAGTATATGATAAATTCGGCCTTTCCGAGCTTGAGGTAACTGATGAAGTGTTTGAATCGCCACAATCAGTTGTTTTTGATGAAGCAGAGAACAGAATGCATACTATTAAAGCCGTGATGGTTGCAACATTATAGTTTTTATAGTAAAATGCGAGGGTAGGAAGAGAGGTTACCCTTAATGCGTTCAGGTAAAAATAATTTTCAGAAAGTTGTGCGTCTTATAATAGACGTGTTAAATGTAATATTTGGCATTGCGGCAATTGTGCTTACCGTTTTTGTATTTATTAATACCGGTAAGAATAAATGGATGTTCCATATTATTTTTTCAATAGGCGGACTTATGAACATGATGACCGGAATTAAATACCTTATGACCGACAGAAAGGTTTCAGGAATCATTTCGGAAGTAGTAGCAGTTATACTTTTTGTAGTTGCTTACGTAAGTTATCTTGCCATAGGAGGTTGAGAAGATGAGAGAACATGTGCTTGCAATGCTTAAAGAAAGCGATGATTTTGTATCAGGACAGGAACTTTGCGGAAAACTTTCCGTTTCAAGGACTGCGATATGGAAGGCAATTAATTCTCTTAAAGAAGCCGGATATGTCATAGAAGCAGTCAGGAACAGGGGCTACCGGCTTGTTTCCTGTCCTGATGTTTTGTTATCTGATGAGATACAAAGCCGGCTTGAGACAAAATGGTTTGGAAGAAAGATATCATATTTTGATGTGATTGATTCAACGAACAGCGAGATAAAAAGGCAGGCGGAAAAAGAATTTATTCCGGGGATGCTTGCAATAGCGGAGAAACAGACACTTGGAAGAGGCCGTAAGGAAAGACATTGGGAATCTCCGGCAAAGACGGGAATATGGATGTCTTTTGCCGTAAAGCCTGATTTACCACCATATAAGGCGTCAATGATTACACTTGTTACAGCTCTTGCCGTGGCTAAAGCAATTAAGGATGTCACCGGCCTTAATACGGAGATAAAGTGGCCTAATGATATTGTAATAGGAAGCCGTAAGGTGGTTGGAATTTTAACGGAAATGAGTGCTGAAATGACCACAATCAATTATGTGGTTATAGGAATTGGAATTAACGTTAATATGGAATCTTTTCCGGCAGAACTTGAGGATAAGGCAACGTCACTTTATATTGCAGGCGGAACTAAAGTAAGAAGAAGCAGTATTGTTGCAAAGTTTGGCAAATATTTTGAAAAATATTATGAAATCTTTTGTAAGGATGGCAATTTGTCCGGAATAAAAGACGAGTATGAGAAGCTCTTGGTAAACCGGAATAAAGAAGTCTACATAATAGAAGGAGACAGCCGTATCAAACGTGTTGCAATCGGTATTGACACGGATGGGGAACTTCTTGTAAAGGACGATAATGGAAATATAGAAAAAATAATGGCGGGGGAAGTTTCAATAAGAGGCATTTATGGCTATGTTTAGGAGAATTGTTGAATGAAAGAAGATTTAGATGTATTATGTGCCGCAAGCTCTTACGATAAGAAATTTTATCTTAATGAGGACTTCGGGGCACTTCCGGATTCGATTAAGGATGAACTTAAAATAATGTGTGTTCTTTTTACTGAGGATATCGGAGGAATTATCATACTTGAATTTGATGAGGAAGGCAATCTTTTAATCAGGACGGAGGCAGATGAAGGAGATTTGCTTTATGATGAAATAGGAGCAGGCCTTAAGGTCAAACAGCTTCAGAAGGACAAAGCAGAGACTTTTCAGGCTCTTGAAATGTATTATAAGGTATTTTTCCTTGGAGAAGATATAGAATGAAAATAGGAACAATGGAATTTGACAGACCGGTAATGCTGGCACCCATGGCCGGGGTGACGGACCTTCCTTACAGGCTTATCTGCAAGGAGATGGGTTGTGACTACATGGTTACCGAGATGGTAAGTGCCAAAGCGGTTCTTTACAATAATAAAAACACCGATATTCTGTTGCAGACTTTGCCGGAGGAAGTACCATCGGCATTACAGCTTTTCGGTTCCGACCCGGAGATTATGGCTGACATTGCCCTTAGACTGGAACCATTGGGATTTGCGGCATTTGACATTAATATGGGCTGCCCCGTACCTAAAATTGTAAATAACGGCGAAGGCTCATCATTAATGAGAAATCCCTCTCTGGCAGGTAAAATAGTCAATACAATGGTAAAAAAAATTACGAAACCCGTTACAGTGAAGTTCAGAAAAGGTTTTGACGAGGAACATGTAAATGCGGTGGAGTTCGCCCATATAATGGAGGAATCCGGGGCGGCAGCCGTTACGGTTCACGGACGAACGAGGGAACAGTTCTATTCCGGCAAAGCAGACTGGGATATAATCGCAGCAGTCAAAGATAAAGTAAAGATACCTGTTTTTGGCAATGGTGATATATTTTCATCAGAAGATGCCCTGAAGATGTTTCATTATACAGGATGCGACGGAATCGCAGTTGGCCGTGGGGCAAAAGGTAACCCATGGCTTTTCAGGGAAATTAAAGCGGCAATCCACGGTGATGTGATACCGGCAAGACCGTCCCTTACAGAGATTAAGGATATGATAAAAAAACATGCAACACTTATGACAGAGTACAAACCTGAATATATGGTAGTCAGGGAAATGCGCAAACATGTGTCCTGGTATACAACAGGACTGCATAACTGTGCAGCATTAAGGGATGAAGTTAATCACACAGAGACATTGCAGGAATTATTTAGCCTGTTGGATAAAAGAATGATTGACAAATGATTTTTTTATATTCTATAATATTATGAATTGTTATGTGATAATGTATGCAGAGTTGCATTATTAGTATAAATGAGAAAGGTGAGTCAGATTATGGCAGAAAAGAAAAATTTAATGACCTACGAAGGTCTCAAAAAATTAGAGGATGAACTTCAGGACCTGAAGGTAAACAGAAGAAAAGAAGTTGCCCAGAAAATTAAGGAAGCCAGAGAACAGGGTGACCTTTCTGAAAACGCCGAATATGATGCTGCTAAAGATGAGCAGAGAGATATTGAAGCAAGAATTGAAGAAATTGAGAAAATATTAAAGAATGCAGAAGTTGCTGATGATGAATTCGGTGCAGGTGTAATTAACCTTGGAAGTACAGTTACAGTGTATGACTGTGAATTTGATGAAGAACTGGTTTTCAAGCTTGTAGGTTCAACAGAAGCTAAGAGCCTTGAAAACAAGATTTCCAATGAAGCTCCGCTTGGCAAGGCTTTAATAGGTAAGGTGGCAGGGGACGAAGTTGAAGTAGAGACACCATCCGGAATAATGAAGTACAAAGTAATTAACGTTACCAGAGAATAGTTTTAGGAGTTAGTATGGCAGATAATAACACACAGAATCAGGACATTAACGGACTTCTTCAGATTAGAAGAGATAAATTGGCGGATCTGGTTGAAAAGGGAAAAAATCCTTTTGAAATTACCAAATATGACGTTACACATCACACATCAGATGTAAAGGAATTATACACAGCCCATGAAAATGAGCTTCTTGCAGGCAGACCTGAACCCGATGTTGAGGGACTTGACGAACAGCAGAAGCGAGAGACACTTAAAGCCGATTATAATGCAAAGCGTGAAATAATGGATGCCAGTCCTATTGATGTTACAATCGCAGGAAGAATGATGTTTAAGAGAGTTATGGGTAAAGCATCTTTCTGCAACATCCAGGATCTTAAAGGCAACATCCAGGTATATGTATCAAAAGACGGCGTCGGTGAAGATTCTTATGCAGATTTTAAGAAATCGGATATCGGTGATATTTTTGGAATAAAAGGTTTTGCATTCAGAACAATGACAGGTGAGATTTCTATCCATGCGTCAGAAATCGTTCTTTTGTCAAAGAGCTTACAGATACTTCCTGAAAAATACCATGGTTTAACAGATACAGACGCAAGATATCGTCAGAGATATGTTGACCTTATTATGAATTCGGAAGTTAAAGATACATTTATCAAACGTTCAATGATTATCAAGGAAATCCGTAATTTCCTTGCAGGACGTGACTTCATGGAAGTTGAGACACCTATGCTTGTGGCAAATCCGGGCGGAGCTGCGGCAAGACCTTTCGAGACACATTACAATGCCCTTAACGAGGATGTTAAGCTTCGTATTTCTCTTGAATTATACTTAAAGAGACTTATCGTTGGCGGTCTTGAAAGAGTATACGAAATCGGACGAGTATTCCGTAATGAAGGTGTTGACACCAGACATAACCCTGAATTTACACTTATGGAATTATATCAGGCATACACAGATTACAATGGCATGATGGAACTTACAGAAAGCATGTTCCGTTATCTTGCCGAAAAAGTATGCGGTTCAACCAAATTCACATACAACGGAATTGAAATTGATTTTGGCAAGCCATTCGAGCGTATTACAATGACAGACTGTGTCAAGAAATACGCAGGAATTGACTTCGATGCAGTTAAGACAGACGAAGAAGCAAAGACCCTTGCAAAAGAGCATAATATCGAATATGAAGAAAGACACAACAAGGGTCATATCCTTAATCTTTTCTTTGAGGAATATTGTGAAAAAGAACTTGTCCAGCCTACATTCGTAATGGATCATCCGATTGCAATTTCTCCTCTTACCAAGAAGAAACCAACAGATCCTGAGAAAGTTGAACGTTTTGAGTTATTTATAAACGGATGGGAAATGTGTAACGCTTACTCAGAGCTTAATGATCCGATCGACCAGAGAGAGCGTTTTGCACTTCAGGACGCAGCTGCGGCAGCAGGTGACGAAGAAGCAGAACACACAGACGAGGACTTCTTAAATGCCCTTGAAATCGGTATGCCACCTACAGGCGGTATCGGTTACGGAATCGACAGACTTGTTATGTTACTTACAGACAGTCCTGCCATCAGGGATGTATTATTGTTCCCGACGATGAAGAGCTTGGATAAATAAATCCAGTGTTTATGCGGGTTTGAGGCATTTGAGTACGTCAAAGGACGCATTAAAAGACGTATTTTGGCATAGTCATTTACATCAGTATGAAAGAGTACACAATCTGAAAAGAATAAGATTCAATCGAATATGAACTGCTAAGAGGACATTTTCTAAAGAAATTTAGAAGATGTCCTCTTTTTTGCGTTATGGAGAAAATACGTCATTTGTTATGAAGTCAAAGTGAAAGGAGCACAGCAATGAATGAATCAAAGAAGAAAGATAGATATGAGGATGCAAAAAAGTTTGTAAGATATTCAGATGGTGCAAAAATGTACAGTATGGGAATGACAAAATTTCAAGAAGTGGCTAAGGATGCCAAGGCTTGTTATAAAATTGGTCAGCTTGTACTTGTTAATACAGAAATATTGGATAAGTATCTTGAAACTTTTCATATTACAGATGCTGAGTTTTATAAGTAGGTGATGTTATGGTAAATACATTGAGTGGTTCAGTTAGTGCCTATAGAAAAGAAAATGTAAAACCAAGATTTATTCGTATTGATGAAGTAATGGCTTTATTAGATGTAACACGAGATGAGGCAATGGATATAGCATTAGCTGCTGGAGCAAGATATCAGCTTGCAAAGATTATATTAGTACATAAGGAAAGGTTGATGAAATTTATGAAACATTTTGCAAGAGTGCCTAGTTCAAACAAAATCGTAGAAAAGAAGTTTGTAAGAATTGGGGAAGCTTCAATGACTTATAGCATAGGGCATCATAGATTTATTGAAATGGCTAGAGCAGCGGGTGCTGTATATAAGATTGGAACAGCTAAGGGAAATACTATATTAATAAATTTGGAAATTTTTGATGATTATATGGAGCAATTCAGAGAACCGCCAACAGAAATGAAACATCCATTGCCAAATGTGAAAGGAGACTGATGAATGAGTTACTCATATAAGTGCTATTCAGATACAAAGGATTTTATGAAAAAATTTGTCAATGCAGAGGAAGGAGCGATTATTTATGGGATAAGTAAATCTAGAATCATAGTAATTGCGAGAGAGGCAGGAGCAGTCTATAAAGTCGGTAATTCAGCATTAATCAATACGGAATTATTTGAAAAATATCTTGAACGATTCAGAGAGCCGGCAAGAGAACTGCCTAAGCATACATGGAACAAATTAAAGGAAATGACAAATACACCAAAAACTGGTGAAAATTCGTAAAAATACACCAGTGGTGTCACTTCCGTAAAATTAAAGTGCATTGTAGAATATCAATTGTCCAAGAGAGATTGGACATAACAATTGAATAATCAGTTACAGATTTGCAAAGTAGTTTGCACTGCAGAGTATCTGTAGGTAGTAAATTTACGAGGCATGTACCTGGAAGATGAAAGTCACAGCTATCATATTAGTAGCCTGATGGATCGAAAGATGAAGGGTGAGAAGTTGGATGGAAATCTGGAAAAAGGATTCGGCATGTTGCGTAAGGATAATCAACCACAGAGGGCGAGAAGTTCGTCCTTATCCTCAAAAGGCTAAAAGAGGAGATAGTGCTTCTGATAATTCAGAAGGGCGTCGTGAAACACATTTTGTGGCTCGTCTGTAACTCCCAGAGGTGAGAACACCTCTTTGTACACGGGGCGATATAGGAGTCTAGAAGACTGGCGTGTACCTACATGCTTAGCATTAAGCATAGCCATGTAGACTATATCACTTCCAAATTCAAATTCTGTCTATATGGCAACTAATTTGAAGGAGGATAAAGTGATGATGGGATTTAGCATAGCATTTATAATTATTGTTCTTATCGTATTGTATTCATTAGCAAGGACGGCAGGCGAGTCGGACAGGATATTGGAAAATATAAGAGAGCAATCACTCCTTGGAAGGGAGGAGAGCTCTGGTGGGAACAGTTGAAAAAAGAAATAAACATAAGAAACGCAGGTTTGTATCTTCAGAAGAGAAGCTTGAGAGAGAATTAAAAGATTGTATGCATTGTAGATTCTTCTGGGGACATAACAACAGATGTGCCAATGGAACATGTTGTAAATCATCTAAGAAAAAAGAACAGAAACTTCCGACGGAATGTGTCGGATGTCCATATTATCAAGGGAATGGTTATTGTTTTCCTTGTATGCGAAAGCTGATAGGAAAGTAGGTGGTTAAGATGTTCAAGTGGCTGTTTAAGAAGAAAGGATGTGCAAAACATATGAATAACAAGTTAGAAGTAATCGGCATTGATCATGGCTGGTCAATGATGAAAACAATCTCTCAGGTATTTGTCACAGGTGTTAAGGAGATTACAACAACTCCGGCACTTTTCGGCGATGTACTTGAGTATGAAGGAAAGTTCTATAAGGTTGGAACTGTGAGGCAGGAAGTAAAGGATACAAAGGTCGAAGATGACAGCTTTTATCTGCTCACTCTTGCAGCAGTTGCTAAGGAACTTAAAAGAAGAGGTCTTGCAGAGGCAAAGGTATTTCTTGCTGTAGGACTTCCACTTACAAGATTTGGAGCTGAGAAGAATGACTTTATCAAGTACCTGACAAAGAATAAGCGTGTAAACTTCAAATATGAGAATGAGCCATATCATATTGAAATTGATGATGTTGCAGTATTTCCTCAGTGCTATGCAGCAGTAGTGGACAAGATTCCTGCTATGGCAAAGAAAACGCTGATAGTAGATATCGGTAGCTGGACAATCGACATTATGCCGGTAATCAACAAGTCACCGGATGAATCAAAGTGTGTGACGATTCCAAAAGGTCTTATTACCTGTATGCGTTCTATCAATGAGCAGTGTGTAAGACAGCTTAACGGAGAGGTAGACGAGTCAGAGATACAGAACATCATGCGATATGGCAGGTCAGATATTGATGATGAATACTTTGCCATTATCAAGGCAGAGATAGAGGATTTTGTTGATAAGGTATATAACTCAATCCGTGAGTTTGGGTATAACTTAAAGACTACACCGATTGTATTTGTCGGAGGCGGGGCGGTTGTGATGAAGAATTTTGGTAGTCACGATGCAAAGAACATTTCCTATAACCTTGATGTAAAGGCAAATGCAAGAGGATATGAGCAGCTTGCCACGATGGGACTTAAAAGCACTAAGCGATTATCATAAGGAGGCAGATGATGGGAAGAAGACTTGAATATGAAGTAAAAACTTCTGTCCGCCTCAACATGAGCAATCCTCAGCATGTGAAAATAAATGATGTGATTCAGAATCTTGATCCGAAGATTTTCAAATCTAAGAATCAGTTCATCATAGATGCGATTCAGTTTTATATTGATAATTATGGAAAAGAAACCTTTGTTATCAAGAAGAAGGAAAAAGAGAGGGCTGAATATATCCGGTCAGAAGATATTGATGACATTAAGGAAGAAGTCATTGAAGCAGCAACCAATGAGGCTAGGAAAGAGGTCATAAGGCTGTTAGGCGGAGTGATATCCGGGATGAATGTTGGTCAGCCGGTAATAATGCAGGCAGCCAATAGTGAAGCACAAGAATCTACAGAAGATGTTATGGACGATGCAGATGTTGCAGGACTTGCAATGGGATGGATGTCGAAAGGAGACTGATTATTATGAGAAGAGTTATGGGAGCCGTAGGAACAGTGATGTTAGAGATACTCAAGTGGATATTAAGGATAATTCTTGGAGCGTTGAAGCTGGTCTTAGGACTTGCCAGAATAATTCTTCTTCTATTCGCTATGGTGGCAAGGATATTTCTTTCATTCGTAAGAATGGGCACATTCTGAGAGGAGGTGAGCGTATGCAGGTAAAGGGTTTATTCTTAAATTATAAGAAAAACAGAAGACTTATGCAGTATTTCTTTAAAATAAGAGAGCTGGTATAATGAAAGGAGTTTAAGATGCACAGAATACGGGACAGTCCTATGTGTCCCGTGCATTACAGATAAATAGTTCACCGCAAGGGTGGATGGCACGGAACACAAAGCCCGTCCCTCTTGCGGAGAAGGGATGGGCGATTACTATGAAGAAGATAAGTATTATCTTATTATCCGCAGTACTGGTCTTTTCAATGGCTGCCTGTAATGGTGGTAAGGAAAAGGCTGATAATCAGACAGAGAAACAGACGGAAAGCGTAAAGCCAACTGAAGAAGCAGAAATGGCAACGGAAGCTGTCACAGAGGTCACAACCGAAGCTGGAAGTGAAGAGACAGAGAAAGATATTGCCGAGGTTAAAGATTCAGGAGAGAAGACTGATAAGGAAGATAACCAGTCTGCTGATAATGAAACTGCTTCAAAGCAGAAAGAAAAGTCAGAGCAGAATGACGAGCCGGAACAGAAAGCTCCTGCAAGTGGTAATAAGGAAGCTGGTGGAAATCAGAGTAATGCAGGTAATGGTGGTCAGACTACAGACAGTCCGAAAGACAATGTGAGCAATCCACAGCCTGCATCCGTGGCGTACAGTCCACAGAATGTTGTGTCACTTGCAACAGCAAAATGCCAGGCAGGAGGGATGATTACCACACAGCAGAATTTACAGAACCATTTGAATGATGGCAGTATCACACAGGAAGAGTACAATGAGTATTATCCTTACGATGGTATGGAAGGCTCTTATTATAGTGTGTTTGTAGAGACAGACCTCAATAAAGCAAGTACCATTGATGGACAGCGGTTATCATCTGAGGATGCAATCGCAGAATATATTGCAAGTATGTTACTTTTGGAAACAGATCCGGTATTCTACATCAGTTATGATGGAGTTTACACGACAGGCGGCACAGATTATTACGAGTTTCGATGTCACAGATAAATAAAAACGAATAGAAGCAGAAGGAAGAAAGATGTAAGCCATAAACCATAAACTTATGTCTTTCTTTTTTTATGCGTAAATTAAGGAGGAAAGAGCACATGAAACAGAAACTAAAGCGTTTTATGGCAGGATTTATGGCTATGCTCACACTGGTTGGAACACTCTTTACAAATGGAACAACAGCATTTGCAGCCAGTCCGCAGGCAAATATTGCGTTCTGGAATGCGTCAGTCAAAAATTCCGGAGAAGTAAGTGAGCTGAAGCCCGGATATAATCATGGCAAGATTCTGTATTCAATTCTTGACGGAAATTCTGCATATTGTATGAATTTCGGATTAAGAGCAGATGGCGGTCAGCTTATGAACAGCTACGATGATACGAGCACATCAATGTCAGCACAGCAGAGAAAGCTTTTAAGTTACTGCCTTTATTATGGGTTTAACAGTACACAAAAGGCGGCACCAAGCAACAGTCAGTGCGATGAGTATATCGCAACTCAGGCAATGGTATGGGTTATTGTAGCAGATATCTTTGGAACCGGAAGTGGTGATTCGGCAGCAAGAAAGCTCTGTAACACAGCACCAAGTCCTGATTCTTCATACAGCTATTATGAGAGACTCAGGGACAATATCAGCAGCTCCTACAATGCAACACTTCCAAGTTTTGCATCACGCAGAACCAGTGAGGCACCAACTTATGAATTAAAGTGGAATGAGGGAAGTCAGAGATTTGAAACAACATTATCTGACAGCAATGGTGTCTTATCAGACTTTGATTTTGGCATCAGCGGATATTCTGTTGATAAGAATGGCAACAGTATTACAATCTCTTCAACGAGCGTGAATACTACAGCTACAACAGGAACATTCACATCCAATGCTGGCAAGGTTGAGACAACATCAAGCTGTGTATTCTGGCTTACAGGAAAGAGCGGATATCAGGAGTTTATTTCTGAAAGACCGACAGCAGATCCTGTCAAAGCCTATATCAAGGTCAAGACAGAGAACATCGGATATGGTGAGCTTACAAAGACAGATGAGTCAAGCGGAGTGAAGCTTTCCGGTGCAGTTTATGGAATCTATTCTGACAGCGGATGCACAAACAGAGTACAGACCATGACAACAGATGGAAACGGATATGCAAAGTCAGCTGCACTTGTCGCAGGCACTTATTATGTAAAAGAGATTACCGCACCAAAGGGATATGTCCTTTCCGGTACAGTTCATACACTTACTGTAAAAGCAGGACAGACAACGGGAATCTCTGCAACAGATAAAGAGCAGCTTGGAGCAATCACAATCTATAAAGAGGGTGAGGTGCTTAGCTCATGGAATGGAAGCAATTTCACTTATGAGAAAAAGAAGCTTTCCGGAGCAACCTTTAAGGTAACTGCCGGAGCAGATATCTATAAGGCAGATGGTACAAAGGTGTATAGTGCTGGCGATGTTGTGGCAGAAAGCCTTACAACAGGAACTGACGGACAGGTGGTATTATCTGACCTTCATCTTGGAACTTATGTGGTAACTGAGATTAAGAGCATTGACGGGTATACAATCAATACCACACCTCAGACAGTAGCAGTTGAGTATAAGAACCAGACTGTGACAGTACAGTATGAATCAACTACGATTGAGAATACAAGACAGAAAGCGGATGTATCTGTCGTAAAGAAGGACTCTGACACAGAGAACCCTCTTGATGGTGGCAAGTACACACTTTATGCCGGAAATGACATCAAAAACTATGCCGGACAGGTTATTGTCACAAAGGGTACAGCTCTTGAGACAGTAACTACAGGTGAGGACGGAAAGGCAAGCTACAGCGTGGATCTGCCAATCTCTAACGGATATTATATCCAAGAGACACAGGCACCATATGCGTATATCAGAAACAGTAAAGATGTTTACAGCTTCAATTTCAATGTATTACCTGAAACACAGGCAAAGGCATCATTCAGTTACACATTTGTAAATGACAGAACCACAGCAAAGATTCATATCTACAAGGTAGACAAGGAATCAGGCAAGGCAGTAGCCCAGGGAGATGCAAGCCTTGAAGGTGCAGTTTATGGTCTTTATGCGAGAAACGATATCGTGCATCCGGACGGAGCAACAGGAGTCGTATTCAAGGCAGGAGACCTTGTAGCAACACTTACAACAGATAAGAATGGCGAAGCAGAGGTCAATAACCTTTACCTTGGAAACTATTATGTGAAAGAAATCACTCCATCAGAGGGGTATCTCTTAGACGAAGAGGAGCACGATGTAGTATGCGACTATGAGGGAGACCTTGTAGCAGAGGTATCAAGAAGCACAACCTCAGCAGAGCAGGTCATCAAGCAGCCATTCCAGCTTATCAAGGTATCTGACAATGGCGATGATACTGAAGCAGGCTTGTTGGCAGGTGCAGAGTTCACAGCATACTTAAAATCTTCTTTATCCGTAAAGGCAGATGGAAGTTATGACTTTGATAAGGCTACTCCTGTGGTAATCGGGGAAAACGGAGCAACAACAATCACATCCGATGACAAGGGACATGCAGTTTCTATTGCAATTCCTTATGGAACCTATGTGGTAGTTGAGTCAAAGACTCCGCATAACATGAAAACAATCAAGCCATTTGAGGTAAAGATAAAGGAGAATCATCCAACAGAGCCTCAGACATGGAGAGTATTTCTTGACAGGGAGTTTACTGCAAAGCTTCGTGTAATCAAGAAGGATTCCGATACAAAGCAGACAGTACTTGTACCAAACGCAGAGTTTAAGATCTTTAATATTGATAAGAACGAATATGTAAAGCAGTACACAACTTATCCGTCAAAGGTAGAGCATACTTCATTCTTTACGGATGAGGACGGAGATTTAATCTTACCGGAGGCACTGAAAATCGGTAACTACCGCATTGAGGAAGTGTCTGCACCATTTGGCTATGTTGTAAATGATAAGTATGTCAACATCTCTGTTGATACTGATACAGCATTTGAGACAGATGGTGATACAAATGATGCAATCATTACTGTGGAATATTCCGATGCCCCTGCAGTCGGAGAGCTGACTGTAGAAAAGAAGGGAGAGGTACTTGAAGGATTCAAGGGCGGACTCCTTGCAAGCTCATATGAGAAAGAGTTTGTTTATAAGGAAGGCTCACTTGCCGGAGCAAAATTCAAAGTTTATGCTGCGGAAGATATTTACACAGCAGACAACCAGAAGGATGCAGACGGAAACCGCATTAAGTATTACGGCGAGGGAGACCTTGTGACAACTCTTACAACTGGTAAGGATGGAAAGGCAACAGCTAAGAATCTTCCTCTTGGACAGTACAGAGTTGTGGAAGTGGAAGCTCCATACGGATATGTATTAAATCCGAATGAGCAGAAAGTGACATTCACATATGTGAGTGATAAGACACCTGTTATCAAGGAGAGCCTTACTTTCTTAGATGACAGACAGAAGCTTGATATGTCAGTGACTAAGCTTGATGCAGAAGATAACACACCGATTGCAGGTGCAGTATTTGGTCTTTATGCAGACGAGGATATCAAGAATGTTGATGGCAAGGTAATTATCGAGAAAGGCACACTTCTTGAGAAGGCAACATCTGATGAGAATGGAAAGATTGCTTTTGTTAAGGATTATCCATTTGCAAAATATGTTGCAAGGGAGCTTGTAAAGCCTGCCGGATATGTGACAAATGAGGAAGTAGTAAACTTTGATACAAAATATCAGGGACAGGATGTTAAGACTGCTGTATATAACAGCGAGTATAAAAACACTCCTACAACCTTTGAGTTTACAAAGACAGATATCACAAGCGGTGCAGAGCTTACAGGTGCAACACTTACTGTACTTGATAAGGATGGAAATGTGGTAGACACTTGGACATCTGATGCTAAGGAAGCACATGTAATCAAGAGACTTGTCGTAGGCGAGACTTACACACTTCGTGAGGAATTTGCACCTTACGGATACCTGAAAGCAACCGATATTCAGTTTACAGTAGAGGATACAGGTGATGTGCAGCATGTTGAAATGAAGGACGAGGTTCCAACAGGTTCTATCGTAATCAATAAGGACGGAGAATTTGTAACAGATACCACTCTTATGAAGGGTAACTGGTTTGATTTCATCTTCAATTATTTTAAGGACAGCCTCGCAGGTGTTACTTTTGATGTATATGCAAAAGAGGATATCGTGAGTGCAGACGGACTTGGAACCATTTACCACAAAGCAGGCGACAAGGTGGCAACTATCGTGACAAACGATAAGGGCATTGCAAGAATTGATAATCTTCCACTTGGCAAGTATTATCTTTTAGAGACAAAGACATTAGATGGATTTGTGCTGGATGATACACCGATTGATGCAGACCTTTCTTATATCGATCAGGATACAAAGGTTGTATTTGCAGGAATGGATGTGACGAATGAGCGTCAGAAAGTGCAGATTACTGTAACCAAGACGGATTCAGAGACTAAGGAAGCACTTGAAGGAGCAGTATTCGGTTTATTTGCGAAAGAAGATATCGTGAACAAAGATGGCAAGGTAATCGTAAAAGCTGATACACAGATTGAGAGAACAGTAACAGGCAAGGACGGAAAGGCAGCATTTACCTCTGACATTCCACTTGGACAGTACTATGTCAAAGAGATTGAGGCACCAAAGGGCTATGTGAAGTCTGATAAGATTTTTGATGTGGATGCTTCATATCAGGGAGATAAGGTAAAGGTTATCGAGTTTGAGGCAGCATTTGAAAATGCACCGATCAAGGTAGAGATTTCAAAGACTGATATCACAGGCGAGAAAGAATTACCTGGAGCAAAGCTATCAGTTATTGATGCTGATGGAAAGCTTGTTGAGAGCTGGACATCAGAGGCAGGAAAGACACATATGATTGAGAGACTTCCTGTCGGAAAGTACACACTCAGAGAGGAATCTGCACCATATGGATATAAGGTGGCAAGTGATGTAACCTTTGAAGTAAAGGAGACAGCAGAAATCCAGAAGGTATCCATGAAGGATGAGCAGGCAGTCGGTAAGATTGTCATTGAGAAAACTGACAAAGTAACAGGAAAGCCAATCGAGGGTGTTGTATTTGAAGTAAGGGATAAGGATGGAAAGGTGCTTGATACACTCACTACTGACAAGAATGGTCATGCAGAGAGCAAGGAACTTCCTATCTGCACTTACAACGAGGATGGTTCATTCAAGGAAGATATCCATTATACAGTAGTTGAGACAAAGGCAGCTGACGGATATATCCTTGATGAAACAGCTCATGATGTAACTCTTCGATATGATGACAATGCACCGGATGTTGTTGTAGCAACTCTTAAGCTTGTCAATGTACCGACAGAGCCTAAGCTTCCACAGACAGGCGACAATGCAAATCCGCTTCTTTATCTTGGAATTGGTGCACTTGCACTTATTACAGGTGTTGGAGTAGGACTTCGTGGAAGAAAGAAAAAGAATAAACAGTAACAATTAACCTTGCGGGGAATGTAAGCCAGTAACTTATGTTCCCTGCTTTTTTAGATTAAGGAGGAACCGTAATATGATGAATTACGAGATTTTTAAGGAAGTAGTAAAAGAAAAGTTTATGGATTATATGCCTGAGAAGTTCAAAGGAATGGAGCTTGTGGCAGAACCCGTGGAAAAGGTGAATGTGACTCTTGATGGCATCATCTTAAGAGAAGAAGGCAGGAACATTTCGCCTACGATTTATATCAATGACATGTATAAGAAGTATCAGGACTGTGGCGATCTTGAGGAAACACTTATGGCTGCATGTGACTTCATGGAAAGGGCATATGAGCAGACTCCGGTTGTTGATGTGGACAGCATTATGAGGGATGCTAACGAGAAGATTGTATTCCAGCTCATCAATACAGAGCAGAATAAGACATTTTTGGAACAGGTGCCGCACAGAGAGTTCCAGGATCTTTCTATTGTGTATAAGGTAATAATCAGTGCAGATAAGGATGCGGTGCAGAGTTCAAAAATTACAAATGAATTTGCGAAAAGACTTGGAATGAGCGAGGAACAGCTCTTTAAGTGTGCAGCGGAAAACACAAGAAGACTCTTCCCACCTGTCGTTCGTAGCATGAATGACATTATGAAAGAAATGTTCGCAAGGGATGGGATGCCACAGGAGATCGCAGAGATGATGATAGCTGAGATTCCACCGGAGCAGACGATGTGGGTGATTTCCAATGAAAAGGGTATCAATGGCGCAGCATCCATGCTTTATGAGAATGAGCTTCATGAGCTGGCAGAGAGTTTAGAGAGTGACCTTTATATTCTCCCTTCGAGCGTGCATGAGGTTATTGCAGTATCTTCAGATATGGGAAGCCCTGAGATGCTAGCACAGATGGTAGTCGAGGTAAATATGCAGGAGGTGTCTTTGGATGAGAGACTTTCCAATCAGGTATATCACTATGATAAGGATTTAAGAAAACTCACCCTTGCAACTGATACACCAAACAAGAGACTTGATGGTATCGTTGCAGAACCTCCCCTTGTATATGACGCGAAGGAAAAGTCCAGATAGGAGGCAGCTATGGAGCAGGAACTTACAATGGAAGAACTCATTGCTCTCATAAACAGCCAGAAAGGTGACTTTGTTATCCGTGTCGAGTTTGGAGAGGAGGCGGTGTCTGATGCCAAAGAAGAATGACTTCAAGCTTGATGTGGTTTCGGTAAGACTTGTAAAGGATGCTCCGATTTATTCGGAGCACACCTTTAATAATCCGGCGGATATAGCTGCTGTCATGGGAGACTGTATGTGCCAGTTTGACAGGGAAGTAGTGTGTGTGGTCAATCTAAGGTCAGATTTAAAACCTATCAATGTGCATTTTGCAAGTGTTGGCTCTTTAAATGAGGCAATGGCACATCCGAGAGAGCTGTTTAAATCAAGTATCTTAAGCAATGCCGCAAGCATGATGTTAATCCATTGTCATCCATCCGGGAATGTATTCCCAAGCAAGGCAGACACGATGATGACAGACCGCATGAACAAGCTGTGTGAACTGATGGGAATACCGCTCATTGACCATATCATAGTTGGTGGAGACAATCGTGAATTTTTCAGTTTCAGTGAAAAAGGCATGATTGATAATCCTAAGATTACCCTGAGCACTGATTACCTGACACTTGATATCAAGTCACCGCTTGTAGCAGAGCAGGGAAAGGCAAGGTGAAAGCATGGATGGAAGATTTACGGATGAAGAGCTTGCCATAGCAAAGAGTGTTGACTTGTGTGCAGTTGCTGAAAGCCTTGGGTATACAGTAAAGAGGATTGGCAAATACCACACTTTAAAGGAGATGGATTCCATCCGTATCTATAACAGAAGCCATTGGTACAGATGGTCAAGGCAGTTTGACAAAGGCAACAATGGCGGCTCACAGATAGATTTCTTACGGGTATTTTGTGGAATGAGTGTAAAAGAGGCTGTGTTCTGGCTTCTGGACTTTGCAGGATACAGAAGAATCGAGAATCCTGTAAAGCAGCCACTTGTTCATCAGGTATCGCAGAAGCAGGCAGAAGAGAGAAAGCAATTTGTCCTACCAGAACGGGCAGGAGATAATTCCTATCTTATTTCCTATCTGAATCATGAGAGAGGAATCAGCAGAGCAGTCATAGATCTGTTTTTAAAAGAAGGACTGATTTATGAGAGCAGGCATTACCACAATGTTGTTTTCAAAGGAAATGATAAAAATGGAGTGACAAGATTTGCAAGTATGCGGGGAGTGTTTGATAAGCAGGGCAAGCCATTCAAGTGTGATGTCACAGGCAATGATAAGAACTATGGATTTAATGTGGTAAATGTTAACAGTACAGAGCTTGTAGTATTTGAGGCTGCAATCGACCTTATGAGTTATGTCGATATCTTCGCGGATTATGAATCAAATAAGCTGGCACTTGGGATGCTTGCAGATGCACCACTTGAGACTTTTCTTCGGGAACATCCGCAGATTACTTCCATCCGGTTCTGCCTTGATGGAGATGAGCCGGGACGGAAGGCGGCAGCTGAACTTATGAGAAAGTATTATGAGCTTGGATATGAGGTAGAAGACTGCCCGCCTCCAGCCGGATATAAGGATTACAACGAGTGGCTTGTAGCGGCAAAGCTTAATCTGAACAGGATGAATAAGCGAGCAGATGAACCAGTCAGGGCATGAGAAACCGGATTTTGATGTGTGGGGGCAGAAAGCGCCCCCAAAACAGCAAAGTGGGGGCAGAAAGCGCCCCCAAAATGTCAAAGTGGGGGCAAAAAGTGCCCCCACAATTTGGACACGACAAAATCCGGACGAAAGCAAAAATAAAAGTGGGGGCAGAAAGCGCCCCCAAAATAACAAAATGGGGGCAGAAAGCGCCCCCAAAGTAGCAAAGTGGGGGCAAAAAGCGCCCCCACTTTCATAAACAGAGGGTTTTAGGGAGATTTTCTCCCTAACTAGATGGCATTAGGACAGAGATGTCTCTAATGCGTATCTAGCCGTAAACCTAAGAGATTCAGACAGGCGTGTGGGTGGAAGAGATATACAAAACACGGATAAGGGAGGTGCAGGAAAGCAATGGATAAAGAACTTACAATAATCGCAGAACCAGAGGAACTTATTGCCTGGGCAGACACATTTGATATCTTACTAAACCCTTCGATAGAAGATGCTGCAATTCTGCTTAACTATATGGAAGGACATGATTATGCCATTGGCATAGATTCAGATGGGAAGATGTACAGGCAGGATGTAGCTGAGGAGAATGGTGAAATTGAACCATACCCGATAGATGATGTTATAGATATTGTCTGTGAATGGAACTATGAACTGATACTTGATGCGGAAGCACACAGGAGTGATCCAAAGGATTTTAACGACTATAACGAGTATCAGAGCAAGTATGAAAGTCTGAAAGCAGATGAAAAGAGACTGGACAGATTGTTTGATAAAACCAGTTATGGTAAGGAACTTATAGAAGTTGCCACAGAGCTTGCAGACAGGGTTATTGCCCAGCTGGGTAATAAAGAACTGGAAAAAGTTGCTGTAACAGTAGCAGAAGGAGTAAGAGAATACAGTACGGATAAGAGAGGAAGGTAATTCTATGGCGGATAAAGTTCATTGTATAAGGAAAACACTAAGACTTATGCCACAGGAAGCGAAGGTACTTTCTGATAAGGCAAAGGCAAATGGAATGAATGAAGCCGAATATATCAGGCTTCTAATCAGTCAGAAACCAAATGATTATCCGGAAGTAAGGAAACTTCTTAAAGAGCTTATCAATGAGATAAACCGAATCGGCATTAACATCAATCAGATTGTATTTAACAGTAATGCTCAGATATATTCCAAGAAAGATAAGGAACAGCTTGTGGCATATATGAAAAAGCTGAATCAATCTGTCAGCGAGGCGGTGGTAAAGATTGGCAATCAGTAAGATACTTCACATGAAGGACAGCGGGAATTCTTTTCATGCAAGGCATTTAAAGCGGGCACTGGATTATGTAATGAATCCTGAGAAAACGCAGGGAGGAAGACTTGTGGGAGCCATAAACTGCCAGGCAGATATGGCTTTTGAACAGATGATGGATACAAAGAAGCAGTTTGGAAAAACAGACAAGCGACAGGGGTATCATATCATTCTTTCTTTCAAAGAGGATGAGGTGGAACCAGACAGGGCTTTTGAGATAACACAGAAGTTTGTAGCAGAATATCTTGGTGATGCCTATGAAGCGGTATTTGTGGTTCATGATAATACAGACCATGTTCATTCACACATTGTATTTAACAGTGTAAGCTTTGTGGATGGGAAAAAGTATCGCTACGAGAAAGGTGACTGGGTAAAGTATATCCAGCCGATTACCAATAAGCTGTGTCAGGAGTATGGTCTTTCCATTATAGATGTGGAGGATGGCAGCAAAGAGAAACAGCACGAGAATTATAAGGATTGGAGCGAATATCGTGAAGGCAGCTTTGTGTGGGCAGATATGATAAAAAGAGATCTTGATGCCTGCATTTTACAGGCAAATGATTTCAGTGGATTTCTGGAGCTGCTGTCGGAAAAAGGATATGAGGTCAAGCAGGGAAAGTATCTGGCAGTCAGACCACAGGGGATGACAAGATTCAGAAGATGTAAGACTCTTGGCGAGAATTATTCACAGGAAGCTATTGTGGAGCGTATTGCTAAGGAAGATTTATCTTTTTACCAGTCACAGAATGAGGAAAAACAGGCAGCGATAGTAAAGTGCTATGTCAAAAGATACCACAGGGCGAAGATGTCAGGCTTGCAGAAAAGATATTATGCAAAGCTTTACCGGATTGGAAAGCTGAAAAAGAAGCCATACAGTCAGGTATGGAAGTATAGGGATGATATCCGAAAGATGCATAAGCTGCAGGAGCAGTATCTATTTCTGGTAAGGCATAAGATTGAGAGTGCGGAAGAACTTGTGTCGGTACTTGATAATCTGACGGATAAGAAGAAAGAAGCATCAAAGGAAAAGAGTAAGACCTATAAGGCTAAGGAAAGATTCAAAGATATTTTTGACAAGGCTGAACAGATCCGGGAGCTTGATGATGCGGAATCGTGTTATCAGAGTGGGGATACCTTCTTTGAAGATGAGCACAATGCATGGGAAAGGCTTAACACTGAACTTTTAGCACAGGGATACAGTGTGGAAGAGGTCGAGAGTCTTAGAAAGAAATATGAGAGCAAGTATGCACAGGACTGTAAGGCAGAACGGGCGGTATCAAAGGAACTTAGCCTTGGAAGATCAATATGGAAGGAACTTACTGTATCAGCTTCGGCAGAAGAGAAGCAGTATGACAAAGAAACAATAAGAGACAGAAAAGAACAGCCGGTACGTTAGGCTGTTTTTTTAGTGGTTAGGAGGCATATATGGAAGAAAAAAGAGAGCCATTAAGTGAAATGGCGATTGAGAGAAAGATACAGATTCTTCGTAATAAGCATATGGACAGTGAGGTTATTGCTCTTGTCAAAAGCGATTATGAATATGGACTGACTGATGATGAAATCGGTCTGTATCTTAACAAAAGTTATGACATTGAGCAGATGAAGGTGTTATCAAAATGTCTGCATAAGGGTGTATCAGAAGAGTTGTTAACGCTGCTGAAAGATAGCAGGATGGCAGCACCTAAGATGCAGACAGCATTGGATTACTATGAAAAAGGTGTGCCGATTGATGCAATCAGAGAGGTAGTCCAAAAAGATGATACAGCAGTAAACATGCGCAGGATGTTTGATGTGGTATTAGAAAAGCTTAATAAAGCCAAAGAGCAGATGCCACAGGATTTAGAGTATGTGAAAAGTCTTGTAGCTCAGATGGATGAAGTGGTTGCAAAGATCAATCATCAGAATGAAAGGTATGATGCCCTGAATAAGAAGCTTTCTGAAATAGAAACTTCCAAAGATGATGAGGAAGTCAGGGAGCGTCTGGTCAAGGAGAACCAGGATAAGGATGCTCTTATCAACAGTCAGCAGAATGAACTGAATAAGGCAAGCAGTACGATTGCAAGGCTCAGGGATGATATTGAGAAAAAGGATAAGGAGATGAAGCGTATGGGAGACAGAATAGAGTCATTGGAAGATAAGATCATAAGTGTTGCCACAGAGAATAAGAAAGAGGCAGAAAGTAAGGCAGAGCCGCAGGAAAGCCAGTCCGTACCACAGGCAGAAAAAAAGATGGTTGATACAGTTGCAGTTCCGCAGAATATGCAGGCTGTGGCAAATGGGATTCCGGTCTATTATCAGATTCCGGTAGTTGATGGTACTGGAAATGTGGTGCAGAGAATTCCGATTGAGCGAAGTGTGAGAAAGAGCAGCAACAATGGAGTGGCAAGCCTTTTTGCAAGACTTTCTTTTAAGAAAAAGTCAAGAGCAGACATTGTAAAGCTGGTTGTATCGGGAGACCTTGTTCCGGCGCAGCTTGTGCAGATTAAGAGTGCAATAGAAAAGGGACTTACTGAGTCACAGCTTGTAGAGCTTATAAACAACAACATTTCAGCGGAAAAGATGAAGGAGATCATTGAGATTGCTGTGCTTGAAAACAGCATGGCAGATTAGGAGGAACTTATGAATTTAGCAGTAGTAAATGAAGCAGTAACAGAGATGAATGGTGTGGAGCATCAATTTACAGAGGAAGAGAAAAACTTTGTTGTCCAGTTCGCATTCAGAAGCGGCAGCAAGGAAGACACGATTTCTCTTATTGAAGCTTTGGCACATTCAGCGGATAAGGCTGAGTCAGACGAGATTATGGTCACATACAGGTCTAAATATGATATGAAGCCTGCATGGGTGGAACAGGTGGAAAACCTGCTTGTGGCACTTGAAATGTATCGTATCGAGGAGGAGAAAGCAATCAATCATCTGGCAGATATTTTGACTGCTTATGGTATTGATGTATCAGCCGAGGAAATCCGTACTACAGAGACAGAAACGCTTAAAACAACAGTCAGAGAGAAAGTGGAGGTGCGATAATGGCAGAAGAGATTCAGGAAGCGGTGCAGATCATCCGTGTAGCTTATGATGGCATTGAGATTGCCATGAAGGTAGGAAGCGGCGGCATTGCTGCCATGCAGAAGGCAATAGATTTCTTAAAAGGGATGCTTGATTATGAAAAGTCACTTGGCAAGACATCCATGAGAAAGCTGATCTTAAAAGGTGGCGATTTACAGGTGTTACAGTTTAATACCGAAGATATGAAAAAGGTTGAAAAGATGGCAAAGAAGTATGGAATCCTGTATTCGGTACTTCCAGACTGTAACAGGAAAGATGGACTGAGTGAGGTAATCTTTCATACAGAGGCAGTTCCCCGTGTGAATATGATGATACAGAAGCTCAAGTTTGGTAAGATTGCCACATTTGACGATTATCTGAAGAATGGAGATGAAAAATCCCTTGGCAAGCTGATGGATTTTTTGAAGAAACAGCAGGGAAACGAGAAAAGCCACACGATAGAAGGGGATAGGGTTAATACCGCTATTGACGGACTGATCGAAAAGGTCGGAATGTTTGCAATGGAAAAGAAAGCTATCAGTGTGGATCAGGTCAAGGAGAATTTCAGTATCAATGGTGAGCAGGCTGAAAGTGTTATCAAACAGCTAGAGACAATCGGTGTGCTTGGCAGTAAGAAGGAAGATGGTACGCATGCAGTCATGATGGATAAGGATGCATTTATCAACCGTGTCAGAGGATATCAGGACCTTGCAGAGAGAATGAGGGCAGTAGCCGCATCAAAGAATGCCAATCTTTCGGATGTTACAATCAGTAAGAAACTCATTATTGAGGAGAATGACCATGCAGTTAAGACAAGAATCCCCGGAACATGGGGAGACGAAGCAAGATATGTATGGCTTCGTAAAGAAAACATTATGGACATCCATAATGGAAAGACTATGCTCACGTTTCTCGATTCCAATAAGGATTATAAGCTGTATGACAGCCAGAATCGTGTTGTAACAACACAGAAGGGAACAGAGCTTTATACGCATTATGATATGGTGGAGGCATCTGTCAGGGAGCGTTATGAGAAAGTCCAGAAACAGCAGAAAAAGACCACGCAGCAGAAAACAGTCACTACCAAGAAAGCGAGGTAGTTTTATATGCAGACAACAAAGAAAAAACCATCACTGATATTCATTCTTGTGGGTGCAGTATTAGCGGGGTACCTTGGTTATCTGATAAATGGTGCGTGGTCGGAGGGAGTGGCATTTAATGAATTTATGGACAGATTCAATGAAGTATGTGCTGTTCCCTTTGCCAACTATTACAATTCCAATACAGTAAAAGCAGTAGCCATTGCATTAGGTATCTATGCGATGGCTATTGTCATGTATTACACCAGTCAGAGAAACTATATGCCCGGTAAGGAATTTGGTACGGCAAGATTTGAAAATCCGAAGCAGGTCAACAAGATACTTGCAGATAAGGATGAGAATTTCAACCGGATACTCAGCCAGAATGTGAAGATGTCGCTGGATTTTAGGAGACTCAAGCTCAATGGAAATATCCTTATCTGTGGTGGTTCCGGAGCAGGAAAAACATTTTATGAAGTAAAGCCGAATCTTATGCAGATGCCGCATAACTGTTCTTTTATCTGTACCGATCCAAAGGGAGAAATTCTTAGAAGCTGCGGTCAGATGCTAAAGAATAACGGATATAACCTGAAAGTCATTAATCTGTTAGAGATGGATAAATCAGACTGTTACAATCCATTTTCCTATATCAGAGAGGAAACAGATGTGGTCAAGCTGATTACAAACCTTATCAGCAATACGACACCAAAGGGAGCAACACCAAGTGATCCGTTCTGGGAAAAAGCGGAAGGATTGTTCTTGCAGGCTATCTTTTATTATGTGTGGCTGGAGGTACAGCCGGCAAAGAGAAACTTTGAGACAGTACTTAAACTTCTTGGAGAGGCAGAGGTTACAGAGCAGGGGAAGGCGTCAAAGCTCGATGTGCGTATGAAGTTTTTAGAGGAAAGTTCTCCACTTGGAGCCAATCATCCGGCAGTCAAGCAGTACAACAAATGTATGAGAGGTGCAGGAGATACAGTCCGTTCCATTATCATCAGTGCCAACTCAAGACTTGCATTTCTTGAGAATAAGCAGGTTTTACGATTACTCTCAAAAGATGAGCTTAATCTGTCCGATATCGGTATTGGAGTGAATGGGGATGGAGAGACAAAGACAGCACTCTTTTGTGTAATCCCGGATAGTGACAAATCCTATAACTTTATTATTGGACTACTTTATACGCAGATATTTCAGGAACTGTACTATCAGGCGGACTTTAACTGTGGCGGCAGACTTCCAATTCATGTGACCTTTATGTTAGATGAATTTGCGAATGTCGCATTGCCCGATGACTACTGTTCATTGTTATCGACAATGCGAAGCAGGGAGATTTCAAGTATTATCATCATACAGAACTTTGCCCAGTTAAAGGCACTTTTTAAGGACACCTGGGAGACAATTCCAGGCAACTGCGATACTTTCATCTACCTTGGCGGCAACGAGCAGTCAACGCATAAGTACGTCTCAGAGCTGCTTGGAAAAGGTACGATTGATAAGAAGTCAAGCGGAGAGACAAAGGGCAGACAGGGAAGCTCTTCAAGAAATTATGATGTATTAGGAAGAGAACTGTTTACACCCGATGAAGTCAGAAAGCTGGATAACAAAAAGTGTATTATCTTTATCCGTGGTTTTGATCCTATCATGGACAATAAGTTCATACCATTCAATCATCCGATGTTTAACCAGACAGCAGATGGCAAGGGAGAGCCTTATGTTTATCAGATAAGGGGAGCAGATAATCTTATCGGTCCGCCATTTGAGATTCTTTCAGACAAGGCGGTTAAGTATTATGAAAAACTGAAGGATAAGGGCGAGAATGTGTATATTGATTCTCTTACCTATGAGCAGTTTATGATGCTTGGTGATGCGGAATTAAGCAGAAGATTCTCCATGCAGGATGAAGCAGAGCAGAAAGCAAAGATTGACAGGGAGCAGGCGAATGAGCTTGAGTATGTCGATGAATCGCAGAAGTCTGATGCTGCAGAAAGTGCCAACGCTTCTAATGGAAGTACTGGTGCTAAGCCTGTAAGGAATCCTGAGAGGGAAAAGCCTAAGTGGGAAGATACCATCACAAACAGAATGCTGCACTGGTCATATACACCGGAGCAGAAGGAAGAAGTGAAGAAAGCATTAGCTGCAGGAGTTCCGAAAGCAACGATTCTTACTTACTTCTATCCGGAGGTAACTGTGGAGAAGATGAGTTCATATCGAAAGAAGCAGTAATGTTTTTAGATATATTACAGAGTATATGATATAATTTGCTCACATGGTATGCTTCAGCTTATTGGACTACTAACATGTGAGCAGTTACAAAAGACAGAAATTATTTTATATTGGAGGTACAGGATGAATACGGAAAAGACTTTTGTAGATAGATTAAAAGAGTTGCGTAATATACGAAACTATACACAGGAAGAGCTGGGTAAGATAACAAATATATCTGTTCAGAGTATACGACGTTATGAACAAGGTAGACTCAATGAAGAGCCAAGTGCGTATAATCTTTTACAACTAGCAAAGGCACTAGATGTAACACCTGAATACTTATTGATAGGAGATAATAATATGACAAGTTACACGGAGGCAATTAAGAGAGAATTGAAGCAACTTAATGACTATGGACAAATATCTGAAATTAAAGAAACCGAGTTGAATTCCACGATTTTATCACATCTTGAGATGAGTAATGATTTAGTAGATGCTGTAAAGACGGATTGGAATGCAAAAGGCATATTTAAGAGGATAGAGAAAGAGGAAGATAAACAGATTGTGGTAGACAGTTATTGTACAAGACCTTATGTACAGGATGTCATATTACGATATTGCCAGAATAGATCTATATTTAAGACAAAGTTTGCAATAATTGATGGAATGCTTTTAGAATAAAGCAAATTTGAGAGTAAATTAGCACTTTAGCCAATATGGTTAAGGTGCTTTTTTTCATACCTTGAAAGGAGATGGTCACAGCAAAAACGCATCGGGGAAAGCCCGATTAACCAGTACAACAGGCATTGCCTGATTATCATAGAGTAACTATCAACAGGACAGAAAGGAATGCATATATTCCGTTCGGAAAGCTAGCCGGATTGGAATATGTGTATTCCTTTCTGGCTTTTTCCGCTTCTGTCACTTCAAAAAAGGAGATTAATCAACATGAGAAAAGAACAGGTTATTTCAACAACAAACAACAATCAGATGGAGGAGAAAGGCATGAAGAACAGATTCATTCACTTTAAAAAGAGATTCGTTCCGGCATTATCCGGAGCACTTATGGGAGTAATGCTTATGAGCACTACTTGTTTTGCAGCAGGTACAGGTACTTCCGCAGTAACACAGCCGCTTGAGAACTTAAAGACACTTATCATTGCAGTCATTGGTGCTGTTGGTGTCATCATTCTTGCAAAGAATGTCATGGAGTTCGCACAAGCCTATCAGCAGCAGGATTCATCTACTATGAACTCTGCACTGAAAGGAATTGTAGCAGGTGTCATGATGGCTGGTATTTCAACAGTTCTGA